>OGZT01002450.1_pt1 | contig 10260 bp, 7 predicted proteins | sample 1576891 | NCBI WGS metagenome assembly OGZT01 (sample SAMEA3541521, study PRJEB24748) | human gut metagenome | biome: human gut; feature: human-associated habitat; material: faeces | place: China | collected 2012 | reverse complement strand
AAGCTGTAAGCTTTTCGGAACCTCCCGCCTAGCGGGAGGTTTTCTTTCTATACAAAAAAGGGTTACGATTTTCATCGTAACCCATTGATTTCATGGCGGAGAGGGAGGGATTCGAACCCTCGATACAGTTTTATCCGTATACCCGCTTAGCAGGCGAGCGCCTTCGGCCGTCTCGGCCACCTCTCCGTGGAAATGACGTTCAATGCGTCGTTTCGTGGATTCTTCTAGCGATTCTTCCCGTACCTGTCAACCGTTTTTTCGATTTTATCGTTCCCGGCGATCAATCAAAAATGCCGGGAAGCTCTACCATGATAGAATAACTCTTGTCGTAACCATCGTAATTATACCGGCCTATAATGCGGTAACATTGCGCCGAATAGGCAATATCAATACTTTGATCGTAGGTTTTTCCGAACGTTCCACCTTGGCGCATATTGCGATAGTCATCAAACCTGATAGACCACTCAGGTGTTAAATTAATCGTCAAGTCATTGTGGATAAGCCGCAAATCCGAAGTAAGCTGGACATTGTTCCAGTTTTCGTACTGGAATTTTTTTCTGTAATCATAATACTTATCACGGAAGCTCATACCGGTGTACCATGATATCTTATCCTTGTACCGCAGGTTGATATCATGATCATGGCGTGTAACTTGTCCATCATACGCCGAGAAATACGTTTTATCATGATACCCGAGCCACGGCCAAGGATAGATCTCGAAATCCGAAACGATATCCATAAATGGCCTGCGCCCATATTCATCACGATACCGATCCCGGCGGGCCTCTTCAAAGTCGTAGCCGCTCTCTATCCGCCAGCGCAAAAGATCCTGATAAAAAGTACTGCGCCGGGCTTCCTGCTTGTCCCCCTCTCCGGTTACCGAAACAATGGAACCCTTTCGCGTTACAATATTGGTGATGGAGTATGTCAGTTCATCCCGGGGCAGGATTCTGTCCTCCATCAAATAGAAAGGATTCTTTTCTTGATCAACATGCGGCGTGCGGGAATACCGGATACGCGGCTGGATTTCGTGACGAACCGCCGTCCACATTTGCTTTCCGGCGTTTTCAGGTTTGAGCGGAATGCTCGATTCGTCTCCAATTTGCCAGATGCGGCTGGCCTCCGTGTACCCTTGGATGTCCATATCGATCATGGTACGGGATTCGCCTGTCTGACGTGGGGAAGCCGAATTGTCCATGTACATGGCCAATGGGCTGGTATGCTCCTTGCGATCCGTATTGTAGTAGGTCTGACGGAGCCCGACCGTACCGATGACGGAACCAAAGCCAAAATCCAGAGGAACAGAGAGCTTGGGATAGATTTCCGTACGCCCTCCCGTTGTTCCCGAAGCACGGTACATATATCCGGACTGGAACTGCGCTTCCAGTTCCAAGGGAATCTGCGGAACGATTCTGCCCTTATACAGGAACAAATCGAGCTGCGGCAGGCGCTGGACCAGTTCATCCTGGCTTTGCGCCCTGTTCCCGTGGCCGAGGGCAGGATCCTGCTCATACCGCATACTGGCGACGATGCCCACGCGCTGCCAATCATTGCTCACCAAAGCGGCGCTCACGCGGTTTTGATCATCTTCCTGCAAATCACGCCCAAACATCCTGAACAAATTGTCACGGGTCCTGTCAAAGCCTGTAGGCCCTTGGTTGAACTCACGAAGAAAGTCCTGATCCGAAACATAATCGATATTGGAGCGGTAACGCCACGTGGAAGCCCCAAGGAATCCGTCGGCCATTCCGCGCAACCAGTACCGATCGTTGTTGGTACGCAGCGTTTGCTTATTTTCGCTTACCCGGCTCGTCCCTGGAATCGCCACGGTATCCTTATCGTAGATGCCGGTGGCGGCGAGCCATGTCTTTTGATCCGTAAATTCGTTCGCCCGATATTCGACACTGAGCGACGGCCCGATCTTCGTCATCCAGCCACCGTAGAACGTCATATCATGGCTCTCATCAATGGCCCAGAAATACGGCTGGGTATAATAAAAACCACGCTTATCGCTGATGCCGTAGTCTGGCGGCAGCAACCCGGACTGACGAGTTGTCTTTGCCGGCAGCACCATGAAGGGACTGTAAAAGATCCCCGTATTTTTTACGTCAAAGGTCGAGTGGAAAAGCTGGGCATAGCCGTCAATCTCCACGACGGCCTGCTCGGCATTCATCGACCACGCGGGGCTGGTTCCGTCGCAGGTCGTCACTTTTGCCTTGTTGAAGGTATAGCGATCACCCCAATGCTTGATGATCCGCGAGCCGCTGAAATAAATGTGCGGCCCCTCCATGAAAACATGGCCATTCGTCAGCCAGCCGGTTTTGGAGTGCAGATCAAACTCGGCTTCATCTGAATGGATGTCGTCCTTGCCCATGCGGACGAACACGTTGCCTTTCAGATAAACCCAGTTTGTCGCGGAATAGTACCGGGCGAAATCAGCTTTCAGGATGTCGTTTCCCCGCTGAAGGACAACCCCGCCCTGCGCCTCAACGATGGTATTGTCGCTGAGCGTGACCAGTTTGTCCGCCTCAAGATTCCACGAAGCCTCCTTCGTGTCTTCCATCGGTATGGTGAGCACATCCGTAGCGGCATACGAATGGACCGGCGAACAAAGAAAAAGCGCCAGCAGAGCTATGGGCGCGCAAACCGTTTTTGTCACAAGCCGGAACATTCCGCGAGGCAGGGGCACAATCATGGGCACGGTAAACTTCCTGTTGCATCCAGCGTTCGGACGCACTATAAAAATGCTCCGCACAGGAGCGTGTTTAAAAGGATAACTCCGCAGCAACGTTTCTTTTGTATCACTCGAACCAATTGCCGGGCGCTATCCCGAAGCCTCTCAACGTCTGCCTCCCTCGCGGGGGTGCCTTTTGAAAAACAACGCGGCTTCATGCTCTGGTTCGTGCGGAGTGTACTCTAGCCCATTTTTCAAACAAAAAAAACCCTCGGTTATTCCCCGCCGCCGGGGGGCGGCGAAAAAAAGAGGATCCTTTTTCCGATTCATCCATAACTTTTCCGCGATACGAAATGGGGGATGTTTCCACGCCCGTTTACCGTCCAGAATCCTTGTCCCTGTTTTTTCACCAGCAAAGCGCTTGAGCGTGGAGGTCCCATGTTTTTGAGCAGTGCCATCATCACCGTCCACCTTGAAAACCTTCGGCATAACCTGAAAACATTGCTGGCCCGCCACCCTTCTCTCATGCCGGTCATCAAGGCCGACGCCTACGGGCACGGCGTCGTCGCTGTCGCGCGCGTACTGGCGGAAGAGGGGATACAGCATATGGCGGTGGGTTCCGTGGGGGAAGGCGCACTGCTCAGGCAGGAGGGGCATACAGCTTTCCTGCTCGCCCTGATGGGACTGGCAAGGGATGAAGATACGGCTCTCGCCGCAAGCTACGATATCACGCCGCTGGTCCATAGCCGGGAAAGCCTTGAGCGGATCCTTGCGCAAAGCCATCTGACGGGACGGGCGAAGCCGTTGACGGTTGCCATCAAGTTCGATACCGGCATGTCCCGGCTGGGGTTCCGCGTGGATGAAGCGGCGGAGCTGGCCGATTATCTGCGTACGCTCAAGGAAGTGCGGCCCGTGCTGGTCATGTCGCACCTCGCCGCTTCGGATACTCCGGCACTCGACGATTTCACCCACGAACAGGCGCGCCGATTCCACGAAGCGACGGAGAGCATGAAGGCCGTTTTCCCGGACCTCAAAACATCCCTGACAAACTCTCCGGGCCTCCTCTGCTGGCCGAGCTACGTCGGCGATCTGGCCAGGCCCGGCGTCACGCTCTACGGCGGAAACCCGCTACACGGCACGGACAGGGCCAAGCTGGGCATGGGCCTGCTTCCCGTCATGGAGATGGCGGCTCCCGTGCTTTCCGTCCACCCCGTTGTGAAAGGCGCCACGGTCAGCTACGGCTGCCTGTACACCGCCCCCAAAGACATCAGGGCGGCCGTCGTCGGAGCCGGCTATGCCGACGGCTACCCGCGTTCGCTGTCCATGCGCGGGTCAGTCCTGATCCGAGGACAGCGCGCCCCTATCCTTGGGCGGGTGTGTATGCAGATGTGCATCGTCGACGTGACCGATATCCCGGGCGTTGAACCCGGCGATACGGCTTACCTGCTGGGGGGCTCGGGCCCGCTGGCCATCCGGCCCGAGGAACTTGCCGAATGGTGGGGGACCATTTCTTATGAGGTATTCTGTGCGCTAGGCCGCAACCGCCGCGTAAGCGAGAAAAAGTTCAGCGAATACAGTAACCGGCGGGCCTAAGCTTCAGTTTCTGGTGCGGCAGGGCTCCCCGCCGCACCGTTCAGCGCTGGCAGCAATAGCCGCCTTCCACACCTTCCGGGCTCAGCACGATTTGCCAGAGCTGGATGTCGCGCGCCCGGAAAGCGCCCGCGCAGCTTAAAAGATAGTACCGGTACATGCGGCGTACGCGCTCGCTGCACTGGAAAGCGCCTTCCACATAGCCTTCCTCAAAGCGCTGGTGCCATGCCATGAGCGTCTTGTCGTAATCGGCACCGAAGTTGTGCCAGTCTTCCATGACATAAAGCCCGGTGATGGCCTTTGCGACGCAAACGGGAGAGGGAAGCATCCCGTTGGGGAAGATATATTTATTGATCCACGGATCGGTCCCCGTCTTCTTCTTGCTGTTGCCGATGGTATGCAGCAGGAACAGCCCCGAAGGTTTCAGCAGCCGTTTGGTCGTCTTCATGAAAATACCATAATTTTTCCGTCCCACGTGCTCGAACATCCCCACGGAGACGATGCGATCGAACTGCCCTTCCATCGAACGGTAATCTTGCAGCAGCCAGTTGACGAGATGCCCGGCATCGTGTTCCCGGGCATAGGCCAGCTGTTCCGTGGAAATCGTGACCCCGGTGACCTTTACCCCGTATTCTCTGGCCATATATAAGGAAAGGCCACCCCAGCCGCACCCGATGTCAAGCACGGACATCCCTTCCTTGAGATCCAGCTTCCGGCAAATCAGATCCATCTTGTTGCGCTGCGCCTCGTCCAGCGTCTCGGCATCCTTCCAATACCCGCAACTGTAATTCATCGTAGGCCCCAGCATACGTGCGAACATGGCGTTGTCCGTATTGTAATGCTGTTCCGCGACCATTGGGGCTCTGGCTACGCTTTGCAGGTTGAACAGGAGCTGGCTCGCCACGATCAGCGCGTTGGGCAGGTTGCGCCGTACCTTATCCTCCAGATGCGCGTGAAGGGCCTTACAAAACATCACATCCAGCTGGTCGCAGTCCCACCAGCCCTCGAGATAGGCCTCGCCCGCTCCGAGCGTCCCCTCCCGAAGCACCCTTTTATACAGGCCTTCATTATGAATCCGGATATCCCAGGGACGGTCTCCTCCCACCCGGATATCCGCCTCAGCAAGCATCGAAGTCAAAACGGCTTTTGCATCCATGACTAACCTCCGAAAATATCGCCTTCACACCCCTTCCCGGAGTAAAGGCGGCTTTCCATGATGCACCACGGAATACCCTTTTCTTCAATTATTAGTTGGCGCTAGAATCATTCAGCTATAAAAACCTCCTCCATGCGGAGGGACACGAAAAAGCCAAAAAATCCCCACAATTCGAAGAGGCTGTGCGGGCGGCTGAGCCCCTGCCGCCACGATCAAAAAAGAGAAGACGGACAATCCGCCTCCTCTTTATTGTAAGACTGCAAACGCCCTTCGCAAGGGAGATTATTCGTCGTCATCCCCGCCGGTCTTCTCGGGCAGCTTTCCGATGCGCTTCAAGAACTCGTCGCGGCAGTCGTAGCTGCAAAAACGGTGGACCGTCTTGCCGTCCCGAACGGTGATGTTGCTGTCGGAGTCAATATAGGCTCCGCAAACCGGGTCTTTGACCATCTCCCCGGTAGCTATGAGATGTTCCTTTTCCTTCTTGGTATCCTCGCCGCTCTTTTTGCGGTCGTTCATGAACATGCGATACAGGGCATAGCCCACAAGGATGAGGATCAACCATTTCCACATGGTTCAACTCCAGCATTGCCGTTACTGGCGGATGCGGTTCCCTTCCACGGCATGAGCGAGGGAACGCAACGCCTCTCCGGGAGTCCGTCCGTCGGAGAGGAGCAGATTCGGTTCGATATCCCGCAGGGGGACAAGCACAAAAGCCCGTTCCGACATGCGAGGATGGGGCAGAGCCAGATGCGGCGTATCCCAGCGCTCCTGATCAAACAACAAGAGATCCAGATCGATAACGCGCGGGCCGAACCGCATCGCCGGGTCCGACGTCTCCCGGACGCGGCCCAACCTCTTTTCCACATCAAGCAGCATATCCAAAAAATCGGGGGCTGTCATGTCTAAAGCGCAGGATACCTTGAGAACCTGATTGGCGAACCAGGGCTGGTCGCGCATATCCTGCGGCTCCGTAAAATAGACGGGCGACGACGCCTCGATTTTCCAGCCCGGCAGAGCCCCCAAAACCTCACGCGCCCGGGCCAGATTCGTTTCCGGTTCGCCCATATTGGAACCCATGCACACATACGCCATATGCCGCTCATTCATCATATCACTCCAAAAGCCGCGACCGGTTTGCGATTCCCCATGCTCTGGTGTATTCTGCGAACATGAAGACGACCACGCGAATCCATGCATCTCCCGTTTCCGACAAGAACGGGCAGCGCCCCGATACTCCGGCAGGTTTTCCCGCCAGACTGGCTTCCCGCTGGCTTGATGGACTCATAGCCGAACGGGGGCTCTCGCGCAACACCGTCGCCGCCTACAGGCAGGATCTGGACGCGCTCCGGGACTTCCTCGACGAGCTGGAAACGCCCCTCAGCGGCCTCGACGACGAAAACATCACGCTGTTCATCGCCTGGCTGCGCAAACGCGGCGACGCAACCCGCACGCTCGCGCGGCGCATTTCGTCCCTGCGCAGTTTCCTCGCATGGTGCGTCGAACGGGGGGAGCTGGCCTCCAACCCGGCCGCCCTCATCGACACGCCCAAGCTCCCCTCCCTCCTGCCCGACGTGCTGACGCAGGATGAGATCATCCGTCTGCTCAACGCGCCGGACGCCACCAGCAAGCTCGGGCTCCGGGATCGGGCCATGCTGGAACTGCTGTACGCCGCGGGTATGCGCGTTTCCGAACTCATCGAACTGCAACCCATCGATCTGGATCTCCAACGGGGCGTCGTGCGCATTTTCGGCAAGGGAAGCAAGGAGCGCCTTGTCCCCCTGCATGACGCGGCGGTCATGCGCATGGCCGAATACCTCAAAATCGTGCGCCCCCTCTTTACTCCCATTGAAGACCGGGTGTTCCTCAACCGTTCCGGCAACGGCCTCTCCCGGCAGGGCGTCTGGAAGCTGGTCAAACGCTACGCGCTGGAGGCTGGCATCCGAAAACCCATTTCCCCGCACACGTTCCGGCACTCCTTCGCCACCCACCTGCTGGAAGGCGGAGCGGATCTCCGTTCCGTGCAGATCCTCCTCGGCCATGCGGACATGAGCGCCACGGAGCTCTACACGCACGTCCAGTCCGAACGCCTGCTCCAGATCCACAGGAAATACCATCCCCGGTCCCAGCACGCCGAGTCCGGCCCGGATGACGCCTCCTCTCCCGAAGACGACCTGTCGTAAGCTGCATAAGGAAACCGCATGAAACCTTCCCTGGCCTCCGCCCCCACCGTCATCACCTGCCACAGCAACGCCGACTGGGATGCCCTGTCTTCGATGATCGGCATGTCCATGATCTACCCCGACAGCATCATGATCTTCCCGGGCAGCATGGAAAAGCCGCTGAACCAGTTTTTCAACGAAACCGCCGTGTTTCTGTATACCTTCAAAAATATAAAAGAGATCGATCACGCCAGCGTGAAGCGCGTCGTCGTCGTGGACACGCAGATCCGTTCCCGCGTGCCGCAGGTGCAGGAGCTGCTCGATCTTCCCGGCGTGGAGGTGGAGGTATGGGATCACCACCCCACTCCCACCCCCTACTCCGGCGAAAAGAGCAAGGTCATCAATGCCGACGTGACGCACATCGGGACCACGGGCTCCACCTGCACGCTTATCTGCCAAGCCTTGCAGGAACGGGGCATCACCCCGGCCTGTCAGGAAGCCACCTTTCTCGGGCTCGGCATCTACGGCGACACGGGCGCGTTTACCTACACGTCCACCAAACCGGAAGACTTCCTCGCGGGGGCGTGGCTGCGCCAGCACGGCATGGATCTGCCCTTCATCGCGGATCTCGTCCAGACGGGCATGACCAGCGTCCATATCAAGGTTCTCAACGAGCTGCTCGACTCCGCCACCGCGCACGAAATCGGCCCTTACAGCGTGGTCCTCGCCGAAGCGACGCTGGACAGCTTCATGGGCGATTTCGTCTGCTTCAGCCGGAGATTTTCCAACTCCTTCCCGGCCTGCTTGATGGAGATCGTGGCAGAATTCCACTTATCCCGGTAGGATTGGGCTTTGGAGACGGCGTCTTTTAGGGTTTCTGGGATGGTTTCAATGCTGAAGCTGTCATACCCGGAAATCTTCTCCTGAAGATCCTGAGGCAGGGATTGAAGGGACTTCTGATACTCGTCGTAATACAGGTCGGCCTGAGATTGCAGCGCATTGTTGTAGGATTCCTGGGTTTGGATCAGTTCCTTTAAGATGGGGAGTTTTTCTGAGTAGGGGTCGGTGTTTTCAAGGTCGGTGGTTAGGAGGTCGAGGTGTTGCTTGAGATTGTTGACGGACTCGGCGGCGAGGTCGAGTTCAGTTGACTGGGGCGATTTGGAACTGCCGGTGTTGGAAGGAGAGAACTTTCGAATATTATAGATTGCTTTGGTGCGTTGTGCTTCAAGTTCTTCTATAGCTTCCTGTTGATACATATTTGCAATATCGGTATATTGCTGCAATACGGTTTCTTTTGACACGGGATTTCCAAAGTCATCGGTTCCCACATAATTCGGATCAGCTGCTATTTCAGCCATTCTAGCCTTAACCGTATAGTATTTTTGCCAAGCCGAAGTAGCGATGCCGAGGGAATCTACAATGTTAGCGAGAGCACTGATGTCCCCACTGACATCTGGCGGTGTTTCAGCCAGCAGTTTTTGAACAAGATAAGAAACAAATGCTTTTTCAGCTTCGCCCGTAAAACCGGCTTCTTCAGCCAGCAGTTGGATACCTTCTGCCGTTCTGACATTCAGGTTTTGCGTTTCCCAGGCAGTTTGAGCTTTCGCTTTAGCCAATGCATTCTGAGCAATTTGATCTGCATTGACTACGCCCATGGCTTGTAACATATTTTCGGTTATGCCGATGGTATCGTCCGTTATACCAGAAAGGACATTATCAGAATTTAACCAAGCCGTTATAAGTTCGTTAAATGCAGCTTGACAAGCATTTATGTCCTTGGGAGAATTGGAGATTGTATCGATAAAATCCGTATATGAATCACCGAGATCGCCGAACGTATCTTTAAATTTTGAATCAGTCAGTAGAGAAAAGTCAAATGGGTCGCTGCCGCCAATGGAAGACATGATCCTGTCAAGGGATTCGAAACCTTCGGATAGCTGATTGATACTGGAGATCATCTCTTCTTTGTTTTTTATTACATTGAGTTCCGGGATATCGTTGTCCAGATCCTTTTGCACAATGTCTAATTGTGTAAGTATTGGTATTAGCTCATCAACAGCAACTCCACAAAGTTGTGCTCTTGCGGCTAATACGATAAAATTCAATCCGGCCTGACCGCTGTCCCATAGTGCTTTTAAATCAGTATCTGTGTAATTTTCTTCTTTTATTTTACTTGTAAGATCTCCGATGCCCCACCAGTTATTTTGCAGTTTTTGCGTAAATCCAATAAGTTTGGTATCAGCCTGGTCAAATACTGTATCGATAACAGAGGAATATTTGCCCCACTCTTCTTCGTTATTGTAAATAGCACTTTTTAATTCTTTTAAATTATTATATGCAGTTATTACGGATTCATTATTGTAGGGTGTATCACTCTTTAACAGAGCTTCATTGTAATCCTGCACTGCTTGAATCGCTTGGTCGTATTGGGGAGATAAGTTATCATCGACGACTATTTCATAAGTTAATGCTTGAATGTATCGTTTCCTGTAATCGTCAATAATTGATTTTGAACGATTTAACTCTTTTGATGATATTTCAATCACATCATCAAAAAGATGTTCGTCTCCCAATTCTTTCGCTTTTTTCTTTACATCGGTTTCAAAAGCGTTAATGGTCTCGTACGTCCCAATTATTTCTCCATGAGCGTATCGCATATGGATATTTAGCACCCCATTTTT
>OGZT01002446.1_pt1 | contig 10285 bp, 8 predicted proteins | sample 1576891 | NCBI WGS metagenome assembly OGZT01 (sample SAMEA3541521, study PRJEB24748) | human gut metagenome | biome: human gut; feature: human-associated habitat; material: faeces | place: China | collected 2012 | reverse complement strand
TTTATGATTCTTTTTTATCTGTTTGCAACCAGGGCATCATATCTCTTAATTTAGCACCGACTTTTTCCAATTCGTGTTCGCCATGCAACCGACGCATAGCCAAAAACTGGCGAAGAGTACAAACTGGACGAACTTGCCCAGTGGCTGCACGAGAACGATGACACCGCGGACATTATTCCTGGTCCGGTTTCCGGCAATGTGGTTCCGCTGACCGTGGATGAAATGAAGCGGCTCTATTCGACAAACGGCCGCTGGACCGCAGATCAGATCAAGTACTTTAAGTCTGACCGTCTGGCAGCGGTGGATTTTCCGAAACCTGAAGAGCTTTCTTTCCAGTTTGATCGCGAGAAAGAAACCCGTAAGGAACTGGATGGCTACGGGATCGAGGAGCAGAAAACTTTTGTTTCCGGCGTCGTTACGCGCTCCTTCAAGCGCCCTGAAGAGAATGACTTCTACCTCCGGTTCCCCGAAGACCGTAGCAGCGACTTCCTCTCGTTTGGCGAAAAAATTGATCCTGAGCTGCTTCGGGAAATCGCGGGGGATCCCTTCCTGATCCAGCTGATCACGATCGGCCGTACGGAAAATTCCACGAAGGAACGCTTTAAGACTCTGGCCTCCAAGATCCGGGATTCGCTGAACCTTCTCGAAGTGGTTCGGAAGGATCTTGATCACACGGTTTCGATCCCGGACGGGATGAGTGACCAAGAAATCAAAAATTCGATCGGCTGGGTAGAGACGAACTGTCCAACGGGCGAACTGACCGTCAAGCAGAAAATCAGGGCCAAGTTTTTAAACGATAAGCCGTGGTCCACGCTTGAAAAGATCCGGATCGCCCGGAACAACGCGAATCCGTTTGACGCCGAAACGCGGCGCTTGATCCAGCGTGTCAGGATGGTCCAGCACAGGGCCGCACAGGCCAGCGCAAAGGCCGTCGTGATGCCCAGCAGCACCGGCATAAAGCCGCTGCGCTTCTTCTTTTTCGCCTTAGCTTTGGGGCGGGCGGGGTTCGCCGCCGGTTTCTCCGGGGGTCTGCGGATGCTGCGTTTCTGCGGCATGGGGTCATTCACCACCTTTTCAGGTTCTTCCTTTACATATTGATACTGGAACGTGACGGAGGGGTCCTGCACGTAGGCGTCCAGCGCTTCCAGCATCTCTGCGGCGCTGGAATACCGGTTGACCGGCAGCTTCGCCATGGCGCGCTCCGTGATCTGCACGAGGCCCAGCGGCACCTCCGGGGCAAGCTCTGCCAGCGGCTTCGGGGTGTCCCGTATCTGCTTGCGGGCCACCTCCACCATGTCATCGGCGTCGAAGGGCAGCCTGCCCGAGAGCATCTCGTACATCATGACGCCCACGGAGTAGATGTCGCTCTTGGGGTCGGTCTCCTCCCCCTTCGCCTGTTCGGGGCTGATGTAGTGGACGCTGCCCATGGTCTTTTTGCCGTTCTGGATCTGGTTCTCGGCCCGGGAGATGCGGGCGATGCCAAAGTCCATCATCCGCAGCTGGCCGTTGTCCAGCAGCATGATGTTCTGGGGCTTGATGTCCCGGTGGACGACGCCGTTGCGGTGGGCGTGGTCGAGGGCGCGGAGGATCTGGGCGATGAAGTGGACGGTCTCCCGGCTGGTGATCTTGCCGCCCCGCTCGTTGAGGTACTCCCGGAGGGTCATGCCCTCCACGCACTCCATGACGATATACTGTAAGTTTTCGCCCACGGAGACGTCGTAGACCTTGACGATGTTGGGGTGGTTGAGCAGGGAGATGGCCTTGGACTCGTTCTTGAAGCGGCGGACAAGGTCGGCGTCATGCATCAGCTCCTGACGCAGCACCTTGACGGCCACCACCGTGCCTTCCGGCACAGGCCCGCCGGGGGCAGAGACCACGGCCTTGTAGACGTTGGCCATGCCGCCTGCGCCGATGAGCTCCTGAATGGTGTAGAGCCCGTCCAGCGTCTTGCCGATGAGATTATCCATGCTTCACCTCCAGCGGCTCCACGCCCAGCAGCAGCGCGGTGATGTTGTCGGGGCCGCCGCCCGCGTTGGCGGCGTCCACCAGCCGGTCGGGGATGTCGTAGAACCCGCCCTTCGTGAAGATCTCTTCGATCTTTTCCTTGGGCAGGACGTTGGTGAGGCCGTCGGTGCAGAGCAGGAGCATATCGCCCTTCTGCACCGGCACGCTGGTGAACTCGGGGTCGAGGCGGTAGTCCACGCCCAGCGCCCGGGTGATGATGTTCTTCTGGGGGTGATGCTCGGCTTCCTCGGCGGTGATGGTGCCGCAGTCCACCAGCTCCTGCACGTAGGAGTGGTCGTGGGTGAGCTGGGTGAGTCTGCCGTCCCGGACGAGGTAGGCCCGGGAGTCGCCTGCGTGGCAGATAAAGGCGCTGCCGCCCCGCACGAGGGCGCAGACCGCCGTGGTGCCCATGCCCGCCAGCTCCTCCTCCCGGGAGGCTTTCTGGAAGACGAAGCGGTTGGCGTTGATGAGCGCCCGCTTCAGAAACTTTTCCTCGTCGCCGGGCAGGCACTGGGCGTACTGCTCGTGGAAGCTGTGCTCGATGACGTCGCAGGCGCTCACGGAAGCCTCACGGCCTCCCCGCGCACCGCCCATGCCGTCGCACACGAGGCCCCAGGCCGCGTCGCTGTTCAGCTCGCCTGCCCGGTAGTCGTCCTGATTCTCGGGGCGGACGCTGCCGACGTCTGTTTTTCCTGCAAGTTTCATAGGATTCTCCTTCTCAAACTTTGCCGTTCATCTCGTCGCGGCGGAGCTGGCCGCAGGCGGCGCTGATCTCGCTGCCCAGACGGCGGCGGACGGTGGCGTTGACGCCGAGGCTTTCCAGCTTCTGCTGGAAGCGCCGGACGTTGGCAGCGTCGGTGGCCGAATAAGGGCTGCCGTCCACCGGGTTGATGGGGATGAGGTTGACGTGAGCGCCCATCCCCCGGATGAGGCCGGCCAGCTGCTTAGCGCAGGCGTCGGAGTCGTTGACCCCCCGCACCATGGAGTATTCGAAGCTCACTCTCCGGCCCGTCGTCTCCTGATACCGGCGCACGGCCTGCATCAGCACCTCCACGGGGTAGGCGTCGTTCACCGGCATCATGCCGCTGCGGATGTCGTTGTTGGGGGCGTGGAGAGAGACGGAGAGGGTGAGCTGGAGCTTCTTCTCGGCCAGCTGGTCGATCTTCGGCACGAGGCCGCAGGTGGAGAGGCTGATGTTCCGCATCCCGATGTTCACGCCCTCGGGGGACGAGATGTTCTCGAGAAAGCGCATGACTTCGTCGAAATTATCCAGCGGCTCCCCGATGCCCATCAGCACGATGTGGGAGATGCGCTCCCCGATGTCCTTCTGGGCGGTGTAAATTTCGGAGCAGATCTCGCCCGCCTCGAGGTTGCGCACCCGGCCCGCCTGGGTGGAGGCGCAGAAGCGGCAGCCCATCCGGCAGCCCACCTGGGTGGACACGCAGACCGTGTTGCCGTAGTGGTAGCGCATGACGACGGTCTCGATGCAGTTGCCGTCGGCCATCCGCAGCAGGTACTTCACGGTGCCGTCCTTGGCCTCCTGCCGCCGCTCGATGATGGGCGCGGCGATGTAAAATGCCTCCTCGAGCTTTGCCAGCAGGGCTTTGGGCTGGTCGGTCATGGCTGAAAAGTCGGTCACGAGCTTCTGGTGGACCCAGTGGAAAATCTGCTTGGCCCGGAAGCCGGGCTGGCCCATCGCTTTCAGCTCCGCCGTCAGCTGTTCCAGCGTCAGGGAGGATATACAGCGTTTCATCTCCATGAAAATCTCCTTTTGTCAGGAATCACGTTTCTGCATCGCGCAGAGGAAAAAGCCGTCCATGCCGGTGCGGGTGGGGACGGAAAGCGCACCCCAGTCCCCCACCGTCATCCCGGCCGGGAAGCGGACGTCCGGCGTCACCACCTGGAACTCCGGGTGTCGGCCCACGAAGGCCCGCACCTGCTCTTCGTTCTCGGCAGGGTCGATGGTGCAGGTGGAGTAGACCAGACGCCCGCCCTCTTTCAGGTGGGCGGCGGCTGTATCCAGAATGGCCGACTGGGTGGCCAATAATTCATCGTGACGCGCTTTTTCGAGGGTCTTGTACCGGATGTCCGGCTTCTTGGCGAGGATGCCGAGGCCGCTGCAGGGGGCGTCCACCAAAATGGCGTCCGCCATGGGCAGGTCGGCATCTGCCTTTGTGCCGTCGGAGACCCGGGGCTCCACATGGGCAAACCCCATCCGCTCCACGGCCTTGCGGATGAGCTGGACGCGGTTCTCGCTGACGTCGCAGCTCACCAGCCGCCCTTCGTCCCCCATCTCCTCGATGAGGAGCAGGCTCTTGCCGCCGGGGGCGGCGCAGAGGTCGAGGACGGTATCGCCGGGCTTTGCCTCCACACAGAGGGCGGCAAGCTGGCTGGCCTGCCCCTCCACATGGAAGAAGCCGTCCCGGAAAAGCCCGCTCTCCGCCGGGCTCCCCTCGAAGCGGGCTAAGACACTGCCCGGCACAAGGCCCGGGGCGGCGGTCTTCGCGCCCGAGGCCAGCAGCTTTTCGCAGAGGGCTTCCGGCGTCCCCTTCAGGGGGTTGGCCCGGAGGCTGGTCAGGCCGCCGTCGGCGGTGTGGGTCAGGATGTCCAGCGCCTCGTCGGGGTAGTGTTCGTGGAGGAACGCTGCCACGTCCCGGCCCGCCGAGCCCAGCACCATCAGCCGCTCCACCTCGTCGGCGAAGACGGCAGAGCCGAGGTCATAGCCGATGGCCCGGCGCAGCACGGCGTTCACGAGGCCGGAGGCGCTGGCTTTTTTGAAGGTGCGGGTCAGCTTGACGGCCTCATTGACCGCCGCCGAAGCAGGCACCTGCATATAGCGGGCCTGCGCCAGCGCGGCGCGGAGAATTTCCCGCACCTGCGGGTCGAGCTTTGCAAGCCCTTTGGGCAAAAACTGGCTCAGGATATAGTCCAGCGTCCCCTGATGTTCCAGCACGGTATAAAAAATCGCGCTGGCAAATGCTTTCTCGCGGCCTTCCAGCTTCTGGCGGCGCAGCTCTGCATCGAGGATGAGGTTGGAGAACCCGTCCTGCTCCTGCCGCACCAGCGCCGCCACCGCCGCCGCGCGGGGGTTCGGGCCGCTCACAGGCTGTCCCCCGCCTTGAGGCGGAGTCCGGCGGCGAAGGAGGTGCCGTCCATGGGCTTCTTGCCCTCCGGCACCACGTGCAGAAGCTGGATCGCGCCCTCGCCGCAGGCCACGGTCAGGGGCTTGGTGGCGAGGACAGTGCCAGCGGCTTCGCCGTGGCTTTCCGCGACGCGGCACTCCATGACTTTGACCTTCTTGCCGCCCGCCGTCACGAACCATGCCCCGGGCCAGGGGGCCATGCCCCGCACCCAGTTGTGGATGTGCTCGGCGCTGTCGGTCAGATGGAACTGGGCCATCTCCTTGCTCAGCATGGGGGCGGTGGAGGCGTTCTCGTGGGCCTGAGGTTCCGCCTTGAGCGTCCCGGCTTCGATGGCAGGCAGGGTCTCACAGAGCACCCGTGCGCCCACGGCAGTGACCCGGTCGAAGAGCTGGCCGCTGGTCTCCTCGGGGTCGATGGCGATCTTCTCGCAGGCCAGCACGTCGCCGGTGTCGAGGCCCTCGTCCATCTGCATGATGGAGACGCCCGTCTCGGCGTCGCCGTTCAGCACCGCCCACTGCACGGGGGCGCTGCCGCGATATTTCGGCAGCAGGGAGACGTGGAGGTTGATGCAGCCGTATTTCGGCGCTTCCAGCACCGATCTGGGCAGGATGCAGCCGTAGGCCACCACGACGATGAGCTCCGGAGCCAGCGCGCGGATGTTCTCGTCCTCGCCGCCGTCCCGCAGGGTGCGGGGCTGAAAGACGGGGGTGCCGTGGGCCAGCGCCACTTCCTTCACCGGGGGTGCGGTGAGCACCTGCTTGCGGCCCACGGGCTTATCGCGCCGGGTGTAGACCGCGCAGATGTCGTGGCCCGCCTCATACAGGGCTTTCAGGCAGTCCGCCGCAATATCCGGCGTCCCCATGAACAGAATGCGCATCAGTCGTTCTCCTTCTTCTTGGCGGCAGCGGCGCGGCCCTCCTCGGTGTCCTCATAGAAGAACTCGCTGGACTCCATGATGGTGATGCCGTCCAGATGGTCGTTCTCGTGCTGGATGCAGCGGGCCAGCAGGTCCTCGGCTTCCAGCTCGAACCACTCGCCGTTCCGGTCCTGTGCGCGGACCTTGACGGCCACGGGGCGGGTCACGGCGCCGTTGTGGCCCGGGAAGGACAGGCAGCCCTCGTAGGCGGTCTCCTCGTCCTCAGACACGGCGAGGATCTCCGGGTTGACGAAGTCGATGAACTTGTACTCGTAGTTTTCGGGGATCTCTTCCGGGGCGTCGGTGGTGTCCCACACCACGAAGAGGCGGCGCAGCATCCCCACCTGGGGGCCGGCGAGACCCACGCCGTCGGCGGCGATCATCGTCTCGCGCATATCGTCCAGCAGGGTAGCCAGACGGTCATCGAAGTTGGTCACCGGGCGGCAGACCTTGTTCAGGATGGGGTCGCCCTCTTTTACAATGTTGCGGATAGCCATGAAGTATACCTCCAGATAAATCGTTAATTTTTGTTGTAGCCGTGGGTACGGGTGCAAAGGGTCTCTTTCCACCACGATTCCCGCTTCAGGATATATCCATCATCCATTCTTGCGTTGTAATTCTCAAGGATGGAATACTGAAAATTTTCTTTTACATAGTCGAAGCCCTGCTGCTTTACCAGCTCCCGCAGCTCGACGTTCCCGCCGTGGCCGTCGGCGGCGTAGCTCGACCACCGCTGCAGCAGCATCCCGGTCTGGGATGTGGCCGAACCCACATACATCTTTCCGGTCTTGGTGTCGGTGATGAGGTAGACGGCCTTCTGGTTTCGCAGGGCATCGACCCAGCCGGGCAGCTGGCGGTCTACGATATTTTTCAGCAGCGGATAGCTCAGCCGGACGTTCTCGTAGCCGGGGAACTCGTTTCCGGTATACTGCTCGTTCAGGATCTGCACGACTTCCAGCTCGTCCATGACCGCTTCATACTTCCGGCTCATCCTCCGGCCGTCGTTGTGATACTCCACCACCACCCGGCCGAAGTACTGCTCGTACTCTTTCCTCTCGTCGGCGTCATACCCCACGCCTTCGGTCACGTCTCGCAGACCGGTGATTTTTTTGATGGTAGTCAACAACCACTTATCCCGCCTGAATCTGAGCAGACAGACAGCCGTCTGCCCCACGCTGAAATCATGGCGGTCTTTATAGCCCAGCAGCCAATACACGTTCACCCAGTCAGGATTCGTCTTGTAGAGTTCCAGCGGGTCATCGGAGCCGTCACAAATATTGAACTTCACCCGGACATTCGGCACCTCTGCGGCATCAAAATGCAGCAGGTCATTGAGCATGATCTTTGCCATTTTCAATTCCTCCTCAAATATCACCGTCAGAATGCATATCCACCACCACGGTGGCCTTGCTGGGCAGCTTTTCCTGCTCGTAGAGGCCGAGGGTCTGGCGGACAAGGTCGCGGAAGCGTTTGTCGGCGCGGCACTTGATGGTGAGCTTGTAGCGGTAGTTCTCGTTGATCTTTTCGATGTTGCCGGGGGTGGGGCCAAGCACCCGGAGGGGCAGGTCCGGCTGCTGCGCGGCCTGACGGCCCAAGAGGGCCGAGAACCGGGCAGCGGCCCGGGCCACCTCAGCTTCCTTCGGGCCGGAGAAGCCCACGACGCAGAGCCCGCAGAAGGGCGGGTAGAGGCCCAGCTTGCGATAGGCGATCTCCTGCTCGAAGAAGGCGTCGTAGTCCTGCGCGGCGGCGAGGTTGAGGACGGGGTTGTCGGGGTCGGTGGTCTGGATGATGGCGAAGCCCGGGTCTTTCGCCCGGCCGGAGCGCCCCACCACCTGGGTGATGAGGCTGAACACCGTCTCGTAGGCCCGAAACCCCTGCGCAAAGAGCAGCGAGTCGATGCCGAGGACGCCCACGAGGGTCACGTCCTCGAAATCGAGGCCCTTGGCCACCATCTGGGTCCCCACCATGATGTCGTACTCATGCCGGGCGAACTTCGCCAGCAGCTTTTCGTGGGCGTCTTTGGCGGCGGTGGAGTCCTGGTCCATCCGCAGCACTCTTGCCTCCGGGAAAAGCTCAGCCAGCTCCTCCTCGGCCTTCTGGGTGCCGAAGCCCCGGTAGAGCAGCTTGCCGCCGCAGGCGGGGCAGGTCTTGGGGGGCGGGTCGAGCTGGGTGCCGCAGTAGTGGCAGAGCAGCTTATGGCCCGCCTTGTGGTAGACCATGGGGACGCTGCACTTGGGGCATTTCAGCACCTCGCGGCAGTCGTCGCACTGGGCCATGGTCTGGTAGCCCCGGCGGTTGAGCAGCAAAATCGTCTGCTTCCCCGCGTCGAGGTTGCGCCGGATGGCGTCTTCCATGGCAAGGCTGATCTCCCTCGGGTTGCCCGAGGCCAGCTCTGCCCGCATATCCACGATCTGGACGCTGGGCAGCGGGTTGCCGCCGTAGCGCTGGGTGAGCCGGACGAGCTGGGTGCGGCCATTCTGGGCGGCGTAAAAGCTCTCCGTGCTGGGGGTGGCGCTGGCCAGAAGGAGCAGGGAGCCGTTCTCCGCCGCCCGCTGCCGGGCCACCTCGTGGGCGGCATACCGGGGCGCAGACTCGGAGCGGTAGGTGTGCTCCTGCTCCTCGTCGATGATGACGAGGCCGATGTTCTCCAGCGGAGCAAAGACGGCGCTCCGGGTCCCCACCACGATGTCGGCACCGCCGTCCTGTATCATCTGCCATTGGAGCAGGCGTTCGGTGTGGTTGAGGGCCGAGTGCTGGACGGCCACCCGCCGCCCGAACCGGCTCTTGAGGCGGAGGATCATCTGCGGCGTCAGGCTGATCTCCGGCACCAGCACGAGGGCGCGGCGGCCCAGCGCCAGACACCGCTCGATGAGCTTTAAGAACACCAGCGTCTTGCCGCTGCCGGTGACGCCGTAGAGCAGCGCCGAGTGGGGGGCGGTGTCTTCGAGGCCGGGCAGCAGGGCGTCATAGGCCGCCTGCTGCTCTTCCGTCAGGGTGATGGGCTCGTTTTTCAGCGGGATAGACGAATACAGGTCGATGGATTTGTTCACCTTGCTGCATTCGACGACGCCCTTGGCGCAGAGGTTGTCCAGCACAGCTTTGGTGATGCCGTGGGCCTCCATCTCGTTCTGGGTGCGCTCTCCCCCGCTCAGCAGGGCCACCGCCGCCAGCTGCTTGGCCGTGGGCCTGGGCTTTTGCTGCAAGCTGCCCACCAGCTTATAGCTGTTCTCGGTGTGGCGGGTGAGCTGCTTTTGGAGCACCGGCGTCACGCCGTCCGCCGCGAGGGCGGGCTTATACTGCGCCCCATAGGGGATGACCGCCTTGACGGCCTCGTAGTAGGTGCAGAAGGTGCGCTCCTTGAGGAAATGCACCAGCCGCAGCAGCTCCGGCGTCAGGCAGGCCGAGGCCGGGGCCACGTCGAAGAGGTACTTGAGCTTTGCGTGTTCCGGCTCTTCGTCGCAGGCCAGCACCACGCCCATCCGGGCCTTGCTCCCCCGCCCGAAGGGCACCAGCACCATGCTGCCGAGGCGGACGGCCTCCTGCTGGTCGGGCATGACGGCGTAGGTATAGAGTTTGTCGAAGTGGAAGGTCGCGTTGCTCACGGCAACGCCTACCGTTTTTGGCATTCGCGGCTCCTTGTTATTTGTCGAGGCCGGCCCGCTGGCGGATGATGCCGTAGAGCTTCTCAGCGCAGGCGTCCACCTCGTCGTTCACGAGGGTGAGGGTGAACTTCTCCTGCTCGGCCAGCTCCTTCTTTGCGGTGTCGAGGCGCTCGAGGATGCTGGCTTCCGTCTCGGTGCCGCGGCCCCGGAGGCGGCGTTCCAGCTCCTCCACGGAGGGCGGTAGCAGGAAGATGGTGGTAGCCCCCGGGAACATCCGGCGGATGTTGGCCGCGCCGTGGACGTCGATGACCAGCACCACCAGCTTGCCCGCCTCGAGGCGCTTATCCACCTCTTCGCGGAGGGTGCCGTAGTAGTTGCCGTTGTAGAAGTTGTGCTCCACCACCTGGTCGGTGTCGATGAGGTGCTGGAACTGCTCCCGGGTGCGGTAGTAGTAGTCCACCCCCTCCTGCTCCCCGGGGCGGGGTGCGCGGGTGGTGGCGGAGACGGTCTTTTCGATCTCGGGGTGGGCCTCGCGCAGGGCCTTGACCACACTATCCTTGCCGGTACCGGCGGCACCGGAGACGACAAACAGGTACTTTTCGTTTTCCATTTTTTACTGC
>OGZT01002445.1_pt1 | contig 10286 bp, 8 predicted proteins | sample 1576891 | NCBI WGS metagenome assembly OGZT01 (sample SAMEA3541521, study PRJEB24748) | human gut metagenome | biome: human gut; feature: human-associated habitat; material: faeces | place: China | collected 2012 | reverse complement strand
AAGGGATCTGCGTCGACCATGCCCAGATAAATCTTGCAATACATCAACTCGATGGTCAACAGAGTAGATCTGTACGCTCCAAGCATAGACGGCTTTTTCTTAATTACTCCGTCAATCAATTGCCGTTGTGCTTTCAATTCTCCAAGAGCCTCCTTATATTTATCTTTCAGGTAATAGGAACTCGCCAGATATCCATGTACCATGAGTTTGTCCCCGAAAGTCGTTCCTTCAATCTCAAGTGCCTTCAGATACTGTTCGATTGCTTTTTCCGTATTTCGCGCGAAAACATACGACTTTCCCTCCGTGATATATGACAAAAACACTCCACGGTCGACATGCAAACGCACAGCTTCTTCACGCATCTTTCTCGATTCAAGAATGGCATACTCCGTGTCCCCCTCCGATCCCTTCAACTGGAGCACATAATGCAAAGCCAGAAAATAGTTGTCATATTTCTTATAACGATAACACGCTTCCCTCAGGGTGGCACACGTCTTTTCCATATTCTCACCGTCCATCCTGAACGTATAGTAACGAAAAATCCCATATTGGAGTTCCAACTCACCCTCCACATCTTTTATCTCCCGGGCAAATACCAATGCCGAATCCAGCAACTCCAACGCCCAGCTTTCTTTAACGTGTCCCATTGCAGCCTCTTTCGCAAAAACGGTCCGAGTGGTGTCGGCAGGCATCGACCGATAGACATGAAAGATACTGTCACGCAGTACACGATCACCCGAATTGGCAGCCGACATAAACAAGGCGGCACCGACCAAACCAAACAATAGAACAACCAGTCTCTTCATCGGTTTTCCTCCTGTTTCAAAGGGTGAGTAAAAATAAAACGGGCCCCTTTGCTATAAGTAGAGTCAACCCGGATGTCTCCTCCCATACGATTAATGATCAGCTTACAGATAGACAGCCCCAGACCTGTACCCTGGATGCCTTCATTGAGTTTTTCGAACCGACCGAATACAGCCTCTTGATTTTCAAGGGGAATTCCACACCCGGTATCCGTTACCATAAACTCAGGTACCCCGGCTTCATTTATCCGCAGTGTCAATGTGATATATCCCTCCTTCGTAAATTTTGTGGCATTGACCAGTAGGTTGATCAATACTTGCTGGAGCCTGCACGGATCAGTTTCCATTTCCAAAGCAGACAATTCTGTCTCAAAAATCATCTCCGCAGAAGTCTGTTTGATATTTCTCAGCATCTCCACCACATTCCGGCATAAAGCCACCACCTCATGCGGAACCACGGAGAATCTCATATTTGCCACATCCAGACACGAAACATCGACTACGTCATTTACCAAATGCAACAATAAATCGGAGTTTAACCTAATCACATCATTACACTGCGCACGAACTTCATCGTCAATTCCCGGAGTAATCAAAATTTCAGAGAAACCTGCCAACGCATTTAAGGGAGTTTTTATCTCATGGCTCATATTGGAAAGAAATACGCTCTTATTACGGACAGACTCTTCGGCCAGCCTTTTTGCCTTTTGCAACTCTTCTCTGGAAAATAGAAGTTTTCTCTCCGCTCTCCTCAAATAGAGAAGTCCTACGAATAACAAAACGACCAGACATAGAATGGTGATAAACACCAATTTCCATATTTTCTTTTGCTGCATTCCGTTTTGTAAATCCAACTCGTCGATGGAATATTGTTCACGCATATCCTCAACATGCCGGCCGGCATAATCCACAAACAAAGAATCTCCTTTCGTAATCAATTCCTTATATGTCAGTGCTGCATCCTGAAAATCCTTCTCTTGCATTTTCTGCTCTGCACGATGCCAGTTTATGCTATCCACAGCCCACTTTTCAGAAGCAAGGGATACGGACAATCCACATACAACGAACATCCCTGACAATATAAGCTGTTTCATCTTTATATTTTGTGTAAGGTTAGCAAAGATAACTCATTAAATATGAAGCAACAAGCATTTAGATAAAAAAGAAGTGTCTTCAAGAGGTATAAGCCTCCCGAAAACACTTCATTTTATGCTGATAGCTATTGTAGTAAAAAGCTATTAATTATTTAATCAAATTGCAACCTGTCATCTCAGCCGGTTGAACCATATCCAAAATATGCAGGATGGTAGGCGCCACATCTGCCAAACGTCCGTCTGCCACTTTCGCTTCTTTATTCTCTGTCACGTATACACAAGGTACAGGATTCAAAGAGTGAGCCGTATTCGGGGTACCGTCTTCATTCAAAGCATGGTCAGCGTTACCATGATCGGCAATGATGATAGCTTCGTAACCTTGAGCTTTGGCTGCTTCAATGGTATCTTTCACACATGCGTCTACGGCAACTACCGCCTTCTCGATAGCTTCGTAAATACCGGTATGACCTACCATATCACCATTGGCATAGTTCACCACGATAAAGTCATATTTATTCTCGTTGATGGCAGCCACCAGTTTATCTTTCACTTCATAGGCACTCATCTCCGGTTTCAAATCGTAAGTTGCAACTTTCGGAGACGGAACCAGGATGCGGTCTTCATTATCATACGGAGTTTCACGACCACCGTTAAAGAAGAATGTTACGTGAGCATATTTCTCTGTTTCGGCAATATGAAGCTGTTTCTTTCCGTTAGCAGCCAGATACTCGCCCAACGTATTAGCCACGTTTTCCTTATCGAACAAGATATGCACACCCTTGAACGAAGCATCGTACGGAGTCATACAGTAGTACTGCAATCCCGGTATTGTGTGCATGCCTGCTTCCGGCATATCCTGTTGGGTCAAAACTACAGTCAGCTCTTTGGCACGATCGTTACGATAGTTGAAGAAGATCACCACGTCACCTTCTTTGATAGTACCGTCTACACCGGCATTCACAATCGGTTTGATAAACTCGTCCGTTACCCCTTCATCATAAGATTCCTGCATAGCCTGCACCATGTCGGTAGCTTTCTTACCAATGCCGTTTACCAGCAGGTCATACGCTTCTTTCACACGTTCCCAGCGTTTGTCACGGTCCATAGCATAATAACGGCCAATGATGGAAGCCACTTTACCGGCAGACTTGGCGCAATGCGCTTCCAGTTGTTCGATAAAGCCTTTACCGCTCTTCGGGTCTGTGTCACGTCCATCCATAAAGCAATGAACGAAAGTGTTCTCAATATTATATTCTTTAGCAATATCGCAAAGTTTGAACAGATGGTCCAGAGAGCTATGTACACCACCATCCGAAGTCAGTCCCATAAAATGAACATTCTTTCCGTTTTCTTTTGCGTAAGAGAAAGCTGAAACGATCTCCGGGTTCTTCAGGATGCTGTTGTCACGACAAGAGAGGTTGATTTTCACCAAATCCTGATAAACTACGCGTCCTGCGCCGATATTGAGGTGACCCACTTCCGAGTTACCCATCTGTCCGTCGGGCAAACCTACGTTTTCACCGCTGGCCTGTAACTGAGAGTGAGGATAGGTCTCCATCAGATAATCCCAGTAAGGAGTAGCAGTGTTGAAGATTACGTCATCTTTCCCGTGGTCGCCTAATCCCCAACCATCAAGAATCATTAAAAGGGCTTTCTTACTCATAATATTCTAAAATTAAATTGTCGTTCTATTTTTCGGGTGCAAAGGTACAAAAAAGTTAATTACGAACACGTTTAATCTATGTTAAGCAATCTCCCCGCCGGACAAAAAGGAAGAAAAAATGCCGCAGATTTGAAATGATTTCCTTATTTTTGCGCTGCTTTAAAAATAAAACAGAATATGGACGATTCAAACCCGCGAACGTACAACAGTATTAACTAACACGAACAGAGTCATTCTGCGGTAATGCCTCTGCTCGGACATTAACAAACGAAAGGAGGCAATAAGATGAGAACATATCTTTATTGTGAGGCCGGCTTTGTGGAAAAAGCACAATGGCTTCCTAACAGCTGGGTCAATGTAGTATGCCCGGACAGCAGTGATTTCAAATTCCTGACCGAAACCCTGAAAGTTCCTGAATCTTTTTTAAATGACATTGCCGATACCGACGAACGTCCGCGTACGGAAACGGAAGGCAACTGGTTGCTGACCATACTGCGTATACCGGTCCAGAACGCTCAAAGCAGTATCCCTTATACCACCGTACCCATCGGCATCATCACCAACAATGAAATCATTGTTTCTGTGTGCTACCATCAGACGGATATGATTCCCGATTTCATCGAACATACCCGCCGGAAAGGCATCGAAGTACGCAATAAGCTCGACTTGATTTTCCGACTGATCTACTCTTCGGCTGTCTGGTTCCTGAAGTATCTGAAACAGATAAATATAGACATCACCGCTGCCGAGAAGGAACTGGAGCGAAGCATCCGAAACGAGGACCTGCTGCGATTGATGAAGTTACAGAAGACACTGGTCTATTTTAATACTTCCATTCGTGGCAATGAAGTGATGATCGGCAAGTTGAAAACCATCTTCCAGGATACCGATTATCTGGATGAAGAGTTAGTGGAGGACGTGATCATTGAACTGAAGCAGGCATTCAATACGGTCAACATCTACAGTGACATTCTCACCGGAACCATGGACGCCTTTGCATCCATCATCTCCAATAATGTGAATGCGATCATGAAACGTATGACAAGTCTTTCCATTACATTGATGATCCCCACGTTAATAGCCAGTTTCTATGGCATGAACGTAGACATACATCTTGAGGAGATGCCTCATGCCTTCCTGCTGATCATCCTGGTATCCGTATTCCTGTCTGCCCTCTCCTTTGTGATCTTCAGGAAGATAAAGTGGTTTTAAGGAAAGTTTATTTTGAGAACAATTCCAACTGTCCGTCGCCCAACAGATTGAAAGTCATGCGATGATACGGAGTAGTACCGTGCCCGGCAATAGCCGCACGGTGCTTTTTCGTAGGATAACCTTTGTTATGCTCCCAGTCATAACATGGGAATTCCTGATGCAGTTTGTTCATGTAGTCATCACGATAAGTTTTGGCAAGGATAGAAGCAGCAGCTATCGAAAGATATTTGCCATCTCCCTTTATAACAGTAGTATGAGGTATGTCGGGGTATTTCTTGAAACGGTTTCCATCGATCAGCAGATGCTGAGGACGGGTTTTCAGCCGGTCTACCGCCCGGTGCATGGCGAGAAACGATGCATTCAGGATGTTTATCTTATCAATCTCTTCGGGCGAAACAATGCCGACGGCCCAGGCAACCGCATCCCGCTCAATCACTTCGCGCAAAGCATATCGCTGCTTCTCCGACAACTGCTTGGAGTCATTCAACAATTCATTCTCAAAATCTTTCGGTAAGATAACGGCAGCAGCATAAACCGCACCTGCCAGACAACCGCGTCCGGCTTCATCACAACCGGCTTCTATCAGTTCTTCGTTTAACCAGGGTAAGAGCATCGTTTCTTTTATTTAACACGGCAAATGTAATCAATTAAACGGAAATGAACAAAAGAGTGAACCGAATCTCATCTTATTATCCAGAATAAGAAGATCTCCCCTTTCAGCCAAAAGATGAAGAAGGCAAGCATCCGTCATCCCATCTATAACACATGAAGAATAAGAGAATAAACGTCCGTCATAATAACTTTATCTCAGCCCGCATGCCTGTGCTCATAAGCCCGCGTACACGGCCTCATGCATGCGGGACGGAGCAGGAGTCAAGCCATAATCGCTAAAGATATAAAGGAAAACAAAATGCTATTAACCACATTTATCCTGAAAGAAGGAACAACATCCATCTCACCATCAACCGTTTAACATTGAATCCGCCTTAAAAACAGAGGGTGGAAGATGGAAGATCAAAGTATATTTTCTGTAGGAAAGGAATAAGATACTTCATTCCCGATTAATCAGATGCAGTTCGGTACGACTAAAGTCGGACAATCGCACCTCATAAACTCCGGCATCTCCTAACTTGCCATCGATCCCTTCACTATATCCACCCACTATAATCAATTTATCATCAGTGCAATACAGTCCCCCCTCCCGTAATTTCAGATCAATTTGATATGCTTTTATCTCGTTGGTATATAAGTTATACACTTGTATCACCCCATTTTCTAAAATATAAACCTTATCTCCACCACGAGCCAGAGCTGCCTTACCGACCGAGAACCATAATTTTCCTCTTTTCCTCCACAAACCGGTAATCAAATCATAAGTAAGTATATCTGATAGAGTCCTTTGTCTATATCCTCCGAATAAAAAAACAGTATGTCTCACAAGAATCCCGTTTGTTTCCATCCCCAAAGGCATTTTTCCTGCCTCATACCAAACACCCTCCTTCAAATCAAGCATGTGTATCTTATCTGAATATTTTTGCCATCCGTTCTCAACCCGATAAGTAGATCCTCCCATAACAATCAACTTATCATCGTAAACAAATGCAGCTGCCGAAGCAGCTTGATGTGGATTTACCGGATCTGTCAATAATGTATCCCGATGGATATCATATATCTCCACTGTTTCATCAAGATACTCAATCTTCCGATTCGTTGAAAAACGTTTTCCACCCATAACATAGATTTTATTACTATACTTTTCATAAACAAACCCTGATGGCAATCCTCCGGATCCTGTTAAACTAAAACCCATTGGAGGTTTTATCTGAGATCTATCTCCACCTGTAAGATAAAGCTTCTTCTCCAATGAAATCATTGCAAACGAATATAGCGGTACAGGCATCGATGATATTTGTGTATATGGTAAACGTAAATAAGATTTCTTTATGCCATAAACCGTCACTTCTCCCAAAGCAAAAGGTTCTTCTTGCAATAGAATCACATTTTTCTTTTGCAACAAAGAGGTTACGGAAAAACGTTTTGTACAATATCCGACAAAAGAAAAACAAAGAGTATCTGCATCTCGTAGTAACTCTCCATTATTTATCATAAACTCACCCTTTTTATCCGCGACAGATACTCCTACCCCAAAATCAGTATAAATATTTGCTCCAACTAAAGGCTGCTTCGTTTTTGCATCGACAATTCTACCTCCAACTTGAGAGAATAAGCTGGAACTGTCAAAAAAAGTAAGGAATATTACCAAGGTCAAGTACTTCCCCATTTCTATAAATTTTTGAAGAAGGTATTCCAAAAGTTTCCTTTTCTTCCATACCTTCTTCAATTAAATACTCTACTAAGAAACTGTTTTGAATGTATCATCTATGTTTTGAACGACTTTCCGGTCTATTTCAAAACTCTCGGGATTCACTTCAAAACTCGTATTTACCACAGATTAATATCGCCAGCTATCAATAGTTTAAGCTCGTTCGATGAAACTCCATGTTACTCTGTGGTGAATGATGTCCCTTCTCAGAACAGGCTCCAGGCAACAGTTAATCCTGCCATAACAATAGCAACCATGCTCATCAGTTTAATCAGGATATTCAGGCTCGGGCCGGACGTATCTTTAAATGGATCCCCTACCGTATCACCTACCACAGTAGCCTTGTGCACCTCGCTACCTTTACCTCCAAAATTGCCTTCTTCCACATACTTCTTCGCATTGTCCCATGCTCCACCGGCATTGGCCATGAAGATAGCAAGTACAAAACCACTACTCAGTCCGCCAATCAACAGTCCCAATACACCGGGAACACCAAATATTAGTCCGGTAAGGATTGGAGCAATGATGGCAATCAGAGAAGGCACTACCATTTCCCGCTGTGCTCCTTTTGTAGAAATAGCAACGCAACGTTCGTAGTCCGGTTCGGTTTCCCCGGTCAGGATACCTTTCATTTCACGGAACTGGCGACGTACTTCATCTACCATATGTCCGGCAGCACGTCCGACTGCATTCATAGTCAGACCACAGAACAGGAATGCCATCATCGAACCGAGAAACATACCGGAAAGTACCTTCGGATTCATCAAATTTACCTCATAATAGTTCATAAAATCCACAAAGGTAGCATTGGCCGTACTGATCGTGTCTCCATTCGGAAAAGTAAGTACCAAATTACCAAGACGAGTCAACCCAATGCGGATCTCCTCAATATAAGAAGCCAGCAATGCCAGCCCCGTAAGAGCAGCCGAGCCAATGGCAAAACCTTTTCCGGTAGCAGCCGTTGTATTTCCCAACGAATCGAGCGCATCGGTGCGTTTACGCACCTCCTTACCCAAAGAGGACATCTCCGCATTGCCACCGGCATTGTCGGCTATCGGACCGTAAGCATCCGTAGCAAGCGTAATGCCCAATGTAGAAAGCATACCGACAGCAGCAATACCGATACCGTAAAGTCCCATTCCCACATTATTGAAATCAAAACCGGAAGCCAACAGATAGGAAGCAATAATACCGATTACCACTGCCACCACAGGAATAGCTGTGGACAACATGCCGAGTCCTATACCCGAAATGATGACTGTGGCAGGACCCGTTTTGCCACTTTCACTCAATTTCTGAGTAGGCCGGTAAGATTGTGAAGTATAATATTCCGTCGAACGGCCGATAACAATACCCACAACCAATCCTACAACTACCGCACAAGAAATCCACATCCAATTGTCCAATTGTAATAACCACAAGATAAAAAAAGTGGCTGCTACAATCAAAGCCGAACTCAGGTTTGTCCCCCAAGCCAGCGAACCAAGCAGATCTTTCATGGTAGCATTCTCTTTGGTACGTACTGAAAAAATACCGATTATAGAAAGAATGATGCCGATAGCGGCAATCAGCATCGGAGCAATTACAGCTTTAAACTGCATAACCGTATCGCCCGTATGAATAAAGGCGGCCGCACCCAAAGCAGCCGTTGCCAAAATGGAACCGCAATATGACTCGTATAAATCGGCACCCATTCCTGCCACGTCACCCACATTATCACCTACATTATCAGCAATGGTGGCAGGGTTACGCGGATCGTCCTCGGGAATACCGGCCTCAACTTTCCCCACAAGATCGGCTCCCACATCGGCAGCCTTTGTATAAATGCCACCTCCCACACGGGCAAAAAGCGCCTGCGTGCTGGCACCCATACCAAAAGTCAGCATTGTAGTAGTGATGATACAGAGTTTATGAGTGGGTGTCAGCACATCGGCAGGTATCGCCCAATTGAGCAACAGATACCAAAAAGAGATGTCGAGCAGTCCCAGGCCGACCACTACCAGTCCCATCACAGCTCCGCTTCGGAAGGCTATTCGCAATCCGGCATTCAATGACGTACGAGCAGCATTAGCCGTACGCGCCGATGCGTAAGTAGCTGTTTTCATTCCCAAAAAGCCGGAAAGACCGGAAAAGAAACCTCCGGTCAGGAAAGCTATCGGTACCCAGGCATTCTGCACCTGAAAACCATAAGCCATTACAGAGAACAGAATCACCAGTCCGAGAAATACCCAGCCAACGATTTTATACTGCTGTTTCAGATAAGACATAGCGCCCCGACGCACGGCAGCGGCAATCTTAATCATTTGTGGAGTACCTTCGCTCTCCTTCATCATTTGTTTATGAAAATAGAGCGCAAAACAGAGAGCCAGAACAGAGGCAAACGGAACAAGCCAAAAAAGAATGCTATCCATAGACGTACAATATTTAGAGGTTTAACGAAAGTCTAAAAGTATTGAATCTAAACGAGATAACCAAATATTTTCGACTTTTGCTGATCTCCCGCCTCTAAAAAACGAATACAGGCACTATGCACTTTATTTCTCTTCCTTCTTCACATAGAATGCCGGACAACGGCTATTCAGGAAAATGATTTTACCTTCGCGGAAAGTCAGTCTGCCATAACGTTTATAAAGTAATTTTCGATGTTGTTCATCGGAAGCCCCTTTTCGCTCCACCAATGAGTCGGACATCACAAACCCGGTACTACTTAATTTTAGGGTATACCAGATACGAGGATTCTTATCACGGGTCACCCGACGTCTATTCACCCGATAAGTTTCGGTACCACTCGTGACGCGCTTTGTGAAGATATGCACCGTATCCCGATAATGGAAACGCAATCCATCGTAATATACCTTTTCCGGAGATTCTGAAGAACTCTTCTTCTCCCACAACTTTATATCATACACCGAATCGTTGACCGGGATAATTGACAAACGATAATCCTGTGTCATGAATCCGTCCGCCCGGTGAATTCTGTGTTCTCCTATCATTTCGTCGGGAATCGGGCACCTGTGGGGTGTGCAGGCGGCAAACAAAAAAAGAAGCACAAACAAAGCTCCCTGAATTAGCTTCATACCTGTTTTCATCCTGTTTTATTTTAAGATCCTCAAAATTACATATTTTTATTTATGTAACAACAAAGTACCGGAATGATATTCCCACTACCCCGGAAGCTCTTTTAAAAGCCA
>OGZT01002444.1_pt1 | contig 10291 bp, 7 predicted proteins | sample 1576891 | NCBI WGS metagenome assembly OGZT01 (sample SAMEA3541521, study PRJEB24748) | human gut metagenome | biome: human gut; feature: human-associated habitat; material: faeces | place: China | collected 2012 | reverse complement strand
GGTACTGCTTCTTCATTTCTACGAATATAAACCGCTCCACAATCCCTTTTCCAGGTCCATAGACTGGATGTACTCCATCAACTTCTTTTTTACCTGCTGCTTTAAACTGCTCTCCTGCCCCACTGTGCGCCTCCGCTCTTCTCCTGCCGCTATTCGGAGTATAGTATACCATAAACTGAAAATTCAGGAAAGACTTCCTAACATGTTTCACCATTTCCGCCTGTATTTTTATGCATTCCGAAAAGTGGTAATACCATTTTTTCCGAAGTGGTAATACCACTTTTCTCTTTCTACAGTTTTTGCCTCCTTCCCCTTCTATTTTTTGTTATATTGTACAGAAAATAATGTTATTCTCTTTGTTTTATTGACTTTTTTGTGCATTCGTTCTATCCTGAAAGTAAATCAACAGAAATTTCGCAAATTTTCTGATTTTTTACACGTTACTTCACTCTTTTACAGTATCAGAAAGGATAAAATCATGAATCAACTAAACGAAGCTTTAGATTCCTTTTTTCATTTAAAAGAACGTGGAACCACGGTCCGGACGGAACTGGTGGCCGGAGCGACCTCCTTCATGACACTCGCTTTCTTAATTGCAGTCCATCCCTCCATCATGGCCAGCTGCGGAATGGACAAAGGGGCCATGGCCACGGTTACCATCGTCAGCGCCATGATATTCACCCTGATCTGCGGCTTATACTGCAACATCCCCTTCGTCCTCGCCACAGCCATGGGCAGCAACGCGCTGATCGCCTACTCCATCGTCGGAGCCGGCATCACGACCTGGCAGGTCGCGCTGGGAATGAATTTTATCTCCGGTGTCATCTTCGTCATCATCAGTGTATGCAATATCCGTGAAATGGTGGTAAAGGTCATACCGAAGGGACTTAAGATCACCATGGGCGCGGCGGTCGGTATGTTTATCACGGCGACCGGCATGTCCAACGTCAAGCTGATCCGCATCAATGATTCCGGCTTTTTAAAGCTGGGAGATTTACACAGCCCGGAAATCATTCTGGCCGGAATCACCCTGCTGCTCATCCTGGCCTTCACCTCCAGAAAGATGAAATCCGGTCTCCTGCTGGCCATGGTCATCGGAACCGTAATCGGCATCCCCATGGGGCTTACCACCGTTCCCAGCCATTTGATCAGTATGCCGCCTTCCATGGCTCCGGTTGCATTTAAGCTGGATATCCCGGGAGCGTTAAAACTCGTCTATGTGCCGTTTATTCTCGCCTTCTTCATGGGAGACTTTTTCTCCACTGTAGGCAATCTGTTCGGTATCGGCTCCAAGGCCAACCTACTGGATGAGGAGGGCAACTTCCCGGATATCAAGAAGCCCTTTATCGTTGACGCCGTAGGCACCTGTGTCGGCACCGTCATGGGAACCAACACGGTCACTATATACGCCCAGTCCGCCGCCGGAGTAGAAGCCGGAGGAAGAACCGGACTCACCGCCGTAGGCTGCGCCATCTGTCTGGGACTGGCCCTGTTCTTTACCCCGGTCGCCCTGATGGTTCCCAACAGCGTATCCTCGGCCGCTCTGATCACCATCGGCTTAGGCATGCTCACCTGTATGGAGAAGCTGGACTATTCTGATTTCACGGAGTATATGCCGGCCTTCGCCTCCGTGATGGGAACCGCCTATACCTACAATATTGCCACGGGACTGACCCTGGGCATCATCACCTGTGTCATCACCAAACTCGCTGCCGGTAAGGCAAAGGAGCTGCATCCTGCCATCTATATCATTGCGGTTCCCCTGCTCTACTATCTGATAGCGCTCGCATAAGGAGGCGTTCCATGGGAGTCACTCTGTTTAAAAACTGCAAACTTCTCTTTGGCGGAGCCGATCCGGAGTCTGTCTCCACCGGCCTTTCCGTCGCGGTAGAGGATGACAGGATTCTGTTTCTGGGAACTGAAAAAGAGTATTACGAACAGCATCCGGAGAAAAGCTTGCCCACCGTCATTGACTGTACGGATAAGCTTGTCATGCCGGGGCTGGTGGATGGCCACAATCATCTGTGCAACACGCTCATGAATATTTCCAGGGCGTTTCCCTTTGATTACAGCCACATCTCGGATCACATGCTCACCACCATACACGATCCCTATGGGTGGCTGACGCCGGAAAGCCTGTACGACATCACCATGACTTCGGCCATCAACGCATTAAAACACGGAACTACGACTGTGGAGAACAGCACCATCCTGCCGGACACCGCCTATGAGGCCATGGATACCAGCGGCATACGCGGCATTCTGGCTCCTCAGATGGCTTCCTCCTTCCGTCTGGATTCAGATCCCCAAAACTGGAAGCAGGCGCTGGAAAAGACGAAGTCCTGCATTGAACATTACCACAATCCAAAACGCCGCATGTCGGTGGCCGTACATATTCATGACCTGTGGGACTGTATGGAAAAGCTGATGGACGGCGCGCTGGAGCTGGCGGAGCAGTATGACACCCGGTTCGTCACCCATTTCTGGGAATTTCAGAACGCCGTGGAACGGGCTGACGAGATGTGGAGGGACGACGGCGGCGCCTTCTCCCACTACATGAAAAAGGGACTGATCACCTCCCGCAGCGTGCTCTTCCACGGCTCCATGCTCCGGGAACCAGAGATCGAGGCCATCGCCGGGACCGGCGCTTCCATCATACATAATCCCGATATCAACGGCACCAACTGCGGAAACTGCGCCTACGTTCCCTACATGCTGAAAAACGGGATCAATGTCGGACTCGGAAGCGATTACGGCTCTCTGGACGCCATGTCGGCCATGAAGCTGATGCTCATCGTGCACAACATCATGCCGCGGGCTGAACGGGTTCTCCCCTATCAGGCTCCATTTTACGCAGCCACCATGGGAAGCGCCCGCGCATACGGTCTCGATCAGGAGATCGGTTCCATCGAGCCGGGCAAGAAGGCGGATATCATTACCATTGATTTAACGAAAGCGCCTCATCTGCTGCCCCTGTGCACCAGCCTTCTGGAGGTCAGTCCGGAACTTCTCTACTTCCTCTTCACCCGGAACTGCGCCGGAACGACCACCAGCGAGACCATGGTGGACGGGAAGCTCCTTCGCCGGGATGGGGAATTCCTAAACCTGGATGAGGAAAAATTCGTCAAGAAGACCTTTGACTGGACGGAACGGTGCATGACCGATCTAATGGAAAAGCACCGATTCGGAGAACATTACGCCCGAATCATCCATCCGGATTTTATGAAGGATGGGGATATCACCTGGGACGTGCTGAATTAAATTCTGACTTATCCACAAAAATATGACCGCAGCATCAGCGGATTCCTATCGCTGATACTGCGGCCGCTATTATTCTTCTTTCACAAAAGTTTCCACCCTCGTCTCCAGCCGCACCTTCTCCCCCTTGCGGATCTTATAGGCTACCGCAGGGATAGACGCGTTGGCGTAAAGCACATTCGTATTGGGATCGGCTCCGATCACGACGCCGGCCGCCTCCGGGCCTTCGCCGGATACGGTACAGCCCTGTTTCCTCCAGGCTGCGGCGGCCGTCTTTCCTTCTGCCGACTCTCCGTACCCTTCTGTAAATTTCTCCACGGCAAAACCACAGTCATAGGCCGTACAGTCATAGGCGCTCTCCACCTCATGGATCCGCATGTGGCCATACTCCGTCGGCACCACGACCGAAGTCACCCGGATTCCCGGGAACGGCTGCCAGTCGCTGACTACCCGGTCCGCAAAGATATGGTACGATTCACTTACCTTCCTGACAAACACGTAATCATCGCCGTCAATCACGAAGGCCAGAGCAGAATCCGGCGCATTCTCATGGAGCACGATCTGGCTGCGCGCCACGGAAAAACCGAATTTCGTGGAATACGCGAACTTGGAGTATTTCTCCGGCACATGGCCGTGGCCGTATTTCTCGCAGACTCCGGCCGGGTAGGCGATTACATCTCTTCCGCGCCGGTGTACGATCATATTGGCCTGGAGCATCATTTTCACCTCTGGCAGAGCCGGAAGCGGTGCGGCCTCCGTGCTCCAGAACGGGTGGTCATCCGGAAGCGCCAGACACAGAAGCGTCTTCATTCCCCAGTACGGCGACCCCGGCGCATTGTAGCGCTCCGCCATGATTAAATTCGGATACGCGTAACCGATGGTCAGCACGCCGTCCCGGTCAAAGATCTTCTGTTCGCACCACCAGTTCAAATGGCGGGCGAGAATTCCCTTTACTACAGCCACGGGAATGTCATCGAGGCCGGCAAACACATAGGCCGCCCAGAACGCCGCCTCACCAAATCGGTAGGATAAGCTCCTTCCATAGGGAAGCGCCGCCCCATCCGCATCGAACCAGCAGATGAAATCCCCGGCGAAGATTCTGGCCCGTTCCCGGAAGCGGGTGCACCGTTCCGGGTCCTCATCCGCCATGGCCACGGAATACAAAAGCCCGTAGTAATGCATGGCAAATGAGATATAGTAATCCTTCTGCCCCGACGCGCCGTCCCGGTACCAGCCGTCTTCCAGATAGTAGCTTTCGATCTTATCCAGGCCGGACTTCAGATTATCCGCGTCGTAGCGGCAGCCGTTTTTCTTAAGAGCCACATTGACCAGAATCATAAAAAACTGCCAGTTGCAGTCCGGTATGATGTGCTCGTTAATCGCGTAAAGCCAGTCCGCCAGATGCTTCTGCCCTTTTGCCCCGAGGGGCTCCCAGACCTTCTCCGGAGTAAAGATCATCCCGCTTGCAATGGCCGCCATCTCCACGAACCGCTGGTCATAATCCGTAAAGCCGCCCCAGTATTCCGGATGCGCCGGGTCTGTTCCGTTCCTAAGCCCCTTCTGATAGATTTCCTCAAAGGAGCCGTTTACTCCGCCGCCCTTCCAGAAGGGAACCAGGGCCCACAGCGGCCGGGAAAATGCCTCCATCTCGATGCTGACCTCCGGATAGGTCACGCCGCTGTCTCCCAGATGCAGACGGGCGCCGCCCGCGCTGTATAATGGTTTTAGGGGATTCAGGACGGAGAACATCCAATCCCTGAAATCCTGTTTCGTCTCTAATCTCATGTTCTTTTTTTTCCTCCTCTACCAGTATGGGTTCCAGTCTTTCGAGAGTCTCGTCAGCGCTTCCATATAGAAGTAATCGCCCCAGATGTTGCACTCGTCAACGCCCTCCGGCGTACACGTGTTATACGGAGATTTCTTGGAGTAGGTGCTGTGAAGAACCAGGCCGTTCGACTCCGCCCCGCTCTTTACCGCGTAATTTTCCACCACGGACTTCATGATTTTCTTTGCTATGGAGGTGTAGTATTTTGCATCCTCTTCGTTTAAATATTTCGCCATTTCCAGCATTCCGCAGGCGGCGATGGAGGCAGAGGAGGAATCCCGCGGCTCCCCGGAACCGTCTCCGAATTCCAGATCCCAGTACGGTACGAGATCTTCCGGCAGATGGTCCAGGAAATATCCTGTCACATGCTTAAAATCGCTGATATACGCTTCCCGCTTCGTATACCGGTAAGCCATCGCCGTGCCGTAGACGCCCCACGCCTGGCCTCTGGCCCATGCGGAGCCATCCCGGTATCCCTGGCAGGTCGCCCCGTGATCCGGCTCTCCCGTCTCCATATTCATGAAAAAGGTGTGCCACGTGGAGTAATCCTCCCGAATGACATTGGCGATCGCCGTATGGATATGCTTCTCCGCAATATCCCGGTATTTAGCGTCCCCGGTCTCCTCCGACGCCCAATAGAGCAGGGGCAGATTCAGCAGACAGTCGATGATAAACCGGTAGTTCTCCGGCTGATCCATCGGCCCCCACGCCTGGATAAATTCCCCGATCGGATGGTATCTGGTGATCAGCTGGTCCGCCGCCATGACAGCCGCCCGTTTTCCCTGCCTGCTTCCGGTCAGCTTGTATCCGGCGACGCAGGAAGGGCTGTAGAGAAAGCCCATGTCGTGATGGTCCACGTCCGCCTTCGTCTCGATTCTCTTATAAAAGCTGTCGATCTGAATCGCTCCTGCTTCCTTCAGAGCCTCGTCCCTGCTCCATTCATAGGCCAGCCATATCTGGCCGGTCCAGAAGCCCGTCGTCCAGTTGACATTGGGTGTCGGCCGGTAGAAGCCCTCCTCGCTGTACGCCTTCTTGAAGGAATGCGTAAATTCCTTTAAATTCTCCTTCACCTGTCCGGCGGCAAAATCCATAGCCTGACGGCACGCCTCCCCGGACAGCTCATTCTTTTCATTCAGACGTCTGATCGTATCCGCATTCATGTTTTAAAACCTCCTCGTAATAGTTCTGCATCAGATAAAACGCCGGTTTCTTCCGGCTCCTGTCCTCTGTGATCAGTCCCTTGATGTTATATCCCTTCTGGTACTTTCCCAGCCGCTTCGGCGTGCGGAAATCAAACAGGATCCAGGGCGTTGTCCCCTGAATATACGGAATCCTCCGGAACACGGCAATCTGGTTTTCGTAGATCTCCTCCTGTTCCTTCACAGATCCTCTGACAGGGCTTTTGACTTCCCTCTCCTCTGCCTCAAACGCCCCATCCGCGCCGAATTCGCTGATGATGACCGGCTTTTCCGGCGCAGACTGTTCCAGTATGGTGCTCAGTTTGGTGTAGTCCGGATCGTACCAGCCGTAATATTCATTGAGTCCGATCACATCCAGATGCGCCTCCAGCCGGTCCGCAATCCGCAGATTCACGGTATCCACCAGACAGGCCGCGGAGATCAGCCTGGACGGATCGGAACGCCTGGCATACTCCGCTAAGTCCGCCATGAAGCGGTACCGCTCATCCGTATCCGGATTCTCATTACCAACGGACCAGATGATGACGCTGGCCCTGTTTGCATCCCGTTTCATCATCTCACTCAGCTGGCTTTTCGCCTGTCCAAAGGTATCCGGATTCCCAAAGTCAATCCACCAGTACACGGGGATCTCCTCCCACAGAAGAAGGCCCTCCTCGTCGGCCATCCGCGCCGCCCATTCCGTATGGGGATAATGGGCCAGACGGACGAAATTGCAGTTCATCTCCCTGGCCAGGCGGAAGGCTTCCCGTATCTCCTCCTTCGTTACCGCCTTTCCATGGTCCCTGGAGTCCTCATGGAGGCAGACACCTCGCAGGAACAGGGGCCTGCCGTTCAAGCGTATGGAACGGCCCGCCGTCTCAATGGTACGGAAACCGACACGGTCCGAGATCCGGTCGGAAGCCCGGTTCTCCCCGTCATATAAAGTCAGCCGGGCATTATAGAGCCTGGGATTTTCAGGACTCCACAGCTCCAGCTCCGGAACCTTCAGCTTCAGCCGGCCCGTTCCGTCGGGGCCGAAATCCATGATTTCACAGACTCCGATCTCCGGTATCTCAAAAAATGCATTGTAATCGGGCGAAATACTGCCGGCTGCCACCGCTTCCACTGTAATTTCCCGCTCTCTTCTTCCGCTCAGTCTCACCTTCATGTCCTGAATAAAGACCTCTGGAAGACGAACGAGTGTTACACTCCTGTAGATTCCTCCATACGGAAACCAGTCCGTGTTGAGTGAAGGCACATCCGCCTGATGCCTGGTCCCATCCGCCACGACGATCAGCCGGTTATCCGCTCCCTCCTTCAGACTCTCTGTCGCCTCCACGCAGAAAGGCGTGGAACCGCCTCTGTGAACGCCGAGAAAACAGCCGTTTAGGAACACCCTCGCCTCACCGGCCACCGCTCCGAACCGGATGAACACCCGCTCATTTCCCCGGCTTCCATAAGAAAACCGGCGGCTGTAAACCGCCGGTCCCTCATAGTAGAAATACTCCGGTTTTGTGAGATTAAAGACACCGGGAACCGGTACGGTCTCCCAGTCGTCGAAAGCATAGTCAAGGGGTACCGCGCACCCTTCTGCATTCGTCCCCTCCTCCAGAAACCATTTGGCCCGGAGGCAGTTATCGTATAGGTCTACGGAGAAATTCCAGAGCCCATCCAGACTCTCTTCCTCTCTCCCTCCCTGCATAATCAGGCTTTCCGCCCCGATTAAGGGAGCGGAATAAGCGTTTTTGTATGCCTCGTTGTGAATATTGTCCACGAAATTTTTAATCTCTTCCATTGAAACCAGTCCTTTCCCGATCAGCCCTTTACGCCAGTCGCCGCGATGCCTTCCACAAAATACTGCTGCAGTGTCAGGAACACGATCAGAACCGGAATTAAAGACAGTACGGAGGCCGCCATGATCAGGCCGTATTCAGAGCTGTACTGGCTTAAGAACATTTTTAATCCCAGCTGAAGGGTCTTCTTGGCTTCCGTTTTTAAGTAGATGAGCGGCCCTAAGAAGTCATTCCAGGTGTTGACGAAGGTGAAGATCGTCAGTGTGGAGAGCGCGGGCTTGGAGAGCGGAAGCATGATCTTAGCCCAGATCTGATATTCGTTCATACCGTCGATCCTGGCCGCCTCACAGAGCTCATCCGGAATTCCCTGGTAGAACTGTCTCATCATGAACACGCCGAAGGCAGAGAATGCCTGGAGGCAGATGATCGCCAGATGCGTATCGTTGAGTCCGAAGCTTCTCATCATCATGAACTGCGGAACCATGTATACCTGCCATGGAACGGCGATGGTTGCGATATAAGCCAGGAACAGCCCATTCTTATGCTTGAAATTCAGTTTTGCAAATGCATACGCTGCGAAGCTGCTGGTGAGCAGCTGTAAACATGTGACGATTAAAGTGATCTTGACCGTATTTACGACGAATTTCATAAGAGGAATCTTCGTCCAGATATCTATGTAGTTTTTCCATCTCGGATTCTCCGGTATCCACTGAATCGGGAAGATAAATACATCCTTATCCAGCTTTAAGGAGGCTGACACCATCCATGCAAACGGTACCAGCATAAGGAATGCAAAGACGATCAGGACTGCATAGAGGATAACCCGGCTGATCTTATAATTTGTGCTTTGTACTTTCATTTTTCTTCCTGCCCTCCTTAATTCGCATACTTCTTCTCACCACGGAACTGGATCAGCGTGATGACAAGGACCATCAGGAACAATACCATGGCGACCGCGCTGGCATATCCCAGATTCCAGTTACGGAACGCTTCCTCGTAAATATGGTAGACGAGAACCATGGCTGAGGAGCTGACAACGCCGTTGGAACCGCCTGCCAGCATGTATACGATATCGTAAACCTTGAAACAGTTAATCGTTAAAATAATCGTGACAAAGAACGTCGTCGGCTGCAGCTGCGGCCATGTGATGTAGCGGAAACGCTGAAGGGAATTGGCCCCGTCTAAGCTGGCCGCCTCATAGAGCTCGGCGTTGATTCCCTGTAAACCAGCTAAATAGATGACCATGTAATAGCCCATGTTCTTCCATACGGAAAACAGTACGATGGTGAACATGACCCAGTGGGGGTCAGCCGCCCATTTCGGCAGGCTCTTCGCAGATACGCCCAACTGATATAAAATCATGTTGATGGGACCGCTCTTCTGGGGACTGAAAAGCATGTTCCATACAGCGGCCACGGCCACCAGCGACGCTACATAGGGGAAGAAGCTGACAGTACGGAAGAAATTCCGTCCCTTGACCTTCTGATTTAACAGGACCGCCAGCCCCAGCGCACAGGCCAGGGTAAACGGCACCGTCGCGAGACAGTAGACGATCGTATTGATAAAGGACGACCGGAATCTGGCGTTTCCTGCCATCTGTATAAAATTCTTTAGTCCTGCGAACTCCATGGGGCTGTTGCCATCCCATTTCATAAATGCCAGCACAAAGGCAAAGATAATCGGTCCCAAAGTAAATACCGCGAATCCGATGAAGTTGGGAGCAATAAAGGAATATGCCACCATGTCTCTCTTTTCCTGTCTGGTAAAACGCTCTCCCGTGCGCACCTTCTTAATCTTCTCTTCTGTCGTCTCGATCTGGGAGATCAGTTTGTTTCTCTTATGTGACTGTTCTGTATTTTTAAGCTCGCGCTCCAGAGCCTCACGCCTTGTGAGCAGCGCAGCAATTTTTTCGTTTTTCTGTGCTTCTGTCATTGTCTTAGCCACCGGCTTTTCCTCCTTTTTACCATTTACCATTCCACAATTCGTTTCAAATTCAGAGGGGATTCTTTAAATGAGGCGGGCTTTTATTCTGCCCGCCTCTTGATGCTGCCTGATTGTCGTCTGCGCTTTTTATTCAGCCAGGATAGCGCTTACCTGCTCATCCATCTGTGCGATTCCGTCATCGACAGACATGCTTCCTGTCATGATGGCATCATGTGCTTCGTTCAGTGCGGTCTCAATCTCAGAGCTCTTCGGATGTACGGATGTGCTAATGCCTGACGCATGGCAACCCTATT
>OGZT01002437.1_pt1 | contig 10304 bp, 9 predicted proteins | sample 1576891 | NCBI WGS metagenome assembly OGZT01 (sample SAMEA3541521, study PRJEB24748) | human gut metagenome | biome: human gut; feature: human-associated habitat; material: faeces | place: China | collected 2012 | reverse complement strand
AAATACGACCACGGTACCGCCGCCAATCACACAGTTGGGGATGGTGGACAGCACGGCTCCTACCTTGGGACAGAGACCGGCCAGGAAAAGGATTCCGCAGCCAACCAGAATTACAAAACGGGAGCACACTTTGGTCAGAGCCACGATACCGGAGTTCTGGCTGTATGTGGCGGTGGGGAAGCTGTTAAGCACGGCTGATATAATGGATGTGATTCCGTTTGCAGTGGCTCCTCCTCCGATTTCATCCGGGGTGGGTTCACGGTCCAGTCCGCCCATGCATGATACGTTGAAATCGCCTATCATCTGTACGGCAACAATGAAGTAAAGCAGTACAAACATCAGAATATATCCTAAATCAAATTTTACGCCAAATGCAAATGGCTTTGGAACAGCAAACCAGGCAGCCTCTCCAATGCCTGAGAAACTTACCAGTCCCAGAATGACCGATAAAATGTAGCCTGCCGTCATACCGATAAGGATGGCTGCAACCTTGGGAAGGCCTTTGCCGAACACATTGAATCCCAGTACGACCAGAACCACGAATACACCCACTGCCCAGTTGATGGGGGCACCGAAATCAGGTGATGATGTACCGCCCGCAATATTGCCGATGGCAAGGTTAAAGATGGAAACACCAACAGTCATGACAATGGTTCCCGTCACCACCGGAGGGAAAAAGGATGACATTTTCTTAAGGAGTGTTCCGTAGCTGATGGCAATGACACCCGCCGCAATCTGGGCGCCGAAGATATAGGGAATTCCTTTGCTGCCGGCAATGGAAAGACAGGCCGGCAGGAATACGTATGTAAGTCCCATCATGCAGGGAAGGCCGGAGCCAATCTGTATGCTGCCGATTCGTATGGGATAGAGCTGGATTGCGGTTGAGATGGCAGCTCCCAGCATACAGCATTGGAGCAGCATGTTGGCGTCCTGAACAGACAGGTTGGCTACTGACGCGACTAAAATCATAGGAACGATGTTCCCTACAAACATGGCCAGTACATGCTGCAGGCCTAAAGGCACTGCCTCCTTCATACCGGGCCTTCCGTCAAGCTGGAATTTTGAAGTGCTGGTTGCTGTGTTCTTTTGTGACATTGTTGTTTTCCCTCCTGATTTTCTTTGATATTTAAAAACGCTTTCATGAAAGCTTCAACACTTTGTGAAAGGTTGCCAAACTCCTGGAGATTTAATGCTCTGCTGCCTGCACAAATAAAAAAACGAGAGCCGCAGCTCTTTGTAAAAGGCTGCCAAACTCTCGTTCCAAGTCTGTGAAATATAAAATTGTAACAAAATCATCTGATAATATCAGCTGTTAAATATTTGTCTTATAACGGTATTTAGTCTATCATATATAATATATAAATCAATATTCTTTTAAAAGAATATCGTGTTTGACTGAATTAGTCAGAAAAAATTGTGAATATTGACGAAATATTAAAACAGATGTCCGCCAAAAGCCGCCAAAACCTGCCAGAACCTGTCGAAACCTTTCCGGGAGCCGCTTGCGTTTTTACCTTCCTCCTGCTAAGATATTAGTACTATGTAATTAGTGCAATGTAATGAAGTTTTATGCGATGGAGGTTGTCTGGACAAATGGCAAGTATCAGGGATGTGGCAAAAAAAGCAGGTGTAGGAGTGGGGACTGTTTCCCGCGCGCTTAACGGAACTGGCTATGTGGCAGAGGATACAAAGGCAAAAATCCTTGCAATGGCTGCGGAACTGGACTATCAGCCAAATGAGCTGGCCAGGAACCTGTTCCGGAACAGGACGGGAATCATTGGAATTGTGGTGCCTGATATGGAAAATCCATTTTTCAGCAAGCTGCTGAAGCATATGGAGATCCAGCTCTATAAGAACGGTTACAAGGCCATGATCTGCAATACCATTGAGATAAGCAACCGTGAGCAGGACTTTATTGACATGCTGCGCCAGAACGTAATGGACGGCATCATCACCGGTGCCCATTCCCTCCAGGATTACGCGTACCTGAACCTGAATAAGCCGGTGGTCGCCATGGACCGGAACCTGGGACCGGACATTCCCATAATACATTCGGATCACAAGGCAGGAGGCAGGATGGCGGCCCGGCTTCTATTGGATGCAGGCTGCAGGAATGTGCTGAACTTTGGCGGCTCCTTCCGCGTCCATACGCCCTCCAATGACAGGCACCAGGAATTTAATCGGGTTATGGAGGAAAATGGGGCATCTGTCAAAACCATTGAAATGGCCTGGAATATGATGGAATATGATTACTATTGCCGTATCATGGAACAGTACATGGATATTTACCGGGATATTGACGGGGTGTTCACTACGGATATAGGAGCCCTTTACTGCCTTAACATAGCAAACCAAAGAGGTGTGAAGGTTCCGGAGGAACTCCATATTGTTGGCTATGACGCAGTTGATATGACCCGGCTGTTTACACCCAAGCTTACCAGCATAGCGCAGGATATACCGGGACTGGCAACAGCCTGTGTGGATACCATGATGGACCTGTTAGATGGTAAGAAGGTAAAAATGGAACAAATTCTGCCTGTTTCCATACAAAAAGGTGGAACGGTATAATGTGTTCCATGTGGAACGCGCAGAAGGGCTAAATACGATAGATACAAAAATTGGAAATAGAATGAAAATGGTGCACAATATGCGAGGCGAAAAGCTGTATAATGTGCACCATTTTTGCGCTTTTTTACAAAAGCATATTGACATATCAATCTAATAGTACTATAGTGTGGATATGGAACGGGTTCCATATAGGAAAAATAGACACAGACAGGATAAAAGGAGGTGATGTGGATGTTGGAATTTGACAACGGGGAATATGAGTCCGTCTGTATATTTGCTGAAAAAACAGATGACAGGGATGGCTGGATTTGTCTGGAAGGACCCGGAGGAAAGGAACAGCAGGTTCACATGAATGACGACTGGTACCGTCTGGTACAGCTGGCCCTTCCTGAGAAGGGGATATACCGCATCAGCCGTAAAGGGGTCTCTTTCACCCAGATGTATCTGAGCGGGGGACCGGATTTGATGGACAGGGGAATAAGATTCCTGGATCCGGACAGCGGTGATGAAATGGAATTGGGAAAATGGTATGATACTTCTGTAAGGGAACAGTATCATTTCAATCCCTTTATGAACTGGGTAAATGATCCGAATGGACTCTGCTGGTTTAAGGGATATTACCATCTGTTTTACCAGTCCAATCCCTTTGGACAGGAATGGAATGATATGTACTGGGGCCATGCGGTGAGCCGGGATTTAATTCACTGGACACATATGCCCTATGTTCTGGAACCGCAGCCGGATTTGTGGAGGGATAAAGAACACAAAGGAGGAGCCTTTTCGGGAAGCGCCCAGGTGGAGGGAGAACAGATGCATCTGTATCTGACCCGCCACCACGGTCCCCAGGAGGACGGTGAGGAAACCAGGGAATGGCAGACAGAGGCTGTTTGCTGGGACGGCATCCATGTGGAGAAGGAGCGCCCGTGTATTACTGAAAGACCGGAGGGAGCGTCCTTTGATTTCAGGGACCCCAAGGTACAGCGGATAGAAGGCATGGACTATATGGTATTGGGATCCAGCCTGGACGGTGTGCCGTCTATCCTGCTGTATGTCCGTGAGAATGGAGCGTGGAGCTTTAAAGGTCCTCTCCTGCAGGAGCACGAACCGGGAATCAGGACCTTTGAGTGCCCGGATTTTTTTGAACTGGATGGGAAATATGTGGCCGCAGGTGCATGGATGTGCCACCGAGATGAGGCCGGCCGGTATCAGATGACACGGTGTTATACCGGGACCTTTGACGGGGGCAGGTTTAAGACAGAACATCAGCAGTGGTATGATTTTGGAAGCAACTTCTATGCGGTGCAGAGCTTTGAACACGGCGGCAGAAGGATTGCCATAGGGTGGATATCTGATTTTTACGGTGAACACCGGGTTAAGCCCACAGGCGCCTGCGGCAGTTTTTCCCTTCCAAGGGAACTGCACATGGAACAAGGAAGGCTGTTCACGGAGCCGGTAAAGGAATGTTACGGACTGCTGAAGGAGCGTATTTTCGCAGTGTCAGGACAGGAAGTCCCGCCTGTGATTATTCCGGGCAACTCATTTTTTGTGAAAATCAAGCTTGGAGACGACCGGGATTTCCTTGTGACCCTTGCCAGGGAAGGAGATGACGCCCTGTATCTGGAACGGAAAAATGGTGTGACAAGCCTGGTATCCACCAGGAAGGAAGTGAGTGAGGTCCGTTTTCCGTCTGATGTCAGCACGGTCCGCTATGTGGAGATTTTTATGGACCGGAGGGTGGCAGAGGTTTACTTAAACCACGGCGAGGCCGCAGGCACCAAGCTGTTTTACCAGGAAAGCACCAGGGGGCATCTGGAGGCGGATTTTGCTGCCGGAAGTCTGAAGCGTTTGGAGGTATGGACCATGGAGTCCATCTGGAACCATAAATCATGAAGAGAGGGAGAAGGATTATGAAGAATAAGAGATTGGCATGTATGACACTGGCAGCTGTATTGGCGGCGTGTGCACTGAGCGGCTGCGGCAGCAGTTCCAAATCAGGGGGAGGAAAGACAGGCAGCGACGGGGCTAAACTGGTGACTATCTGGAGTCCCACGGATGAACCGGCTATTGAAGAGTGGTGGGGTGAGAAAATCAATGCCTTTAATGAAGAACACAAGGGAGAAATCGAGCTTAAGAGGGAAGCTATCGTGCGGGCGGATTCCTATGCTTACGAGGATAAAATCAATGCGGCCGTGACAAGCAATGATTTGCCTGACATTCTGTTTGTGGACGGTCCCAACATATCCAATTACGCGGCGGACGGAATCATCGTACCCATTGACTCCTATTTTACAGAGGAGGATTTAAGTGATTTCGTGGAATCCATCAAGGTGCAGGGAACCTATGACGGCAAGCTGTACGCCCTGGGAGCAACAGAGAGTTCCGTGGCATTGTACTACAATAAGGATATGACTGACGCGGCCGGCATCACCATGCCGGATAAGATGGAGGACGCCCTGACCTGGTCTGAGTTTGCTGACATTGCCGGGAAGCTGACCACCAGCGATGTGGCCGGAACCAACATCATCATGGATAAGGGCGAGGGACTTCCCTATGTGTTGGAGCAGTTCTGGATTTCCAACGGCACTGACTTTGTAAGTGAAGACGGTTCCAAGGCAGACGGCTATGTGAACAGTGAAAAAGGAATTGAAGCAGCCAATTTCCTCAACAGCCTGATTCAGAATGGTTATGCCAATATTGACCCCATGAAGCAGGAGTTCCACAATGGAAAATGCGCCACCATGCTGGGCGGTTCCTGGGAAGTGGCCACTCTGGAGCAGTCCTTCCCGGATCTGAACTGGGGCGTTACATACTTTCCGGTGGCTGACAATGGCGGCATCAACACATCTCCCACAGGGGACTGGGCTGCCTGCATCACCAGGAATGCGGATGAGGAAGCAGCAGGCGCTGTTATCTCCTATCTGATGAATAAGGAAAATGTGACCTCTTACGCCCAGGCCATAGCAAAACTTCCCACCAGGGCATCCAGCTATGACACGCTGACAGAGTACAATGAATATCCCCGCTCCCTCTTTAAGGAGCAGTCACTGAATACAGGCCATCCAAGACCAAGAACACCCGGTTATACCGTGCTGTCGCCCGGATTTTCAGAGGCCATGATGAATATGTTCACAGGCGCGGATGTAAAAGAGTCCTTAGACCAGCTGGCAGCTGATTTTGATTCCAACTACCAGAAGAACTACGCGGAGTAATGGTGAGGGGGACAATGGTCCCCCTTCCCTTTAAAAGGGAAAGGAGGTATATCATGAAGTATGGTACAAAGAATAAGGTCCATGAAAGACGGGCGGCCTTCCTGTTCATCCTTCCGGCAGTGGTGCTGCTGGCAGCGTTCCTAATACTGCCTGCTGTTTCCACGGTCCGCTATGCATTTACTGATTACAATATCCTCAGGCCGGATAAGATTAAATTCTGCGGACTGGATAATTTCGTGGAGCTGTTTGGGGACAGGGACTTTAAGAAATCCCTGGTTAATACCATTTACTTTACGGTGGTGGTGGTTCCCTTCCAGTGCATTCTGGCCCTGCTTTTAGCCATGCTGATTTCATCCAGAAGAAAGGGAGTATCCATATTCCGGGCAGCCTATTTCAGCCCCAACATCACATCCATGGTGGTGGTTGCCATCCTCTGGAGCGTGCTGTACAATCCCAACCCCAGCACAGGCCTTCTGAACGCGTTTCTCACAAAGCTGGGTTTTGCCCCCTGCGGTTTCCTGACAGATCCCAAGACGTCCATGAATTCCATTATCTTTATGTCGGCCTGGCAGGCGGCAGGGTATCAGATGATGATTTTCCTGGCAGGACTTCAGGCCATACCGGGAGACCAGTATGAAGCGGCGTCCATTGACGGTGCGGGAGCCTTTCAGAAGTTTCTGTATGTGACCCTGCCGGGACTTAAGAATGTGATTAAATACGTTGTCATGATTACAATGATCCAGGCCATGAAGCTGTTCACACAGCCCTATGTCATGACCCAGGGCGGTCCCCAGAACTCCACCAGGACCCTTGTGTATTATATCTATGAACAGGGCTTCCAGAGCAGAAATTTCGGGTACGCCTGCAGCGTGGCAACCGTATTCTTTGTCATAGTGGTTACCATGTCGCTGATGCTGAAGCGGGTCATCAAGGCAGATTAAGGAGGAGGGAGAATCATGGGATTAAAGGAAAAAGATATCCTGAAACGCGTTTTGTTCTATGGCGGAAATGCAATTGTCGCCCTGATTTTTGTATCGCCGCTCCTGTGGATGATTGCCGCGTCCCTGAAACCGGAGGCGCAGATATTCTCCGACATGAGCACTATCAGGACGTTCTGGCCCACAGCGGCCACTCTTGGGAACTATGTTGAGGTGTTTACCAGGGTAAATATGATGAAATTCATCCTCAACAGCCTGTTCTATGTGTTTGTAATTGTAATCCTGGACCTGGCGGTCAACTCCATCTGCGGATATGCCCTGGCAAAATTCGATTTCCCCGGAAAGGAGCTGCTGCTGACAGTGGTCATCAGCCTTATGGTGCTTCCCATGGAGGCCATCATGCTGCCCCTTTACAAGGAGGTTGCCAGCCTTGGGTGGGTGAATACCTGGGCCGGGCTGATTGTTCCCTTTGTGGGGAAATGCTTCTCCATCTACATGTTCCGCCAGTTCTTCTTAGACATTCCCGATGATCTGCTGGAAGCGGCAGCCATAGACGGCTGCGGCCCCGTCAAGACATTTTTTACCATTGTAATGCCTATATCAGGCACGGTGTATGCCACCATTTTCATCCTGGACTTTGTGGCCCACTGGAATGATTTCATGTGGCCCATGCTGGTGGTCACAGGGGAGGACATGAGGACAATCCAGCTGGCCATCCAGACGTTCTTTGGATCAAAGCCAATACACTATGGCGCTATCATGGCATCCCTGACCATATCGGCAATTCCCATGCTGCTGATGTTCGTATTTCTTCAGAAATATTACGTGGAGGGTATTGCATCCACTGGCATAAAGGGATAGCAGAGAGCTGGCGCCGGAGAGGGGCCGCGGCATACATTATTTCCAATCTTTCCCTAATGGTTTTCCAAATATTATGTGCTATTATAGTTTTGTAACAGAAATGTAATAATTATGTAACACATAAGGAGGTAACCATGAGAAAGATATCCATGTACACATTGTCCGCAGCCGCAGCCATGCTTGTATCCGCAGCCATACCGGTGACATCACTGGCAGCCGTATCTACATATCAGATTCCTTTTGCTAATGGAAGCGCATACGTGATTGGAGTGGGAGGACAGAACTGTCTTCCTGGTAATATAGGCCAGAATGGGAACTGGGGCCAGAATGGCGGCTGGGGCCAGAATAACAGCGGGAACCAGAATAACGGATGGGGGGCAGGACCTGTGCTGCCGGACAACAGTCTGCCCCAGGTTACACCGCCCGACTTCATCTTCCCCACACCGGAACTGCCGGGACCTGAGCTTCCGGACAGCCCGGACAGCTCACTGCCGGACAATTCACTGCCGAGTGAGCCGGATAACCCAGGTACGGCTCCCGAGGCTCCGGGGGATACGGTTCCCGGTGACCCGGATAACGGCGGCAGCCAGGACGCATTTGCGGACGCAGTGGTTGAACTGGTAAATGCAGAGAGGGCCAAGGCAGGTCTTAGTCCGCTGTCTGTTCATGATGGCGTGGCAGAGGCAGCCAACAAGAGAGCACAGGAAATCAAGGGCACATTTTCACATACCAGGCCTGATGGCAGCAATTTTAGTACAGTCCTGACACAGGCGGGAATCAGCTACCGGAGTGTGGGTGAGAATATTGCTTACGGACAGAACTCGCCTGAGGCAGTGATGCAGAGCTGGATGAACAGCTCAGGCCACAGGGCCAATATCCTGAATCGTGATTTTACTTCTATTGGGGTAGGACATTATCAGGATGCCAGCGGAACCGATTATTGGACACAGCTGTTCATAAAGTAAGATAGAAGAAGATAGCCAGCCAGGCCGGAAGCAGATCCGGCCGGCTGGTGTTTTTTTGTAGTCTGTGGAGCAGGACGTACGGCCTGTTGCCATCTCAGGATGATGACTTACCGGAAGCCTCCATTACGGCTATATAGGCTTTTAAATGCAGCGTCGCGGGTCCATGCCAGGTATAAGGAACTGTCAGAAAAAAGAATTGTAATTTAATATGTGCTACATTAAAAACAGGTTGAAGCTGTCAATAAATACAAAAAAATAATCAAACAAACAAAGAAATCATGCATATATTGAGGTGATAAAATGTTTTTGTGTAAAAGAATATAAAATATGCATAAAAAAATAAAAATAAATTACACATTGACAAGCATTATGTTCAATGCTATATTATTAAATAAGGGAAGAGATAAACCGCTCCACCAAAGCAGTTTTTATTTTTTTTAGACATTTGATAAACCGTTCTACTAAACCGCTCCACCTACACGTAATTTGCGAAAAGACCATGTTTTTTGAGCAGGAAGTGTGGTAATATTGGTTTATTATCATAATTCATGAGGTGAGAGTATGAAGAACGCGACCATATCTGATGTAGCAAAGCTTTCAGGGGTTTCCAAGTCCACTGTATCAAATTATTTGAATGGAAATTTCGAGAGAATGTCTGACGAGACGAAAAAGAAGATAAAAAATGCAATTGATGAATTGGGGTATACACCAAGTTTGAGCGCCCGCAGGCTGTCGTCTAAAAATCACAGCAAGACAGTTTGTTTAGCCATTCCCAGAAACATTTCACATTTAAACGATACCATGTATTACCCGGTCATATTCTCGGCTCTTGGCGAGGAAGCAAAGAAATTTGATTATAATACTCTGATTTATTCCATGGATTCAGATGATATCAATAAAGACACAGAGTATTTAAAGAGCCTGTCGTCGTCTCTGGTAGACGGCATCCTATTGTATGACCTGGAAGAAGACAGTCTGGCCTTCAGGGAGTTTGAGAGGGCAGGAATCCCTTATGTGTGCGTGGGTAAGATACTCAGCCTGGAGAATTATAATTATGTGGCGTCTGACCACGGCAAAGCGATGAAGGATGTACTGGAGTATTTTTATAACCTGGAGCACAAAAAAGTGGCCATTGTCACGGAGGGAAAGTCCAACAGCGTAGTGCAGACTGTGAGAAGTACGGCTTTTAATGAGTTTATGTCCGAAAGGAAAGAAGAGAAATTGGACTATTCTTATATCAGAATCAATCAGAATGAATCATCATCCGATATCAAGCTGCTGTTCAATGAACTGCTTAATCCTGCAAACCGTCCAACGGCAGTTGGTATTATCAGCTGCTTTATGAACCAATTCATGGATGTGGTAAAGGGATATGGAATCAGGATACCGGAAGACCTGTCTGTGATGATTCTTGAGTATTATAAGAATTCCAATGTAGATGAGGAGTATCAGGATTTTACCTGTGTGGAATCCAAGGCTGAGAAGGTGACGAGAATTGCCATGAGAAAGCTTGTAAAGCTGATTGACAGCGGAAAGCCTTTTGAGTCGGAACTGGTTGGTTTGAAGGTGTGTGTAAAAAACTCAACTTCAAAGCCTAAAAAACAAGGAGGCAGGAAGTTATGAAGAAAAGATATACAAAAATAGTATCTCTTGTACTTGGATTAGGATTAGCAGCGTCCATGGTTGCGGGATGTTCTGTGAAATCATCGGAAAACGTGTTCAGCTATATCATTCAACTATCAGTAATGGAATGAATGAGGTTA
>OGZT01002432.1_pt1 | contig 10315 bp, 7 predicted proteins | sample 1576891 | NCBI WGS metagenome assembly OGZT01 (sample SAMEA3541521, study PRJEB24748) | human gut metagenome | biome: human gut; feature: human-associated habitat; material: faeces | place: China | collected 2012 | reverse complement strand
AAGGAGGACAACATGAAAATAGATAAAGAAAAAGAAGTTGAAACAAAAATACACAAGAAGCAGGAGGACAAGATTCATAAGAAGCGAGATGTAAAAATAGATAACAAAGAAATGTCTACAAGGACAAAGAATAGTGCAAGAGCAATGAGAAAAGTAGTCGAGTCAAAGATTACAGACAGCATTGAAGGTGGTGAAAACATTGAGGAAACTTTTGAAGCTACAGGAATGGCAATAAAGCCTATAAAGAACATTGTAAATGAAGGTAATAGAATTAGAAAAAAGGCAAAAGTTTCAAAACTTCAAAAAGAAGTCGTAGGAAGCAGGTTAAGAAAGAGAGCGGTTAATAAAGGTAAACAATTAGCAAAAAAGTCAGGCAGAAAGGCGGTAAAGAAAACATCAAAAAAGATGGCTAAAGATACCAGTAGAAAAGTGGCAAAGGAAAGTTCAAAGATTGCAACCAAGGCTGGAACGGCAGTGGCAGGTTCAGTAGCAGGACCGGAAGGGACTTTGGTAGGAATGGCTGCAGGCGAAGCAGCAGAAATGAAGATTGACAATACATTTTACAAGGCAGAGCAAAGAAGTAGAATGATGAAATTTTTTATGGATAAGCTGAAACCAAACGAAGAGCAGAATGACAGTCTTTTTAAACTTGTAGGGAGCATGGTAAGAAACAAAATGACTTTTTTGATAAAAAGAACGGTGTCCTTATTGGCACCATTGATTACACAAATTTAATAATTGTAATAGCAGCAACTGGAATTGTATTTGCCGTAATTGCAGTTCTGTACAATTCACCATTTGCATTGTTTCTTCCACCATTGGAAAGCGGAGACACAATACAGTCAGTGACAACACAGTATGTTTCAGAATTTAATCAGGAAGTGCAGACTTTAATTGATGAACACAAGGGCGCTGACAAGGGAAGAAAGGTGTATGTGGATTATGAAGGAATGAATAGTGAACCGTCCAATTATTACGACATTATGAGCGTGTACATGGTTAAGTTCGGATATGAAAACACCGCAACAAAAATGAATGAAACGAACAAGCAAAATTTGAAGGCAGTGTTTGATGACATGTGTAAGTACACCACGGAGAATGTAACAGAGAAAAAAGGCAAAAAGAAGACAAAGTACTTAGAGGTGAGAATTACACTAAAAACATATACTGAAATGGCAACAGAGTATCAGTTTGACGAGGACAGAACGGCAACACTTAATCAATTGATGAGTGCTTACATAACAAACAATCCTTCTGGTGGAAGCCAGATAAGTGGATTACAGGGAAGTCTTACTCCGCAGGAAATAAGCAACATAACAGACAAGATTTCTAACTCAACACAAAAAGTTGTTGCTTCATTTGTTTTGTCAAAAGTAGGATATCCTTACAGTCAGCCGTTAAGAAACAGTGGAAAGGCATTTGACTGTAGTTCATTGGCATACTATGCGTGGAAGTCAGCAGGTGTTGACATATCGTTTAGTGGTGGAACAACTGCGGCTGCGGAAGCGGAAGGACTGAAAGATAAGACAGTAAAAGAAGAAAATCTACAACCGGGGGATTTGATTTTCTACAGTTATACAACCAATGGAAGGTATAAGAACATCGGCCATGTTGGAATTTATGTGGGCAATGGAAAGATGGTTGAAGCTGTGGATGAAGCTCATGGAGTGTGCTTGGGAGATTATCATAATGGTGGATTGGTTATTATATGCAGACCAAAAAATAATTAAAAATAATTTATGAAGTTGTGCTATAATACTTTCATTGTATTAGTAGGGGGTAAAGGTATAAATGACAGGTGTTTTAATCTATACTGAAGCAGATGAAATAGTCCCCCTTGGCTTGCAACTAAACCTAAAAATCGCATAATTTTTAAGGCTTTTGCCCTGTTTTGGGCAGAAGCCTTTTTGCATATTTAATAAGATTTTCTTCTTCGTGTAATATTAAATGTGTCGGCTGTAAAATTAACAAAAATTTAATTGGATTTTCATTGAACCATATAACACCTTACAATATAATAAAAGCAAATATATAGCTTATAAAGGAGGTTCCTTAATGACGAAAAAAATAACCGCAATATTCTTGGCATTGTGCATGGCAATTCCCGTTTTGCCGATGACCATTCAGGCGGCATCAAAGCCCGATATTAAAGTTGGCGACTATGTTAAAATGGGCGCGTATAACAATGCCTCAATTCTTTGGCGATGTGTAAGCATTGACAATAACGGACCGCTTATGCTTGCAGACAAAATTGTTGACACCCTTGCATATGATGCCAAAACAAATGACAACAGCAATTCAAAATCACACAGCAGAAGCTATAAGCGTGATGATTACGGTTCTAACTATTGGAAAGACAGCAATATGCGTTCTTGGTTAAATTCGACCGCAGCTGAAGGCAAAGTCGATTGGCTTTGTGGCAACCCTCCGAAAGACGGATATGTAAGCGGTGTGGGAGCGTACAACGAAAAAGCGGGTTTTCTCAACGCTTTTTCAAAATCTGAAATTGCGGCAATGAAAACCGTTACCCAGCGTTCTCTCGTTTCTCATCCCGAATACAACAAGGGCATAGTTGATGGAGACGCAAATTCGGATTTGTTATACTACACCGATATTTCGGAAGCGGTGGCAAACTACGACAGTTCATATTTTGAAACTACAACCGAAAAGGTTTTTCTTCTTGATGTAAAGCAGGCTAATGCCGTGTGGAAAAATCTCAAAGGTTATTATGTTGCGTATAATAATGACGGTATGGCTTGGCCTTATTGGCTTCGCACTCCTGTTACCGATTGCAATCACGATATGCGTTATATCAGTTCATCGGGTCAGGTCGGTCGTTATGCTCCGTGGTATTCCGATTTGGGCGTAAGACCTGCATTTTATCTCGATTCCGAATATTTTGTTACAACTTCCGGCAGCGGCTCACAAAGCAGTCCTTATATCGGCTCTGCTCCAAATAAGCAAGAGGATGATTATACAATTTCGGAACCTGCCGAGGACGCAAATCCCGATTGGAATGTCAGCACCGAGCAAAGCATTCAGCTCACCCTCGGCCCGTGGTATTCAAATGACGGAAAATATTCTAATCCTACCATCCCTGTTTATACCATCCAAAAAACACGCAGTGACACGGAAAATATGGTTGTTGTCGTTTGCGGCGAGGGATACACAAAAAGTCAGCAGGGCAAATTCATCAATGATGTCAAACGACTTTGGCAGGACGCTATGAAATATGAACCGTATCGCAGTTATGCCGACAGATTCAATGTTTACGCTCTTTGCACAGCTTCCGAATCGACTTTTGACAATGGTGGAAGCACCTTCTTTGATGTTATAGTCGACAAATATAATTCGCCTGTTATTTCTAATAATCTCCACGGAAGTCAGTGGAAAAATCATATTTTTGAGAGATGTATCGGTCCTGAATTTATCGAGAAAATTCACGATGCTCATATCAAAAAAAAGTGTGATCCAAACACAATTCCGTCCGGTTCGGAATATGAGCCTTATTATTATGTTCACGATTATATTGCTCAGTTCGCTATGGTTGTAAACACAAAATCAGATTTCGGCGGTGCTTATAATAACCGTGAATACGGCTTCCATTATTTCATTTCGCCATCAGACAGTTATCGTGCGTCAAAAACTTTTGCACACGAGTTTGGACACGGTTTGCTCGGTCTCGGTGATGAATACAGTAACGGATATTTGCTTGACGATAAGGAACTTAAATCACTCAATCTTTCCTCGGTTGAAGACCCGGAAAAGATAAAATGGCGACAGCTTTTAGGTTTTAGAAACACATATACTTGCCGCAATGCTTACGGCTCAAAAATGCTTGTTTCAAGTTATGAGTGCATAATGAGAGACACAAACTATCAATTCTGTGAGGTTTGCCGTTTGCAGGGCTTCAAGCGAATGTCTCAGCTTGTTAAGGATGTAGACCTTTATGTTGCAACTCCCGAGGTTAAGGAATATACGGGCGATTATTCAAAGCCGTCTGATTTTACCGACCTTGAAACAAGTTCATATTATAATTACACATATAATCGCAATGACCGACTTTTGAGCGGCAACAGCAAAAGCAGATTTAATACTAATATGAACGGTAAAAAAATCGAGCTTAGAACTGTTATTCAAAACATTTCAGATAAAAATGCACGACAATTAAAATTCAAAATGTGGATTAAGCACTCCGACGGAAGCGTTGCGACCGATTCATCGGGGAATCCGCTTCAAACAGTACAAACCTTTGACATTCCTGTTTGGAATGATAAGGCAAATTTCTGGCCGCTCGGTGCTTTGGATCACATCAAAAGCGACTTTAATTCAGGCTTAAAGAGTTGCTCGCTTATTTATCAAATTCCGTCTGATGCACAGCTTAAGAGTGGCGATACCGTGGCATTTCAGGTGCTCGATGAAAACGGAAATGTGCTTGCAGACGACAATACGGAAACACAGCGCTACACAACCGTTTCAATTCAGTATAAATTTGAGGACGGCTCTGAAATTCCAAACACTGCCGGCGGAACATTTACCGTGCCATACGGCACAAAGCTTGATTTAACACCGGCAAAAACACTTTATGATTATGAATTTATAAAGGTTGACGGCTTGAATAAGCCTATTGTTTCGGACGGAACGGTTGTTACATATTATTACAAAAATAAAAACGAAGAACACACTCACAATCTGACTTTGGTTGCTGCGAAAGCTGCCACCTGCACTACTGCGGGCAATTCCGCATACTACACCTGCGATGGCTGTGACAAGTGGTTCGCAGATGCAACAGGATCGGTAGAAATTACCGATAAAACCAGTGTGAAGATTCCGGCTCCCGGACATACCGCAGGCACAGAATGGAAGTCTGATGATACTAACCACTGGCATGAATGTTCTCGTTGCCACGACAAAAATGACGAAGCGGCTCACAGCACCAGCGAGTGGATCATTGACACGGCAGCTACCGAAACCGCAGAAGGTGCTAAGCATAAGGAATGCACCGTCTGCAAGAAGATTCTTGAAACCGCAACGATCCCCGCAACAGGCAGCAGCCATACCAATAGCTACGGCGTATACGTTGGAATGACATATACGGCAGGAAATTTAATATACCAGATTACATCAATTGATACTGCAACAGTAGGACAATCAAAGGTTATTGGTGTAGTAGCTGCTAAAAAGAATAAAATAAAGAAAGTTACAATTCCGGACAGAGCAGATTGTAAGGGATATAGATTAAATGTAACAACAATTGGTAACAATGCGTTTGCCGGCTGCAAGGCCCTTGAGAAGCTTACAATAGGTAACAAGGTAACTGTTATCGGAAAAAATGCATTTAAGAAGTGCTCAAAACTTAAAACAGTAGTAATTGGAAAAGCAGTTAAGACAATAAGTTCTAAGGCATTTATAGGAGATAACAAGATTAAGAAGATTACATTCAAAGGTAAAAAACTTAAGACTGTAAATAAGAATGCATTTAGCAAGAAAGCAAAGAAAAACATTAAGTCTAAGAAGACTAAACTTAAAGGAAATAAGAAAGCCATTAAGTTGTTTAAGAAGAAACTTAAAATTAAATAATTAAAAAATAATTAAAGAGGCTAGCTTTTTAAGAGATGGACATGTCATGTATGTCTTGTATTCTGCGAAAAGGTAGCCTCTAATAAGTTTATTAAGAGGGAGATAAAATGAAAAAATAGCAGTTTGTTTACTAAGTGTTATAACTATGGTAGCTACATTGCATGTCCCGGCTCCGGCATACGGCATATGTTTTGTCATCAAGAATGAGCACGCCGGCTTTAGGTTGGAGTAGGCTCGGTGCGTCTAAAATGGCAAGACTCAGAGAATGGAGATACAACAAAGAAACCATGGGCTTGAGGTTGTATCCTATTTGGTGCTACATGGTTTCTTTTTTTGATTTCTTCAATGAATTACAGTACAAATATTTGCCCACTATTTCCTAAGAAATTCCCTCAACCTATCCGGATAATAATTCATTATTAATTCATTATCAACATTCATTGATTCTACCAATGGACCGCAGTGGTCGTAGTTGGCAATATCAGTTGTAAAGTGTGCATCACTTCCCATTATGAAAGGATGATTGTATTTCTTACAGTTTTCGATAATTAATTTCTGGTTTTCTTTTACATTTTTTCTATTTTTATCCCTAAGGGCATTATTATTTATTTCAAGAAGAACGTGATATTCTTTTGCAGCCTGAACAAGGGCTTCGTAATCAAGAGGACAACGGCCGTCGTCAGGATGGCTTATAATGTTTACATTAGGATTCTTAATGGCGTTTATTATTGCAGCAGTGTTTTCTTCTTTTGAGCCGAACTTGTAGCATACAGAATGGATGCCGGCAACAACAAAATCAAGTCGATCAATATATTTCTGATCAAGATCAAGTGTGCCATTGTAGTCGATTATATTAATTTCTGCGCCAAGTCTTAAATCTAATCCAAAAAGGTCTCTTGGAACAACTCTTAGATTTTGAAAATAAATATCAGCACAAGTTCCGGGGATTCCTGAACTGTGTTCAGTGATTCCATAAATTTCAAGTCCTTTGTTTGCTGCTTCTTTACACATTTCTGTAAGTGTGGCATAAGCGTGACCGCTTGCAATGGTGTGAGTGTGCATATCTGCGAGAATTTTGTTCATAGATTTTTCCTCCTGTATACTTCGTTTATTTATGATTACACGGATTGTTGCGTGCTTCGCACTCCCACAATCCTTCCCCTCAATATTCGCATATTGTGAAGTTTGCACTTCACTTTTATGCTCATATTGTGGGCGTGTCTCAAAGTCATTATCCCTTTATTGTGCAGGCACAAGTGAGATAAGACTTTTTGACGTTGTAATCATTTAATATTGTAGCACCATTGTATTGACAATGAAATAAGATAATTATATATTATATAAGGTTAGGAATACTAAACTTTTTGTTTAAAAATAACAAACTTAGCCTTAAAGTATGATTAAAGCTAAAAATAAAAAGGGATAATACTATGGATATAGGAAAAAAGATTAAAGAGTTAAGAATTTTGAAAGGACTTACTCAGGAGGAATTGGCTGATAGGGCAGAGTTGACTAAGGGATTTATTTCTCAGATTGAGAGGAATCATACATCTCCGTCAATAGCAACTCTTGTGGATATTCTCCAGTGTCTGGGTACGGATTTGAAGAATTTTTTTGAAGAAGATGAGGATAATCAGATTGTCTTTTCTAATGAAGACTATTTTGAGAAGGAAGATAAAGAACTTAAAAATATGATTCAGTGGATTGTGCCAAATGCGCAAAAAAATCTGATGGAACCTATTTTGGTCACATTAGAGGCAGGCGGTTCAACTTACCCTGACAATCCTCACGAGGGTGAAGAGTTTGGCTATGTTTTGTCAGGAACGATTAAGGTTGTGCTTGGAAGCAAGACTTATAAAGTGAAAAAAGGTGAAACTTTTTATTATGAGGCAAAATATAAGCACTATCTTAAGTCAGACAAGGGCGCAAAGGTGTTATGGATTAGTGGCCCCCCAAGTTTTTAAAACAGTTTAGGAGAAAGTTATGGAAAAGAAGATTATTGAATTAAAAAATATTAGCAAGAATTTTGAAGACCAGCAGGTTTTAAAGGGGATTGATTTAAACATATATGAAAACGAATTTCTTACATTACTTGGACCAAGCGGATGCGGTAAGACTACTTTGTTAAGAATTATCGGTGGTTTCGAGGAACCAAGTAATGGTCAGTTGATTTTTGACGGAAAGGATATTTCAAAGGTTCCGCCTTATAAAAGAGAAGTAAATACAGTATTTCAGAAGTACGCCCTGTTTCCTTTCTTAAATGTGGCAGATAATATTGCTTTTGGTCTTAATCTTAAGAAAATGGACAAAGACGTCATAGAGAAAAAGGTTAGCAGAATGCTTGAACTGGTAGGCCTTAAAGGCTTTGAAAAAAGAGATGTAACTTTACTTTCAGGAGGTCAGCAGCAGAGAGTTGCCATAGCAAGAGCCCTTGTTAACGAACCTAAGGTATTACTTCTTGATGAGCCTTTGGGTGCGTTGGATGCCAAGCTTAGAAAAGATATGCAGACTGAGCTTAAAAAGATTCAGAAGGAAGTTGGAATTACATTTATTTTTGTTACTCACGACCAGGAAGAGGCACTTTCAATGTCAGATACAATCGTTGTTTTGAACGACGGTGTTATTCAGCAGATTGGAACTCCAATGGATATTTACAACGAGCCACAGAACAGATTTGTAGCTGAATTTATTGGTGAGTCAAATATTATTGAAGGTAATATGATTAAGGACTGTCTTGTTAATTTTGATGGCAGAGACTGGGAATGTGTAGACAAGGGATTTAAGGATAATGAAGATATTGAAGTTGTTTTAAGACCTGAAGACATGGATGTTGTGGAACCGGAGGCAGGTAAGGTTTCAGGAACTATTATTTCAAAAGTTTTTATGGGTGTTCATTATGAATATCTCGTGGAAACTAAAAACAGAAATTATAAGGTTCATACAACAGAAAATTATGAAATTGGGAAAAAAGTAGGACTTACAATTGATCCTTTTGACATTCAGGTAATGCACAAAATGGAGAATTAAGGAGGAAAGAGATGCATCATTATAAAGGCTTAGTGAAACCTTATGTGTTATGGTCTTTTCTGCTAATAGTTTTGCCTTTGGCATTAATATTACTTTACTCCATTACAACAGGGGATAATTCACTTATAACAATACATTTTACATTAGATAATTTTAGAAAAATATCTGATCCTATTTACTTAAATGTTTTTATTAAATCTTTGCAAATGGGACTAATTACAACGGGAGTTTGCCTTGTTTTGGCATATCCAATGGCGTATATTATTTCAAAGTTTGATGAAAGTTCTCAGAATATTTTAATACTGTTAGTCACAATTCCAATGTGGATTAACACATTGCTTAGAACTTATGCATGGATAAGTCTTTTGTCAGACAACGGAATTATTAATTCATTATTTAAACTGTTAGGATTAAATCAGCAGACAATGATGTACACTAATTTTTCGGTTGTTATGGGCTTAGTATGTGATTTGTTGCCATTTATGGTTATTCCAATTCACACATCACTGGCAAAAATGGACCACTCACTTGTGGAAGCTGCAAGTGACCTTGGTGCCAACAGATTTCAGACTTTTACAAAGGTTATTTTGAAATTGTCACTTCCTGGCGTTATAAACGGTGTTTCAATGGTATTTCTTTTGTCTATTTCAAGTTTCGTTATACCACAGTTACTTGGCGGACATCAGTTTGTACTTATTGGTAACCTTATTGAAAATCAGTTTATTTCTGTAGGTGACTGGAATTTCGGAAGTTCCATTTCAGTTATTCTTGCAGTTATTATTTTAGCAATGATGGGATTTATGAAAAGAATAGATCCTGACGAGAATGGAGGTAACTAATGAATAAGAAGAAAATCTCCATAGGACCAAAATTATATATTACATTGTGTTTTATATTTTTCTATTTACCAATTGCAGTTACAATGTTTTTTTCATTTAACTCATCAAAATCCTTAACTAAGTTTACCGGATTTTCACTTAAATGGTATAAGAAACTTTTAACAGACAATGATATTATTGCAGCAGTTTATGTATCTATAAGTATTGCTGTTATTGCCACAATTATATCTACAGTTCTTGGTACAATTACGGCAATCGGACTTTCAAGAAGCAGAAAAATTCTTAGAGAATGGCTTTTGAATGTTAACAATATGCCTATTATGAACCCTGATATTGTTACGGCAATCGGACTTATGATTTTGTTTACGTCAATGAGACTTGAACGTGGATATCTTACAATGCTTTTAGCACATATTGCTTTTTGTACGCCATATGTTATAACAAGCGTTTATCCAAAGGTTCGAAGTATGGACCACAACCTTGCAAATGTTGCCATGGATCTTGGTGCCACACCGTTTCAGGCGTTAACTAAGGTTATTATTCCGATGTTAAAACCGGGAATTTTTGCAGGAATGCTTCTTGCATTTACAATGTCACTTGACGATTTTGTTGTTTCATATTTTGTAACAGGAAACGGTGTTTCCAACATTTCAATTGTTGTTTACAATATGACAAAGAGAACAAATCCTACAATTAACGCTTTGTCAACATTGCTTATTATTGTGGTTGTTTTGATTTTGGTTGGTGTAAATGTTATACCGGCTCTTGCAAAAAAAAGACACAAAAAGGTTGAAATGTCAGCATCACACAATAGTCCCCTTAAAAAGATTGGTGTGGCTGTTGCAACTGTTGGAGTTTTGGCAGTGGCA
>OGZT01002426.1_pt1 | contig 10341 bp, 9 predicted proteins | sample 1576891 | NCBI WGS metagenome assembly OGZT01 (sample SAMEA3541521, study PRJEB24748) | human gut metagenome | biome: human gut; feature: human-associated habitat; material: faeces | place: China | collected 2012 | reverse complement strand
TGGCAGTTGCCGGTGCCCGTCTCTATGACAGGGATGGTGCTGTTCTCCACCACGGTCGACGTAATTTATATGAAATTAGTATTCTAATAAGCAAAGAAAGTGAGATAGGTTAATGGGAATATTATTGGTTAGGCTTATTGATGTAATAAATGAATATAGTGAAGATAGTACTTTTTATAGTATTGCTTATACAATGCTTTTGAATTTTGATAATTTGCAAAATCTTAGTATTAATGATGTTGCAAATTTATGTCATGTATCAAAATCAACTATTAGTAAGTTTGTACGATCATTAAATTTTGAAGATTATTCCGATTTTAAGGCAGAAGCATATTTTAAGGAAAATCGTTTTAACAGTGATTATAATTATGTTGCCAATATCCAACAATATATTGCTAATCAAGACGCAAGTACCTATATTGACAAAGTTATTCAGGATATTGAAATAATCAAAAATATTGATATGACAGTGATTAGAAAAATTGCTCAAATAATTTATCAATATCCAAAAGTCACGGCATTTGGAACACTTTTTTCACAATTGGGAGCGTTAGATTTGCAGTATAAACTGGCCTATAATCATAAATTTATTATGAGTTATGTAAATGATGTTAAACAAGACGAATACTTAAAAAATAATAGTGAACAAGGTGTTGTGATCATTTATTCTAATTCTGGTAACTATTTAAATAAGTATCAGTTATCATCATTTGATGAAAAGAAAAAATACGACTATAAAAATAAAAAGGTTATTTTAATTACTGCAAACGAAATGATGGTAAATCATCCCGATGTTGATATTTGTCTTGTCTATCAGCATTTATCTAAATTACAAACACATAGTTATATCTATCCTTTGATTAATGACTTGATTGTTGCTGAATATAGAAGTTTCCAAAATGCGAACTTTTAAGTTTATATAAAAAACTCCGTTATAATAGTAGTATCAAAGGAGGAACAAAGTATGAGTAGATTTCCAGATAATTTTTTATGGGGTGGAGCTAGTGCTGATTTTCAATATGAGGGTGGATTTGGTGAAGGTAATCGCGGCTTGATTACAGCAGATTTTGTAACAGATGGTAATGTTGATACGTTACGTCAGGTAACTTATAAGTGTAAAGATGGAACGCTTGGTTCGTCACCATTAAAGGCTGAAATTCCTGAAGGAGCAACTGGATATATTGATCCTGAGCGTTATTATCCAAGTCATGATGGAGTTGATTTTTATCATCGTTATAAAGAAGATATCGCTTTAATGGCAGAAATGGGATTTAATGTTTATCGTTTTAGTATTTGCTGGACAAGAATTTTTCCGACAGGCGAAGAGGCTGAAGGAAATGAGTTAGGTTTGAAGTTTTATGAGAATGTTATTGATGAATTATTAAAGTATCACATAGAGCCTTTAATTACAATTTGTCATGATGAAATTCCTGCATATTTAGCTGATCATTATGATGGATGGTCATCACGCCATACAATTAATTGCTACTTAAAATTATGTAAAACATTATTTGAACGTTTTAAAGGGAAAGTAAAATATTGGTTGACATTTAATGAGCTTAATGTTGTAAAGGGTTATGCTCAAATGGGAACTCATAAAATTGATAGTCAAACGCATTATCAAGCGATGCATCATGTTTTTGTAGCTAGTTCATTGGCAACAAAAATGGCTCATGAAATGATGCCAGGGTGCATGGTAGGAACAATGTATGCAATGAGTGGTTTATATCCATTAACTTGCAAGCCTGAGGACATGATGGCACATATGAATACTAGAAGATTATCATATTTTTATGCAGACACTATGGTAACTGGCGGATATCCATATTATGCACAAGCATTATTTGAAAAAGAAGGGGTCGTACTGGTTAAGGAGCCAGGTGATGATGATTTACTAAAAGAATATCCACTAGATTTTATTACTTTTAGCTACTATAGAACAACAACCGTTAATGCTAACACTAAATTAAATATTATCGGATTAGCAATGGATCTAAATCCCTATTTAGAAGCAACCCCTTGGGGTTGGCCAATTGATCCTGTTGGATTGCGCTATGTTATGAATGAACTTTATGATCGTTATAAAAAACCAATTATGATTGTTGAAAACGGAATGGGTGAAATCGATCATTTTGAAAATGATACAGTTATAGATGATTATCGGATCCGATATTTAAAAGATCATTTTAAAAACATGAAAGATGCCATTAATATTGATCATGTAGATTGTATTGGTTATACGATGTGGGGGGCTATTGATCTTGTTTCACTTAGTACCGGGGAAATGAAAAAACGTTATGGTTTTGTTTATGTAGATAAAAATGATGATGGTAGCGGAACATATAATCGATATAAAAAGAAAAGTTTTGATTGGATGAAAGAAGTTATTGCAACAAATGGAGAAAAGATATAAGGAGGGAAATAAAATTCCCTTTTTTTAAATTTTAATCGGGTCTATTTATAATTTAGGTTAATATATTTAAAGGAGGAATGATTAGGAGGAATCATAGATGTGTACAGCAATAAAGATATATTCAGATAATGGAGATATTTATTTTGGTCGAACAATGGATTTTTCATTTGAATTAAATCCTGAACTTTATTATATTCCTGCAAAATACCAGTGGCGCAATGTTCTAAATACTCATGATATTGAAAATAAGTACAATATTCTTGGTATCGGGCAAGATGTCTCTCCTGTTGCTTTAAGTGATGGTGTTAATGACCATGGATTTGCAGTTGCGGCATTATATTTTTCTGAGTTTGCTCAATATGATGGGCTAAAAAAAGATAATACATCAATTATCCCGATCGCTGCTTTTGAACTAGTTTATTTTTTATTAAGTCAATGTGCTTCAGTAAAAGAAGCTCAAGAATTAATAAAAGTCATCAAAATTATTGGTGTAGAAGATAGTATTACACATATAGCAGCTCCTCTTCATTGGATAATAAGTGATGCAAATAACAATTGTATGGTGATTGAAAAAACAATAGATGGTCTACATGCGATTAATAATCCTATTGGTGTTCTTGCAAATAGTCCAGATTTTTCTTGGCATATGACTAATTTACGAAATTATTACAATTTATCGCCATATCAATTTCAAGAAGCAATATGGAACAATATAAAACTTACTCCATTTGGACAAGGTGCAGGAACATTAGGTTTACCAGGGGATTATACACCACCATCACGTTTTATTAGAGCAGCATTTCAAAAAACATATACAGATATTCCAATTGATCGTCATCAAGCTGTGATAACTTGTTTTCGGATCATGGAAACGGTCAGTATTCCTAAAGGGGTCGTCATTACAGCAAATCAAACTTCTGATTATACTCAATATACGATGTTTATTAACTTAGCAACTCGAGAATATTATTTTAAAACATATTGGAATAATCAGATAACAAGAGTTGAATTTCCTCAATATGATGAAAAAAATATGAAAATGCTTTCATTAGGGCCGTTAAATCAAACGATTGAATTTAAAACTAGAAGTATTTTTTTATAAAAGGATGTGTTGTTAGATACATCTTTTTTTGTTTATATTTATGATTATTGTGAAAGAATAAAATATGCTTAAGCATATTCGTTGAAGATAATCGAATGACTATGCTAGAATGGCATTCTAAGGATGTGAAAAAAATGTTGATACAAAAAAGAAATGGTCTTTTTCAAGACTATGATAACAATAAAATAGAAACAGCAATAAAAAAAGCTTTTTGCAGTTTATCTGAAACAATAAAAGATGATGAATTAAAAAAGATGATTGCAGATATTGAAAAACATATTATAGCTGATATGTCTGTTGAAGCAATTCAAGATTTGGTTGAAGAAACATTGATGAAACATGGATATCTTCAAGTAGCAAAAGCTTATATTTTATATCGTCAAAAGCATACGGAGCAGCGATTGATAATTGATGAACTGCTTGCCTTATTGGGAAATCAAAATCTAAAAAAGGTTCTATTGAAGATTCACAAAGACTATCCTCAAGAAGAATATTCATTGCAATTATTATTAGTGAAATTTAAAACATTTTATAAAGAGGGTATGAGTCATTTTGAAGCGTTGAAAATGTTGATGAAAGCGAGTGTGGAATTAATTAGTAAAGAAGCACCTAAATGGGAGATGATTTCAGCTCGATTTTTAACTTATGATGTAAATCAACAGGTTGACCAAAAAATGAATACCGCTGGTAGATATACTTTTTATGAGCGGATTAACTATTTAGCACAACAAGGTTATTATGGACAATATATTCTTGAAAGCTATTCAAAAGATGAAATAGACATGTTAGGACAGTATATTAGCGAATCGCGAAATGAATTATTTACATATAGTGGTCTTGAATTGATTGTTAAAAGATACTTGATTCAAAATCATGACCGCGAAATTATTGAAAAACCACAGGAAATGTTTATGTCAATTGCTATGCATTTGGCCATGAATGAATCAAATAGAGTTAAGTGGGCAAAAGAGATTTATGATATTTTAAGTACTTTAAAAGTGACGATGGCAACACCAACTATGTCTAATGCGAGAAAGCCATTTCATCAAATGAGTTCATGTTTTATTGATACTGTCGATGATTCATTAGCAGGAATATATAAAAGTATAGATAATTTTGCTAAAGTTTCAAAAAACGGTGGTGGAATGGGACTGTATTTTGGAAAAGTACGTGCTAATGGAAGTAGTATCAGAGGTTTCAAAGGAGCAGCAGGAGGTGTGATTCGATGGCTTAAACTTGTAAATGATACTGCAACAGCAGTAGATCAATTAGGAGTTCGGCAGGGAGCAGCAGCAGTATATTTGGATGCATGGCATAAAGATCTACCCGAATTTTTACAAATTAGAACAAATAATGGCGATGATCGAATGAAAGCACATGATATTTTTCCTGCGGTTTGTTATCCAGATTTATTTTGGAAATTAGCTAAAAATGATTTGGAAGCTTCATGGTACATGATGTGTCCACACGAGATACATGAAGTTAAAGGTTATTATTTAGAGGATTGTTATGGTGAAGAGTGGGAAAGGAAATATTATGAGTGCGTTGAAGATAACCGGATTCCTAAACGCGTTATGACAGTTAAAGAAATTGTTCGTTTAATTATTAAATCACTAGTTGAAACAGGAACTCCTTTCACATTTAATCGCGATCATGTTAATAATTTTAATCCTAATCCTCATCAGGGAATGATATATTGCAGTAATCTTTGCACAGAAATTGCTCAAAATATGCAAGCGATGGAGATCTTACCGTCTGAGGAAATTGAGGTTAATGGTGAAACTATTATTGTTGAAAAAACAAAACCAGGTGATTTTGTAGTTTGTAATTTAGCTTCATTAACATTAGGTCATCTTGATGTCTTAAATGATGATGAATTGAGACACGTTATCAGTGTTGTAATTAGGGCTTTGGACAATGTAATTGATTTAAATTATTATCCAATTCCTTTTGCCAAAATAACTAATCAAAAATATCGTGCGATTGGATTAGGAACAAGTGGTTATCATCATATGCTGGTAAAATTGAAAATGTCATTTGAAAGTGATGAGCATTTACAGTTTATTGAGCAGCTTTATGAAAAGATTAATTACTTTGCGTTGGAAGCTTCATGTGATTTAGCTAAAGAAAAAGGAAGTTACTCATTGTTTAATGGTAGTGATTTTGAAACAGGTGCATACTTTATAAAACGTCGCTATCAAAGTAAAGCATGGCAAAATCTTCAAGCTAAAATCAAAGAAAATGGTTTAAGAAATGGATATCTTTTAGCGATTGCCCCAACCAGTTCAACTTCAATTATTGCTGGAACAACAGCAGCTGTTGATCCTATCATGAAAAAGTATTTTATGGAAGAGAAAAAGGGAAGTATGATTACTAGAGTTGCTCCCGACTTAGATTCTGAAACTTTTTGGTTATATAAAAATGCGCATTATATTGATCAAGAGTGGATTGTTAAAGCAGCGGGAATTAGGCAGCGTCATCTCGACCAGTCACAATCAGTTAATTTATATATGACAAATGAGTTTACTTTTAGAAAGTTGCTTAATTTGTATATTAAAGCTTGGGAGTATGGTGTTAAAACATTATATTATGTTAGAAGCCAGTCTTTAGAAGTTGAAGAATGTGAATCATGCAGTTCATAGGAGGTAATAATGGAACTTAAACAAAAAGCATTATTTAATGCTAAAGGTGATATTGATGTAAGAAAACGTCGAATGATAAATGGAAATACAACAAATCTTAATGATTTTAATAATATGAAATATCAGTGGGTCAGTGATTGGTACCGTCAGGCGATGAATAATTTTTGGATTCCAGAAGAAATAAATTTGACTCAAGATATTAGAGATTATCGTTTGTTAAGTGAGGCAGAACGAACCGCATATGATAAGATTCTTTCATTTTTAGTTTTCTTAGATTCTTTACAGACAGCCAATCTTCCTAATATTGGTGAGTATATTACAGCAAATGAAATTAATCTTTGTTTAACCATTCAAGCATTTCAAGAAGCGGTCCATTCACAAAGTTATAGCTATATGCTTGATTCAATTTGTTCACCAACTAAACGAGATGAAATTTTATATCAATGGAAATTTGATGAACATTTGTTGAAGCGAAATGAATTTATTGGTGAACAGTATAATGCATTTCTTGAACATAAAGATAGTTTTCATTTAATGAAAACGATTATGGCTAATTATATTTTGGAAGGAATTTATTTTTATTCAGGATTTATGTTCTTTTATAATTTAGGGCGAATGGGTAAGATGTCGGGATCAGCTCAAGAGATTCGTTATATTAATCGTGATGAAAATACACATTTATGGTTATTTAGAAATATGATTATTGAGCTGCAAAAGGAAGAACCGACATTATTTACCCCTGAAAAGATTGAGGTTTATCGTAATATGCTAAAACGTGGAGTTGAAGAGGAAATTGCTTGGGGGCAATATGTCTTGGGAAATCGAATTGAGGGTCTAACGATGGATATGGTCAGTGATTATATTCATTATCTCGGTAATTTAAGAGCATTTTCATTGAATTTTGAACCATTATATGAAGGATTTGAGACAGAACCTGAAGCAATGAAATGGGTAAGTATTTATAGTAATGCAAATAACATTAAGACCGATTTTTTTGAAGCAAAATCTACTGCTTATGCAAAGTCTAGTGCTATTGAAGATGATTTATAGAATATTTAGAAAAGCAAGATAGAAAACTACCTTGCTTTTTTGATTGATCTATTGTTCAGCTATTTGATGCATAAACGTTTATTAGAGGAGGATATATTGATGTATAGAATAAAAAAATCCGTTATTATTTTCTTCGCTTATCGCATTTATTGTTAGCCTGATCTATTTATTAATATCTATAGTAATAGCAGTATATTATAATCTATGGAATGGTCTATTCCTTCATTCTTATTGTAATTCAGTCGTTTTTGTGTTTTGTTTCCTGTGATAATGATGAGAAATTTTTTATACACCGCTATATATTTTATTTTCAAATATTAATGTGGATGTATCATTGGATAATTTAGCTTTGTCTTCACCAGTTGTCTCGAGCATGTACTTAAATATCATTATGATAGCATCAGTAGGAATCATCGGTTATATAATTTTACAGTCTATTCACCTTAATAAACAGCCACCTTTAATTACTGTCTTTAGTATTTCAGCGATGCATAGGTGTTATTTTAGTGATTTTAATTTTATTTTGTCAAAGCTCCGATGCTATTATTAAGGCGTGAACATGAAGCTATTGTTAATCATCAATTATGTATCACTAATACTTTTGAACAGGTTTTTAAAGAAAAAATGCTAAAACTTTATAAAAAAGTTCGGTATCTTTGTAATACTCATGGATATCCTTTTACTAAAAATATTTATTCAAAATATCTTGCTGATTTAATTTATCTAAAAATGAAGCTTCTATGATACTTTTTACTGATTATCTATCTGGTAGACAGTAAGCTTAAAAACTGTATTGCAATGTGATATATTAAACTTTGCCTAAAAATAATAACTATGCTAGTAATAGTTTATTTTTTTATTATATATTTGTTTGACAAGTCTAACACCAGGAGATAAGATATAATTGTTGGTTAGATTAGGCTAACTATTATAATTGTTTTAATTGAAATATTTAGCATTAAATCCTATTTTAAAAAGATTATAGAGGGTGTTGTGTGGTGAATCGGATGATTCTATTCGAAAAATCAATTTGTAAGATTGAAAAATGAGAATTATCCATATTGTGTGATGATGGAAATTAATGGGATGAGTTGTACCGATTGTCAGCAACAAATTGAAAATGAGTTTAATCAGAAGAAAATTTATTTAGAACAGCATTTGGCTGTACTTCTACCAAAACAAGATGCAAGTGTGGAATCAGTCTAGGTTTTAATAAAGTTAGTTGGCTATCGTGTTATTAAATTAAAAAAATCTGAATTAAAAGATAGGGGGATTTATATGTATTTGCAATTAGAAAATGTAGAAAAATATTATGGTGAAAATGAAAATCGGGTTCAAGTTTTAAAAGGGGTCAATGGTTCAATAGAACGCGGTGAAATCTGTGTTATGCTAGGACCTTCAGGCTCTGGTAAATCAACATTATTAAATTTAATTGGAGGTATCGAAATAATTGATTATGGTAATGTGATAGTTGGTGGAATTGATTTAGCATCTTTATCAAAAACAAAATTAGGGTTATACCGGCGGGATACTTTGGGCTTTGTTTTCCAATTTTATCATCTAGTCCCAAATTTAACAGTAAAAGAAAATATTGAAACAGGTGCATATTTGAGTAAGACACCACTAGCTGTTGAAACACTATTAGATAAATTAGGATTAAAAGAACATTGCAATAGGTATCCTAATCAATTATCAGGAGGACAGCAGCAACGAACTGCAATTGGTCGTGCTCTAGCAAAAAATCCTAAATTATTATTATGTGATGAACCAACAGGTGCTCTAGATTATCAGACAGGGAAACAAATTCTAAGTATTTTACAAAGTATGTCAAGAGAAAATGGGACTACAGTTATTATAGTGACCCATAATAGTGCTTTGGCTCCTATAGCTGATAAAGTTATTTATATGAGGGATGCATCAATTGAAAGGATTGAGTTCAATGTTCATCCTAAGGATATAGAAAACTTAGAATATTAGGAGGAACTTAAGTGAAACAAAGAAAATATTGGAAAGATGTTTGGTATTCTTTTACGACTTCCTGGGTAAGAACATTATCAATTGTTTTTATGATTATTCTAGGAACGATGACTTTTATAGGACTCAGTGTTGCAGGTCCTAATATGGAAAGAACGGCTCAAAGTTATATCAATAGGACAAATATGTTTGATTTAGCAGTTATATCTGACTACGGATTGTCAAATAGTGATATTAGGGAATTAAAATCTATCAAAGATGTAACAATTGAGTTCGGTTATATGGAAGATATTACTATTTTAGGGACAACAGATTCTATAAGAGTCATGTCTGATACTGATTCTGTTTCTAAAAATATTATTGATAGTGGTAAAATACCAACTTCAGAAAATCAGATTGCTCTTTCATATACTCTGAAAAATAAATATCAGTTAGGTGACAAAATCAAGATAGAAAAAGGTAGCAATAGTATTTTACAAAATACAGAATTTACAGTTGTTGGTTTTGTTAAGTCTCCTGAAATATGGTCTAGTACAATGTTAGGTAAATCATCCGTAGGGACAGGAGAACTTTCGGGATATGCTGTCGTTCCTAGAAAAACCTTTAGCTCACAATTTTATTCGATTGCGCGTTTAACTTATAAAGATCTTAGAAATATATCTTATAATTCTAGTATTTATGATAAACGTTTAAAAAAACATGAAAATGAATTAAATAATTTACTGAAAGATAATAGTGAAGCATTTAAAAATGATTTTCATTTAAGAACATCACCTCAATATATGGTTTATAATCGATCAACTTTACCGGGGGGAGATGGATATTTAACATATAAGAGCTCGACATCAAGCATCTCATCATTGGGCACGATTTTTTCGGGTGTACTATACTTAGTTACAGCCTTAATCACGTTAACAACTATTACTAGATTTGTTGATGAAGAACGTATTAAAGCAGGTGTATTTCAGTCTTTAGGTTATACTAAAGTAAAGGTAATAAACAAATTTATTATTTATAGTCTAGCGACAAGTCTATTGGGAACTATAGTTGGAATTTTACTGGGTAATTATAAATTATCTCCAATGATTGGTAAGATTGTTACTGACACTGGTTGTTGTGTTGATTTATTGTTTTATACGGATTTTTATTCCGAACGGTTT
>OGZT01002425.1_pt1 | contig 10343 bp, 10 predicted proteins | sample 1576891 | NCBI WGS metagenome assembly OGZT01 (sample SAMEA3541521, study PRJEB24748) | human gut metagenome | biome: human gut; feature: human-associated habitat; material: faeces | place: China | collected 2012 | reverse complement strand
TATGTAAAAAACCTGATGCTGGCAGCCAGCGTCAATGCAGAGAAAGCAATGGATATGCTTGGTGTGGAAGCTGATATTCGACCCGTAATTTTTGATGCGTTGAAATGCTCCTGATGTAACTAAATAATTCATTCATAGTAAGTAAAAGGACTGTTGCATTTTTCCAGTCCTTTTCAATATACTGATAAATTTCCGCATCACAACTAGATAAAGAAATTGATGCTTTTCTAATAAACAAGTTTGACAAACAGTAATTAGAAAGATTTTATCAAAATGCCGGTAGTGGCTGTTGCTTCATTGCCAAAAACAGTGACCAGCTACATTGTTTTTCATTCTTCATGCTGTAGGATGAAGGATATCCGATTGTGATATTTTCTTGTGAAAATATACACAAAGTGGTTGTTTTTCTTTACACTTAGGCGTAGAATGTAACTATAGAAGGGGATTTGTAAGCCCTATAAGGAGGAAAACAGACATGCAGAGATTTACATTGCCAAGAGATATGTATCATGGAAAAGGTGCTTTGGAGGCTTTGAAGACACTGGAAGGTAAGAAGGCAATCGTTTGTGTCGGCGGAGGTTCCATGCGCCGCGGAGGTTTTCTTGATCGTGCCGTTGCGTATTTGAAGGAAGCCGGTATGGAGGTTCGCTTATTTGAAGGCATCGAATCCGATCCGTCAGTGGAAACCGTTATGCGCGGAGCGGATGAAATGCTTGCATTTGAACCGGACTGGATCGTTGCGATGGGTGGAGGATCACCGATCGATGCGGCAAAAGCGATGTGGATCAAATACGAGTATCCAGACATCACCTTCGAAGAAATGTGCAAGGTATTCGGAATGCCGAAACTCCGCAGAAAAGCTCATTTCTGTGCAATTTCTTCTACATCCGGAACAGCAACCGAGGTAACCGCGTTCGCAGTTATCACAGACTATGAAAAAGGTATCAAATACCCGCTGGCAGACTTCGAAATCACGCCGGACGTTGCAATCGTAGATCCGGATCTGGCAGAGACGATGCCGCAAAAGTTAGTTGCTCACACCGGTATGGACGCTATGACCCATGCAATCGAGGCATACGTTTCCACCGCGAACTGTGACTTCACCGATCCGCTGGCACTGTATGCAATCAAGATGATTCAGGCAGACCTGGTAGATTCCTACAACGGAGATATGGCAAAACGTGACAGCATGCACAACGCACAGTGCCTCGCTGGTATGGCATTCTCCAATGCACTTCTTGGTATTGTTCACTCCATGGCACATAAAACAGGCGCAGCATTCGCTGATTACGGCGCTCACCTGATCCACGGCGCAGCAAACGCTATGTACCTGCCGAAGGTTATCGCGTTCAACGCAAAAGACGAGACTGCAGCAAAACGTTATGCAGTGATCGCTGACGAGATGAAACTTGGCGGCGAGACAACGGAAGAGAAAGTAAAACTCCTCATTGACTATCTGCGCGGCATGAACGACAAACTGAACATTCCGCACTGCATCAAGAACTACGGAAAAGACAGCTATCCGACCGAGCAGGGCTTCGTTCCGGAAGACGTATTCCTGGAGAGACTGCACGACATCGCTGTAAATGCCATCGCCGATGCCTGCACCGGATCCAACCCGAGACAGCCATCTGTTGAAGAGATGGAAAAACTGCTGAAATGCTGCTACTATGATACAGAAGTAGATTTCTAAAAAGAAAACATATCAAAATCCCTCCGTTCTCTGGGCGGAGGGATTTTTTGCGTCAGAGAATGAAATTTATTTGTGTGGATTTTATGTTTTTTATGCGAAATCCTGTGTCTGGACTGGAAAAACAGAGGCGTTTATGGTAGTATAGAAAAGAATAGAAGTAAAAACGGGCGGCATTGCGAAAAAAGATGCCTTCCCCTGAAAATATGGAGGAAAAAAGATGGAACAGTACAAGCAGGAGTTTATCGAGTTCATGGTCGAGAGCCAGGTATTAAAATTTGGAGAGTTCACTCTGAAAAGCGGAAGAAAATCCCCGTTCTTCATGAATGCGGGCGCTTACGTAACCGGAAGCCAGTTAAAACGTCTCGGCGAGTATTATGCAAAAGCAATCCATGACAATTATGGACTGGATTTCGACGTTCTGTTTGGACCGGCCTACAAAGGAATCCCGCTCAGCGTTGTAACCGCCATTGCGATTCATGATCTCTACGGTGTGGAAGTACGTTACTGCTCCAACCGGAAAGAAGCAAAAGACCACGGCGGAGATGCAGGACTGCTGCTTGGAAGCAAGATCAAAGACGGTGACCGCGTTGTCATTATTGAGGATGTAACCACTTCCGGAAAATCCATCGAGGAGACCTTCCCGATCATCCAGGCACAGGGCAATGTGGAGATCAAAGGACTGATGGTATCCTTAAACCGCATGGAGCGCGGAAAAGGCGATAAGAGCGCACTCGAGGAAATCCAGGAAACCTATGGCTTCCCGGCAAATGCCATTGTAACCATGGAGGACGTTATCACGTATCTGTACAACCGTCCATGCCAGGGCAAAATTCAGATCGATGACAGGATGAAGGCTGCCATTGATGCATATTATGAGGAGTACGGCGTGAAATAAGATGCGGTACACCGGGAAAGGGAGTTTTGCGCTATGAATGAAAAGATTTATAAAACCATGGGACGTGTCGGCGGCGGAAATATCGCTATGGGCGCCGTACTGGTTGTTGTTGGCGTGGCAACCGGTGTTCTGATGATCGTAAGCGGGGCAGGCCTGCTGAAACGACGCGGGGAAATCATGTTCTAAAAGCGCCTTTCAAAAAGAAAAAATGCCGGGATATTTCGGAAGCGCGTGCGCCGATGAGGTATGCCGGCGTTTCTGACAGCAGAGGGGAGAACAACGCAGAAAGGGGAAACGAAGATGAAGCAGGAGACGAAAGCCAGAATCCGCGTTGTGGGACGGATTTTATTTCTGGTGTATCTTCTTGCGCTCGTTTATTTTCTGTTTTTTGCAGAAGAATACGGGAGAAGGAACTTTTTTGAACTGGATTACCGTTACAATCTGGTGCCGTTTCAGGAAATCAGACGGTTCTGGATTTACCGCGAAAAGGTGGGATTCCTTGCCGCATTTTTAAATCTGGCGGGCAATGTGATCGGTTTTCTGCCGTTCGGTTTTATCGTTCCGGTGATGCACAAAAAAATGGAGAGTTTCTGGAAAGTATCGCTTCTTGGTTTTATGTTCAGCCTCTGCGTGGAGACGATTCAGCTCATCACGAAGGTGGGCTGCTTTGATGTAGATGATCTGATCCTGAATACGCTTGGAGCCATGATCGGCTGCGGCGCATTCCTGATCTGCAATAAATTCAGGAGATGGAAATATGGCGAGGAAGAAGTATAATTATAATTTTGTCCGGAAGCCGTCGGAAGGCGGAAAGGAAGCTCTCTATATGGCAGGTGCTTCGGTCTTTCTGTTTCTGCTGGCTTCGATCGTATCGTTTGCATTCCGCGGAAACGGAGGCATTTTTCTCGGAGCAGCGGGACTGTTCTCATTCCTTCTGTCGGGATACGGCTTCTATGTGGGAATGAAGAGCTTTAAAGAAGAACAGGTCAGCCACAGAATGTCGGTTCTCGGCTCGATTACGAGCGGCGGCATGCTGGTCGCATGGCTGGCACTGTTTCTGATCGGTGTGAGATAAATGTACTCTCGTAAAATCAAGCACAGAAAGACTCCGGGAGTACATCTAAAAGAAAAGGGGAAAAAGATGGATCGCGAACGTTTTGAAAAACAGCTGAATTTTATTCTGGAGATTGATAAAGAAAAACAGATCCTGCGCCAGACGCACATCCGCGGCTATTCGCGCCAGGAGGACGACGCGGAGCACGCATGGCACATGGCGGTGATGGCATTTCTGCTGCAGGAATATTCGAATGAGAAAATCGACATCGGCAGAACGATGCTCATGCTGCTGATCCACGACCTTGTGGAGATTGATGCAGGCGACACGTATGCGTACGACGCGGAGGCAAACAAAACAAAAGACGAGAGAGAACACAAAGCGGCCGAGCGCATCTACGGCCTGCTGCCGGAGGATCAGGGAAAAATGCTGATGGATCTCTGGCTCGAGTTCGAAGCGTATGAGACACCGGAAGCGCGCTTTGCCCATGTGATGGACAATTTCCAGCCGCTGCTTTTAAATCATGAGAACGATGGAAAAGACTGGACCCGCCACAATGTGCGGATTTCCCAGCCGTTAAAACGAAACGAGAAGACGGCGACCGGCTCCGAGGAGATCTGGAGTTATATGGAAGAGATTCTCGAACAGAGTATCCGGGATGGAAAAATTATTGACGACCGGGAAGAAAAACAGGAATAAGTTAAGAAGAATGAGGGGCAGATCTGCCCCTCGTAACAGTTAAAGAGAAACAGAAAGGGATTTTTTTATGACGGATGAATTATTAAACGAGCGGTATGCGCTTGCAATTGAGCGGATCCGCCAGATTCCGGCGGAAAAAAGCGTTCCGCAGCCGTACCGCGATTTTTTTGCACAGATGGCACAGTACCTCTGCAAAATGGACCAGATCCGGAGCAGAATCGCAGAAGGATATCTAAAAACAGCATCCGAGGAAGAGCTGGCTGTTTTTAACCGCGAGCCGTATGAAGATGTGATCGGGGAGCGGTATGAGACCTCCTACGGAAACCCGGCGTTTGCCGTGCGGGCACTTGGTGAAACGCATGGAAGGAGCCTCTGCTGCCTGTACCGGGAGCTGGGAAATGCTGTTGTCTGGGTCTATGAGGACCGCCTGCTGGAGCTGACTGCGGCGATGGAGCTGTATCTCGAGTTGTATGCGATGTTCGAGGAGGAGACGCTGCCGTCCGCGCAGTATGTAAAAGAGAGCATTTACTGGTATGTGAGCGATTATGCCGAGGAGCGCCAGGAATACCAGGTGCGCGAAATCGTTGATCCGTCGCTGCACTTTGTGAAGGATATTGTGATGGAATCTGATCTGACGGATCTGCGGTATCTGTACCAGTACGGCGAATATATCACCGAAAATGAGAAGGGTACAGCCCGCTTTTTAAATACGTTCAGCCAGGAAGAAATCGACGCGATGGCACGCACCTACACAGAAGGCTTCCGCAAGTGCTTTCTCGTGGCGCGAAAAGATCTGTCGAAAAAGAAGACAGTCAGCATCCGCTTCCACATCGGTTTTGAGCGCATGATCCGTGCGGCAATATTACAGTTCCGCGAGATGGGACTCGAGCCGGTGATTTCCCGCGGCGCGCGGAGAACGTGGGTTGCCGGTGCGTCTGCGAATAAGCAGTATGACTACGATCACCGGAACGATGAGGCGCTGTATCTCAACGAGGATCTCGTGAAGAGACGGCTCCGCGCGATGCAGGTGAAATACGACGAGTACAAAGAACTGGCGGATGGCTATGCCGGCCCTGCCGTGGTGGAAACCTTCGGCGAAGTTCCGTTTGAGCCAGTAAATAAAAAACAGGCACTGCACTTAAATGAGCGCCAGCAAAAGCTCCGTGTCGGTTTCCAGAACGAGGCGGGCCAGATTGTAAACCGCTATATCAAGGATGACGAGTACGGCTACACGATCATCGCCTACCCGATGCCGGAGATCGATCCGCGCTACGAAAAAATTTTCCGTGAGATCGTAAAGATCAACACGCTCGATTACGAAAAATACCAGCGCATCCAGCAGTACCTGATCGATGCGCTCGACGAGGGCGTTTCCGTGCATGTGCTTGGAAAAGGAGAGAACAGAACGGATCTGCGCGTGATGCTGCACCATCTGAACGATCCTGCGAAAGAGACGAATTTCGAGAACTGTGTTGCCGACTGCAATATTCCGGTCGGAGAGGTCTTTACTTCCCCGAGCCTTACCGGCACGACAGGCGTGCTCCATGTGACGGGAGTCTACCTGAACGAGCTGTATTACCGCGATCTCTGCCTGACGCTGACCGACGGCATGATCACCGCGTATGACTGCGCAAACTTCGAAAAAGAAGAGGACAATCGTACTTATATAGAAGAAAACCTGCTGTATCACCACGAAACGCTGCCGATCGGTGAGTTTGCCATCGGAACGAACACGACGGCGTACGTGATGGCAGAGCAGTACGGCATCGCCGGAAAACTGCCGATCCTGATCGCAGAGAAGATGGGCCCGCATTTTGCGATGGGCGACACCTGCTACGCCTGGGCGGAGGACAGCCCGATGTACAACCCGGACGGAAAAGAAGTAATCGCGCGCGAGAACGAGGTTTCGGCAAAACGGAAAGAAGATCCGTCGAAAGCATACTTCGGATGCCACACGGACATCACGATTCCGTACCGCGAACTGCAGTCGGTTGCGGTCGAAAAAGCAGACGGAACGACGATCCCTCTCATTGAGGACGGACGCTTCGTCCTGCCGGGAACGGAAGAATTAAATGAACCTTTTGGCTGATTATGGGTTGACATTTCTGCGCCTGCTTAGTATATTATAAGCAGAACTGAATGATTAAAACATAAATATAAGCATAACTAATGAATAACGCTTAGAACAGTTAATCAGAAAAGGAGAACAACATGGCTAAAGTAGGAATTGTGATGGGCAGCGACTCTGATATGCCGGTAATGAGCAAAGCAGCCGACATGCTGGAAAAATTTGGAATTGAGTACGAGATGAAAATCATCTCCGCACACCGCGAGCCGGATGTATTTTTCGAATATGCAAAAACCGCAGAGGAGAAAGGCTTCAAGGTTATCATTGCAGGCGCAGGTATGGCAGCTCATCTGCCGGGTATGTGCGCAGCTATTTTCCCAATGCCGGTCATCGGAATTCCGATGCATACCACATCGCTTGGAGGTCGTGATTCCCTGTACTCCATCGTACAGATGCCGAGCGGCATTCCGGTAGCAACCGTTGCCATCAATGGCGGTGCCAATGCCGGAATCCTGGCAGCAAAGATTCTTGCAACTTCCGATCCGGAACTGCTTGCAAAACTGAAAGCATATACACAGGAAATGAAAGAGCAGGTTGAGGCAAAAGACGCAAAACTGCAGGAAACAGGATACCGTAACTACAGTAAATAAAAACAAAGGACAAGGGAGGTTCACCATGGATTACAAGAACGCAGGAGTAGATATTGAAGCTGGATACAAATCAGTAGAATTAATGAAAGAGCATGTAAAGAAAACCATGCGCCCGGAGGTATTAGGCGGCCTTGGCGGTTTTTCCGGCGCTTTTTCCCTGGCAAAAATCAAAGAAATGGAAGAGCCGGTGCTGCTTTCCGGTACAGACGGATGCGGAACCAAGGTGAAGCTCGCCATGATTCTTGATAAACACGACACCATCGGCATTGATGCCGTTGCCATGTGTGTGAACGATATCGCATGCGCCGGCGGAGAACCGCTGTTCTTCCTCGACTACATCGCATGCGGAAAGAACTATCCGGAGAAGATCGCTTCGATCGTAAAAGGCGTTGCAGAAGGCTGTCTGCAGTCCGATGCAGCACTGATCGGTGGTGAGACCGCAGAGCATCCGGGCCTGATGCCGGAGGATGAGTACGATCTGGCAGGTTTTGCTGTCGGCGTATGTGACAAGAAAGACATGATTACCGGTGAAAATCTGGCAGCCGGAGACGTACTGATCGGCATGGCTTCCACCGGCGTTCACAGCAACGGATTTTCTCTTGTCCGCAAAGTTTTCGATATGACAAAAGATTCTTTAAATACATACTATGATGAGCTCGGCGCAACCCTCGGCGAGACCCTGCTTGCACCGACCCGTATCTACGTAAAAGCACTCCGCGCCATCAAAGATGCCGGTGTAACCGTAAAAGCATGCAGCCACATCACCGGAGGCGGCTTCTACGAGAACATTCCGCGTATGCTCAAAGACAACACCGTAGCCGTTGTACAGAAAGACAGCTACACCGTACCGCCGATCTTTGATCTGATGGCAAAGAAAGGCAATATCGACGAGCAGATGATGTACAACACCTTCAACATGGGTATCGGTATGGTACTGGCTGTTGATCCGGAAGATGTAGACGCAGCGATGAAAGCCATCCGTTCCACAGGAGATACGCCATATGTGATCGGCCACATTGAAAACGGAGAAAAAGGAGTACAGTTATGCTAAGATTAGCAGTTCTCGTCTCCGGCGGCGGCACGAACCTGCAGGCGATTCTGGATGCGATTGACGAGGGAATCATCACAAACGCGGAGGTTTCTGTTGTCATCAGCAACAATGCAGGAGCGTATGCGCTGGAGCGTGCGAAAAAGAAGGAGATTGATGCGGTATGCCTTTCCCCGAAGACCTTTGCATCGAGAGAAGCATTCAACGAGGCACTGCTGGCGAAACTGCAGTCGTACAACGTCGATCTCGTTGTGCTCGCAGGATGCCTGGTTGTGATCCCGCAGAGCATTGTGGATGCTTATCCGAATAAGATCATCAACATTCATCCGTCCCTCATTCCGTCGTTCTGCGGAACGGGCTATTACGGACTGAAAGTGCACGAGGGCGTATTATCCCGCGGCGTCAAAGTGACGGGAGCGACGGTTCATTTTGTGGACGGCGGAACAGACACCGGCCCGATTATTCTGCAGAAGGCAGTCGAAGTGCACGAGGGCGATACACCGAAGGCACTGCAGCAGCGCGTCATGGAAGAGGCCGAGTGGGTCATCATGCCGCGTGCGATTGATCTGATTGCAAACGGAAAAGTAACGGTAGAAGACGGACACGTAAAGATAAAGGAGTAAGAGCGATGAAAGTACTGATTGTAGGAAGCGGCGGAAGAGAGCATGCGATTGCCTGGAAGGTGGCACAGAGCCCGAAGGTAGACAAGATTTACTGCGCTCCTGGAAATGCAGGAATTGCGGAGTACGCAGAGTGTGTCGATATTGCAGCGATGGAGTTTGACAAGCTCGTTGCTTTTGCGAAAGAAAAAGAGATTGACCTGACCGTCATCGGCATGGATGATCCGCTGGTCGGCGGTGTTGTCGATGCGTTTGAGGCAGAGGGACTGCGCGTATTCGGACCAAGAAAGAATGCGGCAATCCTGGAAGGATCGAAAGCGTTCTCCAAAGACCTGATGAAAAAATACCATATCCCGACGGCGGCATACGAGACATTCTCCGATCCGGAAGCGGCAGAGAAATATCTCGAGACTGCAAAATTCCCGATCGTGCTGAAAGCCGACGGTCTGGCTCTTGGAAAAGGCGTTCTGATCTGCAATACCTTAGAGGAAGCAAAAGAGGGTGTCAAGACGATCATGCTCGACAAGAAATTCGGCAGTGCCGGAAACGAGATGGTCATCGAGGAGTTTATGACGGGACGTGAGGTTTCCGTTCTCTCTTTTGTGGATGGAAAGACGATCAAGACGATGAGTTCCGCACAGGACCACAAGAGAGCAGGAGACGGCGACACCGGCCTGAACACCGGCGGTATGGGCAACTTCTCCCCGAGTCCGTTTTATACCGAAGAAGTGGATAAGTTCTGTAAGAAATATATCTATCAGCCGACCGTAGATGCGATGGCAGCTGAGGGAAGACCGTTTAAGGGAGTTATCTTCTTCGGACTGATGCTGACACCGGACGGACCGAAAGTGCTCGAGTACAATGCCCGCTTCGGCGATCCGGAGGCACAGGTTGTGCTTCCTCGTATGAAGACAGACATCATTGATGTATTTGAAGCCTGCATCGACGGAACTCTCGACCAGATCGACCTGCAGTTTGCAGATAATGCGTGTGTCTGCATCGTACTGGCTTCGAACGGTTATCCGGTTTCCTACGAAAAAGGATTCCCGATCCGCGGACTCGAGACGTTCAAAGAGCATGAGGGCTATTACTGCTTCCATGCAGGAACGAAGTTCAAAGACGGCGAGATCGTGACAAACGGAGGCCGTGTCCTCGGCGTGACAGCACTTGGCGATACCCTGAAAGAGGCACGTGCGAATGCATATAAGGCTGTTGACTGGGTTGACTTTGACAATAAATATTACCGCCATGATATTGGAAAAGCGATTGACGAAGCGTAACGTGAATGTGAATTTTAATTTTGAGTAAAATGGAGCCGCCAGAATCCCGGTGAAAGGGAAATCTGGCGGCTTTGTCTTTTTGTTCTGAAAAGGGAATAAAGCGCCGCCGTTCCGGATACAATAGTAAGGAGAACCTTTGCTTTTTAGCAGAATCAGAACAGGAAAGGCGGTCAGAAAAGATGGGAATCGTTTGTCTGGCGGGGATTTTTGCCGTATTTCTTCTGCTTGCATGGACGCTCTGCCGGGCGGCAGGATGGGAGAAAGAACGGGAAGATCTGGAACAGGAGCAGTACCTGAAAGAGTGGCGGGGGGAAAAAGTGAAAAAAAAAGAAAAAA
>OGZT01002419.1_pt1 | contig 10372 bp, 8 predicted proteins | sample 1576891 | NCBI WGS metagenome assembly OGZT01 (sample SAMEA3541521, study PRJEB24748) | human gut metagenome | biome: human gut; feature: human-associated habitat; material: faeces | place: China | collected 2012 | reverse complement strand
ATACACCGTGAAGTCATAGGCATAAACAAAGACCTGGCGGCCGTCTATTTTTCCACTCCCTTCCCCAATATTTCCAACTTGCTCTATCTACCCGGCAATAAAAAGGCTTTCAGCTCATCCGGGTCACAGCCGCTGAACAGCAGATGCAGCGGAAAACGGTCAAGCACGGGTGAAAGGGCCTCGTTCGTGTAGGGAACGCCGCGCATGGCCTCTTCCAGATCATAGATCTCGCAGCTGCTCGCCTCGTCGGTCAGGCTCTTGCCCGGCCCGGCCATGAAGAAATCGCCGTAGAAATGACACTCGACCACACTGCCCTGCCGGATGTCGTAGGAAACCTCCACCTTGCCCCAAGGGAAACGCTGCGCCTTGCGCTCCGTGAACGGAGGCGACGCGCCGTACGTCCAATCCCACGTCGAGTATTTGGCGTCCCGCAGACGGGTGATGGCGACGAAATCCGCCGCGTTCATCCGGTATTCATCCCCGGAACGGTGCTCCATGATCGCATCGCGCACGCGCTGTACCGTCAGCGGCGGCAGATCCGGAGAGTGCACGGCCAGATACTCAGCCAGATTCCCCACGCGGCTGCGGACAGAGGCCACGCCCTTTGACTTGTACTTGGCCGGGTCCACATTGAGCGCCTGAGACAGTACATCGAGGTTGCTGTTTACCAGAATACAGCCGTGATGCAGATAACGCATCCCCCGGCGGCAGTGCGCCACGCCCGCTACTTTCAGGCCGTCCAGCATCAGATCGTTACGCCCGGAAAAGGTCACGGGCAGCCCGAGCTTTTGCAGCGCCTCGGCAATGGGTTTTCCGGCTTCGCTGAAGGCGGGCAGGGCTCCTTCCTTGTCCAGATGATGGATGAAGGTATAGTTGAGCGTCCCGGCGTCGTGATAGACCGCGCCTCCGCCCGTCATCCGGCGCACCACGCTGATCCCGCGCTCGCGCACGAAATCGGCGTTCACTTCCTGACGGGTATTCTGGAACCGCCCCACCACGATGGCCGGGCTGTTCTGCCACAGGATGGCGTAACCGGGATGACCGGGCTCGATCCGGCCCAAGAAATATTCCTCAAGCGCGAGGTTGAATGCCGGGTCGAGGGAATGATTCACGATCCAATACATGCGGAACTCCATAAAAAAACTTTCATAATGGCGCAGTCCCATTATGAAAGTCCCAAAGGGCCGAGAAAACGGCAAAGAGAGGAGAAGGAATCCCCGACAGCGAACCGTCGGGCGTCGCCCGTGATCCTGACGACGGCGGCAAAGCGTTCTTTGCGGATCCCTTCCCCTCTCCTCGGCTGTTTTTCGTTTACATATCGCCCGTCAGAACGGGCTTGCGGGCTGCGCCGACTTCATCGACGCGACCCACTTTAGTCCGGGTCGGAGAGGCATGCAACAGGTCGGCATCGGTCTCGGCCAATTCCGCGATGGAACGCATGGCCTCAATGAACGCATCCAGATCCTCGAGATTTTCCGATTCGGTGGGCTCGATCATGATCGCGCCGTGCACCACCAGCGGGAAGTAGATCGTCGGCGGATGGATGCCGCAGTCGATCAGGCGCTTGGCGATGTCCATCGTGCTGACCCCGAACTCTTCCTGCTTCTTGTCCGTGAACACGCATTCGTGCAGGGAAGGCTGCGGGAAGGGCAGATCGTACAGATCCTTGAGGCTGAACTTGATATAGTTCGCGTTGAGCACGGCCAGCTCGCTGGCACGCTTCAGATCCGGGCCGAGGGTCTTCATGTAGGCCCACGCGCGCAAGACCACGCCGAACTGCCCCCAGAAGGGATGCATACGGCCGATGGACTGCCCTCCGGCGTCGACGGAGTTGTCCACCCAGTCGAGTTTGCCGTCGGTTTCGACCAGACGGGGGCCGGGCAGGAACGGCACAAGCGTCTTGCTCACGCAGATCGCGCCGGAGCCGGGGCCGCCGCCGCCGTGCGGGGTAGAGAACGTCTTGTGCAGGTTCATGTGCATGACGTCGATCCCGATATGGCCCATGTGGGCATAGCCCATGATCGCGTTCAGGTTCGCACCGTCGCCGTAGACGAGGCCGCCGCGGGCGTGCACGAGTTCGGCGATTTCCTTGATGTTGGACTCGAACAGGCCAAGCGTGTTCGGGTTGGTGATCATGATCCCGGCGCAGTCGTCATCCATCAGGGCGGCCACGTCCTCAACGGTCAGGATGCCGTCGGGACCGAGCGGAACCTTTACCGACGAGAAGCCGCACAGGGCGGCGCTGGCCGGATTGGTGCCGTGCGCGGTGTCGGGGATGAGCATCTTGGTGCGCGTGTTGCCCTGCGCCCGGTGCCATGCCTGAATGAGCATGATGCCGGTCAGTTCGCCGTGCGCACCAGCGGAAGGCTGGAGGCTGCACGCCTCAAGGCCGGTCACGGCGCACAGCATCTGCTCGGTTTCGTACAGCACCCGCAGCGCGCCCTGCGAATATTCGGAGGGGAACAGCGGATGCGCACCAGCAAAACCGGGCAGCGCGGCGATTTTTTCGTTGATCTTGGGGTTGTATTTCATGGTGCAGGAACCGAGCGGATACATGCCCGTGTCCACACCGAAGTTCCACGTGGAAAGGCGCGTGTAGTGGCGCACCACATCCAGCTCAGCCAGGTCGGGCAGATTCAGATCCGTCCGCACCATGCCTTCCGCCTCATAGGGGGCGGCGGGCACGTCCGATTCGGGCAGGCTCACGCCCACGCGTCCGGGGCGGCCTTTTTCCCACAGCAGGGGCTCGTTCAGTACGAGACTCGACACCCCGGGCCAAGACTGATTGCTCATCAGGCGATCTCCTTCAGGATGGCGTCGATGTCGGCGCGGCTCCGGGTTTCCGTAACGCAGAAGAGGTAGCTGTCGGCAAGCGGGTACCACTTGGACAGATCCATGCCGAACATGATCTTCTTTTCTTCAAGGAGGCGCTTCCACTTGGCGTCGAAACCGGCGGGAGCGGCCATCACGAACTCATTGAAGGTCTGGCCGGAATACACGGGGCGGAAACCAAGCTTGGCGAGGCCGGCCTTGAGGTATTCGGCCTTGTCGCGGTTAAGCTGGGCCATATGGCGGAGGCCCGTGCCGCCCATGCTCGCAAGGTACATGGCGCAGGTCATGGCGCACAGCCCGGCGTTGGAGCAGATGTTGGACACGGCCTTTTCGCGGCGGATGTGCTGCTCGCGGGTGGACAGGGTGAGCACGAAGGCGCGCTTGCCCTTGTTGTCCACGGTCTGGCCCACGAGACGGCCCGGCAGGTTGCGGACGAAAGCCTTGCGGGTCGCCATAAGCCCCAGATAAGGGCCGCCGAACGCCTGAGACAGACCGAAGCTCTGCCCTTCGCCGCACACGATGTCCGCGCCCTGGCTGCCGGGGGTAGCCAGCAGGCCATAGGCCATCGCTTCAGTGAAGCCGGTGATCAACAGCCCCTTGCGGGCATGGATCCATTCGGCCTGTTCGGCAAGGTGTTCGACCACGCCGAAGACGTTGGGGGACTGCACGATCAGCGCGGCGAGTTCCGTATCGTCCTTGAGGTGCTCAAGGCTGGTGCCGCCCTCTTCGGTCATGGTGAGGTCGCGCACTTCAATGCCGTTGGCCTTGCAGTACGTGTCCAGCACCGTGCGGTAATGGGGATGCAGGGCCTGCGAAACCGCCACGGCGCTGCGCTTGGTCAGGCGGCAGGCCATCAGCGCACCTTCGGCCAGCGCGGTCGCGCCGTCGTACATGGAGGCGTTGGCCACTTCCATGCCGAGCAGACGGGCGATGAGCGTCTGGAATTCAAAGATGCCCTGCAGCGTACCTTGGCTGATTTCCGGCTGGTACGGCGTGTAGGCTGTGTAAAATTCGGAACGGCCGGCAAGAGCCGGGACAACGGCGGGGATGTAGTGCTGGTAGCTTCCCGCGCCGATCCACGCGGAACCGGCCGCGGGCATGGAAGCGGCCAGCGCTTCAGCCTGCGCCGTCAGTTCCCACTCCGTCATGGCGGTCAGAGGAAGCGCGCCTTCGTGGCGGCAATCCGCCGGGATGGAGGCAAACAGGTCCTCCACCCTGTCGGCGCCGACGACGCCGAGCATCTGCGCTTCGTCTTCCGCGGTGTGGGGGAAATAACGATGCATTACAGGGTCTCCAGATGCGCCTTGTATGCCGCGGCATCCAGCAGTTCGCTCACGCCCTCGGCGGATTCGATTTCGATGAGCCAGCCTTCGCCGTAGGGATCCTGATTCACTTTTTCAGGGGCATCCACCAGCGCTTCGTTGACGGCCTTGACCGTGCCGGCGACGGGCATGAACAGAGGGCTCACGGACTTGGTGGATTCGAGCGTGCCGAACTCCTGACCCTTCTCAAAGGTGTCGCCCACGGAAGGCAGTTCCACATAGGTGAGGTCGCCGAGGGCGTTCTGGGCGTAATCGCTCACGCCGATCTTCCACGGGGCGGAGGTGCTGATCCATTCGTGATCTTCCGAGTAACGCAGTTCGGCGGGAATGTTGGACATGATCGTGTTCCTCTCGTGCGGTTGATATTTACGGTATGCCTCCGGCGGCAAAGGGCTGCCGCCCCTTGACCCCGCCCGGGGGGAATGATTCCCCCCGGACCCCCTCAAAACCGCCTGTATCCGCTCCGGCCGAAACAACGTTTCAACCGGAGCGGATACAGACGGCCCCGAGCGCGTCAGGAGTTCCCTCTTCGTTTTTCAACAAGGCTCACTCGCCTCCCCCGCCCCCATTACAAACGTCTTAGGAGAGGGAGAGGTGGGTTTGGGGAGGGGAGGGAGAAGCCCTTCTTCAGAGGGGTTCTCCCTCCCCAATCTCAAAATCTTTTTCCCTTCCTACAGGCTTCCCAGCTTCTTGCGGGCGGTGCGGGCGGGACGGATGTCGGTCACGGTCTCGACCTGAATCTTGCGGCGCGGGTCGGCGAGCGTAAGCTTGGTGCCGTTCTCCAGCGGGCGGTTCACGCGGACAAAGCCACAGACAAGGCCCTTGGGCGCGAAACCTTCCGGCTTTTCCGGGCTGGCGACGCTCGTGATCACGCCGTCCACGCGCCCGATGGACACGTCCGCCACGCAGGTGAGCACGTCGCCGATAACCTCGCCATCCAGCAGGACCTGCGGATGCGTGTCGTGATCGGGAGACGTCACCTTGCGGGGGTCAAAGCCGCAGTAGGCATAGGTATACGTGACATTGCCGGAAGCAATGGCTTCCTCAAGGGCGGAACGGCCAAAGAAATTCTTGGTCCAGTTGCCGTTTTCATCCTTGGGCAGGGTGAAGGGCCACGGGTTATTCACGAATGCCCACGGGCCGATGTCCTGTTGCGAAAGCGGGAGCACCGCCCCGGCGCGCACGGAGTCGCGGGCGGCCAGGCCGCAGGGGATGACGCCTTCGTCCTTCCCCACTTCGAGAATCCGGTTCCAAATATCCACGATCTTGTCGTAGGGAACGAAGATTTCAAAGCCCTGCTCGCCGGTATACCCCGTACGGGACAGGAAGATCGGCGTACCGTCGGCAAGGAAAATATCGCTGTCGGCAAGTTCGATGTCGCCCTTGAAGGAGAAATAGGGCAATTTGTCGAACACGGCCTCGGGGTCCTTGAGGAGCTTGGTCATGACCCGGACCGTAGCCGGGCCCTGAAGGTCGAGCTTGCCGTACGTCCCGGCGAGATCGCGGATCGTTACGCTCTTGCCTTCGGAAGCGGCCCATGCGCGGAGCGATTCGGCAATGCGTTCGCCCTTGCCCACATTGAGCACCACAAAGTAACGGCCCTCGCTCAGGGGGTATACGATGGCGTCATCCACCACGCCGCCGGACGCATCGAGGAACGCGCCGTAAGCGGCACGCGGACCGGACAAGGACAAATCCTTGGTAAAGGCCCACTGAAGCGCTTCCAGCGCGTCGGGGCCGGAAACCATGAGCCCGGCCATATGCCCGATATCGAACAGTCCGGCGTGCTGGATGACGGCGAGATGTTCCTTCACCGCGCCAGTGGGATACCAGAGCGGCATATCCCAACCGCCGAAATCAACCAGCGTGGCGCCGAGGGCCTCATGCGTTGCGTGTAATGCCGTTTGATGCAACATGAATGACTCCGTTTAACAGTCCCTGTTTGTGCGAAATCCCGCGCCGCCTATGCGACGCCAGAAAGCCGACGGGACGCCCCGCCGACTCGAAAAACTCCGCAGACCGCCGGGGCGGCTACAGAATATAGGGCACCTTCAGGCTGAATCCCTTATAGACGATGAAGGTTTCGATGGAAGACACCCTGTCGTGACACTTGGAGAACTCGTTGGTGTAGAAATCCAGCAGGCCGAACTCCTCATTGAGCAGCACGGTCAAGATAAGGTCGTGCCGCCCCGTCAGGACAGCCACGGAAACCACGCCCCGCAAGTGGGAGAACACTTCGCCCTCGCCCACAAGATCCGGGGAGCGCAGCTTGATCGCCACCAGCGCCAGCGTGTGTCCGGGAAGCTTTTCCACATCGACCTGACCGCAGATGTCCAGCACGCCGTCTTCGATGAGTCGGGCTGCGCGGGTACGGACAGTCACTTCGGAGAGCCCCAGATCCGCGGCGATGTCTCGAAAAGAGGCGCGGCCATTACGCAGCGCCTTGATAATTGCCAGATTGGTTTCGTCGAGCTTGATTTTCATGACATTCCGATGGGTCGGGGACTTGCGAAAGCCGGGATGCACTCCCAGAACCAGTACGCTTTTTGCAAGAACTTTTCTTTCAAAAAAGGATAGTCCTTTTCATTTTTTTATTCAACAGAAATTCCTCATTTCTCTTTTGTTAACGATATTTTTCACAGACAATCCCTACCGGAGCGCTTTTCTCGGAAAAACAGGGGAAAAGGCTATAAAAAGTATCATATCAACGCCGTTTTTTTCTTTAAAGGTATCTTTTTTGCAAAAAACGGCACGAGCATCCGACATCAAAATTTTTCCCAAAACCTTTACTCCGATCGAAAAAAAACGCAGGATAATCCATTCCCCTCTTTCGGGGCCTCTCCCGTATGGGCAGCCGCTCCGCGCCGCAAGCCCTCTTCCGCCCCGGCGCATCGTGAAGAGGAGCAAGCACCTCTTTCAAACGGCCAGTTCCGGCCTTATGGCGGCGTTGGAAGGTAATCATGAAACGGGCAAAGCCATCCCCTTGATATTCGTTCCTCGTTTCGGCATTCTTTCTTTCTGAAAAAGAACGCAATCATGAATACGTGAACGGACAACCGCACATGCAAAGGACTCTATGCTGCATAACGTCGATCTCATCCTGACGCTTGCCGGTGGCCTGAGCGCAGCCCTCGTGCTCGGATTCATCACCCAGAAACTACGCATGTCCCCCATTGTGGGTTACCTGTTGGCAGGCATTATTGTAGGCCCCTATTCCCCCGGTTTCGTCGCCGATGCGGACACGGCGTCCCAATGCGCGGAAATCGGCATCATCCTGCTCATGTTCGGCGTGGGCCTCCACTTCCATCTTAAAGACCTGCTGGCCGTCCAGCGTATCGTCCTGCCCGGCGCGGCCGCCCAGATCGGGGCGGCAACCTTGCTCGGCATGGTCGTCTCGCACGGTTTCGGCTGGTCATGGGCCGCCGGGGCGGTTTTCGGCATGGCCATCTCCGTCGCCAGTACGGTCGTCCTGACCCGCGTCCTTTCCGACAACAAAGCGCTGCACACCACAACGGGCCACGTGGCCCTCGGCTGGCTGGTGGTGGAAGATCTCTTCACCATCCTTCTGCTGGTGCTTTTGCCCGCCATCGTGGGCGGCAACGAACAGTCCGAAAGCGTCTGGCACGTCCTTGCCGTTACGACACTGAAACTCGGGGCGCTCGTGGTCTTCGCGCTGGTGGTCGGCCAACGGATCATCCCCAAGCTCCTTGCCTATGTGGCCCGCACCGGAACCCGGGATCTGTTTACCCTCTCCGTCCTTGTCCTGGCCCTCGGCGTGGCCGTGGGCGCGGCCAACTTCTTCGGCGCCTCCATGGCCCTTGGCGCCTTCCTCAGCGGCATGGTCGTCGGCCAGTCCGAATTCAGCTCGCAGGCGGCCGCAGAGGCCCTGCCCATGCGCGACGCCTTCGCCGTCCTCTTCTTCGTTTCCGTGGGGATGCTGTTCAACCCCGCCTCGCTCATCAGCGACTGGCCCCTCATCCTCGCCACGCTCGGAATCGTCCTCATCGGCAAACCGCTGGCCGCCTTCATTGTGGTCAAGCTCTTCGGCAAGCCTTTGCGCATGGCCCTTTCCGTCGCAGTCGCACTGGCGCAGATCGGCGAATTTTCCTTCATCCTCGCCGCGATGGGCGTGAGCTTCGGCGTACTGCCCAAGGAAGCTTCCAGCGCGATCATCGTGACGGCGATCGTTTCCATCACCCTCAACCCCCTGCTCTACCGGCGCATCAACGGGGCGGCCCATTGGCTGGAATCCAAAGGCATCGGGCTCCCCCGCCTCGATGAAAACGAACTTTCCCACCCCGAGGGTGCGCAGCGCATCATTGTTGTAGGGTATGGCCCCGTAGGCAAGCAACTCACGGGAATCCTCCGCGACAACAACCTCGACGTGGTGGTCGTGGAAATGAACATCGATACCGTGCGGCGAGTCAGCGCGCTCGGCGAGAAGATCATCTACGGCGACGCAACACAACGCGAAGTCCTGATCCATGCGGGCGCGGAAGAGGCCGAGGGGCTCATCATTTCCTCGTCGAGCGCCCCGGCCGGGGAAATCGTGGAAGTCGCCCGCGCCATCAATCCCAACCTGCGCATCCTCGTCCACACCACCTATCTGCGCGTGGCGGAAAATCTCAAGTCCGAGGGCGTATCAGCCGTCTTCTCCGGCGAACGTGAAGTCGCCGTCGCCATGACCGAACACCTGATGCGCGACTTCGGAGCCACGGACGAACAAATCGACCGCGAACGCCGCAAACTCCGCGAACGCATGGCCTGATTATCCTCAACGTACCGTATATGCACAAACCGTGAAGGCCATGTAGCCTTCACGGTTTTTTCTGAACAAGGACGCCGTGTTTTGCGTTTTCCCCCTTTCCGCTCCCATTTTTTCATCTCCCCATTTTTGCAAAAGTGTCGCATCTGCATCAGATTTGTCGGGCACAACCATCTAAAGTCCGTGGAAACATCATGATAGCCCGTTCTTTCACAACCGGCGGGCACTTTGAGGAGAGAACCATGACCGTATCCAAGAACGTGCTGATGGCGTTGCTGATCCTGAGCTATGCGACGTGGGGCGGCGGCATGATCGCCATGAAATACGCGTTCGAATCATTTACAGCCATGCAGGTGGTTTTTGCCCGCGTGGCGTTCGCCGGGGTCATCTATCTGGCGCTGTACCGCCTGTGGAGCCATATCCCCTATCAAAAGGGCGACTGGAAATACCTGCTGGCGATGGTCCTGTTCGAGCCTTGCCTGTTCTTCCTCTGCGAAACCTTCGCCATGACCTACACCACAGCATCGCAGGGCGGCGTCATCGCGGCCTGTTTCCCCCTTTGCACCGCCGTGGCCGCATGGTTGTTCCTCGGCGAAAAGCTCACCAAGAAGACCATTATCGCCATGCTGCTTGCCGTGGCGGGCGTCGCCGGGGCCTCCCTCGCCGCCGAAAGCTCGGCTCAGGCGTCCAATCCCATTCTCGGCAACCTACTGATGGTTGGTGCCGTCCTGTCCGCGACAGGCTACGCCGTGTGCGTGCGCTTCATTTCCCGGCGTTACTCCTTCCTGAGCATTTCCGCCATTCAGGCGCTCGGCGGGACCATCGTATTCCTGCCTTTCGTGTTCACGACGCCCATGCCCGTCAACGTCACCATGCCTGCAATCGGCGGCCTGCTCTATATGGGCCTCGGCGTGGGCTTCCTTGTGTATCTGAGCTTCAACTTCGCCCTCAAGCATCTTGAAGCGGGCATCGTCGCCCTCTTCGGCAACCTCATCCCGGTGTTCACCCTTATCTTCGCCTTTACCATCCTCGGGGAACGCCTCACGCTGGCTCAAACCCTCGGCGTCGGGCTCACGTTCATGGGCGTCATCATTGCTGCCCTGCCAGAAAAGCAACGGCAATAACCGGACAGGGGAGAGAGCCTCTACACCAGCGCTCCCTCCCCTGCTTCAGCCCCCAGCTTCTCTTACTGCAAAGCCAATAAACGAAATTTTTCTCTCCGCCACCCTCCACGTCCTTTCGAAACGCTCACGCCACCCCCTTTCCACCCAATCAAAGCATCTCTCCCCTCTCCCTTTTGCCATTACTGATAAGCGAAATCATCCTAACGCCTCCCCCTACAGGCCAGCACGCCCCAATCACGCACGATACGTATTCTGCGCTACGGCTTCCTCTCCCCACCATACAACGGGACTCCCTGCGCGCAGCCTCCCCACCAGTCGAAAATCTTTGG
>OGZT01002411.1_pt1 | contig 10415 bp, 10 predicted proteins | sample 1576891 | NCBI WGS metagenome assembly OGZT01 (sample SAMEA3541521, study PRJEB24748) | human gut metagenome | biome: human gut; feature: human-associated habitat; material: faeces | place: China | collected 2012 | reverse complement strand
ACCAGGTCTGGATGTCCTGCGCACTCTCGATCTTATTACCTGCCGCCGCGACAGCTTAAAAATTCCAAATTGTTTTTAAATTTCAAAACTCCCCAAGGAATTATCTGCAATACAATCGCAATGTCTAAAAATATGTATCCTATAACAAACGCCGGTGTTTTTATAGTATGCGTAAACAATGTCAATGTAGATAAAATAAGCATTATAAATACTATACCGGAAGATATAATCAAATTTTTCTTCATATTATTAATTCCTTTCTTATTCGATTTTTATATTATTTAAAATATATATCATCTATAATTCTTCTTTGTATATCGGAAAGCATTTCTGCCATTAACTCTGATCCTCCCGACCAATTCACAAACCAATACTCCGATAATTTAAAACCACCATCCGTAGTGCTGATTTGCAGCAATAAAAAGTCATACCAGCTTAAATGTACTCTTTTGGAATCGGCTTTTAAATAAATTCCGTCACTGCAAATTGCCAATCCTTTTTTTGCTTTTCTTAAAGATGTTTCAAAAATCATATACGTTTCCACACCCTCAGGTATTCCAAGCAATTCTTTATATTTTGCTCCGTATGGTATACTCATAATATTTGACTGAACAGGAATCATTCCTGCTGCAGATAACTTTCTTGTTCTGCACATATTTAATGCCCTTTGTGCACAAACTTCTCTGTTTCCTGCTGTATTTATGTATTCTTTAATACGTGGTGCATTTCCAATTATGAGTTTAAACATGAAAAAATCAGTTCCTCCATCAAGAGTTAATCCCACCCAATATTCACCTTCATCAAAAGAACCAATCGGCTTTTGATATGTAATGGTAGTATCTCCCTTTTTTAATTCTGTTTTAATCATATCTTCTGCTACAATCTTTCGTGTTTTAAATGAAAAGAAAGCCAACCTTGCATTTTCAATCGCATCTTCTCTTACTGCATCGAAATATACTTTAAATTTTAACGCTCTTTTTTCACCTTTTGGAATTGCAACACATCTCTGTCGATTTGTATAATTACTGTCTGTTACATAAGTATCTACCCAATTTATTCTATATTTAGATTTTTCTCTTACTCTTTGAGTTTGTGTCTGAGTTTCTTCTCTTTTCTCTCCTTTTACTTCACTTCCGCAGTAATCGCAAATTGTATCATCATAAATTGACACACCCTCTAACGGTGCTCCGCAGTGTGGGCAAACTCTTTCACTCATTTAAAATCACCCCTATTTGAAAATCTTACTTTTTATAAATGCTTTTTTTGAATTTTTCATAAGTTGGTCAACGTAGTCCGCATTTATGTCCAGCTTATAATCATTAATGCTCAAGTCACCCGTATAAACATAAGAAATATTTAGCTTACCGTTATCCGGCAAAAACATAATCGGTCTGTTTCCGAAGTCAACAATATCGCCTTGTGTATTAAATTTCACAGTCATTGATTGATCGCAATATAACGCATTATTACTCGCAGCCTCACGAAAACCGATTAGATACATAATTTTTGAAACAACACGCAATGCAACAATAATTTTTTCACCGTTTGCATTGTTGGTTGTGAAATATCCGCCGTCAACTTTATCATAATTTTTACCTACAAGTTCAACATATAATTGAGGATTTAACACAGCGATTTGCTTTGTCCCCTCTTCTTTTTGTTTTTCTTCTTGCTCTTTCTTTTGCTTTTTTTCCTCTGCCTTTTTCTTTTCCGCCTCGGCTTTTTCGACTTTCTCTTTCTCTAATCGCTCTTTCTCCGCCTTTTCTTTTTCTGCTTTCTCTTTTTCTAATCGCCGTTGTTCTTCTGCCTTTTCTTTTTCAAGCCGTTCCTTTTCTTCCGCTTTTCTTTTTTCAGCCTGCTCATCAAACTTTTTGAAAAACTTTTCTTTTCTCTCTTTATATTCATCACCGAGTTTTATAAGCTCTTTCTTCTGTTCAATCGGTGCATAGTCAACCGCCCTTTGAAAATACATATCATTTACCGTATACGGACGGCACTCCTCCGTAAATTCCGTACACTTGTAATCAATGGGCTTTGATACTTCCCACCATATACGCCAATCTGTTTCAAATTCCGTAGACAAGTCAATAAGTAAATCCTGTGCTTTCAAATAATATGTAGGTTGATTTTCCGTATCTGCATATTCCTTTTTATTAAAACTTGTATCGTAATAAAATTCAACCTCTTCCAAAGCACTGTCAACCTTACTTTTCGGTTCATTCTTCGGTGTTTCATTTTTTACTTCCGGTTGTTCTGTCGGTTTTACCTTTTGTACTTCCGGTTGAATTTCTTCATATTTCGGCACTTCTATTTTAGTACCGCATTTTAAACAAAAGCAAAAATCTCTTGATTTATCAAGCGGAAACTGAAAACCGCAATTTGGACAAATTACATTTTCCATTATATCATTTCATCTCCTACTGTACCTTTTCACCGCATTCAAGGCAGAATTTTGCTCCCGGTTGAATTACAGCGCCACATTTTGAACAAGTCTTTTCAAGTTTTTCACCGCACACAAAACAGAACTTTGCCTCTTCGGGCAATTCGGCATTGCACGATGGGCAGATTTTTTTACCTTTCGGAACTATCTTCTGACCGCAACCTAAACAGAATTTTGCTCCCTCCGGCAACTTTGCACCGCAGTTTTCACAAACAATACCGTTATCCTCATGCGGTTGTTCCGGTTTTTCCTGCTCATTATTTTGAGGTTTTATATTGTCGTTGATTGCCTCATTCATTGCTCCGCCTACTGCATTTCCGACGTTCAAACCCATTCCGAGTCCCATTCCGGCACCCATCACGGCTGACGAAGTACCCTCGTTTGACGCAGCTCTGTCAAGAACGTTGAACATTCTTTCCTGCTGATAATTATATCCGAGTATATCCATCTTTGCTCTTTCTGACTTTGCCTTACGAAGTTCCAAATACGCTGGGTCGTTTTCGGGAACGGATATTTCATTTACGTTGAAATTGACAAGTTCCAATCCGTATTCCGTAAATTCTGCTCTCAAATCATCGGCTATTGAGTTTGATATTTCTTTCAAATATGATTGTATTTCAAGAATTGAAATTTCTTTCTGTACAAACATTTTGGCAACATAATCTCTTATGTTTGTAAGCAAAATCCCCTTAAAACAATCGGATAAAGTTTTCTGATTAAATTCACGAGTCGTTCCTACTAATTTAATCAACAGCTTTTTACTCTCCGCAACCTGTATTGCAAATTGTCCGAACATTCTTACAGGTATCATAATACGATATTTTGCGTCTTCAATTTGAAGTGGCGTCGGTGTACCCCAACGAATATTCATTGATACGGTCTTATTTATAAAATATACTTCACAATGGAACGGCGATTCACCATTAAACGGTAAATTAACCAATCTGCGAATAAGCGGTATATTCTGCGAATGTAATGTATATCTTCCCGGTCCGAACGTATCAAGCGCTTGTCCGTCTTTAAAAAATATTGCCTCTTGTGACTCATGTACAATCAGTTGTGATAGTGTATTAAAATCCTCACCCGGAAATTTCCACACAAACACGTCGTTTCCGCAATCTTTACCGTCACATTTAATTACTTTAAAAATGTCCATATAATTTCACCCCATATAATTACTTCTCATTAATAATTGACAGTTCCTTGTATTTTTCAAGCAATTCTTCACACTTTAAAATGCTGTGTTTTTTTTCCAGACAAAACATAATAATGCTGTCGCGTGCAATTTTTGAATAAAGCACACCTACGCCCGCTAATTTCAAAAGTTCATTACTTTCATCTATATCCAGTCCAAGTCCGAAACAAATCTGCAAGGCTTTATTTCGCGTCGGTGACTTACGTTTTCCCTCACCCAATTTATACAAATAAGACGAACTCATATGTGCCTTTCTTGCAACATCCGCAATTTTAGTCTTTTTTTCTTCCACAAGTTCATTAATATATTCTGCTAACGATACATTCGGAAGTAACTCATTGTCATCTAAAAAAACATCTATATCTGTTGTTTGTTTTAATATTTCAGTCAGCTCCTCTGTTTTCAATTCTGACATTTTTTTTGCCACACTTTTCACACTCCTACCAGATTATATTATTCTATATTTTATCAAAATGCGACACAAATGTATCGGACTGTCAGTGTTAATCTTAGAGTCTGACACTCCCCGTATCAATTTGATAATTTCATTATAATCTCTTGCAATCGCTTTTGCAGTTCCCGGCAGGGTTAATTTGTTTGTGTGTTTTGTATAAATATCTTGTTGATATATGAAGAAATTAATGGTATACTTAGTATATAGGGGGAATATTTATGATAAAATACAGAATTATATGTCCGTTAAACGACAATCTTACTACATTCAGAGTAAAATGTACAGAAGATGACAAACTATACATTAAGAAAATACTTGACAGACCACAATTTGAAATATACAAAATAATTCAAGAAAAGGATTATGACGGTGTACCTAAAATCAAAGAATTGTTTTACAGTCCCGAAAACGATAAATACATATTATATGAAGAATGTATACAGGGCTACACAATAGAATCAATGCTTAGTAAAGGTACCTATTTCGGCAAAAAGTTTGTTATCAAAATGGCAACCGCACTATGCAACATCTTAAAACCGATTCACAACGATAACTTAATTCACAGGGATATTTCTCCGAATAATGTGATGTATTCGCAAATAGAGGACAAATTTTATCTTATTGACTTCGGCAATTCGAGATTGAACAAAATCAACACACCAAAAGATACTGTTTTTGCCGGTACGCCGATTTTTATGGCGCCCGAACAAGGCGGTGTCGGAACTCAATCCGACAATCGAACGGATATTTACGCAATCGGTATGCTTATGAAATTTATGCTTACCAAAAATACCACCGATAAAAAATCAAAAATTCGCGGAAGGCTTGGCAAAATAATAAAGAAATGCACGCAAAGTGAAATAGCATCAAGATACAAAAATGTTGATAAACTAAAATTTAAACTTTCAATGATTAAAGTTGATGATTTTCTGTTCCCTTTCAAAATATATCTGTACATACTGATTGGTGTAATATTTATCCTTCCGACTATAATTACTGTTTTCTTTGACCTTAACAATATGATACATATGTATACAGATATAAGACGTTACAATCTGGTTAATCCAATACAAGAATCTACTGGCTATGTCCGCAGCAACCGTGAGCAAGAGCATATATGCGACCTTATCGCCGACCGAAATATTGACGGGGCAAGAAAAATACTGGATTCTCACACAGAGAAAAGCTCTACCGATATTGTGCTTTATTCACAAATTTACGAGATTGAAGGTGATTATGACAAAGCCGCCACCGTCATTCTTGATTATCTGAAAGATAACGATTCCGGCACTGCCGTCAGAATGTATGACCGACTAAAACATTTAAAACCACACTGTTCATCTGATATTTCCGAACAAATCATCCCATACGAAAATTAAGGCGAGACAGCAAAAACCATCTCGCCTTTTTTATGCCTTAATATCAGCATATCTCTCTTGATTAAGCACATCAAGCATATACTCATACGGAGTACACTTATCTTCCGTAACCATTGAAAAAATTCTCGGATTGCAACCGGAAACAAGCGTCACACCTTGCTCATTCATTTCTACAGGTGATTGCATATTGCGGCTTGCAACATTCCAAAACACCACCTTAGGCAAAGCATATCCGTTCTGTTCAAACTTTTCCTTTGCGTATTCAAAATTTGTAACATCAGAATTTTCCGCACAATAATCAAATTCCATATCCGATATTATATACAATTTTGACGGCATATCTTCAGGCAATGTTTTATTTTTCACCGCCGTACTTAAAACAAGGTCGAACACCGCTTGAATATCGGTATTGGCACATTCCGCAAAAGTTTCGCAATACTTCACTTTTTCATAAATATCCTTACCTTTAATTTCAACAAGCTGCGGATTGCAAGAAAAAGTAATAAAGTGATTTTTAAAATCACCGCTGTTTCTTTCCGCAAAATATATTGCGAGTGAAAACGCTACCGAAATCGGTTTCGGACTTGCACTGCACCAATACATTGAACCCGATGTATCCGCTACGACAATAGCATTCTCATCATTTGTGCAGTCAGCTTGATTATCCCACGTTACATCAAGACTTTTTCTTTCCTCATCGCTTATTTCGGTATCTTCATTGATAATAGGAGCAATAATATCGTAAGGCGTAAGAGTTTGCGTATTGATTTTCGTAATTCCCGATTGTACATCTTGCAAAAACTCGCTATACCTGTCTTTATCGTTTCGTATAAATGCCTTTCGATATTTCATCAATGCTTTTGACGGTTGATATGAATAATCGAATGTATAGTCTTTTTCTCTAAGATTATTTTCGATTATTTTAATATAGTTTCTCAAACGTGAAAGCATTTTTCGATACTCACAGTTATCCATTTCGAGTGCTTTGGCTATTTTTCGGGCATTGTATTTAGTCGCTTTATTTGACGCATTTACTGACGGCAACCACTTTGCCAAAAGCGATATATTCTTACCTTCTGCCATTAAATCAATGTCTTGTTCAAGCTGTTCTTTTATAAATTTTATAACATATTCTTTGCAATCGGTATACAGCAGTACAAGCAAATCGTCAAACCGTCCGTATTCGCCGACATATTTTATATTTTTAATAAGCGACTGCTTGTTATATAATGCAAGGAATTTAAGTATTATACGAAACACACGTCTTTCGCCAATTCCACCGCGAACATCTCTTGCATAAAACAAAATTTTCATTGCCATATCGGAATTTTCGTTATATGCTCTGATAAATCGCTTTACAATTTCTGTTTCATCGGCACTTCTTAACGCACCGATTGTTGAAAACAAATCAAGGCAATATGATTTTGTTCCCTTGTATGTAACCGCTCCGTTTTCGGTATATGTTTTGTTAGATTCCTCTTTTAATAATTCAAGCATTGAAAATCCCTCCTGATAATTAAAATAAAAAAACAAGGCACATTTTGAATATATGGATCAGTCAAAAAATCATTGCTGTGTGTGCCTTTATAGCAAGGTGCTTTTTGTTAAATAGAGTTCCGACTTTCATCGTAGCTCATTTTGCATCTAAAAAATTGCTGTTAGCACCTTTAATTGTTCATGTAGATACAAGGTGCTCTTCTAATAAACAATGCGGGAGTCGAACCCGCTAAACCTGTCAGCAAAAACAGGTAATCTTATGTAGAACCGATTGCTGTTAGCACCTTTATTGATTTTAATTATACACATATGAGTTGTTCTTTTCACGGAAAAAAAGTTGCGAAACACTATTTTTTTAAATTATTTTGCATTCTAAGTCTTTGTTTTATCTGCTCGATAAACGATTCCGGATCCGTTACTTTCATTACAGGTCCGAACGCCAAAACTCTTATTAAAAGCTCCGTTTCATCATCTTTATCATAATACAAAGTAATCTTATACCTGTCGTTTGAAACTTTTTCTGTTTTCTTTTCAAGATGAGAAAAATGCAGCATTGCTCTTTCAAGTGCATTTCTTTCATCGGTGAGTTCAATCACCAATTTTTCCTTTTTTGCTTTATACGAAACTGTCTTTTCGAATTTTTCGTCAAGCCTGCAATCTTCAATTCGTGCAATATTAATCGTCCACAAAGTATGTCTTGCATATGCCTGTAATCTGAATTTATCGTCCTGCGGTGAATATTCTATGTTGTACGGTATCACCGATTTATTATGCACTTTACCTGTTCTGCCTCTGAATTTAACGACTGCTTTACGTTTTTCACGCAAGGCTTTTAAAACAGTTTTAAAATTCCTTATATATCGTTCGTCATTATACGGATCACCGTCATTATACCTGTCAAAATACACAAACATATCCTGACTGTATAACGGCTCTGCATTCTCCAAGCCTTTTATGTCCGCATCAAACAACTTCACTCTCGAATCGTTCAAAACCGCTCTGAGCCATCTTTTTTCCATATCGGTCAACGGCATCTGCGGTTTGTTTTTTATCGGAGTTTTCAAATCGGACGTTAATAATCCCCACTTCTCATTTTTTATTTTTTGCGGCAGACTAAGTATACTTTCACCGAATGCACTTTTGCCGACAATGCTGATTATATCATTTTCATTTAACTCACCACGCACTGCTGTATCCAGAATTTTTGCCACTGCATTAAAATATTCTCCGTAAATTTCACTGAATATCATTACCGCACCTCGTATATCCTCTTCATCATTTCAAAATCTTCTTTTATTTGCTTTTCAACACATTCATTACTGCACTTTATTTCAACTATTCTGCCTGTAAATGTTTTTATCCACGGTATCATTTCCGACGCGTCATATACTTCCGCCGTAAACTTGTAATCACCGTTTGCAAGTTTTTGGATAGTTCCGTTTCTTTTTTCTCTTTCGAGCCGTTTTAAAATATATTCCTCGCCATTTGCTATGCGGACAGTCATTTCAAGCTTTTCGATGTAGTTTTCTTTTCCTAACGACACTCCCCATAATTTTTGCACAACTGTATCGGCTCTCATCATCATTTCATTTTTATTTATACATTCATTCGACTTACAAGACTCTTTTATTCTGTCAAGTCTGTAAAATGCAAAGCGTTTAAAAAGATAATTCCACACCAAAACATATCGTCTGCCGTAATATGTACTGACATAAATCTTAAGCGGTAAAACTTTATATGTTTTTATTTTTTGCATATTGTTTGAAAATAATTTTATTTCCGCATTACAGTTGCCATTCATTATATCAAGCAAATCATACAGCACTTCACTTTCAAGTGCGTTGAATATATAGTGATGTTTAAATCTGAACGGATTTTCTTCATTGTCAAATTTGTCAAGCAAATACGAGCCGATAACTCCGATAGGATTAACCTCCGTAAAAAATGACAGTGCATCTCTCCACTTATCCAAATCAACATCACATTCGTTTAAACTATATATTCTTTTTCTGCCCTGCTTTTCACTTTTTATAAGCCCCAATTTTTCATATTCGTTTAACTTTTTTCTTATGGTTGACTCGTCACATTCCTTGACACTCTCAAACATTGAGAAATATTCATTCGCTATTTCATCGGCAATTTCACTTGACGAAAGACTTTTGTTTTTCAAAATATCGAGTATGTAAAAATGCAGCATTATATCCTTATCGGTAAAGCTTTTCGCCTTAAATGCCTTGTATAGCGGATTATGCAAAACAGTTCTGCTGTCAAGTGACAAAAAGGTACTTTTACCGTCCGACTCATTTGTGAAACACATATATTCCCCAAGCCAACTTTCAATTCTTCGACGTTCATTATCATAACTCCTGCTGCTTTTTTTGTCATAATCTTTACGTCTTTTAAATCCGTACACATAAAATTGACTTATATAATCACGAATATTTTCAAAATTCTTTATAAGCTCACTGTATGCCATATTTCCACCCCTACTGCTCTAATATTTCTAAAAATATTTTATTTAAAATCTCCCAATCGTTATATTTATTTTCAATTATATCGGCTTTCTTTTCTATTTCCGCAAGTTCTTTTTCGATATAGTCGTTTATAACATCAATTCTTTTTCCTTTTCCGAGTTCGGAAGTTTGTTTTTTTATTTCAAGCAAGCGATTTATTTCCGGTTTCAATTCATCGTCAAGGCACTCATTCATCAATTCCGAAAATAACATAGGCGGTGCGGTTTTCTTATCCAAAATCCACTTACACGCAAGAATAGGTCTTATAACGTAAAAATATTTTTTTAATTTCACTTCATCGGTTTTCAAATATTCTCTGTAATTCCCTTTTGCCATACTCAAATAGTGATACACACCTGTTTTTTCAAGAAAATACTGACTTATAATTCCCGAAATCTTTTCCCATTGCGGTGTTGTCTTGTATACCATCGGCGACATACTCCATTCAATCAAAGTCGGGTTGGACTTGTACAACAGCCTAAGCGCTTTTTGTATATCCCAGCCGTTTATGTCAAGAACATCATCAAGTCGCCACTCTATAACATCACGATTTTTATTCAATTTCAAATAATCCTCTTTATTGCGTACATATATAAATCTTACGTCATAATCACTGTCCGGTGACGCAAATTCCCACGCACGACTTCCCGATTCAACACAATAAATTATCTTCACATTTTCTTTTTCTTCAATTTCCTTTAATTGTTCTTCTATCACATTTTGCATTTTGCTTGATATATCCATACTTTTCACCCCACTTAAACTTTTAATTGATTAAATTATATCACAAACTAAGTCCTATATATAGGATAATAAGTTGCGAAAACAAAAAAATGCCGAAAACCGATGGAGAGAATCCGGCGGTTTACCAGAACCCCGGCGGGCAGATACCCCAGGTGGGAGCCCTGTAAAAATGTATACGGCCCCTTTTGGCACC
>OGZT01002390.1_pt1 | contig 10514 bp, 7 predicted proteins | sample 1576891 | NCBI WGS metagenome assembly OGZT01 (sample SAMEA3541521, study PRJEB24748) | human gut metagenome | biome: human gut; feature: human-associated habitat; material: faeces | place: China | collected 2012 | reverse complement strand
AAGCGCCTTGAGGAGGCGGAATACCGGAAAAAACTGGTAAAAAACCTCTCCTACGGATACGCACAAGAGAAAATGATGCTGAAAAACGTCAACTTCTCTGCCCGGGGCGGGGAGATTCTGGGCATTGCCGGGGTAGAAGGAAACGGCCAGCGGGAATTGATTGAGATTATTACCGGCCTTCGCCCAATCGAGGACGGGACCATCAAAATTGGCGGCAAGGACTCCAGCCATTTTACCGTGCGGCAGATCCGGGACGCCAAGGTGGGCCATATCCCTCAGGACCGGCTGACCTACGGCGCGGCCGGGGATTCCACCATCGCGGAAAACCTGATCTCCGACAAGAGCGACAGCCCCACTGTCAGCAACGGCCCCTTTTTGAGCGCCAAAAAGATCAAGGACTACTGCACCCGGCTCATCCGGGATTTTGAGATCAAATGCGCTGACGAGAATGTGTTGGTCAGGATGCTCTCCGGCGGCAATATGCAGAAGGTGGTCGTGGCCCGGGAACTGACTGGCGACCTCTCTCTGGTCATTGCCGACCAGCCCACCCGGGGCATCGATGTGGGCACCGCCAAGGCCATTCACGAAAAGCTGGTGGAGCTGCGGGACAGCGGCGTGGCTGTGCTGCTGGTCTCCGCCGACCTCAATGAGATCATGGAGCTTTCCGATTCTATGATCGTGATGTACGACGGCGAGATCGTCGCCTACTTCGAGGATGCCTCCACCCTCACTGAGGCGGAGTTGGGCCAATACATGCTGGGCGTTCAGCGCCAGACCGAAGACGAGATCCGGGAGGTTTGTTATGAGCAATAAAAAGCTGCTGCAATTCTTCGGGGTGATCAAAACCATGCTGGCCATCCTCATCGCCATGGTTTTGGCCTTCCTGTTTATCATGATGGTGAGCAAGGAGCCTCTGGCCGCCATCAAATCCTTCCTGACCGGCCCCTTCAGCACGGTGCGCCGGTTCGGCAACCTGATCGAATACTTCATCCCGGTCTGCTTTACCGCATTGGGGGTATGCGTCATGTTCTCGGTGGGCATGAGCAGCGTCATCGGTGAGGGATCGGTCTTCTTCGGCGGCTTGTTGGCGGCCTGGGTGGCCATCTCCTCCGGCTTTACCGGGATGCCTGCAAAGCTCTCCTCCTTCCTGATGGCAGGCGCGGTCTGCGGCGTTGTCGCCATGATCCCCATGTATTTAAAGCTGAAGTTTGACGCCGACCTGTTTGTAGGCTCTTTAATGCTAAACTACGTGCTCCTCTACTTGGGGCTGTACATCTTAAACTATGTCATCCGCGACCCCGATGTAGGCATGACCGCCTCCTATGCCATCCCCTCCGGGGCGGTACTGGGGACCCTCTTTAAGGGCACCAAAGTGACAAGCGCCCTGATCTTAGCCATTGTGGCCATGGTTTTGGTTTATGTCCTGATGGACAAGACCCACATCGGCTACAAAATGCGGCTCATCGGATCCAACATGAAGTTTGCCAAATACTCCGGGGTCAACATCTTCGCCATGTGCATGCTCAGCTCCTTTTTGGGTGGCTTCCTCAGCGGCGTGGGAGGTGCGGCGGAGATCCTGGGGCGGCACAACCGCTTCCAGTGGATGGCTCTCCCCGGCTTTGGATGGGACGGCATCCTGATTGCCACCATCGCCGGGTTTAAACCCAAGTTTGTGCCCATTGCGGCGCTGTTCATCGCCTACATCAAAACCGGCGCCGACATCATGAACCGCACCAGCGATGTGGCCAGCGAGCTGGTGGTGGTCATCCAGGCATTTATGATCCTGCTCATCGCAGCCAAAGGCTTCCTGGCTGGCACCCAGCAGAAACTGATCGTGAAAAACATCAAAGCCGCCGCAGCGCAGCCGGCAGAAAGCGAGGCATAAGAGATGAACGGTTTCTGGAGCGTCATTTTCTCAGCTGGGTTTGTAGCCACCATCATCCGGGTCACCACACCCATCATCTTCGCCTCTATGGCCTGCCTCATCGCCAAGAAGGCGGGGGTGCGCAACATCACCATTGAAGGCACCATGCTGGTTTCCGCCCTGGCGGGCGTCGTGGCCAGCGCTTACCTGAAAAACGTCTGGCTGGCCGTCCTCATCGGGATGCTGGCCGGGGTGGGCATCGGCCTCTTTCTGGGGTACTTCCACATCATCATGGACACCGACATCTGGCTGACCGGTATCGCCATCAACTTGATCGCCAACGGCGGCACCGTCTTCGCCATGTTCGCCATCACCGGCGACAAGGGCTCCACCGCCAGCCTGGCCAGCCTTACGGTGCCCAACATCAACATCCCCATCATAAAGGACATCCCCATTCTGGGGGAGATCCTCTCTGGCCACAGCTTTTTTACCTACCTGGCCATTGTCAGCGTCATCGTCATGTATGTGCTCCTGTATAAGACCCCTCTGGGCCTTCGGATTCGGGCGGTGGGCGAATACTCTATGGCGGCGGAATCCGTAGGGGAAAATTCCAACCGGATCAAGCTGATCGCCCTGGCCCTCTCCGGCATGTTCGCCTCCTTTGGCGGAATGTTCATGTCCATGTCCTATGCCAGCCGCTTTGTGCGGGATATGATGGCGGGCCGCGGCTTCATTGGCATCGCAGCGGAATCCATGGGAGGCGGCCATCCTTTTGGCGCGGCCTTTGCGGCGGCGATCTTCGGCGTAGCAGATGCTCTGGCCAATGTGCTGCAATCCTTTAGCATCCCTTCGGAACTGCTGCTGATGATTCCCTACCTGGCCACCATCGTGGGCCTGGTGCTCTACTCCATCCGCCGTCAGGAGGCGGAGAAAAAGCGCATCCAAAAGATGCGCCAATCCAACACTGTCAAGGAGGGTTAACCTGTGGTCATTGATTTTCGCTCTCGTCCCCCGTACAAGAGCTTTGCCACCAACACTGCCCTCTTCCCCCGCAAGGTGGATGAGGATTTTGAGAGCCCCGAGTTGGTTCCCGCCCTCAACATGAACAGCGGCGAGATGGAATCGGCCCGCACCTGCGATATGGATCTCTACTTCCAGGAGATGGAGAAAGCTGGCATCGACCTGGCGGTAATCCACGGCCGCCAGACCCCCACCGAAGGGTATGTCCCCAACGATGAGATCGCTGAACTGGTCGCAAAATACCCCAATAAGCTGCTGGGCTTTGCCGGCATCGACCTTTCCGATATCCCCGCTGCCGTCCGGGAGATTGAGCGCACCGCCAAGGAGTTCGGCTTCAAAGGCGTTTCCATTGAGCCGGGGTACTTTGGCCTCTACACCGACGATGAGTGCCTCACCCCCATCTATGACAAGTGCCAGGAGCTGGGCCTGATCGTCTCGCTGACCGACAGCATCTTTGTGGGGCCGGATATGAGCTATGCCCACCCGGTTCACATCCAGCGGATCGCCAACCGTTACCCTGATGTGATCTTCACTGTGGACCACGGCTGCTGGCCTTTTGTCCAGGAGGCGCTGGGCATGGCGTTGATCTGCCCCAATGTCTACCTGTTCCCCGATTTTTACTGCTACATCCCCAACATGCCCTTTGCGGATGAGTATGTGAAGGCGGCCAACTACTTCCTCAAGTACCGGATGTTGTTTGCCACTGGTTACCCCATCCGCTCCATGATCCAGAGCATGGAGCAGTTCCGGGCCCTCCCCTTCCGGGAAGATGTGCTGGAACAGCTGCTGTCTGAAAATGCCAAGCGGATTTTGAAGCTGTAATATTTTTAAACCCCCTCGCTTCGTTGGAAGCGAGGGGGTTTTCCGTTTTAAAAAGGGTAGTTTTCAAAGGTGAGCTCTCCCCTGGGGTCGAAGGCATACTGTTCTGCCTCCTCCCACTCCGGCGGGATAACCTGGAACAGGCTTTGGGCCTTGAAGTAGCCCATCCCCTGCTTCTCCTTGTCCCTGGGGGCAATCGCCAAGTCCACCTCCGGCCCATACTGGGCGTACAGGAGGCAACGCAAACCCGCCACCGCCAGGATCAAATTCTCCTGGGTGGCCCGCTCCCGATGTGCAGAGTTGGAGGCAAAGACCTTCGCCCCCTCCAAAAACCAGGGGAGCTCCCCATCTAAGAGCCCTGCAAAAGGGCGGAACTCCTCCCCCGTCATGGTATAGACGGTCCGGTATCCGGTGAGGCGGTAGGCCGGTTCCAGCCTTTTCAACTGGCTTCGATCCACTTTAGTGGGTTTGGGAAGGCCGCTGTCCTCCAAGATTTGCAGAAGGTTTTCTTCCACTTCAAAGGTGATGGCTTTTAAAAGGTTATACCGCTTGCGGTCGGGGAAGGGCTGGGGCCAAGGCCCGCCCAACAGGGTGCGCAGCCCGTTTTCCGCACGGGCGTACCCGTCACACTGTTCCCCAAAGGTGGTGGAGAATCCCTTTTCCACACAGTAAGATGTCGCAGGGCCGGGCCTCCACACATGGCGGAAGGGCTGATGGTACATAAATCGGCCTCCCCATTAGCGGCCGCGGCGCAGCACCCGGCCGTTTTTCACTCCAGTGTACCGGCCCTGCTCCACCGCGGGCTTGCCGCCCACCAACACATAATCCAGCCCCAGGTTGGGCCGGAAGGGGTGGACATAGTCGCTCTGGGCGCGAAGCTCATCGTAGTCAAAGATGCAGACGTCGCCCCGGGCGCCCTCTCGCAGAACGCCAATTCCTTGGATGCCGCTCATCTCAGCAGGCAAGCCGGTGATCCGGTGGATGGATTCCTCCAAGGTCATCAGCCGGTGGTCGCGGATCAGGGCAAGGCGGTTGATAAAAGTGGAGTACCCCCTGGGATGGGCGCCGCCCACCTGCTCCGGGTCGTGGCGGGAGGTGAAGTTGGACCAATCGCTGCCGCCCATGACATATGGATGAGCCAACAGACGGAGCATATCCGATTCGTTCTGGCAGAAGTAGATGCCCTGGGCCACACCGTCGTTGGCGATCAGCAGGTCATAGGAGGCGTCAAAGGGGTCTTTCCCCTCCTCCTTTGCGATCTGGGCGATGGTTTTCCCAATATATTGGGGAGTTTTTGCACAGCCCACCATCAAACAGCCTTCAAACCCGGCGGAGACCCAATGGCTTTCAAACTCCTCCCTTTCGTGGAGAACCGAATGGGTGATCGCCTGGCGGACTTTTGGATCTTTGAGGGACTCTGTCAGCTTATCGTCCCCGTCCACATGGAACTTTGGGGGGATGCAGCTGATAAAGGGGGCACTCCCCGCCAAGTAGGGGTACTGGTCCGCCCGGACCTTCACCCCGCGGGCATTGGCTTCCTCCATCACCCGGATGATCTCTTGGGAAAGCCCCTCATTTTCCGCTCCGATCACCTTGACATGGGAGATCACCACTGGGATGCCGGCCTTTTCCCCGACCCGAATGGCCTCCTCTACCGCTTCGACCACGTTGGCCCCCTCGCCGCGGATGTGGGAATCGTAGCAGCCGCCGTATTCCCCCACTACCTTGGCCAGTTCCACCAGCTCCTCCTCCCCGGCGTAGACCGAGGGGGCATACACCAGGCCGGTGGTGAAGCCGATGCACCCTGCCTCCATCGCCTCCCGGACTAAGGCTTTCATCTCCTCCAGCTGCTCCTCTGTGGGGACGGAGGGGTCAAACCCCATCACCCGGCCCCGGATGTTGCCCTGGGGAATGAAAAAGGCCATGTTGGCCCCCAGCTCCATCTGGGAGACATGATCCAAAAAGGAAGGGATGCTGTCGCAGATGGCGTCCCATTTCTGGCACTCCTCTTGGGAGAGTCCCACCTTGTTTTCATCCACCATGCCGGGGTAACAGGGAGCTGCGCCGGTGCCGCAGAGGCCGGTGACCTGGGTGGTCACCCCCTGTTCCAAGTAGTTATGGGCATCCAGGCCCAGGAGAATCCCCGCGTCCGAATGGTTGTGGAAATCAATAAACCCCGGGGACACCACCTTGCCTGCGGCGTCAATCACCCGGGCAGCCTCCCCAGGGAGGTTCTCCCCTACGGCGGCGATCTTTCCATCTTTTATCGCGATGTCCCCTTTGCGGCAGGGCGCCCCCGTTCCGTCCACTAGGGTGCCGTTTTGAATCAAAACATCATACATATGGATTTTTCCTCCTGTTGTTGTCGTTCCTGCGTCAGCGCATAAAAATGGATCGCGCCAGCAGACATAAAATCAACATACCCTCATTATATACCTTCCGCATGGCAGGCGCAATGGCGGGCTTCCCAGAGGAACAAATCCCCGGAGAAAGGGACCTTTCCCTTCGCTCTGGGGATGTTGTTTATTCCACCAACGTATTGGGGTCTATGGCGATCTCCATCCGGGCCTTTTTGCCATTCCAGAGGATGAATTTGTCCTTGAGGATATACTCCCGGCGGAGGACTTCATTGTAATGCCGCCAAATGTAGAATTTGTCAGATCCCAGCCAGTCGTTGGTGCGGAAGGGGCAGGGCTCCGAACGGCCCATAATGGCCTCATAGCACTTGCTTCGGCGTAGCCAGAACTGGAGTACATCGCCCGGTTGACATAGTAGAGCTCATAGGTCTCCGGGTCACTGACGTAGACAATGGCGTCCAACTGGTCGAGAAGCTGTTCCGACAGATACCGGCGCTCCAGCACTGCCGACAGGCCGGAGGCGTTCCCCGGCTCCTCTTGATCGATGTTGGTGAGCTGGAAAGAACCCTCCTGGGAACCGTGCTCTACCTCCCGGTAAAGGACAAACTGGTTGCGGCCATTGTTTTTGGCGGCGTAAAGAGCTTTGTCCGCCCGGCGGTATAGCTCCTCATAGCTTCTGCCGTCCTCCGGGCAGCAGGACACGCCCACGCTACAAAAGACCCCCTTATCCTGTTCAAACAGCTTGGAGACGGCGTTGCACATCTCCTTTGCTTTGCGCAAAACCAGCTCCTGAGAGGGAACATTGCGCATAAACACCAGGAATTCATCCCCGCCCAGACGGCCCACTATGTCGCTGGAACGGAACAGCTGTGACAGAACTTTGCCCGCTTGGGAAAGCACAATATCCCCAAACATATGGCCATAGGTGTCGTTGATCTCTTTAAAATGATCCAGATCCAGGATGAAGAACGCGTGGCTCCCCTTCTGTTCTTGGAGGATGTTGCGGATCAACGCCTCAGCGGTGCCTTTGTTATACAGCTGGGTAAGGGGATCTTTTTTGGCCTGGTATTGGAGTTCCAGTTCCCGCTGTTTTTCCCGGTTGATGTCCTTCAAGTAGGCCAGAGCCTTGATATCTCCTGAATCCGGGTCTGCCAGCAGGTGGATGGTCAGCAACATCCAAACCATCTGGTTGTCCCTATTGAGACGGCGGTGCTGGCAATGGATTTCCCGATTCCCAGCGGCGTAGGACCGGAGCAGATTCTCCCGGCAGACCACAGAGACATAATTGTCCCAGTCCTCAAAATGGACAAACCGCCGGCTGTTTGCCTCCGCAATCTCCTGGTAGGTGGAAGTTCCTTTCACGGCGAGGTAGGTCTCCCACAAGCCGGAGATTTTTTCAAACCGGTTCTTAGTCAGGTTGATCTCCCCATAGGCGTCCATGGAGGAGAGCATCGCCTGCCGGTACTGTTCTTCTTTGAGGAAGGAACGCTCCGCCTCTTTGCGGGCAGTGATATCCTCCATCACCCCAACAGCGGTCACCGGCCGGCCATCCTCCCAATGGATGGTAGTCAAAGAAATTCTGACCCAGACAAACGGCCCTTCGCCTGTATAGCGCATCAGCACTTCGCTGGAAGCGGCCTTTTCCCCCCGCTGGATGTCCTCAAACATCTCCCGGCAATCCTTTAGGGATTCCGGGGCGATCCGCCCTTCCTGGATCACACTGTCCGGGACGTTTTCCAGAGTGCTGTAATCCATCTGGTACCGCCCTTCGGTAAAGGAGATCTGCTTGGTGGGGATGTGGTAATCAAATACCAGGTTGGTGGTCTGATCCAGCGCGATGCTCAGCCGTTTTTCGCTGACCTTCAGCTTTTGTTCCATTTCATGGCGGGCGGTGATATCCATCAGCACACTGTACCCATACAGTACTCCGTCCTCCAAAATGGCCCGCTTGGTCTCCTGCACCCAGATGTGGGAGCCCCCTTTGGTGCGGAGACGGTACTCCAAAGAAAGGCTGCTCCCTTTGGCGCAGATGTCTTCCGCCGCACGCTCCAGCTCTGACTGAACCCGGGTGCGGTCCTCCTCCCACAGAAAATCATAGAAACTCCCGCCCAAGGCGATCTCCTGGGCGGAGTAGCCCAGCATCCGGCAAAACCCTTCGGATAGGTAAATGGTCCGCAGATCCCCGCCGAAAATGCATTTCACCACACCGCCGGGGATGTTGTTGGCCAATTCCTTTAGCTCCCTGTTTTTCCCCTGTAGTTCTACGGCGGCCTGCTCCATCTCCTGATGCAGCCGGACTTGGTCACTAATGTCATAGCAGACGCTGAGGGCCACCGGCCGGCCATCCTCCGCCTGGACCCTTTTCCCAATGTCATGGATCCAAATATACTGGCCGCCTTTGCAGAGCATCCGGTAATCCACCTCATAAAAATCACCGGAATCAAGCATTGCGGTGATCCGTTCCTTCACCTTTTCCCGATCCTGCGGGTGGATACAGTTGACTAGTAAGCCGCCAGTTGCCTGTAAAAATTCATCGCAGGTGAACCCCAGGTAGGAGAGCATCTCCTCATTGATGTAATACAGGGGGCGTCCCTCTTCCATGTAGCCGCCTACAATCCCACCGGGGATACATCGATACAGCAGTTGTGCCGCATTGGCGCGAACCGCCTTGGTCAGCTCCGAATAGGTGCGCTCCCCAAACCGCATGGGGAAGTACTCCTCTTCCTCCTGGAGAAAGGTGGGCACCGAGGCATGGATGGAGGCAATCTTCCCCTCCCGGCAGACGGCGGTCACCCGGATTTCCAAGGTGACCGGCTTGCCCTCATCCTCCCCACGGGAGACGGCCAGATGGGTGAAATACATGGCAAATCCACCGCCTAAGCAGGTCTCTTTCTCCCCCCAAAAGCGAAGGGTATAACCCAGGGGTTCAGCAGCAAATTCTGCCTTCAGCGCCTCTTCGGCCTCCCCGATAGTACGGACAATTTCATGTTTACCCGTACCCACCCACTGCACTTCCGGCAGCAGGTAGGACAGTGTTTTGGCTAGATCCCTCTGTCCCAAATAAGCCTCAAAAAAACCCTTTATGGTTTCCTTTGGGGTGTTTGGCATGGATCTTCCTCCTCTCCCAGTGGACTTGCACCCCCCTGTGGCAGAATGCCCGGACTCAACCAGCCAGCAGCCCAAACAAGAGGGACGATATGGAATAATCGTACCCTGACACGCAGCGTTTGTCAAGCCGATAACACCGTCCGTATTACAAAAAGAAATGGAGCCGGAGGCAACTGCCCTGGCTCCACCGCCTATTAATTCTGTCTTTTCCCTCCCTCTTCCATCTCCTTTGCCACCGCTTTGGCAAAGTCGGAATCCGCTTTGGAGAAATACCCCAATACCATGTCCCGGATCCGTTCCTGGACGGAAACCAACTGGGCAGCGATGTTTTCCACCAGGTGCTCCCTCCCCTCAGGGGTAAGGCTGCGGTATCGCTCTCCTGCCTGGGTAAAGTCGTCTGCCCTGGGGATTTCCTCCCGCACAATGTCCCCGGAGAGGCGTATCCCCTTCCCACTGGACAAGGTGGGCTGAGGCCGCCCAGTTCCCCGGGAGCGGTTGACTGGGATCTCCCCAAAGTCCGGCCCCAAGCGGAACCGCTGGGCATCTTTGTAGATAAAGGAGCGGCCCTGGAGCATCTTATCCGCCGAGAGTTCCGCCCCTTCCAGCAGATTGGTGGGTGCAAAGGCCAGTTCCTCCACCTGATGGAGGAAATTCTCTGGATTGCGGTCCAGGGTGAGCCGCCCCACCGGCACCAGGGGGATTTTGTCCTCTGGCCAGATCTTGGTGTCATCCAGCGGATCGAAGGACAGGGACTCCGCCTCTTCCGGCAGAAGGAGCTGTACCCGAAGTTCATATTCCACCGGCTGCCCCTTGGCAATGGCATCATACAGGTCCTGCCCTGCGATATCCGGATTCTCCCCAGCCAGTTTCATCGCTTCTTCCTGGTTGATGAATTCCTCCCCAGCCATGGGAATCCAGTGGTATTTGACAAACCGCCGCTCCCCCGCCTCATTGCACCACACATAGGTGTTGACGCTGCTGCCACGGATATGCCGCAGGCTCTTTACCGTACCCATATCGGAGTACAACCAGGTGATGAAATGGGTGGATTCCGGGGTTCGGGCCACAAACTCCCAAAACCGGTTGGGGTCGATGAGGCCGTTGACCGGCGAGGCGGAAAGGGCACGGATCGCCTCGGGGAACCGAATGGCATCCCGCACCAGAAACACAGGGATGTGGTTGCAGAGCAGGTCAAACACCCCGCAGCTGGTATAGAACTTGGTGGAAAACCCCCGCACATTCCGGGAGGTATCCGGGGTGCCTTTGTTGCTCACCGCCAGGGAAAAACGGGTCCATCCTTTTTCCGATACATACAATTCCATACGTAAGCACTGTTATTATCATCA
>OGZT01002389.1_pt1 | contig 10515 bp, 6 predicted proteins | sample 1576891 | NCBI WGS metagenome assembly OGZT01 (sample SAMEA3541521, study PRJEB24748) | human gut metagenome | biome: human gut; feature: human-associated habitat; material: faeces | place: China | collected 2012 | reverse complement strand
TATCCTTTCCTGAGTTTATTTTATGATTCTTAAAAAAAGAAAGGCTTCCGTCCTGTAATAGGACGAAAGCCTGAACTTCTCTCGTTAAACCACCTGTTACATCATACTTAGGTCTGATTTCTGACCTGCATATGGTATCCTTTAACGCCGGACACGCGTCAGTCCTTACTCTCCATTTCTACATCTGTTTCAGGAACTGCTGCTCTGGAGTGATCTTCAAAAATCTCTTACTTGCACCGGACTCCCACCATCTCCGGCTCGCTGTAACGTTCGGATAAATCCTACTGTCTCCGTCATCGCTTTATCTGTGAACTTCTACACACGGCTTATTATAAAGAGATTCTTGCCTCTAGTCAAGGTTTATTATGATAAAAAAAGTGCGAAAAAACGTTGTTTTCAGCGTTCTTTCGCAAATTTCTGTTTTCTTATCTGCGGCGTTTCTTCTTTCTTTTCACATTACCACTCTTTGCATTTCTTCTTTTTCCTTTTTTTCTTCTGCGACGTCTTATCTGCTTCCGGTAATTCGCAAGTACAACAATGATGATCAATAAAATCACAACTGCAATTACAACTCCGATCACAATTTTCATAAACTTTGAAATCCCGGTTACGACAGTTGAAGTTGTCTTATCTTTCTTTTTTCCCAAAACAGCTGCACTGCTTTCCTCTGTTTTTTCTATCGCAGCTTTCACACTGCCTACTTCCTGCCCTTTATAAGTAAATGTTACTGTTCCGGATCCATCCTTGTTGCTGTCTTCCTTCACTTCTGCTTTCACATCAGAAAATTGTGCACTCTTCGGAAGTACGATATAAGCATCTTCATCTTCATAAGACTTCACACCTTCCGGAAGCTTCTGATCCTTCAAAGATATTTTCGAAAAATTACTGTAAGCATAATCAAACATCGCACGAGTATCTATATAAGCATCATTTCCAAAATCATAAAGTACAACCGCAACAAGCTGCATATCTCCGTTATCTGCCATTGTCACAAGCGTTGTTCTTGCCTGATCTGTGTAGCCGGTCTTACCGCCCTTGCAGTATTCATAATAATTATCATTCTGTGGCCAGAGCATCTTGTGCTTCTGCTGAAAAGTACGTTCTTCATTCACTAGATTCGTTACCGGAATCGTATGGCTTAACGATTGGGAAATTGTCCGGAACGCTTCCTTCTGATAAACTGCTGCACCAATTCTTGCCATATCATGCGCCGTTGTATAATGTTGTTCATCATGAAGTCCGTTCGCATTCGTCCAGTGTGAACCTGTACATCCAAGTTTTTCTGACTCATCATTCATCGCCTGAATAAATGTGTCATAACCCCCACCCATCTTCTTGCCAACACTCTCAGCTACTGCATAAGAGACCTCATTTGCCGATGCCAGAAGAACGGCATAGAGCGCATCTTCCATACTGATCTGCTCCCCCGGTGTCATGCCGATATGGGCATCGCCATATTCCAGAAAGGAGATACTGTCCTGGGAAAATTCTACCGTATCTGTAAGCTCTGCATTGTCCAGCGCAACCAATGTTGTCAGAAGTTTTGTAATACTCGCCGGATAATGCTTCTTTTCAATCTGCTTGCTATATAAAACCGCCCCACTATTCATATCCATAACGATTGCGGAATCCGCATAAGTTGCCGGTCCCTGTGGCCAGTTCTCCACACTGTTTGAATCTGGTGCGATCGCATAACATTTCTGACGCTGTGTCTCCCTGTCTTCTTCCGCTGTCTGAGTTGAATCTGTTGTGGCTGCCGCCGTTTCTTCCTCAGCAAATGTCTGTACTGCCGGCATTAATATCATAGATGCCGCCAGAAAAAGAGACAGACAGCGCTTTCCGTATTTCTTAAAATTTATCATAAAGGAAATCCTCCGGTTGTTTGAATTCATAACGCAAAAATCCCCACAGACCTTTCATCTGTGGGGAATCTGTAGTTTTATTATAAGTCGCAACAACTTTTTTTCAATCATAATTTATCACTTTTAAAATCACTAATTCTACCAAGAATTTTTCAACTACTCTATGTAAAATTTCGTCCTGTACTCTACTAGCTTTGCAAATAAAATTTCAAGAATGATAAACATCAATGTCATAGACTCAAAATTGGTCTCCTCCAATACAGTGACTTCCTCTATATTTACAAACAAATTTTTGGTGCTCATTCTGGCCAGTGTATTATTCCCATATCGAGTCAAAGAGATTGTTGTCACACCTTTGCTGTTCGCCTGAATCATAATATTACGTATAAAATCACTTTCTCCTGATTTTGATACAACAAAAAAGATATCATCCGGCTTCATCAGTTTTACAACTTTGCGCACTTCACCCTCCGCCGGAATATCATTAACCAGAATATTCAACGACAACATCATTCTCTGAAATTCCCGGCAGACTGATTTCTGCAGACTCCCCGTCCCATACATAAAAATTCTTTTCGCATTATATAAAATCTGACAGATATCATCGTAGTTCTGTGACTGGAAATGATGTATGGCCTTGATATTGCTGTCACATATCAAGGATACCAAATTACGTGACACAGGCACTTCGTCTTCTTCCAGTTCAAAGCGCAGACAGGCTTTTAATTCACTATAGCCGGATAAGCCAATCTTCTGTGCAAAACGCATGACCGTACTCCGAGATACATTGCATAACTGTGCGAGTGCTTCAATCGTCATGTTCAGACATTGTTCTTTATTTTGAGTAATATACCGCCAGATAATAAGATCATTTGGATTCAATTCATCATAATGTCTGCTGACTAACGCCTCTAATTTCATGCCATCACCTCATTTTCTCGATTATTTATTATTTCTATACTATCACAATCTTCTTATTTATTCCACAATTCTTCCCTGCTCCTTCCTGCTTAACACAAGAAAAAAACTGCTGCGCTACTGCACACCAGTTTTTTCTTTAGACGCAATCGTATTTCTACTATGTCTTTTATTTTATTATGAAAGTTCCGGCCAGTATTCTTTGTTTGCCTCAATCAGCTCATCCAGAATCTTCTTTGCAATCTTTGCACTTGGTACCGTCTTACTTAACGTAAGTGCCTGCCACAACTTCAGATAGGAATGTTCCATCCACGCATCTACCGTAAGTTTCTCAACCGCTACCTGCTGCTCCATAAGTCCCTTCTGGAACTCTGGAATCTTTCCTACTGCCAGTGGCTCCGGTCCGTTACTTCCAACAAGACATGGAATCTCAACCATTGCTTCCGGATCAAAATTGGAAATTGCTCCGTTGTTTGGTACAATCAGAAGCATTCTTTCTTTTGTATTAAATGCAAGTGCGCATGCCAGATCGACAATAAATGTTGCATGTGCTCCGACTGCAAAAGTATATCCTTCCGCACTACCTTTTTCGATAATGCCTTTCGCCGTATCAAATACTTCTTTCTCACGAGAATCCATTACTTCGTTTGCTCTCGTATATTCTTTGTTTGAATGCTCTACAACTTCATCCTGAAGCAGATAATATTTAAGGTACGTGTTCGGTACTGTCTCTGGATCCAATGCGTAAACATCTTTTGCCATCAGATAAGTATCTTTCCAACTCTGGGCACGGTGCTGATAATCTTCCGTCTCCTTCGCATATCCTTTTTCTTTCACAAATGCCTTCAGTTCAGGCATCAGATCCTTTCCTGCTTTATCTGTAATGCTTGTCCACCATCCAAAATGGTTTAATCCATAATATTTTACTATCATTTCTTTTCTTGATTCCAGATTTAGGATATTTGCCATAATATTTTCCAGTGCAACTGGCATATCACAGATATTGATAATTCTTGAATTCGGACGGAGTCTTCTTGTCGCTTCTGCCACAATCGCTGCCGGATTGGAATAGTTCAGCATCCATGCATCTGGAGAATATTTCTCCATATAATCAAGAATCTCCAGAACACCTGCAATGGATCTCATTCCATATGCGATTCCTCCTGGTCCGCAAGTCTCCTGTCCAACAACATCATATTTCAGCGGAATCTTTTCATCCAGTTCACGCATCGCATAAAGTCCGACTCTGATATGTGCAAATACAAAATCAATGTTCGTAAATGCCTCTTCCGGATCTGTTGTATAAGAAAACTTAATCTCCGGATGCTGCTCTTTCATCATAATTTCCATTGCTTTTCCGATTGGCTCCTGACGAGACGCAAGATTGTCATATAATTTAATTTCTTCTACCGGGAATCGATAAGACTCCTCTGCAAGCATTAATACAATTCCTGGTGTATAAGTACTTCCGCCTCCGGCGATTGTAATGTTAAATTTTTTCATTATATTTTCCTCTTTTTTCTATTATTTCTACAGTAATTTTTCAAATTCTTCTCTTACGTTGGGAACACTCAGACCAACAATAACCTGAAGCGCTGTTCCATTTCTCACAACACCATGCGCGCCATTTTCTTTGAAATATGCATCCGGCAGTACCTTATCAACATCCTTCACCGATACACGAAGACGGGTAGCACAGTTTGTTACATCGATGATATTTTCTTTTCCGCCAAGACCTTCCATATAAACTTCTGCTGCTATCTGATATTTGTTGTCTGAACTATTTTCTTTCTTTGCTTTGTATTCTTTCTTTGTATACAGTTTACTTTCTTCATCATCTGCTTCTCTTCCCGGTGTCTTCAGATTCATCTTAAGAATCAATGCACGGAACAGTACAAAATAGATGACTGAGAAAATCAATCCAATCACAATCTGAAGTACATAGCTTCCACCATGTGTGCTCCAAAGAGGTACCCAGTTCAGAGACGCATTCTGGATCAGTCCCAAACTGAAATCTCCACTGATTCCACATGCAAATGTGATTGCTGACATCAATCCTGCAAGCACTGCATGACACAGATACAAAACAGGAGCGATAAAAAGAAATGTAAATTCCAGTGGCTCTGTAATTCCTGTGAACATTGCTGTAATCAATACCGGAATTAAAAGTGCAAGTACTTTCTTTTTCTTATTTGGTTTTGCTGTCACATAGATTGCTCCGCTGATTCCGAGTGGTGCAAACATCTTACTCATACCTGTAAGAGCGAATCCTCCTGCCGGGAACATTGCTGCAAGAGAACCTTTCATAGAAGCGAATTCTGAAAGATGCGCAACCCAGTATGCCTTGATTCCACCGTCAACAATTGCTGAATCATATAAAAATGGAGCGTAAATGAAATGATGAAGTCCAAACGGAATCATCAATCTTTCAAGGAATGTATACATCCCTACTCCGAAGACTCCTGTGCTTGCAAGAAAGCTCTGCACACTGGCAATTCCATCCTGTACATGTGGCCAGATCAGGCATGCAAGAACAGAAACAGGAATCATAACAAAGAATCCAATTAGTACAACCATTGGAGAACCTTTGAATGTCTCAACATATTTCGGCACTTCCATGTCAAAAAACTTATTATGAAGATAAACTGCAATTCCTGCAATGATCAGTGCTCCAACAATTCCCATATCCAATGTTCTTACACTGGCAATTGTTGCAAGTCCGCTTGTTCTTTCTACAGATTCAAAATCAACACCAAAAACCGGCCCCCAGTACTGCAAAATAGAACTTGTCAGATAAAGAAAGGTAGCATAGATTACAAATATCTCAAGACATGCTCTTGCCTGCTGTTTCTTTGCAAGTGATACCGGAAGACCAATTGCAAATATCAATGGCATCTGTTTAAATACCGTGTTTGCTCCATTATAAATGATATCCCAGACCTTGTACCAGGTAGTCTCAGGATCTGCCAAAGATCCAAATACCAGATTATTCTTAAATAAAGTTGCGAAACCTACAATAATTCCAAAGACTGCAAAAAATAACACCGGCGTGAACATCGCTCCACCAAAGCGCTGTACTTTTTGCATCAAAGTACTTTTCTTTTCACTCATATCCTCATTCCTCCTACGTAACTTGTTTACAACTGTTTACAAATTCTCTGTCATCAACAGTGTTTTTCATTCATGAATTACTCTGTACATATAATACATACACTCTGGCGTTTCAACAATACTTTTTGTACATTATGCCCCCCTTCACAGCGTTAGATCTCTTTCACATTTTCTGTGACATTTCACATTTCCAATCCTGCTGATTCAAAAAAGAGGGCGCGGATTCATCATTTGATATGTGGTGATATCAACGAATAAATCCACGCCCTCTTTTTCATTCATTTTTTTCTCTATTGAATCTCATACATCATAATCTGCGCCTCTTCTGCCTCTACCAGAAGACTGTCTGCCTTTGGATAAAATCGTGTGGAAAATACAGCTTCTCCATCATTCACAAACACTTCCACGGAAGAATGATCTACCAAGATTTCTACATCTGTAACAGAATCCAATGCAATATAACGCATTCCTCTTCCGGCAGATACTGAATTCTTATCCTGGCTTGTAAAATGCATCTCGAATCTTCCATTTTTGTACTCAAGAATCAATTCTTCATCAATCACTGTCCTGAATTCATTGTTCTGAATGCCCGAGATATTCACATCATAGACTTTATATCCATCTTTTTTCAACATTCCGGCTGACTTATCCACAAGAGTTTTCTTCTTTTGCAATTCTCTGACCGGTCTCTGACAAACTTTGCCATCTTCTACAAATACTTCTCTCGGAAAAGTGAAGCAGTGCTGCCACCCTTCTGCGATCGTCGGATTGGTATATTCTTCACAATCCGGCATTCCCATCCAACTGATATGGATTCTTCTGCCATCTTCTGTCTCAAAGCTTTGTGGGGCATAGTAATCAAATCCATAGTCCCAAAGCTGATACTCGGAGAGTTTATAGTCTTCCAGAATATCCCCATCTACTAGGAAGTATCCGGACTGATAAACATTTCTGTCGTCCCAGATACCACCCTCAAGTCCCTGCACAGACGCCGAGAGAATTTTTGTTCCGTCTACCTCAAAATAATCCGGACATTCCCACATGTATCCGAATGGTTCTTCTGATTCCACGCGGCTTCTGAAATTCCAGTTGATTTTATCTTTTGACTCAAAGATCAATGCCTGTCCGACATCTTCTTTTGTACGCGCACCCTGAATCATGTAGTAAGTATCTCCTTCTTTCCATATCTTCGGGTCACGCACATGGCAGGTCAGATCTGACGGATAATCAACATTTCTCATTAGTTCTTTCTTCGGACCGAATGTCTTTCCATCCTCACTGACAACAAGAACCGTATTTGACTCGCGTCCTGTGTTGATATAGTCAAAATCTCCGTCTTCCAACTTTACATTACCTGTATAGTAAACATACATTTTGTCATCTTCGATAAATGCTGATCCGGAGTATACACCATGACAATCAAATGGCTGATCCGGATATAACTTTACTCCCTGGTATTCCCAGTCGATCATATCTTTGCTTGTATAGTGCCCCCACATCTTTACGCCGCCTTCGGCATTAAATGGAGAATACTGAAAAAATGCATGATAGATCCCATTCAACTGGCACAATCCGTTCGGATCATTGAGCCAGCCAACAGGAGGCATCAGATGCAGCTTCTCACGATAATCCGCTCCTTCTTTCTGCTCTTTTTCTTTCATCATCTCTTCCGTCATATCTACCAGTTTGATCAGATCCCTTGTTAATGCATTCATGCTCTTGTCTCCCTTTTTCCATTTACAGCCGTTCTATTCTGCAAGAATTCTTCTTTGAATAAAACGGCTGTATCTTTTTAATCACTGTTCAATTTATTTCTCAATCTTCATTGCGAGATCAGCTGTTGTAACTGTTCCCGCTGCTGTCTTCTCTACTTTGCTGAAGTCATCTGCATTCGTCAGTATCATCATCGTAGTTGCCGGATGTCCTGCTGCTTTGATAGCATCCAGATCTGCTTCGATCAGCACATCGCCCTTACGAACTTTTGCTCCGTCTGCTACTTTCTTTACAAATCCTTTTCCATCCATGGAAACTGTATCAATTCCAATGTGGATCAGAAGCTCTGCTCCTGCTTCCGTTGCGATGCATACTGCATGCCCTGTATCGAAGATATTCATTACTTCACCGTCACATGGTGCTACAATCTTTCCATCTGTTGGCTCAACTGCAACAGTTGTTCCAAGCATCTCTGATGCAAATGTCTCATCTGCTACTTCTGCTGTCGCAACAACATTTCCGTTTACCGGGCTTGTAATTTCTTCTGCTGAAACATTTTCTGCTTCTACTACATTCTCTGTCTCTTCTGTTTTCTCAACTGTTGTCTCTGTTGCGGCTGTCTTAACTACCGGCTCTTTATCTTTGTAAATTATGAAGGAGATCACAAATGCTACTCCTACTGAAATTGCCATCTCAATAATGTACTGAAGCGGCTGATTCAGGCAAAGCAGAATACCGAAGATACCTGTTACTCCTGTTCCCTTTGCTCCAAGATGTACAAGTGATGCATACAGAGCTCCACATCCTCCACCAATACATCCTGCGATAAATGGTTTGAAGAATCTTAAGTTTACACCAAAGATTGCCGGCTCTGTGATTCCCATAAATGCACTAAGTGATGACGGGAGTGCAAGGGATTTAACTTTCTGATCTTTTGATTTAATTCCAACTGCTAATGCTGCCGCACCCTGTGCTACATTTGCTGCACTTGCAAGTGGAAGCCAATAAGTTACTCCATATTTTGCCAACTGACCGATGTCAATGGCTGTGTACATCTGATGAATACCTGTTACTACTGTCGGTGCATACAAACCTCCCATGATCAGACTTCCAAGTCCGAGCGGAAGTGTCAGCATCCACTGGATTGCTCCAAGGATCGCATTCTCACCCCATACAAAGATTGGTCCTACAATGGAAAGTGTAAGATATCCTGTCACGAATACGCTGACAAGTGGTGTTACAAACAGGTCAAGTGCTGCCGGAACTACCTTGTGCAGCTTCTTTTCTAATACAGAAAGGATCCATACTGCAATAATAACCGGGATTACATGTCCCTGGTATCCAACCATGTCGATGTGATACAGTCCGAAGAATACGCTCTGTGTCTGCTGTACACCTTCTGTTGCAACTGTATATGCATTCTGCAGTGACGGATGAATCATGATCATACCGATAACAGCTCCAAGATACTGGTTTGCACCAAATGCTTTCGCAGCTGAAAATGCAATCAGGATCTGCAGGAATGTATAAGCGATATTACTGAACAGATTCGCAAATACATAAATAGAACTATTTGTATTGATTGTTAAAAATCCATTTGCATTCATAAAATCCAGTGCATTCATGATTCCCATCAGGAAACCACTTGCTACGATGGCCGGAATGATAGGTACGAAAATATCACCTAACAGCTTGATGGCCTTCATAAACCAATTCTGCTTCTCTGCCGCTGCTTCCTTTGCCTCAGCTTTTGTGCTTGCTGTAATACCTGCGATCGCGATAAATTCATCAAACACTTTATTCACTGTTCCTGTTCCAAGAATAATCTGAAGCTGTCCAGATGCCTCAAATACTCCCTTTACTCCGTCCACATTCTCTATTGCCTCTTTATCAGCCTTACTATTATCTGCGATAACAAGACGAAGACGCGTTGCGCAGTGCGCTGCGGATACAATATTCTTACTTCCACCTACATATCCCAGAATCTCCTGGGCTGTTTTCCTGTAATCCATGATTACGATCCCTTCCTTCTCTATTTTATGTGTAATCGTTTTCACATTTTATGATTTTATATTAAATAAAAAAATGCCATTTGTAAAGATGGCATTTTTACTAATTCTGATTCTTCTGTTTTGTTTAACTTGCATTATGCTCTTAGTTACATTCATTCAAATCTATTCACGATCTGGAATCCCAGCTTCATATGCACCGGCACCGGATTTTTCTCTTCAATCTGTTCAAGTAAGAGCTCTGCCCCCTTGATTCCACTCGTTTTATACCCAAAATGAACCGTTGGAATACCGCCTGTCACAGCCCTTAACATCTGATTATCACCAAATCCTGTGACACAGATACCAGACTGTTCCAAAATGTGTAGCATCCTTGCACCAGAATTCTGAACCGACTCCGGAACCTCCTTTTTACTCTGTGCGATCAATGCCTCGATTGCTCCCGCTGCAATCGTATCTGTTGCGCATGATATGATATCGATTCCATTTTCTTCACTCAACAAATCCACTACTGCTTCATATCCGCCGCTCATTGTAAATTCTGATTCGCGTCTGTACCGATGGTCATCGAAAGTAATCCCGGCTTCCTGAAGTCCCTTGCGGAACCCGTCTTCTCTGGCAGCACCTGCCGCCTTATCTTCACGAGTAACACCAATATATGCAATCTTGCAATCTTCAGGTCTTCCACCATTCCGCTTCAGTGCTTTCAACGCAACTTCTTGTCCCATTGCTCTTCCCGCACCAAAATCATCATGATAGATACAGCTTGCCATTTCCGTCTCCTGTCCCACAACCACAACCGGAACCTTTGATTCTTTTAAAAATCTCCGATGCTCGTCTGTAAGCACTGTACCGATCAGTACAATTCCATCTACCGGATAACTTTCAAAGATTCTCAAATA
>OGZT01002388.1_pt1 | contig 10519 bp, 9 predicted proteins | sample 1576891 | NCBI WGS metagenome assembly OGZT01 (sample SAMEA3541521, study PRJEB24748) | human gut metagenome | biome: human gut; feature: human-associated habitat; material: faeces | place: China | collected 2012 | reverse complement strand
AGTATTATCTATTCCAGATCGGGGATAGAATACAGCAGTCGCAGAATAGCGGAGAACAGTTGTCCTTAGATCATGAAGGTGTTACTTATGATTATGGAGTCACAAGATACCAAGGAAAAGTAACTCAAGTAACAATAAAAGCATGTGCCGTCCTTATAGATCAAGATACATTCAAGATGTTATTAACTCTCAATACTTCTCCTATTGTTGATCTGTATGTTGATAATGATTGGATGCCGATCAATATTCAGCCTGGAACAGCCACGAATACAGAGAAGCCATTGCAGGACTTTGAGATTACAGTAGTTTTACCAGAGGTTATATCACAAAGATTATGAAAGATGAATTGTACATAGACAATAAACTGGTTGATTTAGGAAGTAATAATATAACCTTGAATTATAAGAGTAATCTATTGACCGATATCAGTAAGATTATTAGTAATAATAGTTATACTATAAAGCTTCCTATGACTGCTAATAACATGGCAATAATAGATTGCTCCAATATTCCCAGTTCAACTAGCCGTTATCCTTATTTAAGACATTTAGGGAGGCTATTACGTGATGGTATAGAGATTGTGAAGGATGCTAATGTCGTATTACTTACAGTTAATGACTCGATAGAAATAGCATTGTCATGGGGAAATGTTACAGGTTTTGCTAATGTGGTGAACGATGGTAAGAAGTTAACGGAGCTAAGCCATGGAACAACTGAAGATGTTGATTGGATAGTGTGGAAGAATTGGGGTAGTAACTCTGAAAGATTCCCACGTGTAAACTATGGATTTAAAGGAGAGACCAACGCTTGGTATTTTCCAGTGGTAACTGCTGGATGGATATTAGATAAGATTAAGACTGATAATAATATTTCCTTTGATATACCAGCTAATAGGATGGATGTTATTGATAAGATGATTGTACCTTTGATTGGGAAGAATGATTCACAGGAGTTATACGACAAGTACCCTGTTAATTGTACTGTGGATGGTGTCAGTAATCCTAATCCTATAAGTGGAATTGTTTTTATTCAATCTGTTGGAATCAATATGAGGTTTAATGGAGATGATACACAAACGAGGTATGGGGAGTGTACAAGTTATTATTATACAGATGAATTGTATGGGTATGAAACTATAGGATATAAGTTTGCATACGATTCAGACACTATGAAAATGAAACTGTCAATGGCTCTTTCGTTTACCACCAAAATAGCTCCTGATGAAAAGGGTATTTATTTACAAGTTTTATTAGATAATTCAATTGTAAAACGTGTAGATCCTACAACATGTAATGTGAATGGAAATCAAGGAACGGCTACATTTAATATGAATTATTCGTTTGATGTAAAGGGTGGGCAGACTGCTTTTATTATATTGTATATTGGAGAATGGTTAGAGGATGTTCGTTTATTCCCAGGGAGTAATATTTCTTTTTCAATTTCAAAAAGAGGTGAGTTGTATTTTGGAGAAAAATTCCCATTTGTACCCAATCTTCCGGACATTAAACAAATAGATTTCATTAAGGCTATCACTTCTATGCTCGGACTCTTTGCCCTTCCTAATGGGAAGGGGGGGATAAAGTTTATTGCATTTGATGATTTGAAGGCAAATATATCCAAAGCTGTCAATTGGACTGACAAGGTAATAAGAGCATATACAGGACCAATGCCACGCCAAATGAAATATGCATCAGATAGTATGGCTCAAAATAATCGGTTTATATATAAAGAAGATGATTTTGTTAAAGGTAATTATAATGGTAACATACAGATAGATGATAAAACATTAGATTATGAACGTGATGCTATTGCTTTGCCTTTTTCTGCATCTGATACTGATAACGGAATTGCTTCTATCCCTGTGTATTCATATAATGAAAATGGAGAACTTCAAACAGCTAAAGTGAATCCTCGACTATTATTATTGGATGGGATAAATGGTGTTTTCTTAGGACTTGATTGGAATACTTTACTGTCCAATTATTACCAAGTATACAAAGAAATGATTAGTGATGCAAAGGTAATAACCGAATACATCAGTATGGATAGTATTGAGTTACGTGATATTGAAATGGATGTTCCTCGTTATCTTGGTCAATATGGTTCTTATTGGGCTATTATTGATATTAAGACAAAAGAGAATGATATTTGTGAATGTAAACTATTAAAGTTGGCTTAGATTATGGGAAATAATAATGTTGAAGAAAGAGTACTTGATATTAGAGTACGATATGACGACGCAATACGGAAGATATCCGAGTACCGTTCGCAACTTGATGTCTTAAAAGCGGTTGAGAAAACATTAAAAGAAGATGTGGAGAAGGGGCGCATATCCCGTGATGCTTATAATTTAAAACTTACTGAGACAAAATTAGCTTCTCAAGAATATAATGACGCCATACGGATACTTAATAGAGAAATCCAGAATAACATAAAGGCAGAGCATGAACAGCAAGATAGCCTTGTTTCCCTACGTGCTTCATTATCTAATCTTACCCGTCAATACGATGAGATGTCTGAAGCTGAGCGTGAATCAGCATCAGGAGAAGACCTTGAGATACATATCAATGCAATAACTGATAAGATAAAGGAAGCAGAAGAAAAGACCCAGCGTTTTTATCGAAATGTAGGTAATTACCAACAAGCTTTTGAAGCAGCTCTTTCTCCTCTGAAAAAGCAATTAGATGACTTACGTACTACCTATATAGAAATGTCAGAAGAAGAGAAAAAGAGTGCGGCAGGTGCGGAAATGAGAGACCATATTAAATCTATTGAAGAACAGCTAAAAGTTACATCGGAAGCTGGAGGTAAGTTTCAGAATGAACTTCTTTCATTAGTTGGTATTCAAGGGGGATTTTTAGGAAGCATAGCCAATACTGTTGGTGGAATGAGTTCAATGAACCAAGCTTTCATGGCTGGAAAAGCTGCCGTGTCTGCGTTTGGGAAACAACTACTTGCATTATTGATGAATCCGGTTGTTGCAATATTGGCAACTATTGCATTGGCCATAATGGGTATTGTAAAGGCTATTAACTCCAGTGAGGACGCAACAAATCGCATCAGTGTTCTTCTGTCTCCTCTTACCAGAACATTGGACTTCTTGTTGAGCTTGGTTCAAAAAGGAGTAGGTTATCTCTTGAACTTTGTGGAAGCGTGGGTAAAACTGTATGCATGGCAAATGAAGTTATTGGAAAAAATTCCTTTGGTAGGAGATGTAATAAAAAAAGTGAATGAAGCTAATAAAGAGGCCATAGAGTTAGCAAAAGAGAAGATTGCTATTGAACAACAATCGCGTGAGGATGAATTACAGAATGCGAAAGATGCTTTTGAAGTATCTAAATTCCGTACTCTTGCCAAGGATAAAGAGAAATATACAGCAGAAGAGCGCTTGAAGTTCGTTCAAGAAGCCAACAAGTTAGAGGAAGCCCAGTCAAAACGTAATGTGGAATTGGCAGAGCGTAAATTAAAGGCTTTACAAATAGAATCGAGTTGGGCAGAGAATAATGCAGAAACGAATAAAGAGCTTATAAAGTTGGAAGCTGATGTATTCCGAGCAAGGAAAGAATATTTTGATAAGACCAGAGAACTTAAAGAACAAGAAAATACGATTATACAAGAGACCGTTAAAAATGCAAAGGCAGAAGCTGATGCCAAGAAGAAAGCTGCTGAGGATGCTGCAAAGAGCGTTAAAGAGCAACGAGATAAAGAGATTGAAGCCATCCGGAAAGCGGAGGATGCAATGTTAGCGTTGTTAAAAGATGGAGCAGAAAAACAACGTCAGCAGATTACATTACAGTATTCTCGTGAGATTGAAGATTTAAAGAAGAAGCTTATAGAAGAACATAATCTGACAGCAAAAGCTAAAGATGCCATTCGGGAAACAATTAGGGTAAAAGAGGAACAATTACAGGCTGATCTACAAAAGTTATCTGATGAGAATTTGAGGAAGGTAATCGAGGATCGGCAAAAGCTAATTGAGATTCAGCTTGAATCTGTAAAGTCTGGGAGTGATCAAGAGTATCAATTGAAGATGCAGCAGCTTATTTCCCAAAGGGATATGGAACTTTCCAATATGGAGTTAACCGAGCAGATGAAGTTAGCTATCCGGGATAAATATAATAAGAAAATCGATGATCTGACAGCTCGGCATGATAGTGACGTCTTAATAAAACAGCAGGAAACCATTAGGGTTCGATTTGAAACGGAAGTTGCGCAGGCATATGGTAATGAGGTAGAGATACTCCGTATTAAGATGGAGCAAAAACAGGCTGAACTTGATTCATTACAACAGATGGAGGGTGAAAGTCTTGAAGCGTTCAATTTACGTAAGATACAGATTGGAAATGAATATGTTGCTGCAAAACAGGAATTGGCTGATAAGGAAGTTGAAATAGAACAAGTGAAGTATCAGGCTACTGCTGATATTACGGGAGCATTATCAACTTTGGCAGAAGCTGCAGGCGAACATTCTAAAGAGTTGGCGATAGCTTCAAAGGTTCTTGCTTTAGCAGAGATTGCAATAAATACGGGTAAGGCGATTGCTGCAGGTACTGCACAAGCTCAGAGTGTTCCATTTCCCGGTAACATTGCTGCTATTGCTACTACTGTAACAACTGTAATGGCGAATATTGCAACAGCTATAAAAACGGTGAAGAGTGCCAAATTCGCAAAAGGTGGCGCTGTCGTTGGTTCCGGAACTGGAACATCAGACTCTGTACCGGCACAGCTTAGTAACGGAGAGTCTGTTCTTACTGCCCGTGCTACAGAAATGTTTTCTCCAATTCTTTCTTCATTCAATATGATGGGTGGAGGTGTACCTATAAATGTCTTCTCAACAAGTAGCCAGACTATAGGTGAGGATATGCTTGCCAGAGCTGTAGCAAAGGGCGTTCAGATGATGCCCAGACCCGTAGTCTCTGTAGAAGAAATAAAATCAGTTAGTAATCGTGTAGAAGTATTAGAAAATTTAGGAAGCCTATGAAAGCCTATGAATTATTATATATAAATAAAAGTGTTCTTGAAACAATGCTTAGTGCATCTATTGATGTTTCAGATTTAAAGTATCTGGATTTGTACAAGGAATATATTCGATTGAAGGGAGAAGGGCATAAAAAAACATATATCATGCAATATCTTTCAGATGAATATGGAGTCACAGATCGGACTATTTATCGTATAATAGATAAATTCTCTGCGGAAGTTGAAGTATAAATTTACTAAACTAATTTTCTACTGACATGGCGTGTCAGTGCTATTTCCTTTTAAATTTCTTATAGCTGTATCTCGTTTCATACCTTTGTTTCAAACATTTATGATATGGCTAAACTGTACATTAATAAAGATATTGTTGCGGATAAGGACAAGATGATTAGCTGGTATCTAACCGGTGATGAAGGTATGTCCTTTTCTGATGTTCGGTCTTTTATAGACTGGATGGACCCTACCGATAATCAAATAGAGATTGAACTACATTCGTGTGGTGGGCGGTGTGATGAGGGGTATGCTATATATGATGCTCTGCGTGCAACAGGAAAGGAGATTTCTTGTAAAGCTGTATGTAATTGTGCATCTATGGCAACTATCATTTTATTGGCTGCTCCATTGGAGCGTAGAAGTGCGTATGAACATGCTCAATTTCTTATTCATTCTCCTTATTACCCAGAAGGAACATCGATAGGCGATATGACTCCTGAAGCATTGCGTCAGGTTGCGTCAGAATTAGATGCAGAAAAAGAAAAGATGCTTTCCGTATATACTGAACGCACAGGCGTTTCTCGGGAAATTCTTGAGGCTCAAATGGCAGCCGGAGATTGGTTTGGTGGAGAGAGAGCGAAAGAGCTTGGATTTATTTCTTTTATTATTCCTCCAGCATCTGCAGAAGCAAAGCCAAAAGCTAATTTACAAACTAATAATCAAAAAAGTATGGCAAAAGAAAGTCAAACAACAGTGAGCAAAACTTTATTGGATCGTTTGCTCGCAAAGTGCGGTTACGCAAAAATTGAAGATGTCCCGGCAGCTGTCGGAATGGTTATTACTACATCAACTGGCGATGAGTTGACTGTAGAACGAGAAGAAGGTGAAATTCAAGTTGGTGATCCGGCTTCACCTGATGGCGAATTTGTATTGGAGGATGGAAGGACAGTGGTTGTTACTGATGGGGCTATTACTGAGATTCGTGAAGCATCCAACGAAGATGGTGATACTCAAGCTTTGCAAAATGAAATTACGCAATTGAAAGCTGAGATTGAAACGTTGAAGGCAAACGCAAAATCAGAGACAGATAAGAATATTCTTGCTGCCGTTACAGCCGCAGGAGGTGAAAGTTGGTTACGTCAGACGTGTAGTCATTATGTACCGGCCGGCCGTGCTAAGACTCCAACAGCAAAGAAACCGGAGGGTGGCGAAGAAACCACCAGTCTTATTAAACAGAGATTGGAGGAGAAGAGAGCGAAACAAAAAGATAAATTCAAAAAAGCATAAATTATGACTTGGGAACAGATTAAAAACTTAACCCCCAGTAACGGGGCTATTCAGGACTTAAAGGAGCTCCTGATTATGACAAACTTCACGGATGAAGATTTGGAGCGTTTCTTCACATTCCGTGCAAATGTGACAAAGGGTGATAAATTAGGGTGGACCGGCGAAATGTCTGATATCGGTTGGGCTGGTTCCGGTTGTGGTCCTACTTATAAAAAAGCCACTATTGCAGCAGCAGAAAAAGAGTGGGATATGGGTAGTTGGTCAATTCCTTTGGAATGGTGCTATGAAGAGTTGGAAGGCACAATTGCCGAGTATTGCCTAAAGACCGGTACGGATATTGGAGATTTGACTTCTACAGAATACATGGACTACATCGTTCTTCCGGCAATGGATTTGGCGATTAAACACATGATGTGGCGTTTTATTTGGTTTGGTGATAAGAATGCAGCAAATACAACCTCCTCCGGAGATATTACAGATGGCGTTGATGTAGAACTTTTCAAGACATGTGACGGCCTTTTCAAACAGTTGTTCACAATTGTCGCTGCAAATACAGAACAGCGTGTTACTATTGCTGCTAATGCAGAAACTACTGCAGCTCTTCAACGGAGTAAGATTCGTGATGCTGGGGTAGCAATCGGTATTTTTGATAGTTTGTTTGATAATGCTGATCCTCGTATTGCGGCCATGGATGGCGCTGGCGTTTTCTGTACAAAGTCTCTTGCTGACGCGCTGACTAAAGATTTGAAGCGCGAGTACAAACTTATTCTCGAATGGGAGCAAGTCTTTAAGGGGCTTGATGTTACAGAATACGACGGACATATGATTTATCGTATTTCTATTTGGGATCGTTTTATTCAGAAGTATCAGAACAACGGTACTAAGTTGAATCTTCCTCACCGTGCTGTATTTGGTTCTCCTAAACAGTTATTCGTTGGTTCTCCGGCAAAACAGATCATTTCGGATATGGATATCTGGTTTGATAAGAAAGACCGTAAAAACTATATGTATTCTACTGGTAAGCTCTCTACTTTGGTCGGAGAAGATAATTTGTTCCAATTGGCTTATTAAGGAAAGGAGGAATTTATGGGAGTATGTGATGAAATACTTAAAAGAGGGATATCACCGTCATGTGAAGACCCTTTGGTTCCGGGACTTGAGTCGGATGGTGTGATAATGAATCGCGCTGATGTTGATTTTGCATCAGCCGTGTTTGATGCAACACGGAAAAATGTACTTAAGACATTGGCTCTGTCAGCAAGAAAGAAAGCATATAAGGTATATGTTCCGGGAAAGACACCATTTACTGGTACGAAGACTTCCTTAGCGCAAGGTACATATAGAAATACTTTCACTCATGATATTAACATTGTCGTTTTGGATAATGATCCGGATGTTTGTGCAGATATCATTGATGGATTAGCGAATGGTTCCTATGTATTGGTTCTTGAGAATAAATATAAAGCTTTACAGAAGGCAGAAACACCGGGTGATGCTGCTTTTCAAGTGTATGGTTGGTATCAAGGATTGAGAGCTAACACGATAGAAAATGATAAGTATAGCGAAGAGACAGATGGTGGTTGGTTAGTAGCTTTACAGGAAACTAAAGTACCTAAATCTGGACTGTTTTTGTTCAATACGGACTATACTACAACGAAAGCTCAGGTTGAAACATTGACTGCTGATCCTGCTTAGTATGTCTTACGAAGAAGTGGTTAATAGGTTAGAGGAGTTGAGAAGTCAAAAAGGCTTCTCTTCTTCTGATAAATCAGAGATCGAAGTAATGTATCGTGAAATAATGAGTAAAGACTTTGTCCGTACTTCTTGTTCTGATTGTTATCGTGATGCTTTGATTGAAATGTATATAACACTAAAAAAAACTGGAAAAATGAAAGAAAAATCAAGTTACACACTAAAGAATGGTGTCCTTTTGCATGAGTTTGGTTCTGCAGAGATGTATACAAATGCTAATCTGACAGATGAAGTCGCAGAGAATTATCTTTCTCGCAATCCTAAAGGTATCAACCTTTTTGCAGGCTATCCACAAGATTGGAAGGATCGTGTGAAAAAACGTGCAAATCCGGGGGGAACTCTCAATGAAGTATTAATGTTTGCATTGATTGATGCTATGCAAGAAGGTAAGACTCCTGATGCTCTGAAAGAAGAGTATAAAGAGTATCAGATTGATGGGAAAAAAATTTCAGCAAAGTTACTTACTGCTCATTTGAAAGAGGCTCAAATCGCTTTTGAAGAATTGAAAAAAGACGAATAATTATAATCTCACGAAATCATGAATGTAAAACTCGTAAAGAAGCCAGAAAGACGTGTTGACACCACGTATTTGCGTAATTTAGGTATTCAGTCATATGGAGAGGATAATCTTTACCCTCAAAAGATGTTGGATATCATTGCAGCAAGTTCTACAGGAAGCGAATGCGCAGAGAGATTCGCTACATTTATAGAGGGAAATGGGTTTCGTGAGGTTGCTCTTTCTGAGTATGTAGTGAATAGCCGTGGTGATACATTGGATGATGTGTGCCATCTACTTTGCCCTGATGTGTCCGACTTCGACGGATTAGCTTTGCATGTTAATTATAATATGTTAGCTGAAACTGTTTCAATAACTCATGTTCCATTTGAAAATTGTCGCTTAAAGGAAGAAGATGAGAACGGATATGTTTCAAAAATAGCTGTTCATCCTGATTGGAGAGGTAAGAAAACGAGAAATGGTAAGCCTATAAAAGTCACAAAAGAGAATATAGATTTTATTGATGTATTTAATCCTCGTAAAGAGGTTGTTCTTGCGCAGATAGAAGCTGCTGGAGGAATAGAAAATTATAAAGGACAGATTTTATGGATATCTGGAAGTGGGAGAAACATATATCCGGTATCTAAAGGCGATAGGGTTGTTACAGAAATGAGTACAGATGAAGGACTTGCTAATGTAAAGTATCGTAATGTGCGCTGTAACTTTCTTCCTTCTGGCATGATCATAACAAAGAAAGGTCAGAGTATAACAGATGATGATGAAAGTGATGTGAGTAAACATAAAGGTGAAGATACTGGCTTTTCCCAAACGTTGGTGAAATTACAAGGAGATACAAAAGCAGGAAAGATTCTTGAGGTGGAGCTTCAAGTCGATGAAGAAAAACCGGAGTTTGTTCCATTGAGAACTAATAACTATGATAAAGAGTTTACTGTTACCGATGCAAGTACAGTTGAACGTATTTATTCAGCCTATAGTCAGGAGCCATGGTACTGTATTCGCATTGGGAAAATAGGTTTTTCTGGTGATATCCTTGAGGACGCTTTTGAATATTATAATTCAATTGTATCGAAGCAACAACGCATGATTGAGCGCGCATTTTCTAAAATATTCCAGTATTGGTATGAGACACCGGTACCCAATATGGACTTTTCAATACAACCAATGAAGTATGTCAGAAATACAAAAATATCTAATAACGCCAGCTGAGGTACGTAGTATTCGGCAGGTATCACAATATGTCGAAGATAAGAAAATAGAAACTTATATATCTGAGTCTGAGAATTTGGATATTAAGCCTAACCTCGGAGATGCTTTATTCATTGATATAAAGGATCACCCTGAGAGTTATGATACTCTACTGAATGGGGGAATATATGAAACCACATGTGGAGATAAGAAATCTTTTTCTGGATTAAAAACTGCACTGAATTATTATGCTTATGCAAGACTAATGAAGAATGGTGATTATAATGTTACGCGATTCGGTGTTGTCAACAAACAGGGTGAATGGTCTAATCCTTCTGATTACAAAGAGAAAGTTACAGCGTATAATGATGCATTCTCGGTAGCAGATAGTTATCTGAAAGAATGTGTGGTATATCTGAATGATAATAAAGAAAAGTTCCCATTATACAAAGGGAAGGGTGGTGTTAAAGCAAATCGAACGGTTTATAAAATATTGGGAGACTAATGTATGGCTGAAAATTTTATCATACTAAAACAAAAAGCTCTTCAAATAAGAGATGAGGTAGAGGATAGTGCTAATTCTGC
>OGZT01002379.1_pt1 | contig 10568 bp, 8 predicted proteins | sample 1576891 | NCBI WGS metagenome assembly OGZT01 (sample SAMEA3541521, study PRJEB24748) | human gut metagenome | biome: human gut; feature: human-associated habitat; material: faeces | place: China | collected 2012 | reverse complement strand
AGCAGGCGACGAACGGGATCATGCAATACAGGGTCGAACGCTGCGTATCATCGAGCACCACGAGCACCAGCGCGCCGATGCACATCACGATGGCCAGCCACGGCAGCACCGGGAAACCGGGCGCACGATAGCCGAGCTCATCGGCGCTGTGCCCATCCCGCGCCCATTCGCGCCGGAAACGGATATGGCACACGCATACGGAGAACCACACCACCAGCGTCGCCAAACCTGACACGGCGACCAACACCAGATACACGGTCGAGGCGGCGATCACGGAAGACAGCAACGCCAGCAGTGAGCCCGCCATGCTGAACAGCACGGCCCACACCGGCACACCACGGAAATTCGTCCTAGCAAAACGTTCGGGAATCAGCCGCTCCTTGGCCAGCGACCACACCATGCGCGAACACACGTACAGGCCGGAGTTCGCGGCGGAAAGCACGGCCGTCAACACCACGAAGTTCATGATGTCGCCGGCGAACGGCATACCGATTGACTGGAACACCAGCACGAACGGGCTCGTATCCACGCCGGCCTGATGCCAGGGGATCAAGGCCGCCATCACCAGAATCGAGCCGATGAAGAAAATCGCCAGGCGCAGCACCGTGGTGTGCACGGCCTTGGGAATCGCACGCGAGGGATCCTTGGTTTCGCCGGCCGCCACGCCCACCACTTCGGTGCCGGTAACGTTTGCCGTTTTTCTTTTCCACGTAGGTGTCAATGCGTACTTCCATGGAAGAATTGCCAACATGGGTCAGATAGCCGATTAAAACGATGACATCGCCCAGATAACATGCTTCCTTAAATTGTAAGTTGTCAATGCTTGCCGTGGTAACGTTACATTCGCAGTGGCGCTTGGCAACAATGCCGGCGACTTCGTCAATCCACATTAAAAGCTGTCCGCCAAAAAGTCTTCCGGCACCGTTCATATCACGGTTACACAGTAAATGTGAAACCTCTGTGCGGGAAACTTCAACTGATTTTTCTTTTATCTCATTCATATAAATCCCCATTCCCATTTTTTTTATCTGTCATCCGGACAGATTTGATAGTATTCTTACTATAACATAAACACAGGCGGTTCGTGAAATAAAAAATAAATAAATTGAAGAAAAATTTTACTGGTAAAGTAAAAAAAGTTATGTTATAATGCCTAATATGTACGTTGTACGCTAGAAAAATTTACATATATCTTTAAGGAGGAAATAGTAACAATGAGTTTTAAAGTAGAACAGATGGAAGAAAAGAACATGGTCAAACTCGTAATCGAGTCAACAGCAGAGGAGTTTGAAGCAGGTTTAAATAAGGCTTATAATAAAGATAAGAACAAGATTTCTATCCCAGGTTTCAGAAAAGGTAAGGCACCTCGTAAGATGATTGAGCAGATGTATGGTGCAGAAGTATTCTACGAAGATGCAGCAAACGCTATCATTCCTGAAGCATATGCCACAGCAGCTGAAGAAAGCAAGTTAGAAATCGTTTCACAGCCTAAGATTTCTGTTGTACAGTTAGAAAAAGGCAAGCCATTCATCTTCGCAGCAGAAGTAGCTGTAAAGCCGGAAGTAGAACTTGGCACATACAAGGGTGTTGAAGTAGAAAAGGCTGATACAGAAGTAACAGATGCAGACGTAGAAGAAGAATTAAAGAAGGTTCAGGAACAGAACTCAAGAACAGTAACAGTAGAAGACAGAGCTGTTAAAGACGGCGATATGACTGTTATTGACTTTGAAGGTTTTGTTGACGGTGTTGCATTTGAAGGCGGAAAGGGTGAAAACTATCCTTTAACAATCGGTTCTCATTCATTCATCGACAACTTTGAAGAACAGTTAATCGGCATGAATATTGGCGAAGAAAAAGAAATCAACGTAACATTCCCGGAAGAATATCATGCAGAAGAATTAAAGGGCAAGCCGGCTACATTCAAGGTATCCGTAAAGGAAATCAAGGAAAAGCAGCTTCCTGAATTAGATGATGATTTTGCACAGGATGTATCAGATTTCGATACACTTGCTGAATACAAGGAAGACTTAAAGAAGACAATTTCCGTTCGCAAGGAAAATGAAGCAAAGGCCAAGAAGGAAGACGAAGCAATCGCTAAGATTGTAGAAACATCTAAGATGGACATTCCGGAAGCTATGATTAATACACAGGTAAACAGAATGGTAGAAGACTTTGCACAGAGATTACAGCAGCAGGGCTTATCTATCGACCAGTACTTCCAGTACACAGGTATGACAGCAGATAAGATTGTAGAAGAAATGAAGCCGGAAGCTGTTAAGAGAATCCAGACAAGACTGGTACTTGAAGCAGTTGCAAAGGCAGAAGATATTCAGGTATCCGATGAAGAATTCGATGCAGAGCTTCAGAAGATGGCTGATATGTATAAGATGGAACTTTCACAGATTAAAGAATTTATGGGAGAATTTGAAGGAAAGCAGATCAGAAGTGATATTGCTATCCAGAAGGCAGTAGACCTTATCGTAAATTCAACTGTAGAAAAGTAATTTTCGCGTAAGAAAGGACAGAAATTATGAGTTTAGTGCCTTATGTCGTTGAACAGACCAGCCGTGGAGAACGGTCATATGATATTTATTCAAGACTTTTAAAAGACAGAATTATCTTCTTAGGAGAAGAAGTGACAGATGTATCTGCAAATATTGTTATTGCACAGATGTTATTTTTAGAGGCAGAAGATCCAAGCAAGGATATTCACCTTTACATTAACAGTCCGGGTGGTTCTGTATCTGCCGGATTTGCAATTTATGATACAATGCAGTATATTAAGTGTGATGTATCTACGATGTGCATGGGACTTGCAGCAAGCATGGGTGCATTTTTGCTTGCGGGCGGTGCAAAGGGTAAAAGACTTGCTCTCCCGAATTCTGAAATTATGATTCATCAGCCTTCAGGCGGTGCCAGAGGACAGGAAACAGAAATCAGAATCGTTGCAGAAAATATTTTAAAGACTAGAAATCGGTTGAATGAAATTCTGGCAGCCAATACTGGCAAGTCAGTAGAAGAAATATCTCGTGATACAGAGCGTGATAACTATATGACAGCACAGGAAGCTGTAGCTTATGGTCTTATTGACAGCGTAGTTGAAAAGAGATAGTTTTAAATGACGGGACTGTTGCTTTTCGCAACAGTCCTTTTATAAATTACATTATTATTGTTGGAGGATTTCATGGCAGGCAGAGGTATAGATGAAAAGTTGAGATGTTCATTTTGCAATAAGACACAGGATCAGGTAAAAAAGCTGATATCCGGTCCGAACGGAATTTACATTTGTGACCAGTGTGTAAGTATTTGCAGTGATATTCTTGATGAAGAATTTGAAGAAGAAGATGACGGCAATCCGGCAGAAGATATGGAAATTAATCTGTTAAAGCCAAAAGAAATAAAAGAATTTTTAGATGACTATGTTATCGGACAGGACGAGGCAAAGAAAGTACTGGCGGTAGCGGTTTATAATCATTACAAGAGAATTTTATCAGGGAAAGACGTTGATGTAGAATTACAGAAAAGTAATATTTTAATGCTGGGTCCGACAGGTTCCGGTAAGACATTTCTTGCTCAGAATCTGGCAAGACTTTTAAATGTGCCGTTTGCAATTGCAGATGCAACCACACTGACAGAGGCGGGGTATGTCGGTGAAGATGTAGAAAATATTTTATTAAAGCTGATTCAGGCAGCAGATTATGATATCGAAAAAGCACAATATGGTATTATTTATATTGATGAAATAGATAAGATTACAAAGAAATCAGAAAATGTATCCATTACAAGAGATGTATCGGGCGAAGGTGTACAGCAGGCACTTCTTAAAATTTTAGAGGGTACGGTGGCTTCCGTTCCACCACAGGGAGGAAGAAAACACCCACAGCAGGAACTGATTCCAATTGATACAACCAATATTTTATTTATCTGCGGTGGTGCATTTGACGGTCTTGAAAAGATTATCGAATCCCGTATGGATAAGAGTTCCATCGGATTTAATGCAGATGTCCATGAAAAGATTGAAGCAGAAGTCGGTGAGATGTTCCATAAGGTACTTCCGCAGGATCTGATTAAATTCGGATTGATTCCTGAATTTGTAGGCCGTGTGCCGGTGGTTGTTGCATTGGATTCCTTAGATGAAGCTGCACTGGTAAGAATTTTAAAGGAACCGAAAAATGCGATTTTAAAGCAGTATCAGGCATTGTTCTCTTTAGATGAGGTAGAACTGGAATTTACAGACGAAGCGGTTGAAGAAGTCGCTAAAAAGAGTTTTGAAAGAAAGACGGGTGCCCGTGGCCTTCGTTCTATCTTAGAGGCAGTTATGAATGAAGTGATGTACGAAATTCCGTCAGATGATACGATTGCAAAATGTGTAATTACAAAGGATGCCGTAGATGGAACAGCAAAGCCTTTGATTGAGTACCGCTCAGAAAATGTTGCAATGTAAAAAACTAAAAGGTTAGGTTTATATGGAAATGAAAAATATAAATTTGCCATTGATTGCATTAAGAGGTATGACCGTGTTGCCGGACATGGTCATACATTTTGATATAAGCAGAAAAAAATCAATTCATGCAGTAGAAAAGGCAATGGAAAAAGACCAGAAAATCTTTCTGGCAACACAGGTTGACCCGGAAGTTTCTGACCCGGAATACGAAGATTTATATCATGTAGGTACACTGGTAAAGATTAAACAGCTCATAAAGCTGCCAAACAGCGTAGTGCGTGTTCTGGTAGAAGGTGTGAAGAAGGGTACGCTTGAAGGTGTTACGCAGGCGGATGGAATGCTTGTGGCAGAGGTTGCAGTAAATGAGCAGCCGCCGCAGGAATTAGACCCGACACTCAATAAAGCCATGCTTACGGGGTTAAGAGAACTGATTCGTCAGTACGCACTTGCCAATCCAAGGATGAGTCGTGACATTTTAAAGCAATGGCTGGGTATGAACAGTGCCAGAAAGCTGCTGGAACGGTTTACAATCGACTATCCGATGGAGTACAGGGAACGCCAGCATATGCTGGAACTGGATTCTTTGGAAGAAATGTATGAATATGCGGGCAAACTCTTGATCGAAGATACGAATGTCAGCAGAATTAAAGAAGAGCTTTCTGAAAAAGTTAAAGAAAAAGTAGATAAACATCAGAAAGAGTATATTTTAAGAGAGCAGTTAAAAGTTTTAAATGAAGAATTAGACGGCGAAGATGACGGTTCTGAAATTGAAGAATTTTGTGATGCAGTAAAAGAACTGGAAGCAGCTGCGGAAATTAAAGAAAAAATCCGCAAGGAAATCAAGCGTTATAAAATATTAAGCCAGGGGTCAGCAGAAGCGAACGTGGAGCGCGGTTATATCGAAACGCTGCTTGAAATGCCGTGGGATAAGATGTCAGAGGATAACCGTGATTTAGATGCTGCAGCACAGGTGTTGGATGAAGATCACTATGGCATGAAAAAAATCAAAGAGCGTATTTTAGAATCGCTCGCAGTCCGTAATATTACAAGCAAGGGTGATGCACCGATTCTTTGTCTTGTAGGACCTCCGGGAACGGGAAAAACTTCAATTGCGCGTTCTGTGGCAAAAGCACTGAATAAAAAATATGTGCGTATCTGTCTGGGTGGTGTACGTGATGAAGCAGAAATCCGCGGACACAGAAAGACTTATGTTGGTGCAATGCCGGGCAGGATTATTACGGCATTTAAAGCGGCAGGCGTGAAAAATCCGCTTATGCTGTTAGATGAAATTGATAAAATCAGCAGTGATTATAAGGGCGATACGGCTTCAGCGCTGTTGGAGGTATTAGACAGCGAGCAGAACAGCCATTTCGTTGATCACTATATTGAACTGCCGACAGACCTTTCACAGGTGCTTTTTATTGCAACGGCAAATGATTTATCAACTGTCAGTAAACCGCTGTTAGACCGAATGGAGATTATCGAGGTCAGCTCATATACCAAAAATGAAAAGCTGCACATTGCAAAAGAACATTTAGTGCCAAAGCAGCTTGAGAAAAACGGACTGATGGCAAAACAGCTGAAATTTTCCGATAAGGCGCTTGAAAGCATGATTGACGGATATACAAGGGAAGCAGGTGTGCGAAGCTTAGAGCGTGAAATCGCAAAGGTATGCCGCAAGGCAGTGCGCCAGCTCTATCACGGCAACGGAGAATTGAATGAAGAAGTAAAGAGTATCCGCATTACAGATAAGAATTTAAAGGATTTCTTAGGAAAAGTAAAATTTAAGCCGGAGAATATCCATAAAAAGAATGAAGTCGGTATTGTGCGTGGGCTGGCATGGACAAGTGTCGGCGGGGATACGTTAGAAATTGAAGTCAATACTATGCCGGGTAAGGGTGAACTGATTCTCACCGGACAAATGGGTGATGTCATGCAGGAATCCGCACGGATTGCACTGACTTATGTGCGCTCCATTACATCAGGCAGGAAGTATAAGGTCGAACAGGAATATTTTGATACACACAGTATTCATTTACATATTCCGGAAGGCGCAGTGCCAAAGGATGGTCCGTCAGCCGGTGTAACAATGACAACGGCGATGCTTTCTGCAGTGACAGGAATTCCGGTTCATGCCGATGTTGCAATGACCGGGGAAGTGACACTCCGCGGCAGAGTGCTTCCGATTGGCGGATTAAAGGAAAAACTGCTCGCGGCAAAGACGGCAGGCATGAAAAAAGTCCTTGTTCCGTCCGAAAACAGAAGTGACGTGGAAGAATTTGATGAAGAAATTACAGGCGGCATGGAGATTGTTTTTGTTTCAGAAATGAAACAGGTACTTGAGCATGCACTGGTTCCCGGGAATCAGGATAAATAGTGAAAATGTATGGCATGAGATGTCAGCAGAATGGAGAGTTGTATGATTATCAAAAAAGTAAATCTGGATATTGTCATTGGTGTTACAAGCGCAATTCCACAAACTGAACTGCCGGAGGTGGCATTTGCGGGAAAATCCAACGTAGGAAAATCTTCACTCATCAATGCGTTGATGAACCGTAAGTCTTATGCCAGAACATCTTCACAGCCAGGTAAGACACAGACAATCAATTATTATAATATCAATGATGCAATGTTTCTGGTGGATTTACCGGGCTACGGCTATGCCAATGCCAATCAGCAGGTAAAAGCAAAATGGGGTAAAATGGTAGAAAAGTATCTGAAAGTGTCCAAACAGCTTCGTCAGGTCTTTCTGCTGATTGATATCCGTCATGACCCGTCAGCCAACGATAAAATGATGTATGACTGGATTGTTGCAAATGGATACCACCCGGTTATTATTGCAACAAAGCTGGATAAATTAAAGCGCAGCCAGATTCCAAAGCATGTTAAAGCTGTCCGCACAGGACTTGGACTTGAAAAAGATGATATATTAATTCCTGTTTCATCACAGACGAAGCAGGGAATCCCGGAGTTGTGGGAAACGATTGAGCAGTATTTGTAGACTGGTATTTCTGTATGTCCCTGCTTCAACGTTAGCACTTGACTTTGGCATGGGTATATAGAAAGCCCGGCAGAATAAGTATTTTTCATTCACTTATTCTGCCGGGCTTTTATTATAAATATAGTTTTAGTTACTTACATCAGTTTGTGCATGATGAAATCGTAGATTTCCTGACTGCCTTCGCGCCATTTGGAACACATGGCATCGGCCTGTTCTTCTAACGGGACAGCAATGTTTAACTCAATGAGGTTGGTTTCGCCTTCTTTTACGATGCAGTGTACGATGTAGTCGCCGTTTGTGGAACGGTAGTAGTCGGAGAGGGTTCCGGTTTCACAGCGCAGTTCGTATTTATTTTCAGTCAGATATACATCGATTTCTTCACGGATTGCATTGGATATTTTGTTGCTGAAAAAGGAAATGGTGTCTTTTCCGGAAGATGTCAGCCGGTACTGGGTGCTGCTTCGGTATGTCAGGACATTAACAAAGCCATCATCTGCAAGGGAGTTTAAAACTTCCTGCAGTGTAAAATAGGTTGTATATTGTTTATCCAGCATAAAATCAGCAATCTGGCTGTTGGAAAGTGGAAAATTCACTTTACTTAACATATATAAAACCATCAATTTGTATAAAGTAGTTGCTTCTGTATTCATTGATATAACCGTCCTTGACAAATGTTATTCTCTTTAAAATACCGGTTCATCCGGTTCATTACCTGTTTTTTGTTGGCACTCCATAAAGGAGCTTTCAGCAGTTTTTTTGCACCGTCACCCGTCAGCCGGTGAATTACCATATCCGGCGGAAGAATCTCTAAAATTTTTCCAAGACAATCAAAATATTCGTCTTCCGTCATGACGGTAAAAAGCTGTTCTTCATAATCGCGTGCAAGGTCTGTGCCGGAAAGAACATGTAACAGCTGGAGTTTAATGCCGGAGGCACCGCTGTGTCCGATATAATCTGCGGTCTGTAACATCATTTCCTGCGACTCAGAGGGCAGTCCGAGAATCATATGCACAATGGTTTCAATTCCGGCATCAGACAGCATTTTCATGGCATCATCAAATACAGAAAGACTGTAGCCGCGGCGGATATAGCGGGCGCTGTTTTCATGGATTGTCTGAAGTCCCAGTTCAACCCAGACCGGTTTTATGGCATTTAATTCAGAAAGCAGTGTAACAATCGCTGGTGTAATGCAGTCCGGTCTTGTTGCAATAGAAAGAATCCGGACGTCATCGTGCCGGATTGCTTCGGTAAAAATCTGTCTTAAATAATCGGCCGGTGCATACGTATTGGTGTATGACTGAAAATAAGCGATATACTGACCGCCGTTATATTTACGGCTGATAAGTGCTTTTTCGGCTTCAATCTGTGCAGCAATGCCTGGAATTTTAGTATGCTGCGGTGTCACAATGCCTCCGGCAAGTAAAGAGGCACTGTTTCCAATCAGTGCCTCTCCTGAAAAATCACCGGAACCGCCTGCACTGCAAAAAATACAGCCACGTGTGTCAATCCGTCCGTCACGGTTGGGGCAGGTCATGCCGCCGCTTAAAGAAAGCTTGTACATTTTACAGCCATACGTTTCCTTTAAATATTCGCTTAGTGAATAGTAGTAAGGTTTCATGGACTATCTGGTAATATGGTCTTTTACAGCCTGACTTACGACATCAGCAACGCGTTCATCAAAAGCTTCCGGTAAAATGTTGACATCGCTGACTTCATCCTCAGGAACTAAATTAGCAATGGCAAGTGCAGCAGCCAGCTTCATTTCCTCGGTAATCTGTGTTGCACGGCCTTCGAGTGCGCCTTTAAAGATACCCGGAAATGCGATAACGTTGTTGACCTGGTTCGGAAAGTCAGAACGGCCTGTACCGACCACTTTTGCACCTGCAGCCTTTGCAACGTCCGGCATAATTTCAGGGACCGGATTTGCCATGGCAAAGATAATCGCATCTTTGTTCATGGACTGAACCATTTCAGGAGTTACAATATTCGGAGCGGAAACACCGACAAAAATATCAGCACCCTTTAAAGCATCCGCCAGTGAACCAGTCTTATGTTCAAGATTTGTAACATCCATCATGGATTCCTGCATCCAGTTTAAACCTTCGCTTCCTTTTGAAAGGATACCGGACTTGTCGCACATGGTAACATGCTTAAATCCATATGTAAGGAGCAGCTTTGTAATGGCAACGCCGGCAGAACCGGCACCGTTTACAACAACCTGACAGTCTTCTTTTGTCTTTCCTGTAACCTTTAAACCATTGATAATACCGGCAAGTACAACAATTGCGGTACCGTGCTGGTCATCGTGGAAAACAGGAATGTCTAAGAGTTCCTTTAAACGGGACTCGATTTCAAAGCATCGCGGCGCGGAAATATCTTCAAGATTAATTCCGCCAAAGGCAGGTGCAATATTGACAACAGTCTTGATAATTTCCTCTGTATCCTGTGTGTCCAGACAAATCGGCACAGCATTGACACCGCCGAAGGATTTGAAAAGAACAGCCTTTCCTTCCATAACAGGCATGGCTGCGTGAGCGCCGATGTTGCCCAGTCCTAAAACAGCACTGCCGTCTGATACAACGGCAACAGTGTTTGCCTTAATGGTGTACTTGTAAGCTGCTTCCTTATCCTTTGCGATGACCTTACATGGTTCAGCAACACCCGGAGTATAAGCTAACGCAAGGTCTTCCCTTGTTGCAATATCCATCTTTGGTGTTGTTTCAAATTTTCCGTTCCATTCCTCATGAAGCTGTAAAGCCTTTTCTGCATTTGTCATTATAAATAATACCTGCCTTTCTTAAAAATCCAAAGATACTTTAAATCATACCATATACAAAATCTGACGGCAATATATTTTTAGAAAAAGAAAGGTTTGAAATTATGACAAAAAGGTGTATAATAGAGGAACAGTAATGAGATTTTCATAAGTGGTGCTGATTCAGTAACCGGATTCCCTGTTTATATTTGTTATATTTATTTATAGGAATGGAATTTATTTTAGGAGAGTATTAAGATATGAGAGAAAAACTTCAGACATTATCTTTAGTTGTATTACGCGAGTTTGCAAAGGATAAAAAAATCAAAGGGATTACAGCGATGCGCAAGGCTGAACTGATTGATGCA
>OGZT01002378.1_pt1 | contig 10569 bp, 10 predicted proteins | sample 1576891 | NCBI WGS metagenome assembly OGZT01 (sample SAMEA3541521, study PRJEB24748) | human gut metagenome | biome: human gut; feature: human-associated habitat; material: faeces | place: China | collected 2012 | reverse complement strand
AGAAAAATCTTGAGGTCTTAAAGGCGGCATTAAATTGATGATAAAAAATCTGTGTGCCAAAAGACGGGAGCAGATCTCCCGCCTTTTGGGCCTTCCATTTATTCTTCGGCAACTGCCGCCGTGCTGGTTTTGAGTTCTTCCAGCGCTTTCTGCATGGTGCCAATCATGTCGCTTTCACAGCACAGCTTAGCCTGCCGGATGGCATTTTTAAAGGCATAGCCGTTGGAACTGCCGTGGGCTTTGATCACCGGCTTGGTAAGGCCCAACAGGGGCGCGCCGCCGTGTTCGGTGTAGTCCATCTTCTTGCGGAAGCCGTCCAGGCCCCCCCGCACGCAAAGGTAGCCGATCTTGGTCAGCAGCGACTGTTTAAACAGGTCCTTAATGGCTCCGCTAAAGGATTTGCCAAGCCCCTCGCTCAATTTGAGGATGACGTTGCCGGTGAAGCCGTCGGCCACCGCCACATCCACCTCGCCCAAGGGCAAGCCCCGGGCTTCCACGTTGCCGATGAAATTCACCGGCGCTTTTTTGAGCAGGGCGCCTGCATCGATCTGCAAGGGAAGGCCCTTGGTCTCCTCTGCGCCGATATTGACCACGCCGACCTTGGGATTCTTGACCCCGATGACCTTTTCCATGTACACCGAACCCAGCACCCCGAATTGGCAGAGCATCTCCGGCCGGCATTCGTGGTTGGCGCCAGCATCCATCAGAAGGTAATTGCCCCGGCCGGTCATGGTGGGGATCACAGTGCCAAGGGCCGCCCGCTTGATGCCCTTGAGCCGTTTGACAATCAGGGTGGAGCCGACCACCAGTGCGCCGGTGCTCCCCGCCGAGAGGAAGGCATCCCCTTTCCCCTCGCTGAGCATCTTGAGGCCCACCGCCATAGAGGAATCGCTATAAGTTTTCAAGATATCGGTGGGGTCAGCTTCCACCGGCATAATACCGGGGGCATTTTCAATGGCAATCCCGGTGAGGTCGGCGTTCATCTCCTTGGCCGCCTCCCGGATTTTCTCTTCATCCCCGGTGAGGACCAGGTCCACACCGTATTCCTGTTTTGCCAGCAGGCAGCCCTCGATGACTGCCTGGGGGGCGTTGTCTCCGCCGAAAGCGTCTACAATAATCCGCATAATGCTAGTTATCCCCTTTCCCATACAAAGGTGTCTCTTCCTGCAAATAAGCCCGAAGGCTGTCCACTGCTCGCTGGGCCACCAACATATAGCGTTGGCTTTTATCCCGGATTCTATCCGGCCAAGGTGGCAAAATACCCATATTGGCCCCCATGGGCTGGAATTCTTTTACGTTTGGGTCGCTGATATAGGCACACAGAGCCCCCAACATGGTGTCCCGGGGGAGGACAAGAGGGGCTTGTCCCAGCAGCTGCCGCGCCAAATTCTGCCCCGCCAGGATGCCGGAGGCCGCCGACTCGGTATATCCCTCCACCCCGGTCAGCTGCCCGGCGAAGTAGAGGTCCTCCCTGCCTCGGAAGCGGAAGGTGGGCGTGAGCAGCCGGGGCGAATCCAAAAAGGAGTTGCGGTGCATCACCCCATAGCGCAGGAAAGATGCGTTTTCCAGCCCCGGGATCATAGAAAACACCCGCTTCTGCTCCGGGAACTTCAAGTTGGTCTGGAAGCCCACCAAGTTGAACATGGTGCCCTCGGCATTTTCCCGCCGCAGCTGCACCACTGCCCAAGGGCGGCGGCCGGTGCGGGGATCGGTGAGTCCCACCGGCTTCATAGGCCCGAAGCGCAAGGTGTCCGGCCCCCGTTTGGCCATTACCTCCACCGGCATACAGCCCTCGTAGACGGTGAAATCCCGCTTGTCAAATTCCTTTAACGGGGCGGATTCCGCGTGGATCAGGGCATCGTAAAAGGCCTCATACTCCTCCTTATTAAAGGGGCAGTTGATGTAGTCATCCTCCCCCCGGCCATAGCGGGCGGCAAAAAACACCCGCTCTTGGTCGATGGAGTCAAAGGAGACGATGGGGGCGGCAGCGTCAAAAAAGCTGAGGGTATCGCTGCCGCACACCGTGCCGGTGCGCCCGGTGCGGCTCAGATGGTCCGTCAGCGCCTTTTTGGCAGCTGCCGCCACATAGGGCTTGGCATCGGTGCCGCCGGAAGTAGAACCGGCATGGACCCGCCAGTAGTAGAGCACCTGCGGCAGATGAGCCGCACCGCCGGTCTGTTCGATGAGCCGGAGGAAGAGGTCGTGGTCCTGACTGCCGTCGCACTCGGGGCGTTCGCCGCCCAGCTGCTCATACAGCGCCCGCTTGAAGACCGCCAGATGGCAGATGTAGTTGCAGCAGAGCAGATAATCCGGGGCATAATCGGGCTTGAAGTGTCCCACCATCGGCTTTTTGATGTCCTTGGTGAAGAGCGCCTCGTCGCTGTAGAGGAAACCGTCCGGCTCACCCTTTTCGCGGAGCTGCAAGACAGCCTTTCCCATCGCGTACATGGCGTGGGGGGCCAGCACATCGTCGTGGTCGGCGAGGGCAAGATATTCGCCCGTCGCCAGCGTCTCGGCGGCGTTGGTGTTGGCGGCGATGCCCTTATTTTCGACTTTTTTGTATACGATGCGTTGATTTTTCCGCTGATATTCCCTTACGACACGCTCCACCTCGGGGTGGGCGTCGTCGGAGGCGTCCGCAAGGCAGAGCTGACCATTGGGGGCGGTCTGGTTCACGAAGGAGTCCAGAAATTCCCGCAGGTAATTTTCGGGCGTATTATACAGCGGGGTCAGGATGGAGATGGTGGGCAGGCCGCAGTTCTCAGCGGTCTTGCCAGCCATTTCGGCGGCCTGAGCTTCCAGCACCTTTTTGCCGGGCAGATAGCGCGCCCGCTTGCCGAAGAAACGGCGGCGGACAAAGCCCGCGCCCCGCTTTACCATCGTGGGCAGGCCCTCGTCTTTCGTGAGCTGGACGGCATAGCCCATCAGCTCTTTGGCGCGTTTGAGTCGTACATTCATAGTTTCTTATGCCTCGCCCCGCTGCACGGCCTTGTAGGCGTTGCAGACGGTCTCGGTGTCGCCGTTCATCTTGAGGTGGCCGTGGCTCAGCCATGCCACCTTGCTGCACATGCGCTCGATCTGCTCGATGGAGTGGGACACCAGGATCACCGTGGTGCCGCCGGCCATCAGCTCTTTCATCCGCTTTTCGCACTTCTGCTGGAAGAGGAAGTCGCCCACCGCCAGCACCTCGTCGGCGATGAGGATGTCAGGCTTGGTGATGGTGGCAATGGCAAAGCCGATACGGGCCACCATGCCGGAGGAGTAGTTTTTCAGCGGCACATCGAGGAAGTTCTGCAGCTCACTGAACTCCACGATCTCGTCAAACTTCTCGTCCAGATACTTGGGCGAGAAGCCCAGGACCGTACCGTTGAGGTAGATGTTCTCCCGGGCGGTCAAGTCCATGTCGAAGCCCGCACCCAGCTCGATGAGGGGGGCGATGGTGCCGTTGACGGTCACTTTGCCCTTGCTGGGCTTGTACACGCCCGCAATGGTCTTGAGCAGGGTGGATTTGCCCGAGCCGTTCAGGCCCACAAGGCCGTAAAAATCGCCGGGCATGATGTCGAGGCTCACGTCCCTGAGGGCGTAGAACTCGTCGTACTGCAAGCGTCCCTGCACCATGGCAAGGAGGTATTCCTTCAGGCTCTCGTGCTTTTCGGTGGAGAGGTTGAAGCACATGGACACATTGTCCACTTTGATGATAGGTTCCATCGTTCTCTCCTCCCTCTTATATATGCAGCACGAAGCGGTCCTGTGTCTTGCGGAACATCTGGACGCCTATCAGCATCGAGATGAGGGCGCAGAGGCCGCAGACGAGGAACATATTGATGTCCAGCGGGATGCCCCACATCAGGGTGCGGCGGAAGCCCGTGATATACCAGTACATCGGGTTCAGCTTGATGATCTGCTGCATGTTGAAGCCGCCGATGGAGAAGGTCATCTGGGTGGGGTCGTAGAAGATGGCGGAGAAGTAGAGCAGCGCCGTGATAAAGACGCTCCAGATGTGCATGATGTCCCGGAAGAACACCGTCGCCGCCGCAAGGAAGAGGCCCACGCCGAGGCTGAAGAAGAAGAGGGTCACCAGCGGGTAGAGGGCTTCAAACACCGTGATATGGATGGGGCTGCCGGTGAACACCATGACCAGCGCCAGCGCCACAAAGCTGAAGACGCAGTTGACCATGGCGAAGCAGCACTTTTCCAGCGGGAAGACATATTTCGGGATATAGACTTTTTTCAGCAGGGAGGCCGCGCCGAGGACGCTGCTCATGCTGGTGGAGGTGGCCTCGTTGAAGAAGTTGAAGAGCAGCTGGCCGCACATCAGGAAGACCGGGAAGTTGTCGATGCCGCTGCCCCGCATATCCATCAGGCTGCTGAACACCGCCCAGTACACCAGGCACATGAGCAGGGGGTTGAGCACGCTCCACACCACGCCCAGCACACTGCGGCGGTATTTGAGCTTAAAGTCACGGCTGACGAGGTTCCACAGCAGATAGCGGTAGCACCACAGGCCGTTGAACATTGCCTTGAGTTTTTTCACAGGCGATCACCACTTTTCAAAATACTCGAACTTCTGGGCAGCAAAGGGCTCATGGAGCTTGTCCTTGGCGCTGGTCTTGTGCTCACAGCCGCAGTCGGGCCACTGGACGTTGACGGTGGGGTCGTCGTAGGGGATGCCGCCCTCGCTGGTGGGGTCGTAGACATCGGTACACTTGTAGCAGAACTCGGCCACATCGCTCAGCACGAGGAAGCCGTGGGCAAAGCCCTCGGGGATATAGAACATCTTCTTGTTCTCCTCGGAGAGGGTCACGCCCACCCACTTGCCGAAGGTGGCGCTGTTGGGGCGGCAGTCTACGGCGACGTCGTAGACTTCGCCCCTGGTCACACGCACCAGCTTGCCCTGGGTGTGGTTCTTCTGGAAGTGGAGGCCGCGCAGCACGCCGCGGGTGGAGCGGCTCTGGTTGTCCTGCACGAATTCCTTGTCGATGCCGGCCTCGGCGAACTGGTCTTTCTGATAAGTCTCCATGAAATAGCCGCGGTCATCGCCGAACACCTGCGGCTCAATGACGACGACACCGGGGATCTCAGTCTGCGTAAAGGTGAATTTGCCCATAATTATTTTCCTCTCTGTTTTGTTTTATCGTTTTTTGTTATTTTGTTGTATATGGAAAAGCTTTTTGCGGCTTTTGCGCGATTTTTAATGTTTCAAGGGCTTTTGCTTTTTGGTTTTCCGGAGGCGCATCACCCGCATCACGCACAGCGTGGCACCGGCAGCAGCTGCCGTGCAGGCCAGCGAGATGGCGATGAGCATTCCCGCCATCCTGGCAGGCTTAACGTCGGAGGCCGTGTCCAGCTCTCTGCCCGCGTTCGCTTCCAGCAGCGCATCCAGCCCGGTGAGTACCGCCGGGACCCGGACACTCGTCGATTCCTGCTTATCACCGCCATTGACGGTATACACTGCGTACACTTCCGGCGAAGTACCCAGAACGTATCGTTCGGGCAGCTCCAGCGACACCGAGACATCCCCCGCCGTCACGCCGTCGGCCAGCAGCAGCCGGACGCCGGGGTCGGTGACGGTCACCTTGCCCAGCGTTCCGCCGCCGCCCACGACTTCCACCTCTCCGGTCAGGCCCTGGGAGGGCAGGTCGGTGTAGCCGGTGTAGCGGGCGAAAGCGTAGTCCAGCAGGGTGCGGACGTCGTTGTACTTATCGGTCTTCATCTCGCTCTGCATGGTCACGCAGATGAGGCGGACGCCGTTCTGTTCCGCGAGGCAGACGTAGCTGTAGCGGGCGATGTTGGTGTAGCCGATCTTGGAGCCGCGGATGGCCGGGATGTAATACCGGCTGTAGCTCAGCCGCATTTTATCCTGCTGAGAGAAATAGCGGGTCACCGGCTGGACATTCGTGGGCGCCATGGTGTACATCTCGAGACGGGTGAAAATGGTCTCAAAGCCCGGCTGGGTCAGCGCCCATCGCAGGATCTGGGCCATGTCGTAGCAGCTGGTGTAGTGGTCATCGCCGCTGATGCCGTGGGGGTTGGCGAAGTGGGTGTGCTCAAGCCCCAGCGCCGCCACCTGCGCGTTCATCGCGGCCACGCCGCCCTCGATGGTGCCGCCGCCGAAGTATTCGGCCAGCAGGTTCGCGCCGTCGTTGGCGCTGGCGATCATGGTTCCGTAAAGAGCGTCCTGCAGGGGGACTTCTTCGCCCTCCCGCAGGGCGATATGGCTGGAATCGGTGCCTGCGAGGGAGTAGACGTCCTCATGGGAGACTGTGAGCTTCACGCCGTCCCAGTTTCCCTGCGCCTTCTGGCAGGCAAGGCCCAGCGTCATCACCTTGGTGATGGACGCCGGATGCAGTTCTTCGTTCATATTCTGCTGTGCCAGCACGAGGCCGGTGTCTGCATCAATGATGCAGTAAGCCTCCGTCGTGGTCAGGGCCGGGCCCACTGCCCCGGCAGACAGCGCCGTGCAGAGCAGGAGCAACGCTGTAAGAAGTGCAGCGATGTATTTTTTCATTCGATCATTCTCCACAAATCTTCATAGATAAACTTAGTATACCACACTTTCCCCTGCCTGAAAAGACGCCTTTCATCCACACGGACATTGCAGCACCGGCTGTAATTGCCGCCCTTCCAGCGCCGCTTCCAGCGTCTGGGGCAGCAGCTCGAACCGCGCCTTGAGGCTCTGGGGCTTGGTGTTAGGGTCATCCTGCCCGTAAGGCACAAAATAATAGTGCTTGCGCTGGTAGAGCCGGGCGATGTTCTCCCCGGAAGCGCCCAGCCCGTCGTTCGTCGAGACAGCGATGACGACGGGACAGCCCACCCGGAGCAGACTCTTCGCCGCCAGCGTCACCGGCGTGTCGGAAAGGCCCTCGGCCAGCCGGGCCAGCGTGGCCCCCGTGCAGGGCGCGATCACGAGGGCGTCGGCCAGATGCCGTGGGCCGAGAGGCTCCACCGCCTGCAGGGTGTCCAGAACCGGACGGCCCGTCAGCCCTTCCAGCTGATGCCGCCAGCCGGAGGCCCGGCCAAAGCGGGTGTCCTGCCCCGCCGCAAAGCTCATCACCGGCAGAAGTTCCCACCCCTGCCCCCGCAGCGCACGGGCCGCATCCAGCGCCGCTTCCAGTGTGCAGAAGCTGCCGCAGACCGCAAAGGCCGCGCAGCGTTGTTTCTTCTCTATCATGATGCTTCCTCCCTCTGCCCGATCATATCGCACACCGTCTGGGCCACCGCCTCGCCTGCCGTCTCGGGCGCGCAGGCGGCGGGCAGGCTCAGCGCATGGATGGCTCTGTGACCCAACCGCCGGGCCGCGTCGAAGTCGGTGCCGCCGGGGCGGGACGCCAGATCTACGATAAAGCTCTGCGGCCGCAGCCGGGCCAGCACTGCCTCGCTGAGCACCGGCGCAGGCACCGTGTTCACCACTGTATCAAAGGCCGGCGCTATCTGCCCGAGCCGGTCGATGGGGACGCTCCGCAGCCCGAAGCTCTCGGCCAGCGCCCTCTGGGCCGGGCGGCGGGCCGCCGCCGTCACCTGCGCTCCCAGCGCTGCCAGCCGGACGCCCAGCGCCTGCCCCACCGGCCCGAAGCCGGTCAGCAGGATGCTGCTGCCCCAGAGGGTGCGGCTGCGCTCTTTCATCAGGATGCCGATGCACCCTTCCGCCGTGGGGATGGCGTTGCGGATGGTCAGCTCTTCCCGGGCGAAGTAGTCTACCAGCTCTACCCCGGCCTCGGCGGCGATGGCTTTCGCCTCCACCGACAGCATCCCGCCCAGCGCCAGCGTACCGGGCCTTGCAGCCCGCAGCAGTTCGGCCAGCGGCGTCCGTGCCGCGTCCAGCGGCAGGGGCAGCAGGATATAATCTGCCACTGCGATCATCTCCGGCCCGCCCACACTGTACCCGGCCCGGGCCAGCGCCCGGGCCGCTGCGGCCTGCCGGGCGTCGCCGCCCACCACCGCAAAGCATTTCTGTCCTTCCACTGCAAGGCCCCCTCCCACATGCTCGGTGTGCCATCCTATGCAGAGGCTGTGCCGAGGGTGCAAAAAGGCCCGGCAGACGCTTTACAGCATCCGCCGGGCCTTACTTTTTTTTATTTAAGGTTCAGGAGTGCGCCTTAGCGGCCGCAGCTCTCGCCGCTGCAATGGTCGCAGTCCTCTTCCAGCTTGCCCACGATGGGTTCCGGGTCGATGCCCTGACGACGGTAGTAGTCGGACAGAGCGGCCTTGACGGCCTGCTCAGCCAGAACAGAGCAGTGGACCTTGATGGGAGGCAGACCTTCCAGAGCCTCGACAACGGCCTTGTTGGTCAGCTTCAGAGCCTCGTCAATGGTCTTGCCCTTGATGAGGTCGGTGGCCATGCTGCTGGTTGCGATCGCAGCGCCGCAGCCGAAGGTGAGGAACTTGACGTCAACGATGACGTTGTTCTCGATCTTGAGGTACATCCGCATGATGTCGCCGCACTTGGGGTTGCCGACTTCACCCACGCCGTTTGCGTCGGGGATCTCACCCACGTTGTGCGGATGTGCAAAATGCTCCATGACCTTTGCGCTATACATACCTGCCATTTTAGTTTTCTCCCTTCAGGCTGAAGTGACGGGCCGTGTTCTGGCCCTGCAGCCACATACAACTCATAGCACGACGGCGGGGAATGACTTCCTCCAGCACATCGCACAGATATTTCGCTTCTTCCATCGTGTTCTGCGGGCCAAAGGTGAACCGCATGGAACCGTGGCCGATCTCTTCCGGCACACCGATGCTCAGCAGCACGTGGCTGGGGTCAAGGCTGTCGGAGTTGCAGGCAGAGCCGGTAGAGGCGCAGATGCCGTGCATATCGAGGTCGAGCAGGATGGTCTCGCCCTCCAGACCCGGGAAGCTGATGTTGGCGTTGCCGGGCAGACGATGCTCAAGGCCGCCGTTCAGACGGGCCTCGGGGATGTTCTTCAGGATGCGGTCGATGACGTAGTCACGCAGCTCCTTCTCGCGGGCCATGCGCTCTTCCAGATGCTCGGTCGCCATCTCGAGGGCCTTGCCCATGCCGGCGATGCCGGCGACGTTCTCAGTACCGGCGCGGTGGCGTGCTTCCTGGCTGCCGCCGTCGATGAGGTTCTGGGGCCAGATGCCCTTGCGGCAGTACAGAGCGCCCATGCCCTTGGGGCCGTTGAACTTGTGAGCGCTCATGGACAGCATATCCACGCCCAGCTCCTTGACGTCCACGGGGATGGCACCCACAGCCTGAACCGCATCGGTGTGCATCCAGACGCCGTGCTTGTGGGCGATCTCAGCGATCTCCTTGATGGGCTGGATGGTGCCGATCTCGTTGTTGGCCATCATGATGCTGATGAGGGCGGTGTCGGGGCGGATCGCAGCCTCGACATCCTCCGGGCGGATGTAGCCCTCCGTGGTGGGTTTGATATAAGTGACCTCGAAGCCCAGACGCTCGAGAGCTGCCATGCTGTGCATGATGGCGTGATGCTCGAAAGCGCTGGTGATGAGGTGCTTCTTGTTCTGGCGGGCCTTGGTGAAGGCAGTCCCCTTCACAGCCCAGTTGTCGGCCTCAGAGCCGCAGCCGGTGAAGAAGATCTCGGACGTGGAGGCGTTGATGGCCTTTGCCACCTGTGCGCGGCCCTTGTCCACGAACTCCTTGGCCTCATAGCCCACACTATAATGGCTGCTGGGGTTGCCGCAGGCGCCGCTCAGTGCCTCGACCATCACAGCCAGTGCTTCGGGAGCGCAGGCAGTGGTAGCAGCGTTATCCAGATAAACCACTTTTTCTGTGTTTTCCATAGGAATGGTTCCTTTCTGCTAAAATGTGGGAGCGCCGCGCCTTCCAGGGGGCCGGGGCGCTGCCCGCATAGATTCCATTTGACGGAATAGTTATATCATATCATTCCCTAGTATGTCAATGGGAATACTCGAATTTCGTGATTCAGTCACATTTCCGGCCTTTTCCGGTGAGTTTTCCCAGCAACACCTTCCATTTCGGGTAGCCCCAGCGCTTGTCTTCGTCGAAATCGTCGGTCAGCTTCCACGGGAAAGGGCTGCCGTCGAAGTAGAGATTTCCCGCTTCGTCCACGCGGTCCAGCTTTCGGGGCAGATAGTCCTCGTCGTAGTAGCTCTTGCGGCGGTCGGGCAGCGCCCAGTGGAGGGTGCCGTCTGCGTCCATCCCCTCGGCCCAGACACCGAATACAAAGGTCGCCGCCTCGCCGTAGCAGTGCTGCTCCATCCGGATGGCACCGTCGTAGTAGAACTTGATGACTTCCAGCGTGCCGGACTCCTTTTTGCCGTCTTTGCCCAGCGTGGGGCGGTAGTCCTGCTGGTAGCGGCAGCCGCAGTGGGTGCCGGCGAACTGTTTGGCGGTAAACATCTTCTGTCCTTTCTGCTTCTGCGCGCGCCGATGGCGCGGGGCTGGTTTTTTCTTTTGGTCAAATGGCTTGCGCTCCGCGCGGGCGCGCCTGTGCGCGGGGGATGTTTTCTCTTTTGGTCAAACGGCTTTGCGCTCCGCGCGGGTGCGCCTGCGGCGTGGGGCAGGTTTTTTCTTTCGGTCAAATGGCTTTGCGCTCCGCGCGGGCCAGAGGTAGGGAGGGGTGT
>OGZT01002372.1_pt1 | contig 10591 bp, 7 predicted proteins | sample 1576891 | NCBI WGS metagenome assembly OGZT01 (sample SAMEA3541521, study PRJEB24748) | human gut metagenome | biome: human gut; feature: human-associated habitat; material: faeces | place: China | collected 2012 | reverse complement strand
CATGACCTGTCTGGAGTCAAGCGGGATATCCTTGACCGGATCGAGTCCTGTGAGATCCTGCAGCATACGGATCATCGTCGGATCATCGTGTCCGAGAATATCGAGTTTCAACAGGTTGTGGTCGATGGAATGGTAATCGAAATGGGTTGTGATCGTCTTCGTGGTCATATCATTCGCCGGATGCTGTACCGGGGTAAACGAATAGATCATCTCGCCGAGCGGCAGAACAACGATACCTCCCGGATGCTGTCCCGTTGTCCGCCGTACGCCGACACACCCCTGAACGATCCGGTTGATCTCACAGTTTCTCTTTCTCTCCCCATGCTCCTCAAAATAATTCTTCACATAGCCGTAGGCCGTCTTATCTGCCAGAGTACCGATAGTACCCGCACGGAACGTCTGCCCTTTACCGAAGATAACCTCCGTATAGTCATGGGCACGGCTCTGGTATTCACCGGAGAAGTTTAAGTCGATATCAGGCTCCTTATCTCCCTTGAATCCCAAGAACGTCTCGAACGGAATATCAAAACCGTCCTTAACCATCGGATGTCCGCAGACCGGACACACCTTATCCGGCATATCACATCCCGCCATACCTCCGTACTTTTTTACCTCCTCCGAATCAAAATCATAATAATGACAGTTCGGGCAGGAATAATGGGGACTTAGCGGGTTTACCTCCGTGATACCGGACATCGTGGCGACAAAGGACGAACCTACCGAGCCTCGTGATCCAACCAGATACCCGTCCTCGTTGGATTTCCATACTAATTTCTGCGCAATGATGTACATGACCGCGAATCCGTTGGAGATAATGGAATGCAGCTCCCGCTCCAGACGGTCTACAACGATCTTCGGTAGATTTTCACCGTACATCTCATGGGCGCGGTTGTAACAGATGTTTCGCAGCGTCTCATCAGACTTGTCGATGACCGGCGGACACTTATCCGGCCGCACCGGCGCGATCGGCTCACACATGTCGGCGATCATTCTCGTATTCGTGACAACGACCTCGTAACACTTGTCACTTCCCAGATACTCAAACTCTGAGAGCATCTCTTCCGTTGTCCGCAAGAACAACGGAGCCTGTTCATCCGCATCCTTAAATCCCATTCCGGCCATCAGGATCTTCCGGTAGATCGCGTCATCCGGATCCATAAAATGCACATCGCAGGTCGCACACACCGGCTTGTTAAACTGCTCGCCGAGAGAAACGATCTTCCGGTTGATATCCATCAGGTCATCCACCGTCTTCACCGTGCTCTTCTCATCCCTCAGCATAAACATGTCGTTTCCAAGGGGCTGGATCTCCAGATAATCGTAGAACTTCACGAGCTTCGCAAGCTCCGCATCCGGTACACCCCGCAGGATCGCCTGATAAAGCTCTCCCGCCTCGCAGGCCGATCCGATGATCAGCCCCTCCCTGTACTGGTTCAGCACACTTTTCGGGATTCTCGGCCTCCTTGAAAAATATCTCAGGTGGGACCACGAAACAAGACGGTACAGGTTTACACGTCCCAGATCATTCTTTGCGATGATGATGACATGGTACGTTGGCATCTTCATGATCGTCTCATCACTCACCTGGCTGAATTCCTCCAGCTGGTCGAGATTTGTCATATCATGCTGTTTTTTTAACATTTCCACGAATTTCAGAAAAATTCCGGCAGTTGCCTCCGCATCGTCCACGGCACGGTGATGATTCTCGAGGGAGACCCCCAATGCCTTCGCTACTGTATCCAGCTTAAACCGGTTCAGGTTCGGAAGGAGCACCCGCGCCAGAGTCACCGTATCGAGGACTGTCGGGTCAAAGGGAAGCCCTAAAAGTCCTGCATTGTGGGAGATAAAGCTCACATCGAAGGACGCATTGTGGGCCACAAGAGCCGCATCCCCCACAAACTCGAGAAATCTCGGCAGCACCTTGTCCACCGTATCCGCCCCCATGACCATGGCATCGTTGATTCCAGTCAGGCGCTCAATATCAAACGGGATCGGCACCTCCGGGTTCACAAACTCGTCCATCCGGTCAATGATCTCGCCGTTTCTCACCTTCACGGCACCGATCTCGATGATCCTGTTCTTCATCGGTGAAAATCCCGTGGTCTCGATATCGAACACCACGTACTCGCCGTCGAGACTCTGGTTTCTGGAATTGACGACCATCTCCTTCATATCATCGACAAGGTACCCCTCAACTCCGTAGAGGACCTTAAAAGTATCCCCTTTGTCGAGGGCGTGGTTCGCGTCCGGGAACGCCTGGACACAGCCATGATCCGTTACCGCCAATGCCGGCATCCCCCACTTTTTCGCCCGTTTCACGAGGTCCTTCACCTCGGAGACACCATCCATATCACTCATCTTCGTATGGCAGTGGAGCTCCACGCGCTTCACCGGGGCGTTATCCACCCGCTTGGTAGTAAAATCCTCACTCTTCCTGATGCCCACGATAGAACCGATGGTCAGCTCGCCGTCGAACTTATCAATGGTGGTGATTCCCTTGATCTTGATGAAGTTTCCTTCCTTGATAGCCGCAGTGGCGTCCTCCTCCTGACCCTCTCTTAAGAACATCTTTACAGTAATACTGTCTGTAAAGTCTGTAAGATCGAAGATCATGAGCTTGTTTCCGCTCCGGAGTTCCCGCTTCTCCGCCCGGATCACTTTACCACGGATCACGACCTCGCCGATCTCACCGTCGATGTCATGGATATTCACCGCATCGCCCTCAAAATCGCGCCCGAAAAGAACATCCGGGTTCTCCGACTTTCGGTACGGGATCCTTCCGTCGGAGCCTTTCCGGAAACCGCCGGAGAATCCACCCTTTCCCTTCTCGCCGAAGGTCTTCTTCGTGAATCCGCCGCCGTTCCCGTTCTGTCCGCCGCCCGCGGACTTTCCTGTCTGGTTTCCGCCGCCCTTTCCAACCGCGTCCGTCTTCTGCTTTGCAGCTCCAAAACCGGCCGATGTCTTTGTGCCGGAACCGCTCTTTCCACTGGCTGCCTTTCCCGGATCCGCGCCGGATCTGCCGCCGGAAGCTCCAGAACCGGCCGCACTTTGAACTGCCATCTGAACATCCGCGTTTCCATTTCCATCCCCGAATGTCCCGTTAAATCCGCCGTTTGACGTTCTTTCATCCCAGGGGGCACTCTCCTCTGCACCTTCTAAGTAATTCTCCTCACTCTGTACACCTAAAACGAGTTCTCCTCCCGGCTTCATGAATACCGGCTGGTCCATCGGATCTTTCTTTTCACTCTCTTTATATAAAAATTCCACCTCAGCCGCAAGCCCGCAACGCTCCGTGAAGATCTTTTCCAGTACCCGTCCGACTTCCTTAGACCGCTCCCTGTAGATCAGATTGTCCTCGATGGTCATGACCATCTTGTCATCGGTGACAAACCTCGTGTCCGCCCGGCGGAGAATATTATACTCGATCATGCCGTAGTTCTTTAACTCCATGAGGATACTGTCCCGGTAGACATCGTAGAGCTTCTCCGGGGTATACTGTGCCGAGAGGCGGTATTTCTCTAAGATCTTGATCGTGATCGGTCTCCCCGGGAACAGCTGCTTCGCGATCCCGTCCTCTAAGGCATAAATATTCTTTTTATGGATCAGCCGGGGACTCCTGATATAAACACGAATAGAGCTTCTGTCCTTTGTCATGGTGACCTTTTCCACCACAACAAGCTTCAAAAGCTCTTTCAGTTCATCAGCAATATTAAGCCCCGGGAAAACTTCAAGGAATGGTTTTTCCATACTTATTTCTGCATCTCCTGCATCTTCAAAAGCTCTTCCCGAAGAACGGAAAGAAGTTCATGTTCCGGTACCTTTTTGATGATCTCTCCCTTTTTGATCAGGAGACCTTCGCCGATTCCACCGGCGATTCCGATATCCGCACTTCTCGCCTCGCCAGGTCCGTTGACCACGCAGCCCATAACGGCTACCTTCACATCAAGATCCATGCCGGATACCATATCCTCTACCTGATTTGCCAGGTGAATGAGATCGATCTGGGTCCTTCCGCAGGTCGGACAGGAAACAACTTCCACGCCGCCCTTCCTGAGCCCTAACGTTTTCAGGATCAGTCTCGCGCTCTTTACTTCCTCCACCGGATCTCCGGTTAAGGAGACACGGATCGTATCGCCAATCCCCTCATGGAGAATGATTCCAAGACCCACGGAGGACTTGATGTTTCCGGAAAGCAGTGTTCCGGACTCTGTGATCCCCACATGAAGCGGATAATTCGTCTTCTTTGCGATAAGCTCGTGAGCTGCCACACACATTAAAACGTCGGAGGACTTGATGCTGATCACAAGATTATCGTATCCCAGCTCCTCCACAACGGCCACTTCCTTCAATGCGCTCTCAACGAGAGCTTCCGCCGTCACACCGCCGTATTTTGCGAGGAGGTCTTTCTCCAGAGAGCCACTGTTTACTCCCACGCGGATCGGGATCCCGCACTCTTTCGCCTTGTCGACGACAGCCTTCACCCGCTCTCTCGCCCCGATGTTGCCCGGGTTGATGCGGATCTTATCCGCTCCGCTCTCGATGGCTGCGATAGCCAGGCGGTAGTCAAAGTGAATGTCGGCAACCAGCGGAATATGGATCTGCTTCTTGATCTCGCGGATCGCAGCCGCCGCTTCCATGGTCGGAACCGCCACACGGATGATGTCGCATCCGGCGTCCTCCAGGCGGTGGATCTGCTCTACCGTCGCCGCCACATTCTCCGTCTTCGTGTTGCACATGGATTGGATCAGAACCGGATTTCCCCCGCCGATCTTTTTGTCCCCAATCTGAATTTCCTTTGTATGATCTCTATACATACATCTCTCTCCCACTTCAAAAAACGAAATTTCACTCCTGCTAAAATATCATTCTCAAATCATTAAATACAACAAACACCATAAATGTCATGAGCAGCGCCATCCCGGCCACATTCACCGCGCTCTCCACTCTCTGGCTCACCGGATGTCTCGTGATGAGTTCCCAGAGTAAGAATACCAGCCGTCCGCCGTCAAGCGCCGGGAACGGGAGCAGATTCATAACGCCCAGGTTCGCCGAAAACATGACCATAAGATTTAAGAGATTCATCACAACCGTCACGAATCCGTACTGGGTGTTCTCTTCCACAGTCTGATCGATGATCGTGACAATGCGGACAGGTCCTGCGATATCGTTTGTGGAGACCTTGCCCCCGGCGATCATCTTCAGGCTGTCGATCACCGTGAGGATCCAGTACCGCACCTCGTAGACGCTGTACTGCAGAACCTGCACCAGTGACTCCGGGGCATCCCGGTGTCCCTGAAGAAGGACGCCGAGGTAATACCTGCCGTCCTTAAACTCCGGCTGGATCACCGTGTGTTCTGTCGTCCACGACGATGATGTTTCGTCATATCGTCTATACTCCACCTGCACCGGATCCTGTCCGGCCGTCATCAGGTACATGGAGATCTCCCTGGAAAGATGGATCTTTCTGCCATCAAGCTTTGTGATCACATCGCCCTCTTTCAGTCCAGCCGTCTCCGCAGGCATTCCCTCGGAGGTTCCAGCGATGACTGCAGGATCGATTCCGGCCCAGGATAAGATCACCAGGGAAAAAACGAACGCCAGGATAAAGTTGAAGAGCGGTCCTGCGGCGATCACCGCCATCTTCGCCAATGGTCCCTTATCAAAGAAGGAAACTCCCTTCACATCCGGGACTTCTTCCTTTTCATCCTCATCTTCCCCGAATTCTCCAAGCATCGCACAGGAGCCGCCGAGGGGCAGAAGCTTTAAGGAATACCGGATTCCGGTCTTTTGGCTCACCCATGAGAGAAGTCTCGGTCCGAATCCCACCGAGAACTCCACCACGGCAATCCCGTTTAACCGCGCCAGGAGATAATGTCCAAATTCATGAAACAGGATGATTCCGCCAAGGACAACCACCGCTGCCAGATACCCAAGATCCAACTTTAATATTCACCTGCTTTCATTAAAACATCATAACTATTCAGTACCTTCATAGTTACATGCAAAAATCCATTCCAGATCAGCTTTGCTGATGGGATTTTTGCTTTCCAGCTCAAGTTTTCTTACGATCAGCGCAGCAAATGCGCAGACCTACTGAACAGTTACAAAATATCATTCAATCTTTGCATATACCTCTGATGTGTAAAACAGATTTTTCAATCATTATGCAGCCTTAGAAATTCCACTGCTTCTTCAGGAACTCGTAAGTCTCCGCTTCCGTCTCAAGCACCTCATCCAATGACGGATGGGCGATCTTCTTATGATGTTCCATTGCAGCCTCGAGCATATCCGTGATCTCCAGATAGCTGATCTTCTTCCCGAGGAACTTCGCAACCGCGAACTCGTTCGCCGCGTTAAACACTACCGGCACGGAACCGCCCGCTTTTCCTGCTTCTCTCGCGAGTGCCAGGCCGCGGAAATTCTCGTAATCCGGCTTGTCGAATATGATCTCCTTCATGGACCAGAAGTCGAGACGATCTCCCCTCATTGGTCTGCGCTCCGGGTAATAGAGGGCATACTGGATCGGAAGCTTCATATCCGGCGTTCCGAGCTGCGCCATCACAGCGCCGTCCTCAAACTGTACCATAGAGTGGATCACACTCTTTGGTTGCACAACGACCTGGACATCGTCCATTCCCACATCAAAAAGCCATTTCGCCTCCATGACCTCGAGACCTTTGTTGACCATGGTGGAACTGTCGATGGTGAGCTTCGCTCCCATGGACCAGTTCGGATGCTTTAAGGCGTCCTCCACCTGGACATTCTTCATCTGCTCTCTCGTCCATCCGCGGAACGGGCCGCCGGATGCCGTTAATAGGATCTTTTCAATCTTATTCCCGTGTTCCCCGTTTAAACACTGGAAGATCGCGCTGTGCTCACTGTCCACCGGAAGAAGACGGACTTTTTTCTCCTTCACAAGCGGGATGATGAGATGTCCCGCAGTGACAAGCGTCTCCTTGTTCGCCAGGGCAATGTCCTTTCCCGCCTCGATCGCAGCCATCGTCGGGCGGATGCCGATCATGCCCACCACTGCCGTCACGAGGATCTCATATCCTTCCATGACCGCAATCTCCAAAAGTCCTTCCATGCCGGAGACGATCTTCGTGTCTGTATCTGCCACGCGGACAGCCAGCTCTTTTGCCTTCTCCTCATCCCAGACACCGCAGATCTTCGGGGAGAATTCACGGATCTGGCTCTCCAGCGCATCGATGTTTCTTCCCGCCGCGATTCCTACAACTTCTATATCTCCGTTTGCACGGACTACATCCAAAGTCTGGGTTCCGATGGAACCTGTGGAACCCAGAATAGCAATTCGTTTCATCTCTTTGTCCTTTCCTACCGGATGCCCATAAATGTGATAGCGAAATAGATCGCCGGGGCGGTAAAGATCATGCTGTCAAACCGGTCTAAGATTCCGCCATGGCCAGGGATCAGATTTCCGTAATCCTTGATGTCATGGTTTCTCTTGATGGCGGAGGCCGCTAAGTCTCCCACCATGGAGATCACCGCCGCGATGGCGCAGGCAGCTCCCGAGATCACGCCCGGATTTATCACCTGGATCATATTGTTCTTAAAGAAGGTTCCGTAGAGGAATCCTAAGACTGCCGCGCCCACGACACCTCCGATGGCACCCTCCACGGTCTTTTTCGGGCTCAGCTTCGGGGTCATCTTATGCTTTCCAAAAAGCTTTCCCGCGCAGTAGGCGAAGGTATCACAGCCCCAGGAGCTTAAAAGGATCAGCCATACGAGATATTTTCCGTCCGGCATCTCCCGCACCTGATAGAGGTAGGAGAACATGATCCCCACATAGAAGATTCCAAAGAACGCCACCGTGATCTGCTCCGTCCCGTACTTCGGGAACGTCACCACGTAGATCGTCATTAAGATCATGAGGGAAATGATAGCGAGGAACGTCACATACTGCTCCCTGTTTCCCATGATCCAGTAATAAGCAACGACAGCCGCATAGCCCACAAACCCCGGTGCCGATCTCTCGATCTTCATGACCCGGTAAAGCTCATAAAGTCCGATCAAGGAGATCGTCATGGAGCCGAAATAAAGGACTGCACTGCCCTCAACAAGCAGAAACGCCGCAATGATCACAAGGACGATTCCGCTGATCAGTCTTGTCGTAAACATAAGATCACCTCTTACTCCGTTTTTACCGCCGTAACTCCTCCGAACCGACGCTCTCTCTTATTGTACTGGCGGATCGCGTTCAATAATTCTTCCTTATTGAAATCCGGCCACAGGCATTCTGTCACGTAGAGTTCTGAGTACGCGAGCTGCCATAACAGGTAGTTAGAGAGGCGAAGCTCCCCGCTGGTGCGGATCATGAGATCCGGATCCGGGATTCCTGCCGTGTCCAGGTAGGACGCGAAAACTTCCTCCGTCATATCCTCCGGCGCGATCTTCCCTTCCTCCACATCCGTCATGATCTTTCTCACTGCTCTCGTGATCTCATCGCGGCTTCCGTAGTTTACGGCGATCACAAAGGTCATTCCTGTATTTTTTTTTGTCTTTTCTTCCAGGACATTGATCGCATCTACGATATCCGACGCAAAACGGCCTCTCTCGCCGATCATGCGGACACGGATGTTGTTCTTTTCAGCCATTGCGAGAAGTCTCTTCGCGTAGAAACGGAATAACTGCATCAGCGCACCGACTTCCTCCTCCGGGCGTTTCCAGTTCTCTGTGGAAAATCCGTAAACTGTCAGATACCGGATTCCAAGCCGTGCTGCGTCCTCAACGACCTGCTCCAGTGTCTCACATCCCTTTTTATGTCCAAGCTGTCTCGGAAGTCCGCGCTTCTTCGCCCATCTTCCGTTTCCATCTAAGATCAGTGCCACATGGGCGGGAATCTTCAAATTTTCTTCCATGATTGTTCTCCCTTTATCTTTTGGCTCGTTGCCCGCGCAGACTATGAGAAACGTAAGTATTTCTCAAGTTGCCGCGTCTTCTACACTCTGTTCCGGTCGTTGCTGGACAAGCGCCACTGGCGCTTAGCAACGTCAAAACCTCGTGCAAGCACGGGCCTTGACTCGTTGCCCGCGCAAACAAACGGGGACAGGAAAACTTCCCCTGCCCCCTGTCTGTTTTGTGTAGTAGGAAACTCCGATTAAACGGTAAGAATTTCCTTTGTCTTGTTCTCAACGGCCTTGTCGATCTTCTCGATGGACTTGTCGGTAAGCTTCTGGACTTTCTCGGTGAGCTCTTTTAAATCGTCCTCAGAGATCTCATCGTTCTTCTCCATCTTCTTGAACGCTTCATTCGCGTCGCGGCGGATATTGCGGATCGCTACCTTAGCGCCGTCGCCTTTTTTCTTAACATCCTTTGCAAGCTCTTTACGTCTCTCCTCGGTGAGCTCTGGGAATACGAGACGGATCACGGAACCGTCGTTGCTCGGGTTGATTCCAAGCTCGGAGGTCTGGATCGCCTTCTCGATTGGGCGGATCAGACTCTTCTCCCACGGCTGGATCAGGATCATTCTTGCCTCCGGAACGGAGATATTTCCGACCTGCTGGATCGGTGTCGGTGTTCCGTAGTAATCCACTTTGATCTTGTCAAGTACATGCGGGTTCGCACGTCCTGCGCGGATGGATGCGTACTCGTTTAAGAGGGCATCGATGGATTTTTCCATTTTCTCTTCATATACTTTTAATTCTTCGCTCATGGTTTCCTCCTGTTATCAGACGGTAACGATCGTACCGTTAATTTTTCCCTGCATGGCGTTCGCGATTCCATCCTTTTCGTTTAAGGAGAATACCGCCATCGGCATTTTGTGTTCCATACACATAATAGAAGCAGTCAGGTCAACGACACCGAGCTGCTTGTCGATCACTTCCTGGATCGAGATCTCGTCATACTTTTTCGCATTCGGATTTACCTTCGGATCACTGTCGTATACGCCGTCGATGGACTTTGCGAGGAGAATGCAGTCTGCATCCATTTCGATCGCCATCAGAGTGATCGTCGTGTCGGTAGAGAAATACGGCTGTCCGATTCCACCGGCAAAAAATACGACCATTCCGTGCTCAAAATACTTGTTCGCGCGGTCCTTGGAGAACAGTTTTGTCATATTTCCGCACTCAAACGGGGTAAGGATCTGTGTCTTCATTCCCGCGTTCCGGAAGATCTCGGATACATAAATACAGTTCATGACAGTCGCAAGCATTCCGATCTGGTCTGCCTTCGGACGGTCGATCGCGTCGCTTGTACGTCCGCGCCAGAAGTTTCCGCCGCCGATCACAACGCCGACCTGTACACCTGCATCAACAGATGCCTTGACCTGTCTTGCAACTTCCTTTACCGTATCTTCGTCAAAGCCAGTCTTTTTCGGACCTGCAAGGGCCTCTCCGCTGAGCTTTAAAAAAACTCTTCTGTTTTTCATTTTCTCTGATCTCCTCGTAATCTTCTGTGACTGTTTCGTTCCAGTCGCCACAAATCTCTTTTTCCTTTCCACAGGGCAGACCACGACCGCCCCGCGGACTTAGGATAAGTATAACACACTTTCGTCTGTTTGCCAACAGTTTCAGACCGGCAGTCTACAAATTAAGGCAAATATAACTACTTTTGTCGTCGCAAAGAAAGA
>OGZT01002368.1_pt1 | contig 10628 bp, 9 predicted proteins | sample 1576891 | NCBI WGS metagenome assembly OGZT01 (sample SAMEA3541521, study PRJEB24748) | human gut metagenome | biome: human gut; feature: human-associated habitat; material: faeces | place: China | collected 2012 | reverse complement strand
ACGAACTGCTTATCAAAGGAGGGCTGACCGTGGCCGGCCTCGTAGCCCTCCAGCGGCCAGAAGCGGGAGGAATCGGGGGTCAGCATCTCGTCGCCGAGGATGACGTTGCCCTCCTCATCCAGACCGAACTCAAACTTGGTGTCGGCGATGATGATGCCGCGGGAGAGGGCATACTCAGCGCACTTCTTATACAGAGCGATGGTGTAGTCACGCAGCTTGGTGGCGTACTCCTCGCCCTTGCCGGGGAACAGCTTTTCCAGCACGTCGATGCTCTGCTCGTAGGAGATGTTCTCGTCGTGGTCGCCGATCTCAGCCTTGGTGGAGGGGGTGTAGATGGGCTCGGGCAGCTTCTCGGACTCCTTCAGACCCTCGGGCAGCTGGATGCCGCAGACCTTGCCGGTCTTCTGGTAGCTGGCCCAGCCGCTGCCGGTAATGTAGCCGCGGACGATGCACTCGACGGGCAGCATGGTCAGCTTGCGGCACATCATGCTGCGGCCCTCGTACTGGGGCTGCCGGAAGAACTCGGGCATCTCCTTCACGTCCACGCTCAGCATATGGTTGGGCAGCAGGTCGCGGGTGTAGTCGAACCAGAACTTGCTCATCTGGGTCAGCACCTTGCCCTTGTTGGTGACTTTATTCTTTAAGATAACATCGAATGCAGAGATGCGGTCGGTGGCGACCATGATGAGGCTGTCGCCGTTGTCGTAGATCTCGCGGACCTTGCCTTCCTTGATGGGCTTGAACTCAGTCATAGCAAAACTCTCCATTTCCCTTATTCCGTAGGTATCTTTTCTTTTGGTCATTGGCAGGCTGTCTGCCGTCCTGTTACACTATAATCTTACCATAGGAATTGTCCGTTGGGAAGAAACAGATGGGAGAGAAATGGGCCGATTTTTGGTTTTTTCTCGTGAAAAGTGCTAAAATCCAGCTTAAATTTTCGTCGTTTTGACGGTAAAAGTCGTACTTTCGCCCCATTTTCGCCTGCCTTGCTGACCGAAACGCCGTCATTGACGAAATTTGTGAAAACGTGTATCATGGGTAACAGCATCGCATTTTTCAACTTTTGTCTTTTAAGGAGGTCCATGCCATGCGCCCTCTCATCATCGCCCATCGCGGCGCGTCCCATCTGGCCCCCGAAAACACGCTGACCGCGTTCCGTCTGGCAAAGACGCTGGGTGCGGACGGCTTCGAGTGTGACGTTCAAATCACCCGAGACCGTCATCTCGTGGTGGCCCACGACTACCTCACCGACCTCAAGACCGGCGTCCACGGCAACATCCCGGATATGGACTTCGACGACCTGCGCCAGCTGGATTTCGGAAAATGGAAAAGCCCGGAGTTCGCGGGCGAAAAGATCCCCACCCTCGAAGAGGTTCTGGAAGTCGCGCAGGACTTCAGGATGGTACATATTGAATTGAAGCCCTACTTTGACCGGGACGAAGAGATCGTGGACCGGGTCATCGACGCCGTCCTTGACGCCGGACTGGAAGAAAAGGCCGTGCTCACCTCCTTCGAGTACGGCACCCTCCGCCGGGTGAAGGAGCGGATGCCCCAGATGGCCACCTGCGCCATGACCCTCAGCCCCGAATCCCAGCTCAGCCAGCCGGCCACCTTCTGGGAGAAACTGGGCCTCAAGAAGACCGACCCTCTCGTGGAGAAGCTTTCCAGCCCCCAGGCCCTCAGCGAAGCGGCCGCTCTGCTGGAAGACCCCAGCAGTCTGGACGAAGAGAACAGCATCCTCATCTACTACCTGAAAGACCGTCTCGATTTCCTCTGCTCCATCTACCCCGGCATGAACCTGGCCGAAATTCTGCAGCAGTATTATTATCAGACGGATTTTGTGAACTATGTGTCCCAGTTCGGCTTCCCGGTGGATTACGTCGGGCCGGAGTACCACGCCTTTTTCCGGGACAAAGACCTTGTCCCCAATGCCCACGCCCACGGCTTCAAGGTCGCGCCCTGGCCGGTGGGCAATGACAGCCGGGACGACCTGCGCCAGCTGTTCCGGCTGGACCCGGAGCTTGTGGTCACGAATAAGCCCGAGGTGGCCGTTTCCATCCTCACCGGGCTGGGCCAGTGGGACGAATCATCCAAAGAGGGTTGACAGCCCTCTTTTTTTAGTCCATAATAGTCCTGTATCAAACAGTTTTATGTGAAACAGTTCGACCTCCGAACATTCACAGCTCTGCCATATCATATAACGAACAGAAGGATGGTAACTATGTGTAAAGAAATCAAGCCTTGCTGCACTCCTGTCGCGCCGCCGTGGGAGGTGCCGCAGGTCATCCCGGCCCAGCTGCGCCGGGTGAACAACCTCATCTTCCGCAAGATCGGCCAGTTCTCCCGCACCAATGGCGTGGAGGCCGTGACCCCCATGCACGGCTGGATCATGGAGTACCTCTACCGGAACTCCGACACCCCCGTATTCCAGCGGGACATCGAGCGGGAGTTCTCCATCACCCGCTCCACCGTTACCAATATTTTACAGCTCATGGAGCGCAAGGGCTACATCGCCCGTCAGAGCGTCGCACAGGACGCCCGCCTCAAGCAGCTGGTGCTCACCGAAAAAGGCCGCCAGTTCCACGAAAACACCATGCTCGCCCTCCACCAGACCGACGAATATGTGGCCGACCTGCTCACCGAAGAAGAGAACACCGAGCTGCTGCGGCTGCTGAATAAATTATATCTGGGCTTGAAGTGAAACAAATATGAACTTTTTCCGAAACTTTGGAAAAAGCATTGACATTAAAATTGTTTTGTATAAAATTGTTCCGTACCAAACAATTATTCAAAGGAGGCTCAAAGTATGATAAAGAAGCTTGCTTCCCATCTGGGCGAATACAGACGCGCCGCCATCCTGACGCCGATGTTTTCCGCGCTGGAAGCAGTCATGGACATCCTGCTGCCCACCATCATGGCGTTCATCATCGACCTTGGCATTGAAAAGGGCGATATGAACGCCATCGTCAAATACGGCCTGCTCACCTTCGCAGTGGCGGCCATCGCCCTGCTGCTGGGCATTCTGGCCGGCAAGTACGCCGCCGAGGCGTCCACCGGCTTTGCCGGCAACCTGCGTGACGCGATGTATGAGAACATCCAGCACTACTCCTTCTCCAACATCGACAAATTCTCCACCGCCGGCCTCGTCACCCGCATGACCACCGACGTGACCAACCTGCAGAACGCTTTCCAGATGATGGAGCGCATGTGTGTGCGCGCCCCGGTCCATCTGGTGTTCGCACTCATCATGGCGTTCAGCATCGGCGGCCCTCTGGCCCTCATCTTCGTGGTGGCCGTCGCCTTCCTGCTGGCCGTGCTGGCAAGCATCATGGTCCCCACCTTCAAAATTTTTGACCGTGTTTTCAAGAATTACGACAACCTGAACTCCTCCGTGCAGGAAAACGTCTCCGCTATCCGCGTGGTCAAGAGCTTCGTCCGCGAGGGCTTCGAGAACGAGAAGTACACCAAAGCCTGCGAGGGTCTGTATCAGCAGTTCGTCAACGCAGAGAGCCGTCTGAGCTTCAACAGCCCCGCCATGCTGACGGCTATTTACGGCTGCAACATTGCCCTGAGCTGGTTCGGCGCAAAGTACATCCTGCACGGCGCGCTGACCACCGGCCAGTTAAATGCTCTGTTCGGCTACATCATGAACATCCTGATGGCTCTGATGATGCTGAGCATGGCTTTCGTCATGATCTCCATGTCCGCCGCTTCCGCAAAGCGTATCGTGGAAGTTCTGGACGAGAAGACCGACCTTCCCCCCGCCAAGGCTCCCGTGCAGGAAGTCAAGGACGGCAGCATCCGCTTCGATCACGTCACCTTCAAGTACAAGCACGGCTCCGGCCAGCCTGTCCTGAACGACATCACCTTTGACATCAAGCCCGGCGAGACACTGGGCATCATCGGCGGCACCGGCAGCGCAAAGTCCAGTCTGGTGCAGCTCATCCCCCGCCTGTACGACGCCGAGACCGGCACTGTCAGCGTGGGCGGCGTGGATGTCCGGGATTATAACCTCGACGTCCTCCGCCACGAGGTCTCCATGGTGCTCCAGAAGAACGTCCTGTTCTCCGGCACCATCCTCGACAACCTCCGCTGGGGCAATGAGAACGCCAGCGAGGAAGAGTGCATCCGTGTGGCGAAGCTGGCCTGCGCCGATGAGTTCATCGAGCGCTTCCCGGACAAGTACAACACCTGGATCGAGCAGGGCGGCTCCAACGTGTCCGGCGGCCAGAAACAGCGTCTGACCATCGCCCGCGCCCTGCTGCGCAAGCCGAAGGTCCTCATCCTCGACGACTCCACCAGTGCCGTGGATACCGCCACCGACGCAAAGATCCGGAAGGCGTTCCGTGAGGAGATCCCCGGCACCACCAAGATCATCATTGCACAGCGCATTTCCTCGGTGCAGGATGCCGACCGCATCCTTGTGCTGGACAACGGCCAGATCAACGGCCTCGGCACCCACGAGGAACTGCTGAAGAACAACGCGATCTATCAGGAAGTCTACAGCAGCCAGACTCAGGGCGGCGGCGACTTCGACAAGCAGGGAGGTGAGCAGTAATGGCAGAACAGAAAGCAAAAGTCGTCCATGGCCCCGGCCCCCGCGGCATGAGAGGCCCCCGTCCGAAGGTCGAGAACCCGGGCAAGCTGCTCAAGCGCATCATGGCAGAGGTGTTCCAGCACTATCTGCCTCACTGCATCCTCGTGCTCATCTGCATCGTGGTCAGCGCGCTGGCCAATGTGCAGGCAAGCCTGTTCCTGCAGACCCTTATCGACGACTATATCATCCCCATGACCCAGCAGCAGGACCCCAGCTTTGCACCGCTGGCCGGTGCGCTGGTGCGCGTCGGCTGCATCTATGTGGTGGGCATCCTCGCTGCATGGCTCAACGCCCGCATCATGGTCAACGTCACCCAGGGTACCCTGCGCAACCTGCGCACCCAGCTCTTCACCCACATGGAGAGCCTGCCCATCCGCTACTTTGACACCCATCCCCACGGCGACATCATGTCCGTCTACACCAACGACGTGGATACCCTCCGCCAGATGCTCAGCCAGAGCATCCCGCAGCTGGTGTCCAGCGCCATCACTATCGTTTCCGTCTTTGCCAGCATGTGCATGCTGAGCTGGCAGCTCACCATCGTCACCATGCTGATGGTAGCCCTGATGCTCTTCTGCACCAAGAAGATCACCCAGCAGAGCGGCAAGTTCTTCATCGCACAGCAGCGCGACCTTGGCAAAGTGAACGGCTACATCGAAGAGATGATGGAAGGCCAGAAGGTCGTCAAGGTCTTCACCCACGAGCAGAAGGCCCTCGAGGGCTTCCGCGAGCTGAACGACAAGCTCAAGGACAGCGCCAAGCAGGCCAACAGCTTCGCCAACATCATGATGCCCGTCAACGCCCAGCTGGGCAACATCAGCTATGCCATCTGCGCTTTGGTGGGTGCAGCCATGGCCGTCACCGGCATGGGCGGCGTCACGCTGGGTACTGTCATGGCGTTCCTGTCCCTGAACAAGAGCTTCAATATGCCCATCAGCCAGGTGTCCATGCAGGCCAACAGCATCATCATGGCACTGGCCGGTGCAGAGCGCATCTTCAAGATGATGGATGAGCCCAGCGAGACCGATGAGGGCTATGTCACCCTCATCAACGCCAAGTACGACAAGGACGACAACCTCGTGGAGGCCAACGAGCGCACCGGCATCTGGGCCTGGAAGCACCCCCACCACGACGGCACCACCACCTACCACAAGCTGGAAGGCGACATCACCTTTACGGACGTCGATTTCGGCTATCTGCCGGGCAAGACCGTCCTGCACGACATCAACCTCTATGGCCGTCCGGGCCAGAAGATCGCCTTCGTCGGCTCCACCGGCGCCGGCAAGACCACCATCACCAACCTCATCAACCGCTTCTACGACATCCAGGACGGCAAGATCCGGTACGACGGCATCAACATCCATAAAATCAGGAAAGCCGACCTCCGCCGCTCTCTGGGCATCGTGCTGCAGGATACCCACCTGTTCACCGGCACGGTCATGGAGAACATCCGCTATGGCCGTCTGGAGGCCACCGATGAGGAGTGCATCGCCGCAGCCCGTCTGGCCAACGCCGACGGCTTCATCAAGCGCCTGCCCGAGGGCTACAACACCATGCTGACCGGCGACGGTGCGAACCTGTCGCAGGGCCAGCGTCAGCTGCTGGCCATCGCCCGCGCAGCCGTCGCCGACCCGCCGGTGCTCATCCTCGATGAGGCTACTTCCTCCATCGACACCCGCACCGAGGCTCTGGTGCAGCGCGGCATGGACGGCCTGATGTACGGCCGCACCAGCTTCGTCATCGCCCACCGCCTCTCTACTGTCCGCAACGCAGACTGCATCGTGGTCCTGGAGCAGGGCCGCATCATCGAGCGCGGCAGCCATGACGAGCTGATTGCCAAGAAGGGCAAGTATTACCAGCTCTATACCGGAAATCTGGCCGAGAACTAAACTTTATATACAGAAAGCCGCTGTACAGTTTTGTAGCTGTACAGCGGCTTTTTCTTGTGCTTTGTCGAATTTTATGGTATCCTGTAGGTGTCGGCCTTCCGACTCCATTAAATTGGGGAAGGGGGTGAAAAACCTATGGAGACATTCTTTTCCTTCATTCTGTCCGTCGCAGCCAATGTAGTTGCTCACTGCATTGACAAGTGGCTTGACGAACAGCTTAAGGCCGGTAAGCACTAACCCCTGGTAAGCAAAACGCCCCGCGGTATTCGCAGTACCGTGGGGCGTTTTGCTGCTCATTGGTGAAAACCTATGAAGCAATATCTTCCTTCATTGCTTTTATTATATGCACTCTCAGCAAAAAAGTCAAGCGCTTCGCAATTTTATCGATCCAAATCGTGCTTCTTACAGAACTTCCTGCTCACCCAGTACATCCCGGCCCAGATGGCGATGGCGAGAATGAGATACACCGGATTTTTCAGCGCGCTGACCAGCGACTGGCCGAAGAGAGCCATCATGGCCACCATAACGGCCTTGCCCGCCAGAAGGGTGAGCAGATAGCGCTTCTCGTCAAAATCCGAGATGCCGAAGGCCAGATGCAGGAACGACGTGGGCGTAAAGGGCAGGACCGCCAGCATGAAGAGGGTGGCGGTGTCCACATGGCTGACCCACTGCTGGGCCTTTTTCAGCTGTTCGGAGCGAGAGGCCAGCTTCCAGAAAAAGCGCTTGACCACCCGCCGCCAGAACAGGAACACCACCGTGCCGCCTGCGGCCACACCGAGCCAGCTGTAGACGAAGCCGAGAAATCCGCCGTGGGCCGCGATATTGAGGGCCACGATGGCGATGAGGGGCAGCGGCGGAAAAATGGATTCCACCATCGCCAGCAGGATAGGGACCAACGGCCCCAGCCCTTCAAAGCCCTCTAACAATGCCTCCCAGAATTCCAGCGTACCCAGCTGGTGAAGCCCGTCGATGAGCGTCGTTTCCATCGTGCTCGTACCATCCCTTTCGTTTCTGCCTGATGTTCCTTCTTAGTATATCCAGCATCTATGACCGGGATATGAACAAAATCTGAGCTTTTTTGCCTTATTCTTCCTGTCTCTCCTTACAATACGAAACAGCGTCGTTCTTTCCTGCACGCTATTTTATTCTTCTGCCTCAGAAGATGTGCCGGGCGGCCTCTGCTTCGGCAGCCTGCCGTTCGGCCTTGAGGCGCTGACGCTCCAGATACTGGGCCTTCTGCTTTTTCCAGCGGACCAGGCTTGCATCGTCCGGCATCTGGACGCAGCGGGCGAAGGCCCAGTGCAGGCCGTCCCGGCGCGACATCCGGTATTTCTGGAACACGCCCCGGCCTGCCTCGCCGCCCCGGCCCTTACAGACGGGACATTGGGACAGCGTGTACCAGCCGCTGCTCCCTTTTTTCAGCCAGACGTCATCCGGCTGCAGGGCCGTGCCGCAGACCGGGCAGGCCATCGTTCCGATGACGGGGTCCAGCTTCCACATAGACTGGTCCAGATAGCCCCGGAAGACCCTGAAATCCCGGTAGTCGCCCGGCGTGGGGCAAAGGCTCTGGCGCAGGGTGTCCTCCTCGCTGGGGTAAGCGGCCAGTCCGGCCCGCAGGTCGAGCATACGGCAGAGGTCGGCGGTATAGAGGGTGTCGGACAAAGCGTCGTGGAAGGGGCGTTCCAGCGGGATGCCCATCCGGGTGACGACATTTTCCAGCTTCATCCCCTCGCCTTCCTTGCGGGGGTACTCCCGCAGAAAGAGCTGCTGCAGGTCGTACCAGACCGTCGGGCGGCTCTCGTCGAGATTGCAGAGGAAAAGGTTCTGCTTGAGCACCGGCACGTCATCCATGCCCCACTCGGCGAACTCGGCGTCCGGGCCGCACCACTTCATAAAGCGGCGGAGGCCCTGGATGATGGGTTCGCCCTTGTCCAGGTCCTCCTGCGTCAGACCGGTGACTTTGGCGATGTGGTGCTGCAGGCAGCGGAAGATGCGGGGACGCAGGTGGATGGAAAAGGTATCCAGCACGTTGGCGTCCTCGTCGATCTTGACAGCACCGATCTCAATGATCTCCCCCCGGAACGTCTGCTGGACGCCGTGATAATTAAAGATAAACGGCTGATAGCCGATGTTCCACTCCAAATCGAATAAAACTAAATTGCGCGGCATTTGCGTCTGGTATCCTTTCAAAAAATGAACTTCTCAATGGCCTCAGCCACGCCGTCGTGGTTGTTGTCGGCGACGGTCACATAGTCCGCCGCCTCCTTGACGGGGGGCTCTGCATTCTGCATGGCCACACCCACGCCGGCAAAGCGTATCATAGAGCAGTCATTGAGGCCGTCGCCGCAGGCCATGAGGTTGTCGCGGGTCAGCCCCCTGCTTTCCAGCAGACTGCTGAGGCTCACGTCCTTGGCGACCCCCAGCGGCACGGCCTCGATGAAGAAGGGGCTGGACGGGTAGAGGTCGATCTCGCCCGCAAACTGTTTCCGGCCTGCTTCCAGCACCTCGCTGCGGCGGGCGGGGTCGAGGGTAATGAGCATCTTGCAGATGGGATAATCCACATAGGCGGCGAGGTCCTCCACCTTCTGCATGGGCAGCTTGCAGGTAAAGCACTCCTTCAGCGCCCACTTGTCCTCGGGGCTTTCGGTGACGACGCCCTGCTTATTATAGGTAATGATGACCACGCCCTGCTCTCTGGCGAAGGCACAGAGCTGCGGCACATACTTTGCATCCAGCTGCTTGCGGTAGAGCGTCTCGCCGGTGGCACAGTCGATGATAGCACCGCCGTTATACGAGAGGATGCAGCCGCCCTTTTTATCCAGTCCCAGCTCCTTTGCCAGCGGCATGACGCCTGCCGTGGGACGGCCCGAGGCCAGCACGATGGTCACACCCTTGGCAGCAGCGGCGTCCAGCGCTGCGCGGGTGGCGGGGGTGACGACCTTCTGGTCATTGGTCAGGGTGCCGTCGAGGTCCAGCGCCAGCACACGAATATCTTTCTTTTCCATATCCAGCCTCACTTATTTTTACGGGCCGGAACGTCCCGGCCCTGTCGATTTTATCGCACACTTTTTTATTGTACAATGAATGCACCACTCAGCGCAAGACTCTTTGTTATATTTCTTCGGCACTTTGGAGTTTGTTTGAAAATACAAACTGTAGTTTGTACCAAAAAGCACGTAAAGATAGACATTTCTAACTACTTATCGTAAAATGTTAGCAGATATAAACATCATCAAAATCCCTTGAATTTTCCAAAAACCGCGTTATAATAACGGCAGAAACACTTATCCCATGCCCTTTGGGGTACATGAGGGAATACGATAAAAAGGAAGGTATACTACTATGGTCGATATTAAGAAGATTGCTCTGTTCGCTGCCGGCACCCTGTTCGGTTCCGCTGGTTTCAAGCTGCTGTCCAGCAGCGATGCCAAGAAGGTCTACACCCAGACCACCGCTGCTGTCCTGCGCATGAAGGACTCCACCATGGAGACCGTCAGCAAGGTCCAGGAGCAGGCCGGTGACATCCTCGAGGATGCAAAGGCCATCAACGAGGCCCGCGCTGCCAAGGCTGAGGCTGAGGTCATCGAGGACGCTGCTGAGGCAGAGACCGCCGAGACCAACGAGTAATTTTGCAGTCTCTGAGCCGCCTGCGGGCGGCTCTTTTTATGGTTATTTTTTGCAATACGCAGAGGATATTCTGATATGAAATGTACTATTCTTCATGAGAGCCGCGGCCGTCTGCGGGTACACGTCTGCAATGTGCGGATGACCCTTCACCGGGCCGATGTGCTGGAAGCCTATCTGAACCACCACGACGCTGTGAGCAAGGCCAAGGTCTACGAGCGGACGGGCGATGTGGTGGTGTATTACACCGGCTCCCGCAAGGACGCCGTCGCCGCCCTGAGCACCTACCGTTTCGATGACCCCGAGCTGGACGCACTGGTCACCAGCGCCGACAGCCGCCGCATCAATCAGGAATATCAGGAAAAGATGTATAACCTCCTGGCAGGCCGGGTGCTGCGCAACTTGTTCCTGCCCGCCCCGCTCAACGCCGCCTACACCGTGTTCCGCTCCATCAAGTTCCTCTGGAAGGGCGTGTGCTGCCTGTGGCGCCGCAAACTGGAAGTCGAGGTGCTGGATGC
>OGZT01002361.1_pt1 | contig 10672 bp, 7 predicted proteins | sample 1576891 | NCBI WGS metagenome assembly OGZT01 (sample SAMEA3541521, study PRJEB24748) | human gut metagenome | biome: human gut; feature: human-associated habitat; material: faeces | place: China | collected 2012 | reverse complement strand
TATCATCTATTAATGCAGAAGCGTTGGAATCTCGTTCCGTATCGAGTGTTTCTGCCGTCCCAGAATCGCAAGCCCCAGCAACACCTTTTCCGGCTCTCTTTTCGCAAACCACAGCAGCATCCGGTCCGTATCCTGATTGTTTAAGGCCCCTGCGGCAATCATCGGGCCGTCAGAAGGAAGGCGCTCTTCTAAAATACGCCGAAGCTTCTTTTCCAGGTTTTCGGGACAGATTCCGTACTCCTTCAAACCGGACTGTCCAATTTTTTCAAGCAATTCTTCCTGGCTCATTCCGCCTGTTTTCTCAAGTCCGTTCATTCCCGACCTCCTTCGCTTTCATAGTCTCCCCAGAGTCTGGGCTGGGTGATATTCAGCCTTAAATCGCATTGCAGGCACCGTCCGGCCTCCCCGCAGACGCCGTCTCCACATATTCCATGATCCACCAGAGTAAAGCTGTCCTTTCGCTCCTCTAAGGGTGTGATGGTATTTTCTGCGCGTTTCCTGCAGGCAAAGCCCTCTTCTTTCCCTATGTATGCCTCCGGCTCCTCCACAGGCGCGAGAATCTCGCTGATGTCCCCATCGCCGCCTAAGTACCGGTCAATGGACTGCGCCGCCCTTCTTCCGGACTCAATGGCCGCAATTACGGACTTCGTTCCATATACCGCGTCTCCGGCTGCGAACACGCCCTCTGTCCCTGTCTCGCACGTCTTCTCGTCTGCCGCGATGGTGTTGCCCCGTCCCAGAGGAAGTCCCGCTTCCTCCGTGATTTTCGGCCGCTGTCCCGTAGCAAATATCACAGTGTCAGCCTCGATACAGTGTTCCGATCCCGGTTCCTTCTCAATCACGGCCCGGCGGTTTTCATCAAACGTAAACGACTTCACCTTCATGAAATCCACTCCAGCCACACACCCGTCTCCGATAATCCGCTCAAAGGTCTGTCCCGGATGGATGAGGATCCCTTCCTCTTTTGCCTGGGTAATCTCCTCCTCATCTGCCGTCATCTGTCCGGCAGCCTCTAAGCAGGCTAAGTGAACGGTTTTCGCTCCCAGACGCTTCGCGGTTCTGGCGCAGTCGAAGGCCACGTTGCCGCCGCCCAGAACGATCACTGTGTCACCGATACCGGTTTTCTCGTGCAGACTGGCGTTTCGCAGGAAATCCGTGTTCAGCAGCACGCCGGGAAGACGGTTTCCTTCCATGGGAAGACGGACGCCCTGATGGGTTCCGATTGCCAGGAGAACCGCATCATATTCGTTTCTCAGCTCCAGAGGCTTCTCCACCCACGTATTTAGCTGGGTATGTATCCCCGTTTCCTCGATAATCCCATACTCTTCCTCGATGATATTCCGCGGAAGACGGTATTCCGGAATTCCAAACTGAAGCATTCCCCCTATTTTCGGCAGCGCTTCCTTAATTGTCACATCATGTCCCTGCTTCCGCAGATAATATGCCGCTGTCATTCCGGCAGGGCCGCCGCCTATCACGCAGACTCTCTTTCCGGTGTCCGGAAGCTGTTTTCCACGGCCCTTCCAGCAGGCTCTGCTGTCCGCCTCCGCCGCATACCGTTTGATTTCCCGTATGGACATGGCCTCGTTGATCTCCTTCCGCTTGCACTCCAGTTCACATTCGTGGCTGCACACATATCCAAGCGTCTTTGGAAACGGTACCTTTTCCCGGATCACAGCGGCGGCCTCATCGAACCGGCCTTCTTTCACATAACGGATATAGCGGGGGACATCAGTATGGGCCGGACATGCGGCCCGGCAGGGCACCACCACATCCTCCTTAGGTTTTCCAGGATTTGCCATCATGAGCTTATCCCGGATGGTACCCGTGGGGCAGACCTCGGCGCAGGCCTGGCAGAAACGGCAGTCCGTGTCCATCAGCAGCTTATGATGAAGGGTCCCCACATACGTTTCCAGCCCTTCCTTCTGAAACTTTAAAACCCCTACGCCTCTCAAGTCCTCACAGACCCTGATGCAGCGGCCGCAGAGAACACAGCGGTTCATGTCATGGGTCAGCAGGGGATTTGATTCCTCCTGCTTAAAGCCCTTTGTCCGGTGTCTCATCCGGGAAGTAGCCCCTCCCATATACTGGATCAGGGTCTGCAATTCACAGTTCCCGTATTTTGGACAGGTGGAACAGTCCTCCGGATGACCGGCCAGAAGCAGATCCAGGGCCATAGAGCGCAGACGGCCAAGCGTCTCACCCTTCGTCCGAACGGCCATCCCGTCTCTGGCCTTCACCGTGCAGGACGGAAGCGGCGTCTCCTCCCCATCAATCTCTACGACGCACATCCGGCAGGAACCGTGTTCCGGCAGATCTGGATGGTGGCAAAGATGAGGGATATAGATTCCCGCGTCCAAAGCACATTCCAAAAGAGTTTTGTTGTCAGGCACCTCAAGCCGGATGCCGTCTATGGTGATTACAGCCATCATAATTCCTCCGTTTTCTCTTGTCTGCTTATCCGGTCGGATATCCGGCCGGACTGCACATATCCTACGGCGCTCATGCCTGCGATCCTTCCCGTGTTTACCGCGTAACCCATGGAGTTGCCTGGCAGCAGGAACATGTAGCTGTCGTCATAGATATTACAGGAGTCGGCTCCCGCGCAGTACAGCCCCGGTACGGGCTGGAAAAACTGGTCGCAGGCCTCGCAGTTCTCGTTGATTCTGACGCCTCCGACAGTCCCGTAGCCTCCCGGATGGACGGCAGCCGCATAGTAGGGTGCCTTAAACAAGGGGCGTAAGTACTTGGGATCCTTGAAAAACTCATAATCCCTGCTGTCGCAGAAGTAATTATAATCGTCAATGGTCTGTTTTAGGTTCTCACCGTCGATTCCCGCCTTTTCCGCCAGTTCCTCTATGGTGTCCGCCACAAAGTAATTGCTGGAGCCATTCTTCTCCAACATCCCGATTCCTTCATAAAAATCCGAGACATCCGGATCGGGCGTAACTAAACTGGTCACATCCACACCGTTTTTGATGTAGTATTTTACGATAGAGCTGTCCACAATGGAGAAGCAGGTCTTATCCTTCTGATGGTTGGCAACATTGCTTAAATAGGTGGCGTTCTGCATGAAATCTTCATTCATGACTCTTTTACCGTCCCGGTTCACCAAAAGGTTCGGCTGCTTCATAATATTGGTGACGCCAGAGGTAGTCGCTTCCCCACCGCCTAAATCGCAGGCCATCTCAATCCTCACAGGCATCCGGTCCGCTCCTGCTCCCCACGCCATGGTAAGGCCGTCTCCGGTCAGGCCGGGAATTGTGAAATTGTACACCTCTTTGCCATGCTCTAGCCCGGTCAGTTCCTTAATCATCTTCTTATTGGCCCCGGCGCCACCGGTACAGACAATCACTGCCGGGCAGCTCACCCGCACCTCTTTCCCGTCAGGTCCAACCGCCAGAATCCCGGTAATCTTCCCGTCTTCCTTTAAGATTTTCCTGGCCGGATGCTCCAGAAGGACCGTCACGCCCAGTTCGAGGGCCTTCTGATACAGCGCCCGGTTCATAAAGGAAGCGGCTCTGGGGCCGATGCCAGTATCCGTCTTCACGATATGCCAGGTTGCCTCGGACTTGGGAAAATACCGGAATGCGCCCTCGAACTCCACCCCCATGTCCTCCAGCCACAGAATAGTTTCCGCCGACTGGGAAAAATACCGTTTGATTAAGCGGGCGTCTACATTGTAATGAGTGTAATCCATGAACATGTTAAATGCCTTCTCTATACTAATATCAATCATCTGCGCCTTCTGATAATGGCTTCCGACTGCAAGGATCCCCATTCCCATATTCGCGGCTCCGCCTACTGCCGCCGCCTTCTCCACCACGACCACCTTCGCGCCCAGCTGGGCTGCCTGCACAGCCGCAGATAAACCGGAAGGGCCTGCTGCGATGACACCTATTTCTGCTTTATACTCCTTCATAGCTGCCTGTTTCCTTTCTGATTCCGATTCTGTTTAAGTCCCTGACCAGGTAAACGGCCGGTAAGCCAGCCTGGAATCCAGTCATTCCAGACCAGGGCTTTCCCGTAACCGTTATTCTATTCTTCGATCGCTCTGCGAAGCGCCTCCTGATGGCGTCTCACCTGCTCGATACTGTCCACCTCAAGGGCGTCGTTTAACATTCGGTTTCCCTCGTACTCGGAGGACAAATATCCGTGATATCCCGCTTTCTTATAAGCCTCCACCACCTGTCGTATGGGGATTGATGTTTCCTCATAATTCTCATTGACGTTGTAGAACTTGGCGTGGGTATGGTAAATATACGGGATATTGTCGACAATATCCTCAGGATCGCACCACGTATAGTCAAAGGTTGAACCCGCGTAGGCCATCTCCGCCGGAGTCGCGTGGATCTTCTCCAGGGCATCCATAAGCTGCGGCATACCGTTTGCTTTCATATAATCTCCATGGGCCTTTCCTAAGTCCAGATCATACTTGATCTTCGTAAAGCCTTTCGTCACCCGGTTTTCAAACGCATCCTCCACGATCTTGATGGCTTCTTCCCGGCAGCCGTTTCTGCGCGCCTGCTCCGTTAAGATGTCCGGGATATGGCGGCAAAAGATTCCAAAATCCGGCATGAACCCGAAGTACTTTGTCCCTGTCCTGAGGATCATCTCCATATATCCATCCGCCCAGCCGGAGTTTAACGAGAACGGGGAGTGAACCTCGATACAGATTTTCACGTCCTGTTCTTCGGCGAAGGGGATACTTCCTTCAATGACCTCCATGGGCGTGGAAACCAGGGTCCGCAGTGTCTTAAATCCCAGCTCGCCCGCAATGCGTAAATCCCGCTTCATCATGTCAATCTGTTCCCGCAGCGTGCAGGTCCGGTTATCGTAAATATGATTTTCCAGAAATGCGTCGTAGCAGGTCGGTTCTGTGTGATACTTTTCCATCCAGCCGAACCATTTCTCCTTAAATTCCGGCGTTATCACCGGGAAGCTGTCGATCATCTGCTCGGCCAGAAGCTCGATGCCAGTCGCTCCTGTCTTTGCCGTCTCCCTGATGCAGCCCTCTAAATCCAGCTTTCCCTCATAATATTCCTGCTGGTAGCTGTATAAGGACACGCTTCTTCCAATTTTGTAATCCATCTTCTCTCCTCCTGACATCAAATTTCAAAATCGTACTCGCCCGCATTGACCAGAATACATGGCATGTAGGACGGTGCAATGGTCTGTGTGCACTTTATATGATGCTTTCCCTTTTTCAGACCGCCTTCCGTCAGCACGGTGACAGTGGCATACTGTCCAAACAGCCAGCGGTTTGTGATCACGGTCCGTATTTCCTCCAGCGAAAACGTCTCGCCGTTTACCGTAAAGCGGACCGCTTCCCGTGGATACTCAACGCCATCTACAGTTACCTCGATATTCCGGATAATGGAAAGAGTGATCCCACGGTAATACTGAATCTTCATATCGAACTGAAAACCGATTACCTTTCCCTCTTTCTCCGTATTCTTAAATCCGTCTGGATTGTACATTTGTCTTGGAAACATTTTATCAGTCCTTTCTCTCTGTTTTAGAAAAATACTTCTTTTCCGGTTTCGGCAGACTGATAGATTCCCTCTAAAATCTGAGTCACCACAAATGCCTGTTCCGGTTTTACAAGCGGTTCCTTATCATAGAGGATCGCTTCCATCCACTGCTTCTGTTCCCGTACGCCCTCCGCGGATGCGCCGCCTTCAAAGAAATCCACCACTCCTGCCGGGGAAATGGTTTTCTCCATCAGTTGATTGTGCTCCACGGTATTATAGATCAGTTCATCCTTGGGATAGCTTCCTCCGTGGTGGATCTCCGCTCCTGCCTTCGTTCCGCAGAGTGTGGTGGATGCCTCCATTGATTTTAATACGTTAAGCGCCCAGGAGGACTCCAGGTAAATAGCCGCCCCGTTCTTCATTTTCACCATACCGAAGGCGGAATCCTCCACCTCGAAGGTCTCCGGATCCCAGGGGCCGAATACGTTTCCGTCCGGGCCGTCCGCCTGGCGTCCCAGCTTATAGAACACCTGGCCTGACACCGACACCGGCTCGTAATTATCCATCATCCATAAGGTGATATCCAGCGCATGGGTTCCGATATCGATTAAGGGACCGCCTCCCTGCAGCGCCTTATTTGGGAATACTCCCCATGTGGGAACCGCACGCCGTCTTAACGCATGGGCCTTTGCAAAGTAAACCTCTCCCAATTCCCCGGCAGCGCAGGAAGCGTGGAGGGTCTGGGTATCATCGCGGAAACGGTTCTGATAGCCCACGGTAAATTTCTTTTCGGATTTCTTCCAGGCCTCGATCATGATTCTCGCATCCTCTGAACAGTGGGCCATGGGTTTCTCGCACATCACATGCTTTCCCGCCTCAAAGGCCGCTACGGTGATGGGACAGTGGGCCACGTTAGGCGTACAGACGTGAACCACGTCTACGTCCGGATCGTTCACCAACTCGTGATAATCCGTATAAACTCTGGCATCATGTGTACCGTACTGAGCCGCGGCCTTCACGGCCCGCTCCTCAATGATATCGCAGAATGCCACTACCTCGTTCAAATCTTCATTTGCTTTCAAGGAAGGAAGATGCTTCTGATTCGCAATTCCTCCACAGCCAACGATTCCTACTCTTACTTTTTTCATTCCTGATTCCTTCTTTCCTGATAATTTCTTTCGCGTTCTTCATTGCGGATTCTGAGTTTCTCACGGATCCCAGGCATATCGCTTTCTTTTAGATTGAACAGCGCTACCGGGATGATTCCGACCAGGAATATAACTGCCGGAATTACATTAGCGGCTATCGTGATTCCCAGCTGCGTATGAGCGGACACATCCTGTCCGGCCTGATAGCCGAACCAGCCGATTACGGCGACTCCTAAAGCTGACCCTACTGCGGTTCCAATCTTGGAGCCGAGGCCATTTAAGGAAAAAGCCGTTCCATCTGTGCGGACACCTGTCTTCAAATCCATATCGTCCAGCGCGTCGATGAGCATAATCGCGCCGCAGGGGCCTGCGATATAGCCGAGTCCGTATACAATATGGCAGACAAACAGATACGGGATATTCTGATAAGGGCCGAATACCATCATCAGGAGTCCTGCCGCCTGCACCAGCATGGCAAAGTAGACCGTCTTCTTTTTCCCAAATTTTTCAATCACCCTGGGGGCCAGCGGCATGACAACCGCTCCTACAATCATCTGCATCATCATAAATAAGGTGATAAAGGTAAAATTCTTAACCACATACATGTAATAGTAGACAGCTACCCCGATTCTTCCCATCATGGCCGACATGTTGCAGACAGTGTATAAGACTACCATCATCATGTTCCTGTTCTTAAAGATCAGCTTCATGGATTCTTTCACCGGAACCTGGTTTTCTTTACGTACAATGACTGTCTCCTTACACATCTTTGCGCAGAACCAGAACATCGGAAGGGCGGCTATGGCGAATACGGAGGCTGTGATCTGGTATCCTGCCTTCTGGTTTCCCTGTCCGAAGAAATTCACCATGGGCAGCGTCCCCAAGTTTAAGATAATCATGCCCAGCACCATTCCCATGAGCTGAACGGTCATCAGGCGGTTGACTTTCTTCGAGTCATCCGTCATGACCGCAGGAAGGCCCTGGTAAGGCACATTGGTCATGGTGTATACCATACCGAGTCCGATATAGGTGACGTACGCATAGATCAAATTTCCCGTCGTTCCGAAATTCGGGACCGTAAAGGTCAGGATAGTGAAGATCACCAAAAGCGGCGCGCCCAGCGCGATATACGGCCGGAACCTTCCGTAGCGGGTGTGGGTGTGTTCCATGATTTCCCCCATCATCGGGTCGTTGACTCCATCCCATATCTTTGCCACCAGGAACAGGACTGCCACCGCGCCAGCCGAAAGGCCGAATACGTCGGTATAAAATACTGCAAGATATGTACTGACCATGGTCCAGGAAAGCTGTGACGCGAAGTTGCCGGTACCATAGGCAAAGTATTGCAGCGGGCCAATTTTATTATCTTTTTTCCCCATTGTATTACTCCTTTTTCCTTTTACTTGTCTTTCGCTAGCGCTGTGAAATCCACCGGTGTTTCTTTTGATTTCTGTACTAATCTTACCAGATGGGATTATTTTCTTCTTCCCATATTTAATCTTTTTGTCTCTTTTTTTTCGGTAATTTTTATTGTTTTATATATTTTAATGTTTTGTATAAAACGCAATATTAATTTTTCTTTTATTTTTTTAATATTTATGGTACAGTAAGATCAGAATTATGACCAGGAGGTATTTCAATGCAGATAATTGACAAGCTGTCCAACATGGTTTCTGTCTGCGATGTGGTCCAGCTTTCTGAAAAAACGGTTCTTCACTCCTCCTTCCTGGAGCTTTTGGGGGTTCTGGAAGGAACACTTATCATCGCCGGTTCCGGTACCTCCGTTCCTGCCGCAGAGGAGGTGCTGGCTGAAAAAGAAGTCTTACTTCTTCCGCCGGATACAGAAGTCTCCCTTTCCGCCCCGCATACCGCGGTTTTGTTAAGGCTTTCATTCCTGCCTGCGCCGCTATTAGACATCTGTGATGACGGAGCCCTGTTCTCCTGCCCACGGTTTATCCGGAAAGAGGCCGTAGCCATTCTCTTACTGATGGCCGCATACGCCCGGCTCCGTCTGCTGGAAGACCCGGAGAATCCCTTCCGGCACGCCTGCCTGCTCCTGGATCTGCTTCGCCGGCTGGATGGCCTGGCCTTCCGCCCGCTGGATGGTCTGGCCTTCCGCCCGCTTCTTTCCCCTTCTCATGATGACGGCATGACCGCCTATCAGAAGGATTTTCTGGTTCGGCTCACAGTTGATACACGCGGCCGTTTGCGGGAGGATCTATCCTTATCGGAAACGGCCTCCCGCTATAAGATCACCCCGCAGTATCTGGCGGCCTTTTTTAAGAAATACACAAGCATGACGTTTCATCAGTATATCCAGCAGCTTCGGTGTGAAAAGGGCGCCGCCTATCTGCGGTATACGCCTCTCTCCCCGGAGGAAATCAGTCCGCGCGTCGGTTTAAAGCAGGCCGGCGTCTTAAAGGCTTACGTTTCAAAGGCCCGCCTCCCGCTCTATGAGGAAAAGCCGCGCCTTCCCTTTACTGCGCCGCTTCCTGTAGATGGGGCCATGCGCGCTCTCTCCCTCTACCGCACGCCAGTCGCCCCCGCCGCAGAGCCTTCCAGACAGCCAGACGGCTTAGCGCCGGTCACAGCCGACGCCAACAGGACGAAGGCTTTCCCGTTTTGCTTTAAAAGGCTGATCAATTTGGGGTATGTGTCCGATTTCACGAATGTCAGGATCTTTGACCAGCTAATCCGCATACAAAAGGAAATCGGGTTTGAATACGGACGAATCTGCCGGATACTGGATTTTGTGGCCGAATACCGGGCAGGCGGAACAATCATCTATGATTTCAGCCGTATTTTCCATATTATAGACATTATGATTGATCACCGGATGCTTCCGTTTCTGGAGATCAGCAACAAGCTGTTCCGCATTCAGTTGAATTTAAGCGAGGTGGTTCCCGTTAATCTGGTAAAGGACTCTTCCGCCTATTATGACCGGACCCTCAGACTCCTTCCTGATTTTATACGGGCCTGCATCAACCGCTACGGCCAGGAATCCTTCGACCGGTGGCGCTTCGAAGTAAGCTATACTTATTATGACTTTCAGGATACTGCCGAAGATTTCCCCATGACCCGGTATGTCCGCTATTTTGAAAAAATCCGGAGCATTATCCGCGGCTATTCAGCAGTATGTCAGATCGGAGGCCCCGGCTTTACCTATTGGAAGGATGCAGAAAAGCTGCTGGATTTATTCCGTCTGTTCCAGGCCGGACGAACCATGCCGGATTTCCTGACCGCTTACCTCTATCCTCTGACCAGCGACGGAGAGGACGCGGCCCTATCCCCTGACCCTGATCTGATCTTAAAACGAATGGCCTATCTCCTTGACCTGGCCAGGAAACAATTTCCGGGTATGGAACTGTGGATTACGGAATTTAACTCGAATCTCTCTTCCCGCAATCTGCTGAATGACTCCGCCTATCAGGCCGCCTTCCTGGCAAAGACGCTGACCGCGGCGGCAGATAGGAACGTTCAGGCCATGGGCTATTACCTGCTCTCCGATATCCCCCTCCGCTACGCGGATTCTCTGGGGATGCTGTTCGGAGGCTGGGGACTGTTTTCCGACTTAAATCTCCCCAAGCCTTCCTATCACGCCTATCGGATGTTCGCGCAGCTGGGAGGTTCCCTGTTAAAATATAACAGGCATTACCTGATCACCGCCCGGTCTGCAGGAAGCTATCAATGCCTGTTCTATCATTATGAACATATATCGCCGGGATTCTGCCAACGCAATGTGGCGGTTCAGGATTTAGAAGCCGGGGAAGAGGTATTCATAAAAACTCCCGGCTGCCATTGGGAAGTTTCTATCCTTCACGCGCAGCCGGGCATCTATTTGATACGAAAATATACAGTCTCCGAATCTAAGGCCAATCTTCTGTCTCATTGGAAGGCGCTCGGTTACTTAAACTTATCGAGAGACTCCGATATCCAGGCGCTGCAGGAGCTATCTTCCCTGACTCCCCAGCTTTCCACCGCCGAGGTGCTTGCGGATCAGCTGCTGCGTTTCCGGATCTCTGTGGAAAGCCAGGAAGTAGTTCTTCTTCT
>OGZT01002355.1_pt1 | contig 10696 bp, 7 predicted proteins | sample 1576891 | NCBI WGS metagenome assembly OGZT01 (sample SAMEA3541521, study PRJEB24748) | human gut metagenome | biome: human gut; feature: human-associated habitat; material: faeces | place: China | collected 2012 | reverse complement strand
ATCAAGCGCCAGACCTATAAGTATATGGCGGCGTTCCAGAATACCATCCGCATGTTTGACGGACTGATGTACGTGGTAGTCATCGTTGCGGGCGGCATCTTTATGATTAAGGGGCTTATCGATCCCGGCGATTTAGTGGCCTATACCATGTATGTGACGACGCTTCTGGCGACAATCCGCAGAATTATCGAATTTGCGGAGCAGTTTCAGAGGGGAATGACGGGAATCGAGCGTTTCACGGAGCTGATGGACGCGTCGGTGGATATTTTCGATGAGGAAGGGGCGGTTCCCTTACGGGATGTACACGGAAGCATCACATTTGACCGTGTGTCCTTTGAATATCCGGATGATCATAATCCGGTCCTTTCGAATATCGATTTAAAGATCAGGCCGGGGGAGAAGGTTGCCCTGGTGGGGCCGTCGGGCGGCGGAAAGACGACGCTGTGCAATCTGATCCCGCGTTTTTACGACCCTACCGAGGGACGGATTCTGCTGGACGGACAGGATATTAAGAATGTAACGCTGCAGAGCCTTCGCGGAAGCGTCGGCGTCGTGCAGCAGGATGTGTATTTATTCTCGGGTACGGTTTATGAGAACATCGAGTACGGCCATCCGGGTGCCTCCAGGGAAGAAATCCTTGCGGCGGCGAAGATGGCGGGAGCCCATGAATTCATCATGGGGCTGAAGGACGGCTACGACACGTATGTGGGCGAGCGCGGTGTGAAGCTTTCAGGCGGCCAGAAGCAGCGGATCAGCATAGCGAGGGTATTTTTAAAGAATCCGCCCGTCCTGATTCTGGATGAGGCCACATCTGCCCTGGACAACGAGAGCGAACATCTGGTATCGCAGTCCCTGGAACGTCTGGCAGCGGGCAGGACAACCCTTACGATTGCACACAGGCTGACAACCATCCGGAACGCGGACAGAATCCTTGTCCTGTCCGGCAGTAATATTATAGAAGAAGGAAATCACGAGGAACTGATTAAGAAGCAGGGAATCTATTACCAGCTGTACACCTCCGCAGGCGAAGCGGAGCAGAATTAGTGCGGTCCAGCGTATTTACGCCGGGAGGCACTTGATGGAAAATGAAGGAGAATAGCAGATGAGAGTAGCGATTGTTACGGACAGTAACAGCGGAATTACACAGGAGCAGGGAAGACAGGCGGGAATCTATGTGGTTCCGATGCCCTTTATGATGGCTGGAGAGACGTATTTTGAGGATATCAGCCTTACACAGAAATCATTTTATGAGAGGCTGGCGGAGGGCGCGGATATCTCCACGTCACAGCCGTCACCCGCGTCTCTGATCGACTTATGGAACGAGTTGTTAAAGGATCACGACGCTGTGATTCACATTCCCATGTCCAGCGGCTTAAGCAGCTCCTGCGAGACGGCCCACGCGCTGGCCGCCGACTTCGGCGGAAAGGTGCTGGTGGTCAATAACCAGAGAATTTCTGTTACACAGCGGCAGTCCGTTCTCGAGGCGAAGGCCATGGCGGATCAGGGAATGAGCGCGGAAGAGATTAAGAAGGTGCTGGAAGAGACGGCCTTCGATTCTACCATCTACATTACGGTGGACACCCTGGAGTATTTAAAAAAGGGCGGCCGGATTACGCCGGCAGCGGCACTGCTGGGAACATTTTTGAAGATTAAGCCGGTTTTGACGATTCAGGGAGAAAAACTGGATGCATTTGCCAAGGCGAGAACCATGAAGCAGGCGAAGAGTATGATGATTACAGCCATTAAGAAGGATTTGGAGGAGCGTTTTTCCGATCCGGAGGGCGCGGCTGTCCATATGGCGGTGGCCCATACGGATAATGAGACGGCGGCTCTTGAATTTAAAAAGGAACTGATGGAGCTGTTCCCGAAGGCCGGCGATATCTACGTGGATCACTTATCCTTAAGCGTGTCCTGCCACATCGGACCGGGAGCGCTGGCTGTCGCCTGTACGAAGAAGCTGTCTCTATGAGCGGAACAGACCGGGAGGTGTGCTTAAGATGTTCTTCCAGGTAAAACCGATTAAACTGAAACACACCGTAAGCTTAAGGCTGGTGCTGATCCTGTTCTTCCTGATCATCGGTCTGGCTCCCATGCTGATCCAGAATAAGATCATGCTGGGAACCTACAGGCAGAACCAGATCGATGCGCGGATTCAGGATATTCAGAACCAGTGCTCGATCCTGAGCAATAAGATGACGCGGGGCGGCTACCTGGTGAATGAACCCAGGGATACGCTGTTAGACAATGAGATGTCCGTGAAAGCGGACATGTTCAATGGCAGAATTGTCATCGTCAATAAGAATTTCCGGATTGTTTCCGATACATTTTCGCTGTCTCTTGGCAAGCTGAACGTATCGGAGGAGGTGATCCGATGCTTCAACGGGGAGAACAGCAGCAAGTATAATTCGGACAAGAATTACGCGGCTCTGACGATCCCGGTTTACTCCAACAGCGAGGACAAGGTAATCGACGGTGTCATGATCGTGACGGCGTCCACCGAGGATCTGCTGACGAGGCTGTCCTCCGTGTCGGAAAAGGGAAGCTTCCTGCACCTCATGATATTTTCCATCCTGGCGATTCTCGTCGTGCTTCTCGTCAAGCTTCTGATGAACCCGTTTAAGGAGCTGCAGTGGAAGCTGAAACGGGTGGAGGAAGGCAACCTGGATGAGGAACTCTCCTCCAACGCGTATACGGAGACGCGGCAGATCACGGAATCGATCAGCAAGACGCTGAAAAAACTAAAGGCGGTGGACCAGTCGAGGGAAGAATTCGTATCGAATGTATCCCATGAGCTGAAGACGCCCATTACCTCCATCCGTGTTCTGGCAGATTCCCTGATGAGTATGGATGACGTACCGGTGGAGCTGTATCGGGAATTTATGACGGATATCTCGGACGAGATTGACCGGGAGAGCAAGATTATCGATGACCTTCTGTCTCTGGTCCGCATGGACAAGACGGCGGGGGCCGAGTTAAACATCGCGCAGGTGAATGTCAACGGCCTGCTGGAGCTGATTTTAAAGCGACTCCGTCCTATCGCAGGAAAACGCAATGTGGAGCTGACCTTTGAGAGCATCCGCGAGGTGACGGCGGACGTGGACGAGGTAAAACTGTCCCTGGCTCTCAACAATCTGGTGGAAAACGCCATTAAATATAACGTGGAAGGCGGATGGGTGCGCGTCACTCTCGACGCGGATCACAAGTTTTTCTACGTCAAGGTGGCAGACTCCGGAATCGGCATATCGGAGGAATTCCAGGAGCACATATTTGAACGATTTTACCGCGTGGACAAGGCCCGTTCCAGGGAGACCGGGGGTACCGGCCTGGGCCTCGCCATCACGAAGAATATTATCCTGATGCATCAGGGAGCGATCCGGCTTACCAGCAGGGAAGGCGAGGGAACCACGTTTACCGTGAGAATCCCGCTCACCTATATTCCATAGAAACAGGAGGACGTAATTTATGAAACGATGGATATACAGTCTGCTCCTCCTGGTACTTCTTGTCGTTCTGGCAGGCTGCCAGAGGAGAGACGGGAATGAGGAACAGACGGAGGGAGTGTACCAGATCTATTATATGAATTCCTCCATGACGAGGCTGGAACCACAGGACTATACGATGCCGCAGATGCCGGCAGACGGGACAGCCACAGAGACGGACTGGAAGATCACCAATCTGATGGAGCAGCTTAAGACGGTGCCGCAGGATTTAGACCGCCAGTCGGCTGTCCCGGATAAAGTGGGATTTGAACGGTATAAGCTGGAGGATACGGTACTCTACCTCTATTTTGACAACAATTACGCCATGATGAATCCGACGAGGGAGATCTTATGCAGGGCCGCTCTCGTGCGGACACTGACCCAGGCGGAGGGCGTGGACTACGTGGCTATCTATACGGCGGAGCAGCCTTTGATGGACAGCACCGGCGTGCCGGTGGGCGCCATGACAGGAGCCGATTTTATCGATAATATCAGCAATGTCAACGCGTTTGAGAAGACGGAGCTGACCCTGTATTTTGCAGACAGCACCGGAGAAAAGCTGGTGAAAGAGCAGCGGGAGGTCGTACATAACGTGACCACATCACTGGAGAAGCTGGTGGTGGAACAGCTGATCGCCGGGCCGGACAGGCCGGGAATCAACGCGACGCTTCCAAAGGATACGAAGCTGTTAAACGTATCGGTCAATGAAAACGTCTGTTATTTGAATTTTGACGCATCATTTTTAAATAATTCGCTGGATGTTAAGGAATATATCCCAGTCTATTCCATTGTGAATTCTCTGGCCGCCGTTTCGTCTGTCAATAAAGTGCAGATCGCGGTCAATGGTTCCCAGGATGTGATGTTCCGGGATTCCATATCCTTAAACCAGCTGTTTGAACGCAACTTGGATTACAACGCGGAGAACGAAGACAGTCCGCAGTAAACAGGAGGAAAGTATTTATAAAACGTCCATTATGTCTGATAGCAGGGGGATTCGTACTTGGAGAGACCGTCGTTCTGCTTTCTCTGACATCAGGACTTCTGATTCCGGCGCTTCTGGCGGCGGGAACAGGTGCAGTATGCCTGAAAAGGAGGAGCAAAGGAGCCGTGTGGCTGCCTGTGTTCCTCCTTTTTGTGCTGCTCGGAATGGGACGGGCAGGGGATACGAAGCTGAAATGGGATGCGCGGGAACGGGCCTGCATGGAGATGGCCGGCGTCTATTCGGAGCTGCATGGACGGGTGAGTGCAGTGGAAGAGTCTGAAGGAAAGGTACAGATTACGCTTGAGGAAAATGTGGTGCGGCCGCTGGTGGGGGGCGGAGAGGGCCGGTCCTTCAGCATGAGCCGGCAGATTCCTTGTGTCCTGGTATCGTGGAAAACGGATGGGGCGGAAGATATGCCGGACGCCCGGGACTTTAAGATTGGCATCGATGTTACTGTGAGAGGCAAGCTGGAGTTATTTGCACGCGCCAGGAATCCGGGTGAGTTTGATTCCAGGAGTTATTACCGCGGGCAGGGGGTGGACTGCCGCATGTATGGGGAAGAGGTGGAGATTTCAGGAGGAGACGTCTCCCCGCTTCCGGAGCTTTTGCGGCAAATCCGGGAAAAGGCGAAGCATAATATTATGAGATCTGCGGCGGTGGAAGACGCGGGTATCTTTTCTGCGGCCGTTTTAGGGGATAAGAAAGCGCTGGACAGCGAGATTAAGGATTTATATCAGAAGAACGGTATCGCTCATCTGCTGGCCATCAGCGGCCTTCACTTATCAATTATCGGAATGGGGGGATATAAGCTGTTAAGAAAAGCCGGTTTAGGCTATAAAGGAGCCGGACTGGCGGGAGCTGCTTTTATCTTCTGCTACGGCGCGATGACCGGCGCATCGCCTTCCGTGGTGCGGGCCGTCGTCATGATGAGCACCGGTTTCCTGGCGTCTTATCTGGGAAGGACCTACGATCTCCTGTCGGCGCTGTCCCTGGCGCTTCTGATGCTGGTATGGGAAACGCCGGAGCTTTTGACGCAGGGAGGTGTTCAGCTGTCGTTCGGCGCTGTCTTTGCCGTGGGAGGCGTGCTTCCTGTCATTCAGGATTATCTGGGGAAGGAACGAAAGATTCTGGGCGCGCTGGCGGTGAGTGCTGCAATTCAGCTGGTGACGCTCCCGGTAATTCTGTGGGATTTCTTTCAGTTCCCTGTTTACGGAATTTTCCTGAATCTGCTGGTAATTCCTTTGATGGGAGGTGTCATATGCTCCGGGATCGGGACGGCTCTGCTGGGCGGGATTTCCTGTAAGGCGGGTGCGCTGGCCGCGGGAACCGGTCACTATATACTGCGGTTTTATGAATGGCTCTGCCATGGGACGGAACGCCTTCCGTATCATACGCTGGTGATGGGAAGGCCGGCTGCTGCGGCTGTGATTCTTTACTATATGGTGCTGCTGGTGGTGCTGATCGGGATGAAGAGAGTGATAGGGAAGAGAGACGAAGCGGAAAAAGAGAGAGAAGAGGTATCAGAGAGAAAAGAGGTAAAAGAGAGAAAAGAGAGAGAAGAGGTAAATGGGGGAATAGAAGGAGACGAAATAATTGGAATGGCCGAAAAATCCCGCCCAATATGGCTGAGAACGGCCCTGTTTTTCTGTATCTGCGTATTTCTGCCCTGTATTCTGATGCCACGCCCTGTTGACGGGATGGAGATTCTGTTTCTGGATGTGGGACAGGGGGATGGAATTCTGCTTCGTTCCGGCCGCGGCGCCATGCTGATTGATGGGGGGAGTACCTCGGAGAAGAAGCTGGGAGAGTACCGGCTGGAGCCGGGTCTGAAGAGCTGTGGGGTATCGGTGATTGAGTATGCCTTTGTCAGTCATGGCGACCTGGACCATATAAGCGGTGTTCGCTATCTTCTGGAGTCCTGTGAGGAGATCGAGATACGCAATCTGCTTCTGCCCTGCCAGGGAAGGGAAGATGATGCGCTCCTAAGCCTTGCTGAACTAGCCAGGGCCAGGGGGACAAAAGTATCATTGATTGAAGCTGGAGATAGCTTTTATATGGAAGGGATCGGCGTGACCTGTCTCTATCCGGGAATTTCTGATCTGCCTGCGGATAAGAACGAGGAGTCCGAGGTATTGAAGGTGGACTATGGAAACTGCCATATTTTATTTACCGGAGATATGAGCGGCGAGGGAGAACTGCGGCTTTTGTCTGCCTTATCGGAAAAAACGGGTGTGCTTTCGGAGATTCAGATATTGAAAACCGCTCACCATGGTTCCCGGTTTTCTTCCGGAGAGACATTTTTAGACGCCCTGGGCGTTAAATGGGCGGTGATTTCCTATGCGGAAGGGAATTCTTACGGCCATCCTCATAAGGAGGTACTGGAACGTCTGGGTGACCGAAGCGTGAAAATCTATGGAACGGCGGAAAGGGGAGCGATTACGATGAAGACGGATGGGAAAAGGGTGAGGTGGAAGGCGTTTTTGGATTGAGAGCGGTTTTTGTTCGTTGACGCATCGGAATTCCCTTAGTATAATGGTACCAGTGACGAAAGGCAGGTAGAAAGGAAAGACATCATGCAGAATCTCACTCAGGATATTAAAAATCATAGCTTCAAACCGGTGTATTTGCTGTACGGCGATGAGGCATTTTTAAAAAACAGCTATAAAAACCAGATGAGAACCGCCATATCCGGCGATGATACCATGAATTATAACTATTTCGAGGGTAAGGGGCTGGATTTGAACGAACTCATCAGTCTTGCAGACACAATGCCTTTCTTCTCGGAAAAACGTCTGATTATGGTCGAGGACAGTGGATTCTTCAAGGGTGCGTCAGACGAGCTGGTCGCTTATTTGCCCCAGATGCCGGATACGACCTGCATCATTTTTGTGGAATCTGAAGTGGACAAGCGCAGCCGGATGTTCAAAAAGGTGAAGGAAATCGGCTATGCAGCGGAGATGGCCAGACAGGATTTTGCACAGCTTTCCAGGTGGGCAGGAGGAATTCTGGCCAGAGAGGGGAAGAAGATTACCGGGCGTACCATGGAGCTTCTCTTAAATATGACCGGAGATGATATGGAAAATATCCGGATGGAGCTGGAAAAACTGGTAAGCTTCACTATGGGGCGCGACGTGATTACGGACGAGGATGTGGAAGCGATCTGTACAGTTCGTGTGACCAATAAGATCTTTGATATGGTGACAGCCATTGTGAACCGTCAGACGAAAAAGGCCATGGATTTGTACGAAGATTTACTTACGCTCAAGGAACCGCCGATGAGAATTCTGTTTCTGATTGCCAGGCAGTTTAATCAGATTCTGCAGGTGAAGGAACTGATGGCAAAGGGAATGGATAAAGGGGCAATCGCCTCCCGAATCAAGGTACCGCCGTTTGTGGCAGGCAAGATGATGCCCCAGGCCAAGACATTTACACGGGAGCAGATCCTTTCCTGTGTGACTCAGTGCGTGGAAGCGGAAGAAGCGGTGAAGACCGGGCGGCTGAATGACCGGATGGCGGTCGAACTGCTGATTACAAGAAAATTTTAAGACGTTGAGAAGTCTTTACGGCGGAATGAAAAAGGAAGAAAAAAAGGAAGGAAGATACCGTTGATGGTAAGCTTCCTTCCTTTTTCTATACAAATTCAGATATTGAATTTTATTGCATCTGAAAACATGTCATATAACGCTGGCCTGCCTGTTCCCAATTTATTACATGGAATAAATCGTCGATATAGTCGGCTCTGAGATTATAGTGCTTTAAATAGTAGGCGTGCTCCCAGACATCGAGATTGAAGACGGGGCACAAGCCCAGTGGGAGCGGAGTATCCTGATTTTTCGTGGTAGTAATCATGAGAGAACCATCTGCGGCGACTACCAGCCAGGCGTATCCGGAGCCGAAGACGGATAACGCGGCCTCCTTAAACTTCTTTAAAAAGGCGTCGAGACTTCCGTATTCCCTGCGGATGGCTTCGGCCAGTGCACCGGTTGGCATTTGGTTCGAAGCGGGAGCCAGGCCGGTAAAGTAGAGCAGGTGGTTGTAAACTCCGCCGCCGTTATTTCGTACCGCTGTCTGGATCTCCTCAGGAAGGCTGGCAATATTGTAAATAAGCTGTTCCAGCGTCCAGTTATGAAACCGGGAATAATCAGCCAGCGCCTTGTTAAGATTGTCAACGTAAGTCTGAAGATGACGGTCGTGGTGAAGCTTCATGGTCTTTTCATCAATATAGGGTTCGAGTGCCTGATAGGCGTATGGCAGCGGGGGATTGGTGAATGGATAATGATAAGTAAGATTGGTCAAGGGTAACTTCCTTATGCGCTTTTTCTATCATATGCTGGCGGGAAGCGTGCCGTGAGAAGTGTTTTTCTTTTTTAAAGGGCGGAGGAGGAGAAGGATAACCTCCGCCCCTGGGGGGATGAGCTGCAAAATACAACTCACTTTAATAACGTATATAGTTTCTTTTTGTGATGCATTTTTTTGAAATAGACAAAATGTTTTAAAAGTAGAGCAAGATTGTGATAAAATAGATTGAACTATAAGATAAATAAGGCGTTATAAGCTATTTCCTTATGAGAGTGACCGTTTTAACCGTGGGACTGGACCGTTGCTCATGCCAGGCGCACAAGAATGGAAATCTGGCTGCTTCGGTCCATTAGGCCCGGCTTAACTGCATGGATCTGGGACGGCATCTGATCCAGGAGACGAGGCTCCCAACGAATCGCGTGATCCGGCATTGCGACGCCAAATGAAGTGGTGCCCACGCAAGAGGGTGGACAGCCCGGAAGGCTGATCTGGCAGCATATGGGGGCATTACTGGTTACGAATAATTTAAGACAGGGAATCTCGTGGTACAGTGGACAGAATAATCACGACTTGTCACCTTTGTCCTCTCTCTGCATATAATAAATTATAATTTAACATATATAAAAAAGGGGAAATAAATTATGTGTAATATATGTAGATGTCTCTGTGGTAACTGGTGTGGTTGTAGAAATAATAGCTGTAATAATAGCTGTAATAATTGCTGCAGATGCGTATGCAACAATCCCTGTGAAAATAATTGTAATAACAATTGGAATTGCAACTGCGGCAATAACAACAATAACAACAATAATTGCTGCTTCGATCCATGTGCCAGAGAAAGAAAAGAAGCTTATGAGGCCGGATTTAGAGACGGCTGTAACAATGCCTCCTGCAGGCAGGATAACTGTGGTTGCTAATGATATCTATAAAAAGGGCGGTCCGTTTGGGCCGCCTTAAGTATTCCTTGTATTTGTGTTTGTAACAACAGTTTTCATGATAGAATGGTCTTCCCGCAGCCACACATTTCCTTATAATAGTATTCATATCTGTTGATATCCGCATCTAGTGTACAGATATCAGCCAACTTAAATAAAAAAATGCCGCTGGCTGGAGTCAGTGGCCATATCTTTTAAACCGTTTTTCAAGCAGTATGGTATCTATTCTTACGTGCAGTGTTATTAATATATCTTATGCACTTAAAAATAGAACATCTTTGACCTTCATATTATCATTCCCTTATTCCAACAATATATCTGAGTATATGGAAAAGTCATGGAAGTATATGGAATTATATATCCTGTTTCTTCCTATTACAAATATTAGAAACTTTCTATAAATAGTAACAAAGTAGCAACAAATCAAAATATAATAAAACAAAAAAATCCCCATCCAGTGGGTTAAGCCGAACGGGGAATTCCTTTATTTATCAGGTTTTTCTATGAATTAAGCCATTGCGTTAACAGCCTTAGAGATACGGGATACTTTTCTGGAAGCAGTATTCTTATGATATACTCCCTTAGTAGCAGCCTTATCGATCTCAGCGATTGCGCTTATTAAACATACCTGTGCAGCAGCCTTGTCACCGGCAGTAATAGCAGCGTCAACCTTCTTAATCGATGTTTTCACTCTGGATCTGATCGCTTTGTTTCTAGCAGCCTTAGTCTCGTTAACTAAAATTCTTTTTTTCGCGGATTTAATGTTAGCCAAATCTGTACACCTCCAATTTTAATTGATATATGGTTATTCTTTGTTTTGCATCAAAGCCTGGACACGGACAGTTCAATGTAAACATACCTTAGTATTTTAACGAATAAAGCTTCTAATGTCAATACATAATTCCTGATTTTTTGCAGAAAATACCAGAGAAAAGAAAAAAAGTCGCAGTTCACGACCCGTCGGCACCTGCTGTCCGGTCTGCCCCGGCCGGTTTACCCGA
>OGZT01002352.1_pt1 | contig 10712 bp, 17 predicted proteins | sample 1576891 | NCBI WGS metagenome assembly OGZT01 (sample SAMEA3541521, study PRJEB24748) | human gut metagenome | biome: human gut; feature: human-associated habitat; material: faeces | place: China | collected 2012 | reverse complement strand
TGGAAAGGCATTTGATTGTAGTTCGCTGGCATACTACGCATGGAAATCAGCAGGTATTGATATAGCATTTGGCGGCTCAACCACTGCAGCTGCAGAAGCAGAAGGGCTGAAAGGCAAAACATTTAAGGAAAAAGACATACAGCCAGGAGACTTGATATTTTATAACTACACAACCAATGGAAGATACAAAAATATCAGCCACGTGGGTATTTATGTAGGCAATGGAAAAATGGTTGAGGCAGTGGATGAGGCACACGGAGTATGCTTGGGCAATTATCATAATGGTGGGTTGGTGATGATATGTCGTCCGGGAAAATAAAATTAATGCTAATGACAGTAGCAAATTTTGTCGTTCTTGATGTTTTTTTGAGCAATATATTTTTAATTGGAAAATTAAGAAATATATATTAAAATATAAAGGTAACAAATTATGTGAAATAAGCGGTTGAAAATTTATATTTAAACGATTAGAAATCTAAGAAACATATATGACAAATAAAGGAGGAGTAAAATGACAGAAGGAAAGGACTTACTTCAGGTTTTATGGAGTGGGGCGGATGTATTAAGAGGTAAGATTGATGCGAATGAATATAAGACATATTTATTAGGGTTAGTATTCTATAAGTATTTATCAGATTCGTATTTATCAAAGGCGTACGATTTATTAAATGATGAGATACCGGATGATTTGCAAGAGGCACAAAAGGTTTATGAGGAGGCAATGAATAGCGAAGATGCAGAAGAACTTTTAGCAGAACTAAAAGAATCATTGCATTATACTTTGGATTCTAATATGACATATGTATGTATGTTATAAAATAATTTTACTCTTACGATGTAACAAAGGAGCGTGTTTATATATGAATAGAAAAAATATTAATAGAAAAACAGTCTCTTTTTCAAGGACTGAGCAGGTACATGTAATAAAGCCATGTGATTTAAATGGTGGCGGTCGTTTATTTGGCGGAGCATTACTTTCTATGCTTGATGAAATTGCAGGAATTGTTGCAAAGCGCCATTCCGGCTGCAATAATGTAACAACTGCTGCAATCGACCATTTAGACTTTAAAGATGGAGCCTATGTAAATGATTTGCTGGTAATTATCGGTTATGTAACATATACCGGAAACACTTCAATGGAAGTTCGCATAGATACTTATGTTGAAAATAATGAAGGAATGCGCCACCCTATTAACAGAGCTTTCTTTGTAATGGTTGCAATGGGCGCTAATAACAGACCAACAAAAGTTCCACCGCTTATCATTGAAAATGAATTTCAGCAGGCCGAGTGGGACTGTGCCCTTAAACGAAAAGAAAACCGAATCAAGATGAAGAATGATTTTTAATTTCATTCACATATGCAATATACTTTTCTCTTTAAATTTATAATTGCATTCAAATAAAATATATATCACTTAATTAAATTAATTTATTTTTCACTTGACAATTTTTCTTTTTTTGTTCCATCCCTTTATTTAGGGCATTCATTTTGCAAACACTATATATTGTGTTTTTGTTTTTTGATTTTCGCAATATTTGGTAGACATTCATTTAGCTTAGTGCTATAACCTAATGCATGCGAAAGAGTTAAACACCTTACTTGATTATCATAGTTTAACACATCGCTTTTTTATTGCCTAAAAAGCACAATGTATTTAATTGTGTTTAATATAGAACAGCATTATTATCGTATTTTTAATGCTGTATACATGATATATGAAGAAGAAAGAAGGAACGAAAAAAATGATAAGTGTTATTAAACGTGACGGTCATAGAGCTACTTATGATCGTAACAAAATTGTATCAGCTATTCAGAAGGCGAACACAGAAGTCGACCAGGAAGAAAGAATTAGTGAGGAACAGATTTATAATATATTAGCTTCTATTGAAAACCGTGGCTTTGATGAGATGGCAGTTGAAGATATTCAGGATATTATTGAACAGAAGCTTATGGCAGAGAAGAAATTTGTTCTTGCAAAAACATACATCATTTATCGTTTGCCAATAGAATATCATTAGCCTTTGGAACATATTTAGGATAATAAATTGGTTCATATTTTTCTTTATCAAGGTAGCGTACATCCTTATAATCTATTTTTCCAGAAGTAATATGCTTGCCCTGCAAAATTGGAACACCTTTGTTGACATATTCAACTTTATCAGCAGTTGTATTTATTCCTTGGTACGCAACTTCAACAACATCTTGAAACTTACGCTGTTCCCAAGTATTAAGGCATATGAATAAAAAGTTAAGGTGATTAAATGGATAAAAAGAGCTAAAGTGCTTGAAAAAACAATGAATGACAGAGATTGTTAAAAAAATTCGTTAAAAGTTAGCTGAATCATAGTAATTTACATAAAAAAGACCAACATAGACTTAAAAATAACAAAATAAAGACCATACTAGTTTTCGACATAATAATTTCTAACTGTTAGAATTATAACATCACTTAGAAAACACTAAGTAATAATTTAATAACGCCTTATCAATATTCTATTGTAGTGAATGGAGTATTTGATAGGGCGTTTTTCTTTTGCACCTACAATAAGAAAAATAAAATACGAAAGGAGATTCAGGATGAGACATGTAAATGATAAGGAGTCAGCTCGTGAAATAGGATATTTGTTTCAAGCATTACAGCATGAGTGGGAACGTTCTGGGAAAACAGTTGTTACTAGGCGCATTGGTCAGGATGAATATGATGAGTTTGCAAAATGTTATTCAAAGAAACTGGAAAATTATGACAAAGAGCGAAATAAAGATGAAGCAATGCAGATAAAGGTAATACTAAAATCAATGAAAGAAATGTGCGTGTTAAGTCGCATTGCTAAAAAGATTTGCAACAAAGCAGCGCTTAGTTCAAGTAAAAAATGGGGACATTTCGATATTGAGTTAGACAGGGAAGAAAGAAAATGTTTAGAAGAAATAATAGGAATAAATTAATTGGAAGGAGAGAAATGTAAATGAATTATAGTATAAGAATTTTTAAAACAAAAAATCAAGAAAGAAGTACAAAAGCGTATGCATCAGTAACATTTAATAAATGTTTTATAGTTACAGGAATTACTGTAAGAGAAAATAAAAATGGTGAACTGTTTGTGTCAATGCCAAGTTACAAAAGTAAGTCTGTTGATGATAATGGAAAGCCAGTATACAAAGAATATTGCAATCCAACGACAAAAGAATTCAGAGATGAGTTATATGGAAATATTCTGAAAAACTTTAAAGAAGGTGTTAACGAGTATGAAGTGAAAGGGCTGGATGATAAAATGGAAATTGGAATTTCACTCAATACAATGTCAGGTACAAATCTAGAAGCAATTGGCAGGGTTTATTTAGACAAGTGCTTTGTCATAAATAATATTAAGGTTATGACAAGTGAAAAAGGTTCTTTTGTAGCAATGCCGTCTCAGTTAGTGAACAGAGGAGATGAAGGAAAAAAATATGAAGATGTTTGTTTCCCGATAACAAAGGAATTCAGAACTGAGTTGTACAATGCAATTTTAAGTGAAAAAGAAAAAGTATATGAAAAAATGAATGAAGAATTTATACAGGTGGACAAAGCGTTAGATGGTGTGGAAACACCCTTTAGATAAGGAGGAAAAGAATATGCAGATAGATAAAGTATTTGAAAATGTAAAAGAAAGAACAATCAGAGAAAATGAAAAGAATAAATGTGAATTGTTCCCCAATAAGGGAAAAAAAGCAGTTGTGGTTCTTACAGATGATAAGTTAGAAGAAAAAACATTTGAAGAATTTGTCGAAATGTGTGCAATTGTCAAAGAACAGGGTTTTGAAGTTTGTGAAAGTGAAAGTGGATGCAAATTTTGGAGTATAGTTCCAACAAATAGTTTAGATAACGTAGGATATGCTAGATTAATAATGCAACTGGCACCTATGGCAGATGCTATTTTTATAGATAAGGATGCATATGATGCCCTAGATTACATAGAACAGAATATTTTTGTAGCAGGAATGAAGCTTATAAATGTAGAAGTAAGGGAAGTACAGTCAGGCGTGACATTTATTGCAGATCCAATATATGAACATGAAATACAGAGAGCATTAGCAAAAAGAGTGTCATTATCTCCGGTTGCTAAAGATCAAAATCCTAGGAATGCAGAACAGGCTATATTATATGAATTGGTCGTTGTAATGAGTAATATATGGAAATGTGAAAGAGTAAAGCCAAAAGAAATCTAGAATAATGCATTATGTATTGTTTTTTTACGCTGGTGTTTGGGATGACATCAGCGTTTTAGTATTTAGTATATAAATGTATGTTTTCAATTTTGGGTATTTACATATCAATTCAAAAGTAATATAATTACAATGCTTAAAGGAATCGAACACACATTCGATAATACTTTGATCCGGAAATAAGTATAAAGCAAAGAATTGCATACGTAGGCTTGTTTGCAATTTGTAAAAGAAAATTAAACAGTAGTATCAGAGAAACTTAATAATAGGAGGTGAACCAGGATGGCTTATACAAGTCAGTTAACAGAGAGACAGTTAAAGACATATGAATGCATCATAGACTTTATTAAAGAATTTGGATTTGCACCAACCGTAAGAGAGTTGTGCAAAAAAACAGGTTTTACTTCTACATCTTCTATAGCTGGACATTTAAAGGCACTTGAAAAGTTAGGATACATAAGAAGATATCCAACATGCCCTAGAGCGATAACAGTATTGAAATAGGAGTGTTAGACGGAAATTAACCAAGGTAAAAGATCAGCAAATTAACTAGTTACTATGTGTTGCTAAACAGGCGTAGTTAATTAGCAATCGCTTACAAGGAAAAGTTTCCCATCCTTTGTGAGTACAAACTTAAAACATTAAATTTGTATTATAACAAAAGGAGACAACACATTTGAAGATAGACATTATGAAATCTGGGTCAGACCCGATTAGAAAGGATTATTACGACAGTGACAAAGTAGGTAATAGACTTCAAGAAAGTCGAGAGGAAAGCAAATTAACTCAAGAAAAAGCTGCAGAGAAGCTTGATATTCATATTAATACACTTGCAAGATATGAACATGGAGCAACTATACCATCAGAAGTGTTAAAAAAGATGTGTATAATATATCAAAAGTCGGCAGACTATTTGATTGGTAATACTAATGACAATTATTATGATGTGCAGATTATGAGATTGCTTGAGCAAAATGACATGAAAACAAATAAAGCTATTTATGAAATAGTAGAAAGAATAATGAAGATAAGAGTTGCCTAATGAAAATTAATTATGCTATATATTGTTTAATTATAAAATATATAATTATATAATAGTATATGGTATTAGTGTAAGGAGTCACATAGTGTGGCTCTTTATTGTTATAGAAAAGGGGATTACAAATCTAACGAATATTATTACAATATATAATGAAAAGGAGTAATTGAATTGATAACAAAGGAAGTAATTGATAAGAATTCAAAAAAATATAAAGAGTATTGTGAAAATATTACAGAAGATGAAATTAATGAAGCTTTAACAGTTTTAAGTAAATATATTGGAAGAGAAGGCGATGATATATTTATTAGAGATAAATATAAAAAAGAGGCTCGTAAAATGAAATTTGCAGATGAATTTGCAGATGCAATTTATGATTTTGTGGAATACAAAAATCCTACATGTCATACCGCATATAATGCAAGAATGATTAGTGAAGAGAAAAATCCACTGGAATTAATACATATGGCTTTGTATAAAAGACATTCAAATAGACAAACGTATGCAAAGAATAGGGAAAGAGCTGAAAAGGTAAAAAAGCAGAAAAAAGAACATCCTGCACTCGAATATATGTTTATAAGAGAATCAGGTATTATAGTTTCAAGAGACATAGATAATCCTAATGAAAATGCATTTGATTTTGTTAGTGTTGAGGTTTTTAAAGGAACATATTCGATAGAATTTATTAAACAACACAGGGATGAAATAATGGATGCAGTGTTATATAAGATATCCAAGTCTAGAAAATTTACCAAATTCAACGTTCCAGTAAGCATTTTAAAATTAGATAAAATAAGAATAATAGGTTGTGATATGATTTTATATTTTTCAATAAAGGAATTATAAAACAATCTGTCATAAAATTAGGGCCAGTGCAAATCGGCTCTTTTTTTATTGAATTTCGAATTACCCACTAAAATTTGTGGGGATTATTATTAAATTCCACAATTTCGTGTGTACGAATATCTTCTTATTTAACATAGAATAATTACATAGTCATTGATTACCAACCCAATGACACAGACTTACAGATAATAAGAAAAAAACTTCTGCCAGTAATGGCTAGATTTGCTTATGCCGTAATCGGTGATGTAGTCATCGTAGCAATTCAAACTTATACTGACGACGGTCAGATCAAAAGAAGTCACTAATGAGATGGAAATTAAGGCGTTTCCTCTGTTGTGGTAAACAGTCATTAGAGATGCAGGCGTGCTAACTTATGAAAATGTAAGTGTTCATTTATAACAAACATTACTAGTAATGTATTTCAACAAAATAAACAGATGCTAGAGAACATAACTAACAGAATTGAGGTAAAAATGAAATACAATAAATTAGCAGTTGGAGACAAACTAAAAGAAATAAGAACAAAACTAAATATATCTCCCGGTGAAGCAGGAGATATGGTGGATTGTAGTGAGTCACATATTAGACAATTAGAGAGAGGGTGCAGAAATCTAACAGTAAATATGCTTTACAAATTTATTGAAGCATATGATACGGATGCTAATACTATACTTGGAATCAAGCACGGAACGAAAGACAGACTTGAAGATAATTTGAGTAAGCTATCATTTGATGAGCGGGTGAATACTGGGCCCCGAGAATCGTGACCATCCGCCACGTGCGCGGTCTCCGTCTCCCGGAACGGTTCCCCTCCGCGGACGAGATTTCTTTGGCTCTGAGTCAGATGGATCCGACTGATTTCGGCAGCGGCGCTGAAGCCGATACGTCGATTGATCCTCTTTTTGACGCTATTGCTCTCGGTGAATCCGAACCCGCGCGTCTGGGTCCCGCGAACACAGTGAAGAACAGCGTAAAGTCGACCCGTCACCGCTATGTGCTCGCTAAGAACGAGGTGATTCCTGCCCGTCAGGCACCGCAGGCAAAGGCTGTCAAGACTTCGGCCAAAGCGTCTACAAAGCCTGCCGCTCAGACCGCAAAGACCGCCCGCAAAGCGAAGCCCGGTTTCGAACGTACGTCGCTTCGCGGCTACCGTTCCGCTCACCGCCGTGCCGCGCAGCCAAACATCTGATCAATAAGGCAACTGCAGGATGGTTTACCCTGTTTCCTATAACGATTACGCTAAAAAAACACCTCTACTCGACCGTTTCATCCGCTACGCGCTGATCCCGACAGGTTCAGATCCTGAAAGCGCAGCCTCCCCGAGCGCTGCACGGGAATTTGATCTCGCGCGGGTCCTTGAGTCTGAACTCCGGGCACTCGGCGCGAAGGATGTGACACTCTCCGAGAAAGGGGTGGTGACCGCGACGATTCCCGCGTCGTCCGGAGCTGAAAAAGCGCCTGTGATTCTCCTCAATTCCCACATGGATACGTCCCCTGAAGCCTCCTGCGAAGGCATTCATCCTCATGTTTTAACAAGTAAACATAGTGGACAAAACCAAAAAGTGTATGACTTTAATAATATAGGACTAATGGTGTGGGTATGGAGAAAAAAAATCAGATCTATATTAATTTCGAATTATGAGGATGAATGAAATCGGAATTAATAAACAAAGAATAATATGGAAAAAACAGGCTTAATACCCAACAAATCATACGATATTTTTATCTTAGGAGACAACATTGTTAACTATTTGCATTTACCTCATCATATGAAGTCTTATGATGATCAGGAAATATATCATGATACTTATTATTTTGATAATTTCAATTTTGAAGTGTGGGTTGAAAATGGTAAAATAGAGACTATTTGCTGTGATATAGAGTGTTATTGGCAGGATAAAAACTTAATAAAGATGTTCTATAAAGAGTTCTTGACTCTTATTAATTACCAGCAGTCTGATAGTGATGATTTCGTATATGTTCCCATAAGTAGAGATAGGGGACAAAACCAGAGAGTTCATTACTTTGACAACTTGGGACTAACATTATGGGTATGGAGAGAGAAAATAAGAACAATATTAATTTACAACTACAAAGATGAATAATAGAGAACCTTTGCAAGGAAGTTAGAGCTACAAATGTAAACCAAGGAAATGCCTGAACCCAATATGGACTTCCCGCTTCCGGAAGGATAGAACAAACCAATACTGTATACGATTTATTAACAGGACGTTTTATAAGGAAAGCAGGTATAGAAATGGCTAAAGAGGCTATTTTTCCAGATGGCTCGCCTACTAGTACTTTGGGTATAAGATCCGGAAAAAAGTCTACGAAAGGAATGCCACATGGTGATGGTGGAAGAGCATTAAAGAAAGCAGAAAAACGTATTAAGGAGTTACAAAAAAAGATGAAAACGGCTCCTGCTAAAGAGAGAAAGAAGATCCAGAAAAAGATAAATGACATTAGAAGTGCTGCTCTAAAGAAAGATAAAGGTGAAACCCATTGGAACTAATTTTAATAACCATCAAGTTCACTCTTTTAGCATGCTGTCTTCTAACAATATATAAAAAAGACAAATGAGAGAATTAACAGAGTCAGGAAACACTACCAGCAACTGACTCGCATAAAATAACGAAATAAATTCATTAATATGGCAGAAGCAGGATTAATACCTAACAAATCTTATGAAATTTTTGTGTTAGGAGACAGCATTTCTAGCTATTTACATTTACCTCACAAGATAGAGTCTTACGATGATCCATACATATATTATGACACCTATTATTTCGATAATTTCAATTTTAAAGTTTGGGTTGAAAATGGCAAAATTGAAACAATTAAATGTGATAAAGAGTGTTATTGGAAAGGCAAAAATTTGATAAATATGTTTTATGAAGACTTCTTGATGTTAATAGATTATCAGCAACCTGACAACGCAGATATCTTATACGTACCTGTTAGCAAAAATAGAGGACAAAATCAAAAGGTATATGATTTTGACAATTTAGGACTAATGATATGGGTATGGAGAAAGAAAATTGTAAATATATTAATTTCTAATTATGAAGATGAACCATAGGAGGCTTTAAAGTATAAAAATAAGAATCTTTAGAATTAATAACAAAAGCAGAAATAACAACATGGGAAAAACAGGCTTAATACCCAACAAATCATATGAGAATTTTATTCTTGGAGATGATATTACTAATTATTTGCATTTGCCCCATCATGTGGAATTTTATGATCATTCTAAAATAGATCATGATTCTTATTTTTTCGATAATGTCAATTTTTATATATGGGTTAAAAATGGTAAAATTGAAACAATTAAATGTGATAAAGAATGTTATTGGAAAGGCAAAAATTTGATAAATATGTTTTATGAGGAATTCTTGATATTAATAGATTATCAGCAACCTAGCGATGAAGACATCATATACGTTCCAATAAACAGAGATAGAGGACAAAATCAGAAAGTGTATACTTTTGATTATTTAGGATTAATGATCTGGGTATGGAGAAAAAAAATCAGAACAGTATTAATCTACAATTATGAAGATGAATGATGGTTTAACACTTATTTTAAAGCAGAATTTCGATTGTAATCTCGACTGTGATAAATATAATTAGCTTCAATAGAATTGTAATAAATTTGTTCCTTATTTAGATTGAGAATAGCTATTACTACCGCATCATTTAATTTAGAAAAGGAGTTTAGAGCAAGTACTTGATTTGAAAATAATGATTACAAACAATTTAATAAAAAAAATAATGAACAAAGATGATATTTGGAGACAAATTTTTCAGTTTGTCAAAGAAGAACGGTGGGATGACGAATATACTCCTGAAACAGATCTCGTAAAAGATTTGAAACTCAACGGAGATGATGCGTACGAATTTATCTACTTATTTAGCAAGAAATTCAATGTAAGCATTACCGAATTTAAATTCGAAGAGTATTTCTATCCTGAAGGAGATCGTATACTTCTAAAAGTATTAAACTTAATTCTAAAACAAAAGAAAAAAGTCAAGAAAAAAATAACTCTCAGAGATTTAGAAAGGAGTGTGAAAGAAGGAAAATTGGTTTGAGATTATCTTTAAAATACTTATGAAAAAGATAATTTAAACTTTAACAATCATAATGGAAAGTTATACTGAAGCATCAAGTCAAATATAGTATGAAGAAAAAAAGTTTGCAGAATCTGTTTTTCATAAGTTTGTTCTTCCTACTTAATGGATGTAATAACCCTAAACCCACATTTCAGGATTTTATTGGAACATGGGTTTCTGAAGATGGAGGAGAGATCATTCTCAAGGAAGATAGTATCTGTATAGTTAAAAACATTACATACAGTGGATATTTAGGTACAGAAACATTAAACTATGAAGGCAAGTGGGAATTTAGAGATAAAGATGACTTAGGAAATAAACAATATAATGTAATAGTTAATAAAGAAGGGGTACTATCTATGTGCTTTTACATTTCAGGAGAAGGATTATTCAGTAATACTCCTCCCTGGTATCTATTCCAATACATCGGCGACCCGGATGGGCTCAATTTATATAAGTTCACAAGAGAGCGTAATCTGAACTCTGTCTCCAAACAATTATCTTTGTATTATGGAT
>OGZT01002351.1_pt1 | contig 10727 bp, 9 predicted proteins | sample 1576891 | NCBI WGS metagenome assembly OGZT01 (sample SAMEA3541521, study PRJEB24748) | human gut metagenome | biome: human gut; feature: human-associated habitat; material: faeces | place: China | collected 2012 | reverse complement strand
GGATTGAAATACGTGGCTGAACCATTCCTCCCGGCTCCCGGCTTGGTCTCCGCTAGCGATGGCGGAGTGGATTGAAATCATCACCGTCATTACAAAATTATCTGTATTAATCGTCTCCGCTAGCGATGGCAGAGTGGATTGAAATCTTAAGCTTCTGTGCCGCTGTCCTGCCGTCCGCGTGTCTCCGCTAGCGCTGGCGGAGTGGATTGAAATAATATCACCCACATTAAGTGCTACCAGTTCCGAAAGTCTCCGCTAGCGATGGCGGAGTGGATTGAAATTCGGAGACGTTCGATTTCTTTGACGGCCTTCACATGTCTCCGCTAGCGATGGCGGAGTGGATTGAAATACTTTGAAGGAGCTCTGGGGCATGGGCTTAACGGGTCTCCGCTAGCGCTGGCGGAGTGGATTGAAATTCGCTGGTACTTAATCATGGCATCGTTGTATTCAGGTCTTCGCCAGCAATATCAGAGTGGATTGAGTTACACCCGCAGCCATGAACATCTCAGTTTTGTAGATGTTTCCGCCAGCGCTGGCAGTGTGCATTTAAAATCGTAAGATTATTGCAAATATGAACCGTTGAGGGGACTACATCAGTAATGGCAGAGTGTATTAGATTTACGCAAAAAATCAGTTCTCAGACGATAAAAGTAAATAAATAGATTGAGGAGAGCAAAGAGTGAAGTATATTTTTATACATGGACTTGGACAGGGACCAGATAGTTGGAATAAAACAGTTTCCTGCATGAGAGAACAGGAAGAGATTCAATGTCTGAACGTATTTGCATTTAAAGAGGAATCAGAGATTTCATATAAAAGAGTATATAAGGCTTTTTCGGCGTACTGTGAGTCTATAAAAACGGAGTTTGGGCTTTGTGGTCTTTCTTTGGGCGCTGTGATTGCGTTAAATTATGTAATGGAGCATCCGGGAAAGGTAAAGTCACTGGTCTTGATAGGGGGACAGTGCGTGATGCCGAAGGGGATTTTAAGATTGCAGAATATGATATTTCAGTTGATGCCGAAGGGGATTTTTAAGAAAATGGGGATAGGTAAGAGAGAACTGATTCAGTTGACAAAATCTATGATGGCATTGGATTTCAAAGAAGATTTGGATAAAGTGGATTGCAGGACGCTGATCGTTTGCGGGGAGAAGGACCGGGCAAACAGAGGGGCGTCTGAAATGATGGCAGAGAAGATTCATGGGGCGAGAATAAAGATATTGGAAGGCTGCGGGCACGAAGTGAATGTAGAGGCGCCGGAAAAGCTGGCTGAAATTCTTGAGGCGTTTTACGAAGAAAAGTAGGATGGGAACCTGACAGGAACCGTGGTGTATGAACAACAACGAGCAGGTGGTGTATGACCGTGGTATACTGACATCCGGGAGCATAAAAAGTCAGGATGAATCTGCGATGACAGGATAGAATAGGGCTATACGGAAGGAGATGAGAGGATGAACTGGATCAGCGGCTTGCAGAAGGCGATCGACTATATTGAGAGTCATCTGACAGAAGAACTGGAGGCGGCGGATATTGCGGCACAGGCAAATTATTCACCGTACCATTTTCAGCGGGTATTTGGGATTTTGTGCGGATACTCTCTGGGGGAATATATCAGGATGAGGCGGCTCACACTTGCCGGCAGTGAACTTGCGTCTACTGATATAAAGGTGATTGATGCGGCTCTTAAGTATGGCTATGATTCGCCGGAGAGTTTTGGAAGAGCATTTTCGCGTTTTCATGGGATAACGCCAGTACAGGCGAAGTCGGGCAGAGCAAAGTTAAAATCCTTTTCACGCCTTTCCGTAAAACTTATTTTAGATGGAGGCAGTACCATGAAGTACAGAATTGAAAAGATGGGTGAGTTAGAGGTTATTGTAAAAAAGAAAAATTTCTCCTGTGATTTGGAGACCAGCAACAGGCAACTGCCAGAGTTTTGGGGAGAGTGCTGGACAGATAAGACTATGCTTGAGCTGTTTGAACGGAATCCGAAGGAAGGGATCTTTGGAGATGCACTGCTTGGGCTTTGCCTGAGTGAAATTCCGCAAGCGAACGAATTTGTCTATGCGATCGGCATGATGTATGATGGAGGACCGGTTGCGGAAGAATTAAGCGTGGAGAAGATTCCGGCTCACACCTGGGCGGTCTTTGAATGTGTCGGTCCTATTCCCGAGGCTTTTCAGAAAATGCAGCATACGGTCTATTCCGAATTCTTCCCCAGCAGCGAATACCAGCCCAGCAGCGGACTTGATATTCAGGTTTATCCGACGGGAGATATGCAGTCGGATAAGTATGTGTGCCAGCTATGGATTCCAATTGAGAAGAATTTATAGAACGGCTGTAATGTTGGTAAACAGTGGAAGCAAACGGAAATCAGGAGAAAAACAGGATGATTCATCTCAGCAAAGAAGAATTGACAGAGACGCTTTTTGTGATTGCCTCGATTGTGGGGAGGTGCGAGAATGCACAGACTAAATTCAGAGAAGGCACCTCTCAGCATACGCTTTTGAAAAACAGAATTAGGGCGCTTTATCTCTCAAAGGAACTGGTTGAAACAGAACTTTTGCGAATGGGGGAGCGACTGTCCGCGGTGAGTTGTGAAGAGACTAGGAAATGCGAAGAGACGGGGAAATACGAAGAGACTAGGAAATACGAAGAGACGAGGAAATGCGAAGAGACGGGGAAATACGAAGTGACGGGGAAATACGAAGCACTGGACAATTGCGAAATACTGGGAGAAGGCTTTTTAATGGAGGAACTGAAATCAACGGTTCCTCCAATTGTTTCCATAATCAGTAAATGTGAGAAGGCGCAATCGAAATACGAGAAGGGGACGGCACAGTTTAGGCGGTACGAAAAGATAATCCATGCCATGAAGGTCTCAAAGACTTTATTGGAGGACCGGCTGGAGACTTCAGCCGAGCGAAAGTAAAAAATTTACAGGTTTTATAAAATTATCTCCGTTGAAGATTGTCCCTCCTCTTACTTATAATAGACTTATCAGGCAGTAAGAAGTTTTGACATAAGATAGCTATGAAAGCTGGAGCGTGTTTGAAAATTCATATCCGCCATCTGCGCGCCACTGCGCGGCATATTTGGCCCCAACTTAGACAGCGTAGCCCACTACGTTTCCTTCATGGGGAACAAATCTCCCACAAAGTGTGACGCACAGCTGACGATAAGAAATTTTCAAACACGCTCCAGGGTAAGGGGACAAGCAACAGATCAAGAGGACAAACGAGAGGGAGGTTTTACAATGAAGAAGAGATGGATTACTCTGACGCTGACGGCGGCCGTTATGGCGGGACTCTGCGGCTGTGCGGGGAACAGCGGCACTTCCGGAGCAGGAGACACGGCCGGAGCGAAAACGGAGGCGGAGACGACTACCGCAAAAGCAGAGACCGTGGCACAGACAGCCAAAGAGGAGCAGAAGGACGAGATAACGCTGCAGTTCTGGGAGATGAACTATGGTAGCGATGACGCCTACTTAGAGACCTGCGAAAAACTGATTGCACAGTATGAGAGCGAGAATCCGGGCGTGAATATCGAGGTTACGGTACAGCCGTGGGATAATTATTACCAGCTGTTTTTAACCGCGGTCAGCTCTAATGCGGCGCCGGACGTGGCCAGTGTGGCTCTGGATCTTCCGGATATGTACGCCAGAATGGGCGAGGCTCTGGAACTTAATGACGTAGTGGCGGAGTGGAAACAGGATGGAACCATTGATGACTATGGGGAAGCCACAATGAAATCATTTACTTACGACGGCGATCAGATCGCAGTTCCTTATATGGTGGGATACAGAGGAATCTTTTACCGCAGCGATTATTTAAAGGAGTGCGGAATCGAAAAGGTTCCGGAGACCTGGGATGAGCTGCTGGCGGCGTGTGAGAAGATCAAAGAGGTTCGCCCGGATCTGACTCCTCTGGATTTCGCGGGAGCCGACATGGGACTGTGGCACTATTTCATGTGCTTCGCCATGAGCAATGACGCTGGAATCGTGAAGGAGGATGGTACGCCGGGAAGTACGGATGACAGATATAAGGCGGCCATCGATCTGTTTAAAACATTCAAGGAAAAAGGCTATGTGGCTGATGGTGTCCTGGGGCATAAATCGGCGGATGCGGAGAAACTGTATTACAGCGGCAAGTCCGTGTTCTGGTTTACCAGCTTCCCGGCTTCCATCTTTGATTATCCGGAGATTCTGGAAAATACCGAGGTTTACAGCGCATTTAAGGGACCGGACGGAACCGCGGTCAGAACCTCCAGCTTTAGTGACGCTCTGATGGCATTCTCACAGACAAAGCACCCGGAGGAAGCGAAGAAGTTTGTAAAATGGTGGGCAGAGAACAGCAGCGCTTTATATACCGAAGGCGGATGCTGGGCGTATCCGGCGAAGAAATCCTTCTTCAGCGGTGAGACCTTTAACAACAAGGTTGCCCAGGGCGTGTTAAATAAGATCGTGCCGACCGCAGTACCGTGTACCTGGCCGATCGAGAATATTTTCCCGGGATTCTCTCAGGTAAATGGAGAGCAGACGATGAATTACAGCGCACAGGAGGCGCTTAACGGTAAGGTGGATACCGACGAGATCGCCAGAATTCAGGCAGAAAAGATCCAGGAAGCAATCGACATCGCAACAGAAGAGTAGTGACCAGAGAGGTCCGGCTTTTATAAAAGGCCGGACCTTCATTAAAAAAGGAGGGACTGCTGATGGAGAAAAACCGGAGAAGGTTTGGCCTTAAAATGCTGGTCATGCCGACGATCATTCTGTTGCTGGTCAGCTTTTATCCGCTGTTTAACAGCATTTATTTAAGTGTTACCAATACGAATATTTTAAAGAAAGGACAGACGGTCCGGTTTACGGGCGCTGCCAATTTTATCAAGCTGTTTTCGGACAGGACCATGGGGCCGTCCCTGGTGTATTCCCTGGAGTATGCGTTTATCTGTGTGGCCGCCAGCTACGTGCTGGGACTCTTTCTGGCCGTTCTGCTGAATCAGAAGATTAAGGGAAGAGCGCTGTTTCGCGGTCTGATTCTGATTCCATGGGCGATACCGACCGTAGTGGCTACGGCGAACTGGCTGTGGATCTTAAATGACCAGTCGGGAATCGTGAACGTGATTCTGCAGAGACTGCATCTGACGGATGGGCCGATTCTGTTCTTTGCGGATCAGAGGATGGCGCGGATCACATGCATCGTGGTGGGAACGTGGAAATCGTATCCGTTTATGTGTATGTCGCTGCTGGCCGGGCTCCAGGGCGTTCCGGAGGATGTCTACGAATCGGCCAGGATGGACGGGGCCACGGGAATCAAGACATTTTTCTATATTACACTGCCGATGATCCGGAACGTGAGCATGGTGGTCGTGACTCTGATGTTCATCTGGGGCTTTAACAATTTTGATATTATCTATCTTCTGACGCAGGGCGGGCCGCTGGAGGCGACCTTTACGCTTCCGATCTATACATATAATACCGCGTTCTACCGGGGACAGATGGGGTATGCATCCGCCATTTCCATGATGACTCTTGTGATTCTTCTGTTCTTCTGCGCAGTTTACATGAAAATGCAGAAGGGAAAGGATGACGTATGAAAAATAAAAAGGGGATCATCTATGCGCTTCTGATCTTTTTCTGCGCGGCCGCCAATTTACCGGTTCTGTCCATGATTGGAACCGCGCTAAAACCGAGGTCCGAGACGCTGTCAACCGTCTCGCTGTTCACGCTGCATCCCACGCTGGATAATTTTATCCATGTGCTTACCAGGACCTCTTTTGCACAGTCTCTCGTCAACACGATCTTCGTGGCGCTGATCGTGACGGCGCTGTGTGTGGCATTTTCTACGATGGCCGGTTTCGGACTGTCACGGTGCCGCGGCGTGCTTTTTGACGGGTATACAATGTTTCTCATTATCCTTCAGATGCTGCCGGCCATGCTGATTATGATTCCGCTGTATGTGACTCTCAGCCGGTTTCATCTGGTGGATACCCATTTCAGCCTTATCCTCATCTATACGGCCATCAATCTGCCGTTCGGTATCTGGACCCTGAAAGGGTTTTTCGATGATATTCCGACGGAGCTGGATGAGGCCGCCATGATCGACGGCTGCAGCCGCTTTCAGGCGTATTGGAGGATCATCCTCCCATTTTCTCTGCCTGGAGTGGCATCGGTGGGAGTGTTTACTCTGATGAATGTGTGGAATGAGTATACGATCGCCAGTATTTTTATCCAGGATAAGAATCTGCGGACACTGTCAGTGGGAATCCGGCAGTTTATGATGCAGAATACGACAGACTGGGCTTCCATGAGCGCGGCGGCAACCATCGCGGTTCTTCCGGCGTTCGTCATGATTATATTTGCACAGAAGTATTTGGTGGGCGGATTGACTTCCGGTTCCGTGAAAGGATGAGTAGATGAGAGAAAGTGTACTGATTTTGTGCCGCAATGAACGGGAAACGATCCTCTACGCGGCGGAGGAACTAAAACGTTACTTAAGCCTGGCCGGCGTGTCCGCCTGGACCTCGGTGCGGGAGACGCACAGCCCGTATATAAAGATACTGGAGCTGGCGGTGACACCGGAAGAGTTTTGGGGAAAGGAAGGGCAGTGTCTGGAGCGTTCTCCTCATTCCAGCCAGCGGGATACAGCGGAAAGTCCCTCACACTCCGTTCGGCGGTATGTAGACGCCTACGCCATCACAGTAACGGATCTCGGGGGATCCATAAAGGGGTCCAATAACCGCAGCGTGCTGCTGGGGGCCTACCGGTATTTAAAAGAGCTGGGCTTTGCATTTCTGAGGCCGGACCGGGAGGGGGAACGGATTCCGGCATCGGTGGGGCCCCACACGGTAAATATCAGGGAGGAGGCTTCCAGCCGGTACCGCGGAATCTGTATAGAAGGCGCCGTGTCATTTGAAAATATTATGCGCTTTGTGACCTGGCTTCCGAAGGCGGGCTTTAACACGTATTTCACACAGTTTAAGATTCCCTATGAGTTTTTCAAGACGTGGTACCTCCATACCAATAATCCATATTACGAGAAGGAACCGGTTCCCTCGGAAGAAGAGGTGGACGCATTTGTGAAAGAAATTCTTGTGCCCCATATAAAGAAGCTGGGGCTGATCTGGCAGGCGGGAGGCCACGGCTTTACGACGGGAGCGGCGGGGCTGCCCGGTACGGGATGGGATCCTATGGCGGAGAAGAAGGTGCCGGAGGAGCGCAGGGAGTATCTGGCGATGATAGACGGGAAGAGGGGGCTGTTTCATGGCGTTCCCCTGAACACCAGCCTATGCTGCTCCAACCCGCTGGTGAGAGAATTGCTGGTTCAGGAGATCCTTCATTACATTCACGGGAACCCTCGGCTGGACATGGTCCATGTGTGGCTTGCCGATGACGGAAACAATAGCTGTGAATGCGGGGCGTGCGCCGCGAAACGGCCTTCCGACTGGTATATTGAGATTTTAAATCAGGTGGATGAGGTGCTTTCAAAGGAGGGCAGTCCCGTAAAGGTAGTATTTCTGGCATATTATGATCTGTTGTGGCCGCCTGTCAGCGCGAAGCTTCTAAATCCGGAGCGATTTGTGTTCATGTTTGCGCCGATTACCCGGTCCTACCGGACGCCTCTTCCGGTGGAAGAGACGCCGCTGATTCCGCCTTATAAACGGAATCAGTGCAGATTTCCGGTAAATGCGGGGGAAAATATGCATTACTGCAGCGCCTGGAAGCAGTTTTTTCGGGGGGACAGCTTTCTGTATGATTATCACTATATGTGGAATCAGTTCCGGGACTGGGGAGATTACGGATCGGCGGAAATTCTGTGGAAGGACCTGGTGAACCTGGAAGAGGCGGGCTTTGACGGGTATGTGAGCTGCCAGCAGACCAGGGTATTTGCGCCTACGGGCTTTGGAATGTATGTGATGGCTGAAACGCTCTGGAACAGGAGCTGTACCTTTGAAATGCTGGCGCGGAAGTATTTCCGCATGGTCTACGGTGATCAGGCGGAGGTGGTGCTTTCCTACTGTAAGGAGCTCTCTGCACTGTCGTATATGGAGCAGCCGGAGAACGATGATCCGGGAGTGTGCGCGGAGGCTGTGGAAAAGCTGAAAGCGGCGGCCGATTTAATCAGAACTTACCGGCCTCTTTTTGAAAAGAATTTTGGGGATGAGAAGATACAGGACCGGATGGCATGGAAATATCTGTTATATTCCGGCAGGGCTGCCGAAATGTACATAAGTATGCTAAAATACAGGAGACTGGGAGCAGAGGATCGGGTTTCGGAGGAATACCGGAATGCAGAGAAGGTATGCACCACAATCGGAATGGACAAGATCTTCTTTCAAAACTCCGGAACTGAGGCAAATGAGGCAATGATTAAGATGGCACGTAAATATGGTATTGAGAAGTATGGTCCGAATAAATATCATATCGTGACTGCCAAAAATGGTTTTCACGGACGTACCTTTGGTGCGATGTCTGCCACAGGACAGCCCGGTAACGGATGCCAGATTGGTTTTGGTCCTATGACATATGGTTTCTCTTATGCTCCGTACAATGACCTGAAGGCGTTCAAGGATGCATGTACAGAGAACACGATTGCAATCATGATAGAACCGGTGCAGGGTGAAGGTGGTGTTCATCCGGCAACGCAGGAATTTATGAGCGGGCTGCGTGAGTTCTGTGATGAAAACGGCATGCTTCTTCTGATCGATGAGGTTCAGACCGGATGGTGCAGAACCGGTAAAGTCATGAGTTACATGAACTACGGAATTAAGCCGGATATCGTGTCTATGGCAAAGGCTTTGGGCGGTGGTATGCCGATCGGTGCTATCTGCACAACCGAAGATGTGTCAAAAGCATTTTCTGTCGGTTCTCATGGAACAACCTTTGGTGGACATCCGGTTAGCTGTGCAGCAGCATTAGCAGAGGTAAATGAATTACTAGACCGAAATCTGGCTGATAATGCAGCTAAGATGGGAGAATATTTTAAGAAGAAGCTGGAAACGCTTCCGCATGTGAAGGAAGTAAGAGGACAAGGTCTTTTGGTGGGCGTAGAATTTGATGATACGATAAGCGCAGTAGAAGTTAAGCATGAGTGTCTGCACAGACATCTGCTGATTACGGCAATCGGTACACATACGATTCGCATGGTTCCACCACTCATTATTGCGGAAAAGGATTGTGACGAGGCATATGAGATTATTAAAGCATCTGTAGTTGAGCTTACAAAATAGAAGGGATGATAGAATGGACAGCTTTTCATTTACGATTCCTCAGAATATTAAATTCGGAGCAGGTACGTTAGATCTGCTCCCGGATCTGGCAAAAGAATTGGGCAAAAGCAAAGGATATATTATTTCCGGTCCTCATCTGAACAAGATCGGAATGGTGGCAAAGTGCCGGAAGGCATTAAAAAATGCCGGCATGGAAAGCGAATGTTTTACGGAAACAGAAGGAAACCCAAGTACCGATACCGTTGTGAAAGCGACGGAAGATTTCAAGAAAAGTAAAGCGGATTTCATTGTTGCATTTGGCGGTGGCTCTCCGCTTGATGTTGCTAAGGCAGTGGCTGTACTTGCAACGTATGGTGGCAACATTGTTGATTATGAAGGTGCAGGTAAGGTTATGGGGCCGGTTGTTCCCATGATTGCAATTCCGACGACTGCCGGAACCGGCTCCGAAGTAACTGCATTCTCTGTGATTACCGATCACTCCAGGAACTATAAACTGACCGTAGTAAGCAACTATCTATTACCAGCGTATGTGATACTTGATCCGGATCTGATTGCTACGGTTCCGGCAAATACAGCAGCGGCCTGTGGCATTGATGCGATGGTACATGCATTGGAAGCTTATATTTCAAAGGCAGCATCTCCTTTTTCCGATATTTTTGCAAGAGAAGCTCTGCGGTTAATCGGCGGAAGTATACGGGATTATGTGGCAGACAGAAGCAATCCTGCCGCATGTGAAAGCATGATGGTCGGATCGCTTTTTGCCGGAATCGCATTCTCTCATGCGAGACTTGGCAATGTGCATGCAATGAGTCATCCGGTCAGTGCGTATTTTGATGTGCCGCATGGTGTGGCAAATGCGATTCTGCTGCCGACGGTGGTAGATTTCAACAAGGATGCCGCAGATCCGGAAAAGTACCGTTACATCTATGGTTGTATAAGCAAAGATATGGGGGCAGATATTAATTTTACACCGGACATGCTTGCGACAGAAATCCGGATGCTGAATTACGAGCTTGGAATTTTGCCGACACTCAGTGATATCGGGGTCACGAGTGATAAATTTGAGCAGATGGCGGATGATGCGATGAAGAGCGGTAATATTCAGTGCAATCCACAATTCACAATGAAAAATGATATCTTAAAGTTATATGAACAAGCATTTTAAAAGAATAAATTTGATTGGTGTCACAGTGGAGATTATAAGCTCCCCTGTGACAGAGTTTGATTTCTTCTAATAGTTTGGACAATCAAACCCATTTCAAAACAGCCCCTAATCTTCTTTTCTTCTATATGGCACATGATAGTTCCGACACCATTCTTCTGCTGTATTGATATAAGTTCGATTTCTGTAGTCATAATAAATCTGGCTGATTCCCAGATCATTTGTAAAACACCTGTACGGACACCTTCTTCTGAGCGCATCAAACAGTACTTCAGAAACTCTTTGATTCCCAATCTCATACGCAAACTTCTCCATGATACTTTTCTCATGAAGTTCATACT
>OGZT01002347.1_pt1 | contig 10747 bp, 9 predicted proteins | sample 1576891 | NCBI WGS metagenome assembly OGZT01 (sample SAMEA3541521, study PRJEB24748) | human gut metagenome | biome: human gut; feature: human-associated habitat; material: faeces | place: China | collected 2012 | reverse complement strand
TTTGATGTTCTTGTTCGCTGAGGGATGTCTTTCCGCAATAAAAGATCGCCCTGCTATATCAATCCGATGGACTTGAATCTGGATTACAGCGACGATGATAACCCGCTGAGCCTGAAATCCGACTTCATTCTGTCGCTGTGTGAGCTGATCGTCGGCGGCAAGGATGGGCTTGCCCCTGTGGAAAAGACCATCATCGACCGCTGCGTTCGCATCGTCTACCGGGACTACCTCAATGACCCGAAACCGGAGAATATGCCGCTGCTGGAGGACTTGTATAACGCCCTCCGTGCGCAGGATGAAAAGGAAGCGCAGTACATCGCCACTGCTTTGGAAATCTACGTCACCGGCTCTCTGAATGTGTTCAACCATCACACGAACGTGGATGTGAACAGCCGCATTGTCTGCTACGACATCAAGGAGCTGGGCAAGCAGCTCAAGAAAATCGGGATGCTGGTGGTGCAGGATCAGGTCTGGAACCGCGTGACAATCAACCGCGCCGCCCATAAAACGACCCGCTACTATCTTGACGAATTCCATCTTCTTTTGAAGGAGGAACAGACGGCTTCGTACAGTGTCGAGATCTGGAAGCGCTATCGCAAATGGGGCGGCATCCCCACCGGGATCACTCAGAATGTCAAAGACCTGCTTTCCTCCCGCGAGGTGGAGAACATCTTTGAAAACAGCGATTTCATCTATATGCTCAATCAGGCGGCTGGCGACCGGCAGATTCTTGCAAAGCAGCTCAACATTTCGCCCCATCAGCTCTCCTATGTGACCCACTCCGGCGAGGGCGAGGGGCTGCTGTTCTACGGCAACACGATCCTGCCCTTCATTGACCACTTCCCGAAGGACACCGAGCTGTACCGCGTCATGACCACCAAACCGCAAGAGGTGGCGTCGGCATGAAAAGAGAACCGCGTTTGCAGTTTTCCGACGCCGATCTTGCCGAGCCGAAGCTGGAAAAGCCCATCAAGCGGGTGAAAAAAGCGGAGGCCAAGGCGGATAAGGCGCAGGCGAAAATCCCCAAGAAAACCGTGGTCAAAAAGGAACGCGGCTTTGATCCTGCCACCGGCAAGGTCAAAACGCAGCTCCGGTTTGAGGAAGTGGATAAGAAAAAGCCGCCCTCAAAGCTGACCCATGCCGTGCGAGATGCCCCCGCCAACCTCATTCTCTCTCAGGTTCACCGGGAGGTGCGTCAGAGCGAGGATGACAATGTAGGCGTAGAGGCCGCGCACAAGGTAGAGCAAGCCGTGGAGTGCGGCGGGCGGCTGGTGCAGTCTGCCCACCGCGCCCATCAGCTCAAGCCTTATCGTGCTGCCATCCGTGCAGAGAAAAAGCTGGAACGAGCCAATCTTGACGCGCTCCAGAAGAAAACAGAGATCGACAGCCCCACCAGCAATCCCGTTTCCAAATGGCAGCAGAAGCAGGCAATTAAGAAGCAGTATGCCGCTGCCAAGCACAATCAGGCGGCGCAGACTACGGCAAAGGCGGCAGAGAATACCGCCAAGGCCGCGAAAAAAGCCGCTGAAAAGGCTGAGAAAGCGGGCAAATATGTGTGGGAACACCGGCGCGGCTTTGCCATTGCCGCCGCAATTCTGCTGATGCTGGCGTTTCTGCTCAACGGCCTGTCCTCCTGCTCGGTGATAATGGATGGCGTCGGCTCCGGAATCGCGGCCAGTACCTATCCGTCGCAGGACGCCGATATGCTGAGCGCGGAGGCGCAGTATTGCGCGATGGAAGCCGAGCTTCAGCACTACCTCGACACCTACGAAAGCACCCATGACTACGATGAGTACCACTTTGATCTGGACACCATCGAGCATGACCCCTATGTACTCATTTCCATGATTACGGCGCTGCATCAAGGGGAATGGACGCTGGATGAGGTGCAGGGTACGCTCCAAATGCTCTTTGACCGCCAGTACATTTTGACCGAGGATGTGGTGGTGGAAACCCGCTACCGCACAGAAACCGACACATGGACGGACGCGGACGGCAACACCCATACGGACACCTATCAGGTGCCGTATGACTACTACATCTGCACGGTCACGCTGGAAAACTTCAATCTCTCCCATGTTCCCGTTTACATTATGAGCGAAGAACAGCTCGGAATGTACGCCACCTACATGGCGACCCTCGGCAACCGTCCCGACCTGTTCCCCGGTTCAGGCTACATCGGCAAGTATGTGGAGGGCAGCTATACCGACTACGACATTCCCCCGGAGGCGCTGGACGATGAGGTATTTGCCGCCATCATCAAGGAAGCGGAAAAATATCTCGGCTACCCCTATGTTTGGGGCGGCAGTAGCCCCTCCACCTCGTTTGACTGTTCGGGCTTCGTCAGTTGGGTCATCAATCATTCCGGTTGGGATGTGGGCAGACTGGGCGCGCAGGGACTTTGCAACATCTGTGCGCCCGTATCCTCTGCCAACGTCAAGCCGGGCGATCTGGTGTTTTTCACCGGAACGTATGATACCCCCGGTGTCAGCCATGTGGGTATCTACGTCGGCAACAATATGATGATCCACTGCGGAGATCCGATCTCTTATGCAAACTTAAATTCAAACTATTGGCAGTCCCATTTCTACCGCTATGGGCGCTTGCCGTAAAGGAGAGTGAACGATATGAACCCGAAAATTATGAAGCTCCGTGGGGAGCTGGAGAAGAACAAAGGCAAAATCTCCGATCTGCAAGGCCGAAACCGCGAGCTGGAAAAGCAGATTCGTGAGCTGGAGGACACCGACATCATCGGCATGGTGCGTGAGAACGGCATGACGATGGAGCAGTTTGCCGAGCTGTTCCGCCGTATGCAGGCCGCGCCTGCACCGGCCACTTCGGAAAAGGAGGCGTTGAACCATGACTAAAAACACACCGCGCATTTTTATCAGCCTGCTGCTGATGCTCCTGTGTATCGGGATTCTCCCCGTTTCCGCCTTTGCCAGCGACGGTGATTATCCTGATGATGCGCTGCCCACCGCCGAAAGCAGCGCCGCAGACGCACAGGAAACAAAACAGATCGGCACGGTCACGACCAACGGCGGCAACTTGAATGTCCGCACCGGCGCGGGACTGGACAACACCGCGTTTACGCAGCTCCCCAACGGCACGGTGGTCGATGTGATTGGCAGGGACGGCGATTGGGTAAAAATCCTGCTGCCCGCCCGTGTGGGCTATGTGTACGGCGGCTATCTGACCGTTACCGACGCCGCCGACAGCACCGTGAGCATCGGCAGCATGACGGGCGGCAGCGACGCGCTGACACCGGACGGCAATCTGACGCTGATCGACGATATTGGCACCAGCACCAAGGCAGGAAAACAGTTCATTACGTTGGAAAGCAAGAATGGTAACGTATTTTACATGATTATTGACCGCGACGATGAGGGCGAAGAAACCGTCCACTTCTTGAATCAGGTGGATGAGGCCGACCTGATGGCGCTGACCGGCGAGGAAGAAACGCCCGCCACTTGCTCCTGCACCACAAAATGCGTGGCCGGTACGGTCAATACATCCTGCCCCGTCTGCGCGGTCAACATGACCGAGTGCGTGGGCAAGGAGGCAAAGCCCGAAGTCCCCACCGAGCCGACAGAATCCGCCGCCGAGGAACCGGAGAAAAAGAGCGGCGTGGGCGGCATCCTTGTCGTTCTGCTGATCGTCGCGCTGGGCGGCGGTGCAGCGTTCTACATTTTCAAGCAGAAAAAGGCCAAGCCGCAGACCAAAGGCAGCGCCGATCTGGACGATTATGACTACGGCGAGGACGAATATGAGTTTGAGCCGTATGAGGACGAACCGGAACAGGATACTACGGAGGATACAGACGCATGAGATATTTCACCAACAATCCGCTGGAACGACTGATGATGCAGAAGCCGAAAGCAGCGCGGGAGGACAGCCCTCCCGCCGCTGCCAAGGAACACTTCTGCTATGGCTGTAAGCGCTTCGGGCAGAGCTGCGTTCGTCCCTGTTACCGTGACGTAAAGAGAATGGAGGCTGCACCATGCGCCTTGTGATTGCCGAAAAGCCATCCGTGGCACAGAGCATCGCCGCCGTGCTGGGTGCTAAATCACGGCATGACGGGTATCTGGAGGGCAGCGGGTACATCGTGTCGTGGTGTTTCGGGCATCTGGCAGAGCTGGCCGACGCCGCCGTTTACAATGCCGATGACGCCAAATGGACGCTGGCAGCGCTGCCCATCATTCCTATCTCATTCCGCTTCATCGTCCGCTCTGAAAAGCAGAAGCAGTTTGACATTCTGCGGGAGCTGGTGCGCCGGGAGGATGTGGCAGAGGTGGTCAACGCCTGCGACGCTGGGCGCGAGGGTGAGCTGATCTTCCGCACGGTTTACTGCCTTGCGGGATGCTCCAAGCCGATTCTGCGGCTTTGGATTTCTTCGATGGAGGATGATGCCATCCGCAACGGCTTCCAGCAGCTTAAGTCTGGGCGCGACTATGACGGCCTGCATCAATCTGCGCTGTGCCGCGCCAAGGCTGATTGGCTGGTTGGTATCAACGCCACGCGGTATTTCTCCCTGACGTATGGCCGCACATTGAACATTGGGCGCGTCATGTCGCCCACGCTGGCGCTGCTGGTACAGCGCGAGGCGGAGATCTCCGCATTTGTGGCAGAACCGTTCTACACCGTCCAGCTCGATTGCGGCTTTCCCGCCACGACAGGCCGAATGAAGGACAGGAAGGACGCCGACGCCATCGCCAACGCCTGCAAGGGCAAGGCAGTAACCGTCAAAAGCGTGGAGCGCAAGGAAAAGTCTGAGAAAGCGCCCGCGCTCTACGATTTGACCTCCCTCCAGCGCGACGCCAACCGCGTTCTCGGCTACACCTCTCAGCAGACCCTCGACTATCTCCAAGCGCTCTATGAAAAGAAGCTCTGTACCTACCCGCGCACCGACAGCCGCTATCTGACCGACGATATGGAGGGCAGCGTCCCCGGCCTTGTCGCCGCCGCTGCCGCTGTCTGCGGCATGGAGAAGCCGCCGACCATCTGCGCCAAGCAGGTATGCAGCAGTAAAAAAGTCACCGATCACCACGCCATTGTTCCCACCATCAGCGCGGAAAAGGTAGATATGGCCTCTCTGCCGCTGGGCGAACGCGAGGTGCTGAAGCTGGCGGCAAGAGGCTTGCTTCGTGCGGTGGATGAACCACATCGCTACGCAGAAACGGTCATTACGGTGGACTGTGCCGGTCTGAGCTTCACCGCCAAGGGCAAAACCGTCCTTGCTCCCGGCTGGAAGCGCTATGAGCAGGAGCAGACGGAGGCAGCGCCCGCGCTGCCGGTGGTAACGGATAATCAGACGCTTTCCGTATCTGCCGCGTCGGTCAAGACCGGAAAAACCACGCCGCCCAAGCATTTCACCGAGGATACGCTGCTGGCCGCGATGGAAAACGCGGGCAAGGAGGATATGCCAGATGATGCCGAGCGCAAGGGTATCGGAACCCCGGCGACCCGCTCCGGTATCATTGAAAAGCTGGTGTCCTCCGGTTTTGTGGAGCGCAGGAAGTCCAAAAAGATCACAAATCTGCTGCCCACCTCCACCGGCACGGCGCTTATCACCGTTCTGCCTGAACAGCTCCAGTCTCCGCAGCTCACCGCTGAATGGGAGCACCGCCTGAAAGAGATCGAGCGCGGTGAAATCGCCCCGGACAGCTTCATGGATGGGATCGCCGCCATGCTACATGAGCTGGTGCAGACCTACAAACCCATCCCCGGTACGGAAGTCCTGTTCCCCTCCGGGCGTGAGGTGGTCGGCAAGTGTCCCCGCTGCGGAGCCGAGGTGACGGAATCACCGAAAGGCTTTTTCTGCGAGAACCGTGCCTGTTCCTTTGTTCTCTGGAAAAACAGCCGCTTTTTCACCGCCAAGAAAAAGGTGCTGACAAAATCCCTTGCCGCTGCGCTTTTGAAAAATGGCCGCGCCCCGCTGAAAGGCTGCTACTCCGAAAAGACCGGGAAAACCTATGATGCCAGCGTTCTTCTGGAGGACGATGGACAGCGCACGGGCTATAAGATGGTGTTCGACAATGGCTGATGCGCCGCGTATGGATCACAAGCAGCTCCGCCGCTCCAAAAAGCTCATTCGGAAGCTCTGCTGTAATTATGATCACGGCAACTGCCTCGCGCTGGATGATGGAGAGCCTTGCGTCTGCGTACAGGGTATTTCCTACTCGCTGCTGTGCAACTGGTTCCGAAACGCGGTGCTTCCCGCCGACCATGAGCTGCTGGCCGACGTGATGCGGGAAAGGCCGGGAAAGCGCTGCGCCGTCTGCGGTAAGCCGGTCTATTCTTCCTCCAACCGCGCCAAGTATTGCCCGGTCTGCGCCGAGCAGGAGCGCCGAAAGCAGGACGCCAAACGGAAGCGTGAACAATACTGGCACCTCCGCAAATAGAGGCCGAAAAAGCCCCATGCTGCAAGGCTTTTTCCACGCGGAATCCCAAGGGGCTGAGACATTCTATCCGCAAGCCCGAAAACAACATCTATCTGCGGAGAATTGCCCCTGTGCAGGATGTGTTTTCTTCTGCGCAGGGGCGCTATTTTTTGAAAGGAGATCATCATGGCTGAAAAGCAAACCAACAAAGACCGGATGCGGGAAATCGTTGACAGCATCGAAAACGGCATCAAGGAGCTGTTCGAGAGCGATAAGTACCGGAAGTACCTTGCCACCATGAGCCGCTTTCACCGCTACTCGGTCAACAACACCATGCTCATCTATATGCAGCGCCCCGACGCCACCCATGTGGCGGGCTTCAACAAGTGGCGCGATCAGTTCGGCAGGAACGTCCTGAAAGGCGAAAAAGGTATCCGCATCATCGCTCCTACTCCCTATAAGAAAAAGGTCGAGGAAATCAAGACCGACCCGGAAACCAATGCGCCGGTGCTGGATGCGGATGGCAAGGCCATCATTGAGGAAAAGGAAATCCGAATCCCTATGTTCAAGGTGGTATCCGTCTTTGATGTGTCACAGACTGCGGGAAAGCCCTTGCCCCAGCTTGCCGCTGATCTGAGCGGCAATGTGCAGCAGTATGAGGTTTTCATGGAGGCGCTGCGCCGCGCTTCTCCCGTTCCGATAGAGATAAAGCCCGTTGCGCATGACACAGATGGCTTTTTCAGCATTAAGGCGCAGAGCATCACCATCCGCGCCGGTATGAGTGAGGTGCAGACGGTATGCGCCGCCGTCCATGAGATTGCTCACGCCAAGCTCCACGACTATGAACACATGACAGAGCTTGCGGACGATGGTGAGACGATCCTTGTCCCCGGAGAAAAGAGTCGCAACACCGAGGAGGTCGAGGCCGAAAGCATCTCCTATGCGGTCTGCCAGTATTACGGCATTGAAACGGGAGAAAACAGCTTCGGCTATATCGCCACATGGTCAAAGGGCAAGGAGCTGAAAGAGCTTCGCGCCAGTCTGGAAACCATCAACAAGACGGCTTCCGAGCTGATTACGGACATTGACCGGCATTTTGCGGAGATTTGCAGGGAGCGCGGCATTTCTGTGGAGAAATCCGAGCAAGCGGAAAGCCAATTAAAAGAGAACAGCAATATGTCTGCGGCTGACTTGGCAAAAAGCATTTCAGAGCTGTATCTCGATGCGAATGGCCTTGCCTTTCTCAGCGAATTTGCAAGTCAGGAAGATTGCCTCCAGCATTTCTACGAAGATCTGTTGACAGGAGCAGATGAGATAAAAGGCTTCCTGTCCGAAACACTTGAGCAGAGCGATGAATACGCGCACAGAGCGAATGAGCTGCTGTTGGAAGTTGAGGCATTTCAGAAAAGTCACACTTCCTTAAAGGAACTCGACGCTAATGAGCGTTGGTATGCGGTTGATGGTGGGAGCAAGCATCTTCGCATAACAGAAGATGGTGCAAAATATGCCTATGAACTTTACGACAAGGACACTCTACACCTTCTGGAAAGCGGAACAGTACATGACGATGATGTAAACTTTCTTTTGGCGGCTGCGATTCGTATCTGCGAAACACATGGCTATGATAAGACCGTGCCGTTTGAAGTTTTGTCAAACAAGTTTGCAGGGATTTTGTACTCACTCGAATTGTCATCGGACGACAATCAGGTTGTTCACGAGGAGGCCGGTTCTCGTGCCGCAGGCACACTTCCAACTTCGCCAGAGCTGGAACAGGCCACCCCGATGCCCGACCCCACGCTGACGGTGGACGATATGCGCAGCTATGGGTATCTGGACGGCGATATGCTCCCGCTTTCCAAAGACCGGGCGCTGGAGCTGCTGGAGCATGACATCACGGTTTATATGCTCCATCCCGACAACGCCGAAGAAATGGTTTTTGAGGCCGAGGACATCATCAAGCATGACGGAATGTTCGGGATCACACAACCGGATTGGGATGCGGTCAAAGGCCATATCCCGCCCCGCGATGTGGAACAGCGCTTTTTGAACAGTCCCACCGATGCTATGGCGATCTACCAACTGCGCCGGGATGCGCCGGTCGAGCTGCGTTTTGCCAATCTCGGCAGTCTGGCCGCGCCGCCTGACCCGGCCAACTATGAAGCCATTTATACCCGTGAGGTGTACCCGGACGATGATACCGGCAGAATCCTTGAAAACTTCTACTACATTTTCAACGACGAGCGCCCCGGCGATTTTGTGGGACACAGCCTCTCCGTCAGCGACATCGTTGCGCTGAAACAGAACGGCAAGGTATCCTATCACTACTGTGACAGCATGGGATTTCAGGAGCTGCCCGCTTTTCAGAAGCCGGAGAATTACCTGAAAGCCGCCGAAATGTCGATGGAGGACGATTACGGCATGATCGACGGCATTATCAATAACGGCTCCAAACAGCCCACCGTTGCCAATCTTGAGGCACAGGTCAAGGCCGGTATGTCCATCTCCCTGATGGATTTGGCGGCGGCTGCCCACCGGGAACGGGATGCCGGTGAACGCAAGCCCTCCGTGCTGGAGCAGCTCAAGAACCAGCCTGTTCAGGAACGTCCACACAAAACAGCGCCGAAAAAGAGCGCGGAAAAGGAGCTTTGATATGAACATCACATTTGAAGAACGGCAGCTTATGAGCCTCTACAACACCGGCACCCGCACGGGCTTGATCGCGGCGCTGGAGGAAATGCGCGGCTACCTCGCTGCGGATGAAACGGAGCTGCGGGAGCTGACGGACAGCGCCATCGCAAAGCTGCGCAGGATGAGCGACGCGGAATATGACGCGCTTGACCTGTTCCCCGATTTTGAAAAGGAGGATATGGATGCCGAGTAAAGTACAGCTCTATGCGCAGATGGCAGACCGCACGGCGGAGCAGATCACGGGAAGCTACCAGAAGTGGACGGCATTTCTGACCACCGCCGCAAGGCTGTATAAGTACCCCTACAACGAGCAGCTCATGATCTTCGCCCAGCGCCCGGAGGCCACGGCCTGCGCGGAATACGACCTCTGGAATAAGCAGATGCGCCGGTATGTGCGACGAGGCAGCAAGGGCATCGCCCTTGTGGATACCAGCAGCGACCAACCCAAACTCCGATATGTATTTGATGTTTCCGACACCAGCGGCGGCGAGAACTCTCGCCGCCCGTATCTTTGGGAATACCGGCAGGAGCATCGTGGGGTGGTATCTGCGGCGCTGGAGCAGCGCTTCGACGTTTCCGGTGAAAACGGGCTTGCCGATCAGTTGGAGCGTGTGGCGGCGCAGCTTGTAGATGAATACTGGCACGACAACCGGCGCGATATTGTCGGCATCGTTGACGGTTCCTTTTTGGAGGACTATGATGAGTTCAACATCGGAGCCGCTTTTCGGAATGCCGCCGTTGTCAGCACCACCTATGCGCTGCTGTCCCGTTGTGGGATGCAGCCGGGAGAATACTTCGAGCATGAGGATTTTCTGAACGTCTTTGATTTCAACACCCCGCAGACCGTCGCCGCTCTTGGAACGGCCATCAGCCAGTCCAGCGAGCTGGTGCTGCGGCAGATCGAAGTCACCATCAAGAATTATGAGCGCGAGAAAATCGCGGAAAGGAGCGAAAGCCATGAGCGAACTGACCTATACCCGCAGCGGAGATTATCTGATTCCCGACCTGAGCCTGACCGAGCAGCCGCAAACCCCGCTGGGCAAGTACGGCAGGATGCGGAAGAATTACCTGAAGGAGCATCGTCCGGTGCTGTGGAACAGCCTGCTGCTGTCCGAGAAGCTGTACCCCCATCTGCGGGAGATCGACGAGGCAGCGAACAACCGGCTGGAACAGATGATGCCGGAGCTGATGAAGTCAGCGGGCGTGACGGAAGCGCTGAAAGCCAGCGACCCGATGAAGTGGGTAGGGCTGATGAACACGCTGAAAGCGCAGGCCGAGGAAACGATCCTCACGGAACTGGTGTTCAGCTAAATATGTTCGCTGCCCCTGCTGGGGCACAGATGTCCTTCTTCCCCTCAGAGGCAGAACAAATTCAATCCATCGCAGAAGCGGAGAGTGTAACACCCTCCGCTTTTTCTATGTTCATTTCTCAGGATGATATTGACCACATCCTGCGCGCGGGCGGTAATGCGGATGCAGCGCGGATGAAAATTGCTGCGGAAGTCTCCAAGCAAAAACCTTTAGAGGATTGCGCGGCATTTCTGAAAGCTCTTTACTACGGCGGCAACGGCCTGATTACGGATAACGGCAGGCTTTCCGCATGGTACGGGGACGATGGTATCCATATGTTGAACTATGCCGAGGCGAAAGCCGAACTGGGTGAATGTACCCAGGAGGTA
>OGZT01002346.1_pt1 | contig 10747 bp, 12 predicted proteins | sample 1576891 | NCBI WGS metagenome assembly OGZT01 (sample SAMEA3541521, study PRJEB24748) | human gut metagenome | biome: human gut; feature: human-associated habitat; material: faeces | place: China | collected 2012 | reverse complement strand
AAACTTTCTGCAGAAAGTTTCTCCTCCCCCTCCCCAATGCCTCTCTGTCCTCAAATATCTTCGTTAGCGCTTCGCGTAGGCTTTGGGCCCTTCCATATAATAGTCACCGCCCTCGACATCGCCCACGACGATGACGGGGAAATCCACGACCTCCATCGCCGCCAGCGCTTCCGGGCCGAGCTCGGCATAGGCCAGCACCGTATACGAACGGATGCAGCGGGACAGCAGCGCCCCAGCGCCGCCGGTGGCCGCGAAATAGACCGTCCCGTAACGCTGCATGGCGTCCTTGACCGCCTGCGAACGGTTGCCTTTGCCGATCATGCCGGAAAGCCCTTTTTCCATCAGGCGCGGCGCGTAGGCGTCCATACGGCCTGAGGTCGTCGGCCCGGCGGAACCGATGGCCTGCCCCGGCTTGGCCGGAGAGGGCCCCACATAATAAACAATCTGATCACGCAGATCCACGGGCAGGGGCTCTCCCCTGTCCAGCGTCTCCACCATGCGCTTGTGGGCGGCGTCGCGGGCCGCGTAAATGGTTCCCGAAATGAGGACTCTGTCACCGATATGCAGTGAACGCACCTTGTCTTGAGTAAGGGGCGTCGTCAAACGGATGGGTTCGGACACGGAAATCTCCTGTTTGCCCCCGCGCCTGAGGCGGGGACTGGAAGTGATTACAGTTCCGCCTCGGCGTGGCGCGCAGCGTGGCAATTGATGTTCACCGCCACCGGGAGGCTGGCGATGTGCGTGGCGCAGAACTCCACGTTGACCTTGAAAGCAGTGGTCGTCCCGCCGAGTCCCTGCGGGCCCGTCCCAAGATCGTTCAGGAGGCCGAGGAGCTCTTCCTCAAAGGCCGCATACCGGGGATCGGGGTTGCGGGTGTCCACGTCGCGCATGGCGGCGCGCTTGGCGCACAGGCCCGCCAGCTCAAGCGTACCGCCGATGCCCACACCGACCACCATCGGAGGACAGGGGCTCGAACCGGCGGCCTTCACCGTATCCACCACAAATTTCTTCACGCCTTCAATGCCGTCAGCGGGGACGAGCATCTTGAGGGCGCTCTTGTTTTCACTGCCCGCCCCTTTGGGCGCCAGCTTCAGGCGGATACGATCGCCGGGCACAAGGCGCACATGCAGCACGGCGGGCGTGTTGTCCCCGGTGTTCTTACGCTCGAACAGCGGCTCGGCCACGGAGGACTTCCGCAGATAGCCTTCCGTATACCCTTTGGCGACCCCGGCGTTGACGGCCTCTTCAAACGAACCGCCCACGACATGCACATCCTGCCCGACTTCAGCGAACACGACGGCAAGGCCGGTATCCTGACAAATAGGCGTGTTCTCCGAAGCCGCGATGTCGGCGTTCAGCAAAAGCTGACGCAATACGTCCTTGCCGGAAGGCGAGGCCTCCCGTTCCACGGACGACTCGATGGCCCGGTACATCACATCCGGCAAACGGCAGCAGGCGGCGACGGCCAGCTCCGCGACGGTATCCGTTATGGCTGAAACATGAATTTCGCGCACGGCACTCTCCTCAAGCATAAAGACGTAACAAAACGAACCGCCTCGGACACGACACGGCGGGGGAATTCCCGCCTTGTTTGGGTTCTCACTGTTATCATGCGACTGTGCGGCGCACAAGCGCTGCCGAAAGAATAAAGATCAAACATTCTCCCCGGAACGGCGCGCTTTGCGATCTTGCCGTATGCTGGCTAAACGGGTATGATTCTTCGCTTGAGACAAAAACGGCGCCCGAGAAAGCGCTGATAGCAACCATAACCATCAGGATAGGCCCCATGAGCAACCATTTTGAAGGACTTGGCAAAACCTGGCTGACCCTTTTGAACGATCCCGAGAAGGAAGTTCCCGCCGTCGTCATGCAGGTGATGAAGGAAGGAAAGACCCGTGATTGTTGGCAGCGCAAGGACTCCAAGGAAGAGACCATGGTGCTGGCCTGGCCGGTAGAAACAGGATTCCGCGCGGGCGTCACCGTCCACGGGAACGCGGGCGAACAGCTCCGTCCCGTGTCGACCTATCCCCTGCTGGAAGGCGCGCCCAACGATATGACCGTGAACGAGACGTATCTCTGGCAAAACGAAACCGAAGGCGAAGTGTCCGCCACCTGCAACGAAGGCGCCAACCCGCTCTGGTTCTACTCGCCGTTTCTGTTCCGCGACCGTGAAAATCTTACCCCCGGCGTCCGCCATACCTTCCTTATCGCAGGGCTCGCCTACGGCCTGCGCCGCGCCCTCCTTGACGAAATGACCATCACCGAAGGTGTGGAATACGAGCGTTACGTGGCGGAATGGCTGGCCCAGAATCCGGGCAAGACCCGCCTCGACGTGCCGCAGCTCACCGTGGATCTCAGGGGCGCCCGCATCGTCGTCCCCGGCGATGTCGCCAGCGAATATCAGATCCGCGTCCCGGTCACGTCCGTGGAAGAAATGCACATCCAGAACGAAAAAATTTATATGCTGATCGTGGAGTTCGGCCTCAATACCCCGAACCCGCTCCGCTTCCCCCTCTACGCTCCCGAGCGCGTCTGCAAGATCGTCCCGCAGGCCGGGGATGAAATCGACGCCATCATCTGGCTTCAGGGCCGTATCATCGACTAGATCCGCAGCTGCCTGAGGCAGGCATTTCCCGCCTCGGGCAGTGGTGCCCCTCCTCCGGAACGACGTAGAAAGGAGCCCCGCCGTGTCCATGCACGAAATCGAAGACTATATCGAAGAGGCCATACGGGCCGTATCCCGTTCCGATATGCCCGTTTCCGAAAAGCGGAACATGATTTATTCGCTGCTCAGGCTGGAGGAGTACGGCGATTGCGGGTTCACCAACCTGCGGACGCTGAAAGAGATGATGGACTGCCAATACACCTTCGTCTTCGACAAGACGGAGATGTATGACTATGAGGCGAATCGGGGCTATTACGACGACCTTTCCAAGAAAGGCGGCTGTTCACAGGGCGCTCCCTATACGCTCGTCGCCCGTGATGCCGTGACCAACGAATGGGTGAAGCACGGCGACAAGGTTTGCATCGACAGCGGCTCCGACGCGTGGCGGGGCATGGTGGCCGCCGGGGCCATTACCGGCGAGGGCGCGGCCCCCGTGGAACGGCTGGAAAATCTGGACGTGCTGCGAAAGGTGAAGAAGCTTTGGGGCCCGATGGACGACTACTTCATGCAGGCGCACGGCGGTCTCTTCCTCCTTTCCGGAGCCATTGACGATTTGCCGGAAGAGGAATTTCCCGAACACTTCGGCATGACCAAACAGGACTTTGAGGACGAATACGGCGACTAGCCGTTCTCCGTTTTCAGAACGGACCGCCACCGGACGGCCCAGTACAGCGACTTTTTGAAAGGAAACAGACAATGCGCAGCCAAAAAATGACGTTCGGTCTTGAAAAGGCCCCCCATCGCTCCCTGCTCTACGCGCTCGGCCTGACCCGCGAAGAGATGAAACGCCCGCTCATCGGCGTGGTGAACGCCGCCAACGAAGTGGTCCCCGGCCACCTGCATCTCGGCAAAATAGCCGAGGCCGTCAAGGCGGGCATCCGCATGGCGGGCGGCACGCCTATGGAGTTCCCGGCCATCGCCGTGTGCGACGGCCTGGCCATGAATCATGAAGGTATGCGCTTCTCCCTGACCTCGCGCGAAGTCATCACCGATTCCATCGAAATCATGGCTACGGCACATCCTTTCGACGCGCTGGTGTTCATCCCCAACTGCGACAAGATCGTCCCCGGTATGCTCATGGCCATGATGCGCCTGAACCTGCCCTCCATCATCATGAGCGGCGGCCCCATGCTGGCGGGACGGAACAACACCGACCTCATCAGCGTCTTTGAAGGCGTCGGAGCGGTCCGTAACGGCACCATGACCGAAGAAGAGCTGGAAGACCTGACCGAAAACGCCTGTCCCGGCTGCGGTTCCTGTTCCGGCATGTACACCGCCAACACCATGAACTGCCTGTGCGAAGCCATGGGCGTGGCCCTGCCCGGCAACGGCACGACGCCCGCCGTGTCCGCCGCCCGTATCCGCCTTGCCAAACAGGCGGGTATGCAGGTCATGGAACTTCTCGAAAAGAACATCCGTCCCCGCGACATCGTGACCGAACAATCCGTCCACAACGCTGTGGCGGCGGACATGGCTCTCGGCGGCTCCACCAACACGACCCTCCACCTGCCCGCCGTATTCGGGGAAGCCGAACTGAGCCTGTCACTGGACATCTTCGACGACATCAGCCGCAAGACGCCCAATATCTGTAAGCTTTCTCCCGCCGGGACGCAGCACATCGAAGACCTGCACCGCGCGGGCGGCATCCCCGCCGTCATGGGAGCCCTGCTCGACAAGGGCCTCGTGCACGGCGAGGCGCTCACCGTCACCGGTAAGACGGTGGCTGAGAATATCAAGGAACTCAAGGCCCACATCATTGACCCCGACGTCATCCGCATCGACAAGCCCTACGCCAAGGAAGGCGGCATCGCCATCCTGCGCGGCAACCTCGCGCCCGACGGCGCCGTAGTGAAGCAGTCCGCCGTGGCTCCCGAAATGATGGTCCGCGACGTGACCGCCCGCGTGTTCAACAGCGAGGAAGAAGGCGTGGAAGCCATCCTCGGCGGCAAGATCAAAAAGGGCGACGTGGTGGTCATCCGGTATGAAGGCCCCCGCGGCGGCCCGGGTATGCGCGAAATGCTGACCCCGACGTCAGCCATCGTGGGCATGGGCCTCGGCGCGGATGTGGCGCTCATCACGGACGGTCGTTTTAGCGGCGGCAGCCGGGGTGCGGCCATCGGCCACGTATCCCCCGAAGCGGCGGACGGCGGGCTCATCGGGCTTGTGCAGGACGGCGACACCATCCATATCGACATCCCCGGCCGTAAGCTGGAACTGGTCGTCCCCGAAGCGGAAATCGAAGAACGCCGCAAACACTTCGTCCCCGTGGAAAAGGATGTAAAGTCCCCGTTCTTGCGCCGTTACGCCAAGCTGGTGACCTCCGCATCCACCGGCGGTGCGTACAAGAAGATCTAAAGCTGTCTCCGAGCGGCTACCATTAAAAAACCATCCCCCAGCTTCCTTCATTCGGGAGGCTGGGGGAATTCTTTTAGGCTTCTGGCATTTTTCTGCCCCCTACGTGAAGAATACGCCTCGAGGGAGCCTCCCTGCTCTTTCGCTCCTTTGCACCTTAACCCGAAAGAAAACAGCTCGTGCCGATTGGAGGAAATACAGGATTGGTGAGCCCATATGGTAACCGTTTTGTACCGTTCACTCCCCATTTACCAGAATGAGGCCGCTGGGAACCGAGAGTTTTCCTCTTATCAAAGGAGTTTTTGTTAAATTTTTATAGAGCAAATACAGCGTATTAACTATACGTTTCAACTTTTTTTCATTTTTTCCTTTTTTCTCGTTGACAGCGGTGGATGATTTTTATAAATAGTTCTGGCTGTGCAGCTGCGGCGAGCAGAAAAGCACGGTAAACGTCCCCATCGTCTAGCCGGCCCAGGACAGCGGCCTTTCACGCCGTCAACAGCGGTTCAAATCCGCTTGGGGACGCCACTAGAAAACTAGAGGCGCATCACTTTACTCTGAAATCAGGGTGTTGTGGTGTGTCTTTTGTATTATATCCCCTCCACTTGTAAAGCTCTCTCCCAAGGCTTTCAGGCCGCGTCGTCCCCTCCACGTGCGCTGCGCGCCTATCTCCCTCTAGCGCCTTTTACCTCCGCGTTCCGTCCCTCAACATTTCTCTTCCCCGTGAAGCAGCAACCGACCGTGAGACTGTGCAACTGACACGCCTCATCGCGGCTCTCTTCACCTATGGGCTAGTCTCCCCCCCTGCCACCTTTTTCCATCCAAAAGGGAGGGCAATCATGAGGCCCTACCCAAACCACCATTCCCTGATCGCCAGACGGCTCGGCATCCACATAATGTACGCGCCACCGCTGCGGTCTGCCACAGCGTGGTCACGCTGAGCCCTCCGCTGGTGATCCGCTGCACTCACAATTTCGCTGGAGCCATACTATACCGTTCGAACCTACGCATGAGACTGAGACGGCGCTGAACGCTGCACCGCTGATCTTCTGAACCGTCAGCTCAAAAAGCAAGTTCCCATCGAAGAGTGCATTCCAGACGACATTTGGCAGCGCATGAGCCGAGAAGTCCGTGAGAATACCCCGCGCTGCCGCACCAAATGGAGCATTAATGACGTCTTGCCATCATACTGCCGAACATACACAGGACAGGAGTACACATGGAAGGTCGGCATCAACTACATTGGCGAACCGCTCAACGGTGGCCACTGGATTGATGAGCAGCCACAAGGGACGGCCATGACTGACGAACAAATCAAAGAACTTTTTGATACAGTACCCGCCTTTGCCGACAGCTGTATCGAATCGCTACGTCCGGCACCCTTCCTCCGCTCAATAAGCCGTTGCTGGTCAGCTTCAGTAAAGACCGGCCTGATGTGGGACGGCAGCCAATCCCAACTATCCCGGCATGGCATGGAGGGAACTCCTCGATAAGGGCGAAAAGATGCGGAAAAACATCAGGCTGTTTACGGTGAATCCTGAGTACTACCTAAACCTCGAACAATTCCGTGCCCCCTTCATGAGCTTCTGCTTTCATGGCGGCAAAGGCTACGTCGCGGAAGACGGATGTCACCGCGCCTGCATCGCAAAGTTCTTCCTCTATTGGCAACCCTCTCCATTTCTGCACGGCGTTCATCTCACAGAGGTCCAGACGGACGCCCGCATGACGAACCTCTTTTACAGGCTCAAAAAACTTCTTCCCACATGGTGCGCGGCGTTCCCCAACTCACAGGAAGTCACCCGCAATGACGACGCCAAAGGATGGAGCATGTCTTTCTATGGGAACACCCTGCGCATTGAAAACCACCGCAGGAAGGGCTTCAACGCCGACTTTCAGGCCGAAGAACTGGAAGAAGGTCTGCTCCCGGCCCTGCTGAACCCCTTCAAACGCCGCTTCGGAACGTATCGCAATCTTTTGAACTGAGAGGAGTCCATGATCCAACGTCTCTTCATTGCCGAAAAACCGTCACTCGGCAAAGCCATTGCCGCTGAACTCGGCGTCACGCAGACTCGTCAGGGGTATATGGTCTGTGGGAACGACGCCGTGACCTGGTGCTTCGGGCATTTGCTGGAACAGTATGATCCCGATGATTATGATGAAGCATGGAAGCTGTGGCGCAGAAACTCCCTGCCCATGATTCCCCGTGAGTGGCGGCTCAAGCCCAAAGAAAGCGCCCACGCTCAACTTCAGGTAATCAGCAATCTGCTTGGTGAGGCCGCTACGGTCGTCAACACGGGCGACCCGGACAGGGAAGGCCAGCTTCTCGTGGATGAAGTCCTCGAACACTTCCGCTACACCGGCCCGGTTCAGCGAATTTGGCTTGCATCCCTAGACTCCCGCTCGATCCAAAAAGCTCTGGCAACGCTGAAGGACAACCGGGATTACGCCAACCTCAGAGATTCCGCCCGCGCCCGCTCACAGGCTGACTGGCTCATAGGCATGAACGCAACCCGCGCCATGACGCTCCGGGGCAGGGAGTCGGGACGGGATGGTGTGTTGTCGATGGGGCGCGTCCAGACGCCCACCCTTGCCCTTGTCGTCAACCGGGATCGGGAAATCGCAGCCTTCACTCCCATTGATTATCTCGTTCTTCAGGCAACGCTCCAGCACGACGCGGGGACGTTCTCAGCCATCTTCAAGCCTTCGGAAACCCAACCCGGACTGGACAGTGAAGGCCGTCTCGTCGATGGGGCCACCGCCCAAGGCATCATGGATGCCGTGCGCGGCAAAAACGGTATCATCACCTCCGTCACACGCGAAAAAAAGAAAAAGCCAGTCTCCCCCTGCCCCATTGCCTTTCCTCGCTTCAGAAGGCCGCTTCCTCCAAGCTCGGCATGACCGCGCAGCAGATTCTGGATACCGCGCAGTCGCTCTATGAAAAGAAGCTGACGACGTATCCGCGTACCGACTGCCGCTATCTGCCCGAAGAGCAATTCAGTGACGCCGCCCGGATCATTACCGCCCTTTCCGGCGTTTCCGGTCTTGAGACCGTGACCGCCAAGGCCGATTCCGCCTTGAGAGGCCCCGTCTGGGATACGAAGAAGATTACGGCCCACCACGCGATTATCCCCACCGGCGAAGAGCCCCGGAGCCTCACGGCGCAGGAAAAGGAGCTATACCTGATGATCGCCGTCCAGTACTTTCTCCAGTTCTATCCCCCCATGCTCTACGAGGCCCAGAAGATTCTGGCCACCATCGTGGAAACGGCATGGGAAGCCCGTGGCCGGATGATCATAGAACCGGGCTGGACCGGATTTGCTGCTGAAGAGGACGATGAGGACGCCAAAAAAAAGAGGCCGAACAGTCGCTGCCGTCCGTCGGCAACAATGACGCCGTACTCTGCGCCGACGTGGACGCCCTCAAAAAGAAGACCACGCCGCCTTCCAGGTTTTCGGAAGGTTCACTGATCGAGGCGATGGCCAGCATCCACCGTTTCGTTTCCGACGCCAAGGCCAAGGCCGTTCTAAAGGAAAATGAGGGCATCGAGACGGAAGCGACACGGGCGAGTATCCTTGAACCCCTCAAGGGCCGTGGGTTCATCACAGCCAGCGGCAAATCCCTTGTGTCCACGCCGCTCGGCCAGTCCCTCATCGACATGACCCCGGACACGCTCCGCGATCCGGTCACTACGGCCCAATGGGAACAACGCCTTGAAGCCATAACCCGTGGGGAAACCTCTCTGGAAGACTTCATGCGGGAACAGTATGCAGCCCTTCCTTTGCTTTTGGCCCCCGTCCTCTCCACCCCTGCCGCACTTCAGCCCGGTGCCTTCCCCTGCCCGAAGTGTGGCAAGGCGTTGCGCCGGCGCGAAGGGAAAAACGCCGGCGAATTTTTCTGGAGCTGCTCCGATGCCGATTGCAGGACGTTTTTGCCGGATGAGGACGGTAAACCCGGTCAGTCCAAAGAAAAGTCTCCGCGAGTGGTGACGGAGTTCATCTGCCCCGATTGCGGCAAAGCACTGCTCTACGGACAAGGCACCAGCAAGGCAGGAAAACCCTATGAAATATTTTTCTGCTCTGGCTATCCGCAATGCAAATCATCCTTCTGGGCAAATGATGGAAACCCTGATTTCAGCAGAAGGTCGAAATGACAACCCAACAAGAGAAACCGAGTGTATCGCATCTCGGACATATGACCCCGGACGAATTCAACTCATAAAGGAGCAACCATGAGCCTCATGAAATCTTCTATCTCGTTGACTACCTATCGCCTTGAACCTTCGACACTCGCCAACGTCACTGGTGACGCGATCAGGCGGTTCGCCTTCCGGTCCATCGACAATACCCCTAACGAAAAAGGCTATGGCTTCGTCCCTGAAGATGGCATGTTTGCCGATCTGGAGACTTCGGTTCTCGAAAAGGGCCAATATATGAGCTTTGGCTTTCGTATCGACACCAGAAAAATACCTTCGGCCATTCTCAAAAAACATCTTGCGGAAATGACGCGGGACGAACTCCAGAGGCAGGGCAAGATGTTCCTTTCCAAATCCTGAAAGAAGGAACTCAAAGACCTTTGCAAGTCCCGGCTCCTTTCAAAAACGGAACCCCGCCCCTCTATGACCGGTATCGCCGTCGATACGTCAAACGGACTCGTATACGTTGCCAGTACCTCCAAATCTACCCTTGAGCTGTTCGAGAATTACGCCAAGACAGCCTTCGGCGGCGAAATGGAGCGCATGTACCCAAGCATACTGTCCGCATCGGATTCCGAACACCCTCTCGAAGATCTCATGAGCAATATTTACGCCGAAAGTATGACGCTTTCCCTCAGTGGAAAGACCTACGCCATAGCCGAACAGGGAAGGGCTACGCTTTCCCGGACGGATGGGCCTTCAGTCTCAGTAACAGATGCGCCGGACAGCGCGAGAGCCGGACTGGAATCCGGGCTCTTGCTTACCAGCCTCAAGATCAGGCTTTCCTCCATGCCTGAAGACGAACTTGTGGCCGTCTTTACTCTGAACGCGGATTTTAGCTTCAGCGGCCTGAAGACGCCGCGCATCCGTAGACAGAAAGGAGAAGATGCCGATCCCGACACCGACTTCCTCCTGAAAATGGCTTCATCGGAGAGACTGTGACTGCCATGTACTCGCTCTTCCGGCAACATGCGGGCAACTAGGGAGAACATCATGAAAAGACTGCTCTTGCTCTTTCTTTTGTGTTTTGGGCTGGCCTTGCCAGTGGTGGCTGCTGATGGAACCAGCTTTAATCCTCCAACAATTTCTGTCAAAAGCGTGGGGGCTTCGATCCCCGTTGGAACGGTGATTACTTGGCCTTCCAACTCATGGCCTTCTGATAGAGATAACTGGCTGGAATGTAACGGGCAATCCATATCCAGCGCAGTATACCCGGAACTGGTCGCGGTTGTCGGAGGGAACGTCCCGAATTATCAGGGAGTGTTCCTTCGGGGATACGGTGGTCAGACTAGTTATCACTACGGCGCGGTAGGACACTGGAGTGCGGGGCTAGCTAGGCGAACTACAAGGGGATGGAATACGAGAAATATGGGGAGAGCTTTCCTATCTACCCCGAAGCCGCGATGGAGAAGTAGGCCAGTCCGGTTCACTGGCCTTTTGGAACGAAGGGCGTAATCAATGGATGAATGATGCGGGTAAGGCACCATCAGGTGCAATGAACTTTTATGCGTCTCGCTCAACTCCGGTTGTTGGTGAAG
>OGZT01002327.1_pt1 | contig 10844 bp, 10 predicted proteins | sample 1576891 | NCBI WGS metagenome assembly OGZT01 (sample SAMEA3541521, study PRJEB24748) | human gut metagenome | biome: human gut; feature: human-associated habitat; material: faeces | place: China | collected 2012 | reverse complement strand
CAAAGAATGCTTCCTCTAATGGCTCTTGTTTCCACCAATAAAACCATGGTACTAAAGGTAACCCTTGATCTTGCAGGATCATTTTCATAGCTACTTTATCTTGTCCTAAAGCACCGGATAATACACCACACTGCGCAAACGGTACATGCAAGGTCTTTAAAAAGCCTTGAAAGCTTCCATCCTCTCCGTTTGTCCCATGTAAAATCGGCAGTACAAAGTCAATTACGCGAGATGTTTTCCAAAAGTGATGTTTTTTCCATTGCATCAACACCCGTTGATGTTCACGTACAAGCTGAACTTCATAATTTTCCTGCGTAACCTTTGTTAAATCTTGAAATACCTCCGTTTTTTGAAATGAGGCATCACTATACATTCTTCCATCCTTGGCAATATATAAAGGTACGATTTCATAAGCATCTGGAAAAGCCGCAATTGCCTGCATTGCTGAAAGGATACTGATCTCATGCTCAACGGAAACACCGCCAAAAGCTATGGCAACACTTAATTTCATAACATCCATCCCTTTCCTATTCGCATATTTCAGTCTATGCAATAGCAGGATAGGCGTTACGCAATCCGCTTAGTGGTTAAAAGCGTCCGGCAAATCATTTTCTAATAAAACATAGGCGTCCTTTTCTTTAATCTGTTGTAAACAGGCAAAGGCTTCTTGAATATTCGTTACGACATGCAATCTTTCTATCGGAAACTTCTTAGCGATTAAGCCTTTTTTTATTTTTTCGGTCTGTGTTGGGCCTACCAATATAACATCATCTACACATGCAGCCATATAAGCTCCCAGCAGTTCATTTTCTTTATCCTGTGCATACCCCAAGTCAATCAGACCGGGGGTAATGATTATACGCTGTTGGGGCATTTCTCTTAACACATCCAACGCATAACGAGCCCCCTTGGGATTGGCATTATATGCATCATCAAGCAGTGTATAATCCGCCACTCTGTGGGATCAGATGATTCAGATTTTTGAAAAATACGGATACTACAAAGAAGGTCAGAAGGCAATTACCATGAAGGGTGCAGAAGGGGCTGAAAAGATTGCAGAACTGATGGATAAGCTCCGCAACGAAACACCGAAGAAGTTCGGTTCATGGGACGTACTCGAAGCAAGAGATTACAAGAAGGATGAATGTGTTGATTTAAAGACCGGCGAAAAGAAGTCTACCGGACTTCCGTCATCCAACGTATTATATTATGCACTTTCTGACAATGCATGGTGCTGTGCAAGACCGTCCGGAACAGAACCAAAGATTAAGTTCTACATGGGCGTTAAGGGCAGCAATTTAGCGGATGCAGATGCAAAACTTGAAGAACTTACAAAGGCTGTTATGGAAGTAGCGGGACAGTAGTAATGTGAAGAATCCTTAAATTTAAGATTCTTCACATAGATAATTGTGCTGCAGGCGTCACAATTATCTTTTTATCGCAGAGCGAGTTCAGAAATTCTTAACAGAGAAAACACAATTAGAACACATTTCGTTACTATACTACAAAGCATAGACGAGATGTGTTCTTTTTTATCTAAGAACAAAAGACACGACAGAGAGGAGAAATCGATATGTATAACGACGAAAATAACCAGTATAACCCAAGACCGAGATTTGACCCAAAGACAGGAGAACGAATTCATTACGACGATGAAAATACAACGGAAACAACACAGGCAGAAAGTTCAGAATACAGATACAGCGCAGGAAATATTCCGTTTGAACAGGAAAACAATAACACTTCCTATTATCAGCAGAGCAGTACATTCCAGCAGGATACAACCTATCAGCAGGCAGGCGCCGGGCAGGGCAGTATGAATCAGCAGAATGGAAGGCAGAAGAAAAAGAAGGATAAAAACAAAGACGGTTTTGGAGAAAGGCTTGCAAAACTGGCAGGTTCGGCAGCCGTGTTCGGTGTAATTGCCGGCGCAGTAATGTATGGCGTATATTACACGGGAAGTACGATTCTTCCGGTAAAATCATCAAGCGACTATAACAACATTGCAACCGTGACTTCCAATGTAACCGCAACAACGGCACAGAGTACTTCATCAGCTTCAACGGGTATGGATGCACAGTCCGTTGCAAATGCAGCCCTTCCGGCAATGGTGGCATTAAACGGTACGACAACCGTGTCTTCAGGAAGTTCTTCATCTTTCTATGGACTGTTCGGCAGCCAGTCCTATGAAGCACAGACAAGCGGAACCGGTATTATTGTCGGTAAGAATGATAAAGAACTGCTTGTTGTAACGAATGCACACGTAGTTAGTGATGTAAATGATTTAAAATGTGTCTTTGTGGACGGTGAATCTGTCAGTGCAACCGTAAAGGGTTCAAAGTCTGATAAGGATATTGCGGTAGTGGCAATCAATCTTTCAGATATTAAGGATTCAACCATCAACAGTATTGCAATCGCAGAACTGGCAGACAGTGATGATGTAGCCATCGGACAGGAGGTTGTTGCTATCGGTAATGCATTGGGTGAAGGCCAGTCTGTGACAAATGGTATTATCAGCGCGACAAACCGTTCTATTACTGTTAATAATGTAACATTTTCAGGCCTTTTAATGACAAATGCAGCGATTAATTCCGGTAACAGCGGTGGTGCATTACTCAATGCAGAAGGTAAGGTTATCGCAATTAACTTTGCAAAGACTTCCAGTGATGGTGTAGAAGGTATGGCATATTCTATTCCGGTATCGAATGTCATGGATATCATTGACAGCCTGATGAGCCGTGAAACAAGAAGCAAGGTTTCAAGTTCAGAAACCGCTTACCTGGGAATCAGTGGTGTGGATATTACAAGTGCAATGTCTTCTTCATATGGTTATCCGCAGGGGGTTTTAATCAGAAGCGTTGAAAATAATTCAGCTGCTGCACAGGCAGGTCTGGGCGCTTATGATATTATTGTAAGCTTTGACGACCAGTCCGTAAACTCTATGTCCAGCCTCAAGTCTATTATGGAATACTACGCAGCCGGTGAAAAGGTAACGGTTCAGTACTATCATCAGGAAGGTAGTGAGTATGTATTAAAGAGTGTTGAAGTAACTCTCGGCAAAAAGAGCTGATAAGCATTCCGGCATAATGCTTTAAAAGGAACCGGCAAAGCACATAAAGCACAAACATAAATTTATATAATTATTCCTCTAACTTTCCCTATTTTACAGGCTTTCCCGCCTGTTCATTAGTGAAATGATATGTAGTTTCCCTTATTTTTGCCCTTATGAGATAATCACAAGGGAAATAAGGGAAATTTTTTAGTCATTGCCTACCACTTTATCAAGAAGCCGAACCGATTTTCGTTTCGCATCTCTTGTGGAGTGAGCATAGACGTTCATTGTGGTACTGACATCTGAGTGTCCCAACAATTCCTGTACATCTTTTGGGGCTGCTCCATTTGCTAAAAGGTTGCTTGTATAGGTGTGACGTAACTGGTGGAAATGAAAGCCTTCAAATCCCTCTAATGCTTTTGCCACCTTTCTGCATACCGTCCCCAAAGTAGTCGGAAGTTCCAGACAACCATCCGGTCTTAAGCAGACAAAAGAAATTTCTTTATAATCTGCCGGGACTTCCTGCGTTCTGTCTAAGCAATAATATTCGTAGTACACTCTGTTTTTCTCTTTGACCTCTTTGTAGTAGTTCGTGTGATAAAGTTCTTCGTACTGCATTCGATTTTTTAACTGCTCTTTCCGGGAATTACGGAAAATCTCTACCAGTGTATCTCCAAAATCAACAACCCTTACTTTTTTCCGCTTGGTTGGTCCGATGATATATTTGCGCTTTGAGCCATCATATCGGATGCTGCGTCTTATGGTAAGGCATTGTTCTTCCAGATTTACGTCCTGCCATGCCAAACCACATGGAAATGAAGCGGAAAAAGAAGGGAACGCCGTTCTTCAGGAAAGGTTTCCCCCAGTTCCGCACTGTGTTTTGTGGTTATCCGAGATAGCGCACCCGGAAGAACGGGCTTTCGGGATGGTTCAGATCATCGGCGAGCACTTCGCCGGTCATGGGGATGGAGGCCAGTTCCTCACTGATGAGGCCGACCTCGCCGCTGAGCGAAAGGGTCACCTTCCAGCACTGCACGACAAGCCCCGGCCCCTGATCGGGCTGGCCTACGAACAGCAGTTCGCCGGTGACGTCACTGGCGGTCAGCGCATCAACAAGCTGCTCGTCGGAAGACTCGCAATCGGCGGTCAGGAACACCGTGTCGGCGGAGCAGGATTCGCGGACGCGCAGCAACCCGGTGCGGGCGTTGAGATCGTAGTCGACGCCCTGACGGTAGCGGACGGTCGGCGCGCTGGCCTTGTCCGTGAGCACCACATCGGCGACGCGGGCGATGCCCTGCAACGTGGCTTTGATTGCAGAGGCGGCGATCTCCTCGCCGGGCACAAAAGTCCCCCGCACGTTTACGCACTCCAAAACCCCGTCCGTCACATAGGCGACGGTCGCCGTGGCGCTGGACGTCGAACCCACCACGGAGGAGCCGGGCGCGAACGTCCCCCCGGTCACCGTGCCGTGCTCCAGACGCGTGAAGCCGAGCTTCTCCTTGCCGACGAACGTATACAGGCCCTTGTTGGCACTGACGGACTGGCCGGACACCGTCGCGGCGGCCTGCATCTGCTTCGCCACCGCCGCGCCCTTGAAGGCCCGGAGGATGTTTCCGGTGGTGAATTCCTCCAGCGTGAAGGCCACGGTCGCCCCCTTCTGGGTGACCAGCTGGAGATCCTTGGTCTTCGTGCCGCTCATCGAGCTGAAATGCTCCAGCTTTTCTTCGGTCAGGCTGATGGTGAAGGCCGGAGCGTTGCCGAGATGGTCGTATCCCTCACTCCCTACGGCGCGGAAAAACAGCTCGCCCTTGCCGTAAAGGTAATTCCTTGTCTGCGGACTTGCAGTCATATCCAATCCTTACAGTGCAATATTGTGTATGGTCGAAACGGTCATGCGGTAGACGCTGGCCCCATCCAGAACAAACCCTTGGATAGCGGACGGCAGGCACGGCCCCATGCCCGGAAGGGGCGGCACGCCGAGGAGCCGTTCCCGGGCCGCGGCAAGCAGCGCATAGGTTCCGGGGTGCCCCGGCTCCGGCTTTTGGCCGTTTGCTGCCGAACGGTAACTTTTATCCATGACGTAGACCTCGAACTCCATACGCTCCTCAAGACGGCGGCCCGAAGGCGTGAACGCGGGAGACCCCGCGTACAGGACCAGCACCGCCGGAAACCCGCGCCGCAGCCGAGCCCATGTGTCCTTGTCCGGCTGTCCCTGAAACGCCTCTACGGTCTTCGCGCCAAGCGCCTCCCTGAGCGGCTGGAGCCGTTCGAGGATCGCATCCTCGACATCCATCGGCGTGCGGCTCACGGCGTCACCCCATCCCACGGGCGGGTGCCCGGTTCGAGCAGCACGGCCCCCGGCGTTTCCGTTCCCGCAGGGGGCAGGCCGGGAATGCCCGCCTTGCCGTCCGCAACGTCGCGCAACCAGTTGAGCGCCTTGGTATAGCGCTCGCGGATGGGATCGGTGTCGCGGATGTCGCCCCCGGTGAGCCGGTACCGGGCGATGTCCCCAGTGATCGACACCACCACGGGCGGAATAGGAGCTGAGTCCGAAAGCGGCGTCGCATAGCGATCCGCGAGATAGCTGTCCACTTCCGAGGATGCCCGCTCCAGCGCGTCGGAAATGACCGTTTCATCGAGTTCGCCCGTGCCCCGCCTGTCCGAAAGCGTGCGGACTTCGTCCGCCCCGAACAGGCTCACAAGCTGGTCAAGCGTGGCGTATGCCATACAGAAATGCCTCCGGCGGCGATCCGCCCATTTTCGTTCGGCTGAGGCGGGCTCCCCGCCCCTGCTCCGGCTGAAGCTGTGCGGGGGAGTCCAGAGAGGGCGCTTTCACAAGAAAAGCCCTTCCCACGCCTTTCCTCCACTAAATCAGCCAGTGGCTGACCAGCAGCGTCGCGGCGCGGTACCAGATGTTGCTGCCGCCGTCGGGATCCTGCTCGGCGGAAACGACACGGCGGGCGGCGGACTGGAGGGACGGGGGAACGACCAGCATCGTCCCGGCCTCGCCCCCGAAACCAAGGCCAAGGGGACGCCCGCCGTCGGCACGGAAGCTCTGCATGGCTTCAAGGGCGGCGGCGAAATTGGCGGCGTTCAGCTCCTGCGTGCTGCACACGGCCTGCTGCCAGAAGCCGTACCCGCCGTTGCAGCGATAACGGATGCCGTAGGGAATCTTGTCCTTCATGAAGACATAGTCGTTGTCCGGATTGGTGATGACCTGCAATTCCGGGGCGGTGCGCTCCTGAAAGATGAACGGGCGCAGCGGGCGGGAGACATCCAGCACGAACCACGGCGTCCCGTCGGTGACCGTTCCGTCCACGGCGGCGGGGCGCAGCCAGTTGGAGACGGTTTCAGCGTCGCCGGAGCCGTCCGCGTTCGGGTACACGGGATGATCCACGGCAAAGAACGCCTTGCCGTCATAGCATGTGCCGGACATGCCGTTCTTGAGGAGGCCGAACACGATCTCGTCGGGATGCGTCCCGGCGGCATAGCCCATTTCGCGGAACAGCGGGGCATACACGCCGATGTCGTCGTCCTCCACGGCCGTGCGGGGGATATCCACGGTGGCCTCATAGAGATTGTTCATCACCGAATAGCCGTGCTCCTTGATGTTCTTGAAGGAGCGGTCGCCGGACCATTCGCGGAGTTTGGGAAACTGGCCGATCCAGCCATAGGTGTTGCTTGCCGAACTGCTCGGCACACGGGTGGACAGCTTGTCCCACTGGGACGGCGCGGACGAAAGCGCATCCTGAAATTCACGCTGGAAGCCCACACGCAGGGCCGACACAAGGGAACTCGTCACTACTGCCATTGATATATCCTCATGATGAAGAACGGTTCTGAGGAGGGGAAAAGGGCCTCTTTCAAGGGAAACCGCCGTTTCCTCTCCCCCTGATTCCCTCCTCCCCCCAAAGCACTCGCTGATGGGAAGATGATAAGGAATCCCTGCCTTTACATTTCCAAACCGGGGGACGGACGCGAAAGAAACGGCTTTCCAAGCCGCCCGTACCGACGCCGACCCTTACGAAAGTCTTGGGAGGCGGAGGGGTGGGGTCTGGGGAGGGGAGGGCGACCGGATGGCGGCCCCGCAGGAGCCTGTGACCGTTGACGAGTCTTCGAGTCTTACGGGCATCGATAGCAGAGCTGGAAGCCTTTCTCCAGAAAGGTTCCTCCTTCCCTCCCCAGTCTTCCCTCCCCATCTCCCCCTACCCGCGCACAGCGAGATACTCGGCCTCGCTCAGACCGAGCTGGGCACAGACGAAGCGCTCCTCATCGGAGAGCGGGGACGCGGCGGGAGCCGACAGCACGGGACGGCTGCCCGCGCTCTGGAATGACGAGAGCGCGGCAATGGGCGCAACGGCGGCGAGATAGGTTTCCAGCGCGTCCGGATTCTGACGTCCCAGCGCGGTGGCCCAGCCGACAAGCCCACGGCTCAAGCGCCCGTCGGCCACGGCGGCTTCGACGCTCCGGACCACGCGATCGCCATGCGTGACGCTGAGCGCCACTGAAAGCTGATCGCGCAGGGCTGTGTTGGCGCGTACCAGCGAGGTCAGGGCCGCCTGAGGATGGCAAGCCTGCAAAAAGTCGAACAGTGTGGGCCGGGAGTTGCCGGGCAGCGGATCTGCCTGATGGGGAAAAGGCGGCTGTCCGGGCAAAGCGGACGGATCGGACGCGGCGGGATTCGCGGGCGTGAGCAGGGATTCGAGCTTGTCCAGTTCCGCCTGCAAGGTTTCCTCGGCCGCGTCTTCAGGCAGGCCGAGCAGCTGTTTCAGCCGATTGAGCGCATTCATGGCTGTCTCCGGTTGAGGGTTGTCGGATGGGGGAAAATCCTCGGTCGCAGCGACGGCGCCAAGCCCGTCGAGTGCGGGAACATTGGTCAGGGCCGCGCCTTTCAATTCCAGCACGTCGCCGTTTTGGGGGTTGAAGGAGAACACCGGGGAAATGAAACGGTATTCGTCCTGTTCGATGAAAGCCTTGGCGCCTTCCGTCCACAGGATCGACGCGAACAGCCCCTGCCCCGGCTCGTACCGGAGCGATTCGATCCAGCCTGCGGCCGGAGCGGGCTGTCCGTTGTGGCGGGCATTGAGGCTCTGGTGCTCATAGTCGATGACCAGAGGCGTCTCGCGCCGCCGCCATTGGTCGAGCACACGTTCCGCGCCCGAAGAGGAGAGGTTCCATGCGTTGAGGTTTCCTCCCGTGAGCGTGCCGGGCCTGCCGTCGCGCGCAGCGAACGCACCGTCGGGCAGAAGCCGGATCTCCGGGAAAGGCCGGCGGAGCGAATCCGCCACCGCGGACAACAAAAGGGGATGTAAGGGTGATTGCTTCATGAGCTGCACCCTACGCGGCATTGCACCGCAAGAAAGATTGAACGATGTCAGCGGGTGGAAGAAGCAAAGAGCGGAAGTGATCAGGCATGGAACTACATGAACCTAAAGGGGAAAACGGAAAAAGGGCGCCGAGGGGGCGCCCTGCGGCATACCGTAGAAAGAAGAGGCGACAATTTGGTGAAAAACAAAGCTTCTGCGATAAAAACAATCGAAATCGTAAAAAATTTTCCGCACAAACTCCGAAAAGGCTTGTAAGCGAAACCCACCGGATCTATGATTGGTCAACTGAACAATTTTCGGGGTGGAGCATGAAAAAAGTCCTGACGACCTGCGGCTATTGCGGATGCGGGTGCAACCTGTATCTGACCGTGGAGGGCGGGCGCATCACCGGCGTCCTGCCCAAGCCGGATCATCCCGTCAGCCAGGGCATGTTGTGCTCCAAGGGGTGGCAGGGGCACGGCTTCGCGCGCCATCCCGACCGTCTGGATCAGCCCCTGCTCCGTCAGGAAGACGGCACGCTGAAAGGCGTTTCGTGGAGCGAAGCCTACCGCGCCATTGCGGAACACCTGCGCGCGGTGATCCGCACGCACGGCCCGGACAAGTTCGCCATGCTCGCCTCGGCGCGCTGCACCAACGAAGAGAACTACCTTGCCGCCAAACTGACCCGCGCCGTGATCGGTTCACCGAACATCGATCACTGCGCGCGCCTCTGACACAGCCCCACCGTAGCCGGTCTGGCTACAGCATTCGGGTCCGGGGCGGCCACCAACGGCCTTGAGGAAATCCGCTTCGCCGACACCATCCTCGTGATCGGTTCCAACACGTCGGCGCAGCACCCGCTGGCCTACGCCCGCATCACGGCGGCAAAGAAACGCGGGGCAAAGCTCATTACCGTGGACCCTCGGCGTACGCCCGTGGCAACGCTGTCGGACATCCACCTCGCCATCCGTCCGGGCAGCAACCTCGCGCTCATCAACGCGCTGATGCACGTCATCCTGTTTGAAGAGAAAGCGCAGGACGACGCCTTCATCAACGAGCGCACGGAGCATTTCGACGCCCTGCGCGCCTCGCTGGAGGGCTGCACCCCGGAATGGGCCGCGCCGCTCACCGGCCTCCAGCCCGAAGCCATCCGGGAAACGGCCCGGCTGTACGCCAAAGGGCCGAATTCCATCATCCTCTACTGCATGGGCGTCACCCAGCAGGTAACGGGAACCCGAACCTGCGGCGCGCTGGCGAACCTCGTCATGCTCTGCGGCATGATCGGGCGGCCTTCCACCGGGCTCATCCCCTTGCGCGGGCAGAACAACGTGCAGGGCTCCTGCGACATGGGCGCGCTCCCCGAAACCCTGCCCGGCTACGTCAAGGCGGATTCCGAGCTGGGGCACCAGCGTTTCGCCCGGCTCTGGGGCCCGTTCGCCGATGAGCAGGGCAAGAAGCTTACCGAAATCATGGATGGGATGCGCGACGGAAGCATCCGGGCGGCCTACATTATGGGCGAGAACCCCATGCAGTCCGATCCTGACGCGGCGAAAGTCGAAGCGGGGCTGCGGAACCTCGATTTCCTCATTGTGCAGGACATTTTCATGACGCCTACGGCACAGCTTGCCGACGTGATCCTGCCCGCGACCAGCTATCTCGAAAAGCAGGGGACGTTCACCAACACCGAACGCCGGGTACAGCTCATCAACGAAGTCCTGTCCCCTCTGCCCGGCACGCGGGCCGACTGGCGCATCCTGTGCGACGTGATCAACGCGCTCGGCGGGCGGGCGGACTACGATTCGCCCCGCGAGATCTTCAATGAGATCCGTCAGGTGGTCCCGAGTTACGCGGGCATGGACTATACCCGCCTTGCCGAGGAACAGGGGCTGTGCTGGCCCTGCCCGACCCCTGATCATCCGGGTACGCCCTATCTGCATGCCGCGTCCTTCACGCGGGGGCGCGGGCTGTTCACGGTCAACGACGTGCCCGACGATCTCGGCTGCGCCACGGATGAAACCTATCCGTTCACGCTGCTCACCGGGCGCGTCTCGCACCACTACCACACCGGCACGATGACCCGGCGCTCGTGGGCGCTGGACCGCGAGTATCCGGAGGCCTTTCTCGACATGCACCCGGACGATGCGGCGGCCTTGCGGCTCAAGGACAACTGGAAAGTGCGCGTGACGTCGCGGCAGGGTTCCATCGTGGCCCGCCTGCGGACGACAGCGGATCTCCAGCCCGGCACCGTTTTTCTCCCCTTCCATTTCGCGGAGAGCCCCGCCAACGCGCTCACGAGCCACGAGCATCTCGACCCCACGGTCAAGATCCCCGCGCTGAAGCTCACGCCCGTGCGTGTGGAGGAGGCGAAGTAGGGGAAAGGATAAGGGAATATCGGGGGAGGGGAGAGGGAAACTTTCTGGAGAAAGTTTCCCTCTCTCCTCCCCCACACCCAATATTTTACCTCCGGTCTGGGCAGTCAGTAATAT
>OGZT01002325.1_pt1 | contig 10856 bp, 10 predicted proteins | sample 1576891 | NCBI WGS metagenome assembly OGZT01 (sample SAMEA3541521, study PRJEB24748) | human gut metagenome | biome: human gut; feature: human-associated habitat; material: faeces | place: China | collected 2012 | reverse complement strand
GTCCGGCGTATCCTGTCTGTTTATTGACGGCTTTGACAAATGTATTACCATTGACTGCCGCACCTACCCTTCCAGGGGGGTAAGTGAACCTGAGAAGGACAAGGTCATGCGGGGGTCCAGGGACGGCTTTGTGGAAACCCTGATTTTCAATACGGCCCTGATCCGCCGCCGTATCCGCGACCCCAGGCTTACCATGGAAATCATGTCAGCAGGCGAAAGCTCCCACACCGATATTGCTATCTGTTACATGGAAAACCGGGTGGATAAACAGCTTTTAAAGAAAATAAAGGACCGGATCAAGGATTTGAAGGTGGATGCCCTGACCATGAACCAGGAAAGTCTGGCGGAATGCATTTTCCCGTATAAATGGTTCAATCCGTTTCCCAAGTTTAAGTTTTCAGAGCGCCCGGACACGGCGGCCGCATCGGTCCTGGAAGGAAACATCATCATCCTGGTTGACAACTCCCCTTCGGCCATGATCCTTCCCTCTTCCGTGTTTGACATCATCGAGGAGGCGGATGACTACTACTTCCCGCCTGTCACAGGAACCTACCTGCGTCTATCCAGGATGACCATCTCCGTCCTGGCCCTGATGCTGACACCCACATGGCTCCTGTTCATGCAGAACCCTTCCTACATCCCGGAATGGCTGGCATTCATCCGCGTGTCCGACCCCCTGAACGTCCCCCTCATATGGCAGCTGCTCATTCTGGAATTTGCCATTGACGTGTGAAAAATAAGCGCATCAGCGTTATTTTTCATACTCATCTCCATTTTCCTCTTTTTTCAGTCCCGCAACCGCCGTCAGCAGTTCCTTAAAATTAATGTCCGTTCCTTCCACAAAACTGTTCTTGTCTAAAATCAGGCACTCCTCCAGCCCCATGTATACAAAAAAGCTGTCTAAATCTTCTACCCATTTTAACATGCGTTCCCATTCAAAAAATTCATTGTCGCCTTCCTCATCAGTCATGCGGATTCCTTCACTGTCTGCCTCGTAAGTAAACGTAATTCCTATCATATTGCCGTAAATGCGGTAATACTTTTTATAATTGCTTTTATCCATGCCGTACATGCCGATATACAAAAAGACCGCTCCCACAATGCCGTATAACACCATCATGACCGGCTGGCGCTCACTGCTTCCAAGCATTTCAAATATGAGATAGCGCACAAACATCATGCCGAATAACAGTCCGAAAAAATTGTACATCAGCTTAAACTTTTTATAACGGTCATTGTCGAAATTTGCCGCGCGCATGACTGCCTGAATATGCTCCTTTTTCATTTTTGTCTGATTCTTTATTACCATATACTTATACCCCTTTATCCGACGTCCGGACATTTTCTTTTCCCTTATGAAAAACAAATATGTTCTTATTGTAAATCAGAATTGAAAAAGTTACAATAAGAATCAGGAGATTAGTATGAAATGGAGATAATGTGAAAAATAACGCTGATGCGCTTATTTTTCATACGGATATTTGTTTTTGAGCAAAAACAAATATCCCTAATGGCAGATGAGAAATCGCCTGCGCGAATTTCTCATCGCCACTTCGCAACAAGTTGCTCAGGAATGGGGATAGTATGAATAACCGATTAAAACAACAGCTGGATTTTGCGCTGGAAATTGACAAAGAAAAAAATATTTTCCGACAGACACACCTGTCGGGGCACGGAAGAAATGAAAATGATGCCGAACACGCATGGCATATGGCTATCATGGCATATCTGCTGCAGGAATATTCCAATGAGCCTGTAGACATTGCAAAAGTTATGCTGATGTGCCTGATTCACGATATTGTGGAAATTGATGCAGGCGATACGTATGCGTATGATGCCGAGGGCTTAAAAACGCAGAAAGCAAGGGAAGATGCCGCAAAGGAACGCATTTTCTCCCTGCTTCCGGACGAACAAAAGGAAGAACTTACTGCGCTGTTTGACGAATTTGAAGCGTATGAAACACCGGAATCCAAATTTGCACATTCCATGGATAATTTACAGCCGTTACTTTTAAATAACAGCAACGGCGGCGGAGACTGGCGTGAACACGGTGTTACCGCAGAACAGGTTTACGGACGTCAGTCCAAAACCCGCCTCGGCTCAGAACAGTTATTTAAGGTCGTTGACCGTATCATTCGTGAAAACATCGAAAAAGGAAACATCATAAATTAAAGAAAGAAGGGATTTTATGCCTACAGCATGTATCACCGGTGCCAGCTCCGGCATCGGAAAAGAATTTGCAGCGCAGCTTGCCGCACGCGGCTACAACTTGATTTTAGTGGCACGTAACACCAAAGCGTTAGAAGAACTTGCCGCAGAACTTGCCTGCAAATGCCGCATCATTTCCTGCGACTTATCCAAAGAAGCACAGTGTATGCAGCTTGCAGAAGAATTAAAACCGCTTGATATCCACATTCTGATTAACAACGCAGGATTTGGCGACTTAGACCGCTTCGCGCAGTCGGATTTATCAAAATCACTGGACATGATTAATGTGAACATTAAAGCACTGCACATTTTAACGCGCAAACTGCTGCCGGAATTGATGAAAAAAGACCGCGGCTACATTTTAAATGTTGCTTCCAGTGCCGGACTGCTGCCCGGCGGACCGTATATGTCTACTTATTACGCAACCAAGGCCTACGTCACCAGCCTGACCAATGCCATTTATCAGGAATTACAGGAAGTACACAGCAATGTCCATATCAGTATGCTCTGTCCGGGTCCTGTCAATACAAATTTTAACGAAACGGCAAATGTCACTTTCGCCCTTCCGGGCATTTCCGCAAAACGCTGTGTTTCTTACTGCTTAAAGGAAATGTCAAAAGGTACGCTTACGATTGTACCATCACCACTTATGCGTGCCGCCGTATGGGGCAGCCGCTTTACACCGAAAAAGATTTTACTTTCCATTCTTTCTAAACAGCAAAAAAAGAAAGGCTACTAACTGCAAAGGGCAGATGAGAAATCCGCACGGACGTTTTCTCATCTGCCCTTTATGTCTGTTTATGCCGGTTGGCGCCTTAGGCTTCTCCGCGAAGCTGTTCTGCCATTTCACTGATTTTACGCAGGCGGTGATTCACACCGGATTTGCCAACTGTCGGATTTAAGCGTTCCCCGATGTCCTTTAAATTCATATCGGGATTTTCAAGGCGCACATAGGCGACCTGGCGCAGTCCGTCCGACAGGCTCTCTAATCCGACCGTATCCCGCAGATATTCAATGTCGCGGATCTGTTTGACCGCCGCCTCAATCGTCTTATTTAAATTGGCAGTTTCACAGTTGACCTTGCGGTTTACATCATTTCGCATCCCCTTTAAAATCATAATATTATACAGATTCATCTGGGACACCACCGCACCCATGAGATTGAGTACATCTGTAATGTTATTTCCTTCTTTTAAATATACAATGTAATTGCGCTTGCGCTGAATCACCTTGGCATCCAGCTCAAAATACAGCAGTAATTCCTGTAGCTGCACCGCATCTTCTTCGTATTCACAGACAATTTCATAATGATAAAATTTGTTAGGGTCGCTGATTGAACCCGCCGCAAGATACGCCCCGCGGATAAATGCTTTTTTACAGCACTCCTTCTGCACCAGAATCGGATGCACAAAAACCGGCTCAATCTGCGTAAACTGCTCATCACACCACTTTAATGTCATCAGAATCTTTGTAACATAAACCGGCTCTTTAATATACACATGAATCAGACTGTTTTTCTTTCCCTCATGTTCAATCACAAAATCGTGTTCTTCCATTTCAAAAATGCTTTCTGCCAGCAGGATGAATTTCCGCAAAACGACTTCATTTTCCGTCATGACCTCAATCTGCATTTCCTCACCGCTGTCACTGCGCATTTTTCCACAAAATGCCATAATGGCGGCAAATTCCGCAATCTGGCAGTGCCTTGCCGTATCCAGCCTTTTTCCTAATTCTTCTTTCACCTCAGATGAAAACGACATGTTTCCTGTCCTCACTTTTTACGTTTCGTATCTTTATCTATATCCCGGTGTTCGACCTTACAGCCGTATTCCGTGTGTTTTAACCTGTCCGCAAGGGCATTTGCAAGTGTCACGGAGCGGTGTTTTCCACCGGTACAGCCTATCGCAATAACTAAGCTGTTTTTTCCCTCCTGCACATAGTTGGGAAGTAAAAATGCCACTAAGTCCGTAATTTTGTCCAAAAAATCCCTTGCCGCCTTAAATCCCATGACATAATCCTGAATCGCCTTATCATTTCCCGTCAGCGGCTTTAATTCACTGACGTAGTAGGGATTTGGCAGAAAACGGACATCAAAAACAAGGTCGGCATCCGACGGAATCCCGTATTTAAATCCAAAGGATAACACGGTTACAAACAGGTTGTTGTAATGCTCTCCCTGAATAAAAATCTTTTCAAGCTCCTGCTTAAATTCCCTTGTCAGAAGCTGGCTGGTATCAATAATGTAATCCGCGCGCTTCTTTAAAAACTCCAGCTTTTTGCGCTCTCTTGCAATGCCTTTATCAACACGGTCATCTTTTGCAAGCGGATGCGTTCTGCGCGTTTCTTTATAGCGTTTGACAAGCACCTCATCGCTTGAGTCCAGATACAGGATTTTATACCGGTAGTGCCTGCGGGAAAGCTCATCTAAAACCTCATCGAATTCCCCGAGTGCGTTGCCGCTGCGGATATCAATTCCCAGCGCAATGTCTGAATATCCTTCTTCCTGACCTGCCGCCAGCTCCGCAAATTTTACGACTAAGGAAATCGGCATATTATCGACGCAATAATAGCCTTCGTCTTCCAATACATTGAGTGCCGTTGATTTGCCCGCACCCGACATTCCTGTAACAATAACCATTTTCATAACGATGAGCCGTCCTTTCACTGAAAGCCTATCCTAACTGCTTTATCTCTAATTCCAGTTTTACACCGTATTTTTCAAATACTTTATCGCGCACGGCATCAGTCAGTGCAATGACATCTGCAGCCGTTGCATTGCCGGTATTAATCACAAATCCGGCATGTTTTTCGGAAACCTGTGCGCCGCCGACAGAAAATCCTTTTAATCCTGCATCGGAAATTAACTTGCCTGCAAAATATCCTTCCGGTCGTTTAAACGTACTTCCGGCGCTCGGATATTCCAGCGGCTGTTTTAATCTGCGCTGTGCGGAAAGCTCTGCCATTTTTGCAAGCACTTCTTCTTTCGATGATACGTGCAGCGCCAGATCGGCTTCCAGTACAATATAATTTTTCTCTGCCGCAATGCTTTTGCGGTATCCGAACTGCATCTGCTGATTCGTAAATTCAAACAGGCTGCCGTCCATATCCATAAGGGTTGCACGCACTAAAATGTCTTTGATTTCTCCGCCGTAAGCCCCGGCATTCATATAAACCGCACCGCCGAGTGTTCCCGGAATTCCCGAAGCAAATTCAAATCCCGAAAGGCTGTATTCCGCAAATTCTTTACCCAGTCTGCCAAGCAGGGAACCCGCCTTTGCACGCACCATGACAATCTGATTCTTGTCAACCGCCGTGCCTGACTGTGCCACACTGCCGGGCGTTTCGTGCAGAAATTCATAACCGCTGAAACGCTCCCCCAGCTGCAATACAACACCGCGCACACCCTCATCACGCACTAAAAGATTGCTTCCGTTTCCGACAATATAAAATGGAATCTGCTCTTTTTTTAAATAGCGCATGGCTTCCTGAAGCTGCGATATTGTCTGTACTTTAACAAAGAAATCTGCCGCTCCCCCGATACGAAATGTCGTATGTCTGCTCATCGGTTCATCTTTGAGTACATTTTCTTTTCCAAATATTTCTGCCAGCCTATCCATTTCTTTATTCCGCTCCATTCTTTATATTGTCTGCCGCCAGCTTTGCCGCGCCATACATGCCTGCATCGTTACCAAGCTGTGCCGTTACAATCTTCGTACCGCGGCTTGGGTGAAATGCATGCTTTTGATAATATTTCCCAATTAAATCCGTAAAATATTTACCTGCCTTGGATACCCCGCCGCCGATTAAAAAGCACTCCGGATCTACAACTGCCGCCACGCACGCAAGCCCCCTGCCTAAATATTCACAGACCGTTTCTGCCGTCTGCACAGCAAGCGCATCTCCCGCCTGTGCCGCATCAAATACATCCTTTGCCGTAAGATTGTCTATATTTCTAAGAACCGATTCTGTTTCTGCTGCTGCCAGAATCCGCTTTGCAACACGTACAATGCCTGTCGCGGAAGCTACCTGCTCCAGACAGCCTTTTTTCCCACAGTTGCAGGCTTCCTGTTCGCCTTCCACAATCGGCAGATGCCCGATTTCCGCCGCCGCACCATGTACACCGGCAACCGGCTTTCCGTCTATAATCAGCCCGCCGCCGACACCGGTTCCTACCGTTACCAGCATAACGCTCTGATAGCCTTTCGCACTGCCCTTCCAGAATTCACCGAGTGCCGCCATGTTGGCATCATTTCCCACTTTTACAAAGACCGGCAGAAATGTCTGCATTTCTTTTGCAACATCTTTGATATCCCAGCCTAAATTAACACATTTATTAACAATGCCGTCCGGTGTCACCGCACCCGGCACACCGATACCGACACCCGCCACATCTGAAACTGTCAGGCACCTTTTTTCCAATATATTCCGTATATGTGCTGCCACATCAGACAGAATCCGGCTTCCGTTATCCTGCTTATCCGTTGGAATTTCTGACTTTTCAAGCAGTTCCCCATTCAGTGTAAATAATCCACATTTTACAGTTGTACCGCCGATATCAATGCCAAAAAGAACTTTATTCATCATCATCATCTCCCCGCATGAGATTTTCCTGTACTCTGCGGTATAATTCCTTCGCCGCATTATAACCCATTTTTTTCTGTCTGTGGTTGACCGCAGCCGCTTCTACAATAACCGCAAGATTTCGTCCCGGACGTACCGGCAGTGCGTGGCATACCACTTTATTGCCAAGGTATTCTGTATATTCTTCCTCCAGACCCAGTCTGTCGTATTCCCTGTCTTTATTCCAGTCTTCTAACTGCATAACCATATCAATCTGCTGGGTTTCTTTAACGCTTTCTACACCAAACAGGGTCTTAACATCAATAATGCCGATACCACGCAGTTCAATAAAATACTTTGTGACACCCGGCGCAGAACCGACCAGCGTTTCGTTGCTGACTTTGCGGATTTCTACTGCATCATCGGTTACAAGACGGTGTCCTCTTTTAATGAGTTCCAATGCCGCTTCACTCTTACCGATACCACTTTCACCGGTAATTAACACACCGACACCATATACATCAACCAACACCCCGTGAATAACAATACACGGTGCAAGCTGTACCTTTAACCAGCCAATAACCTCTGCCATAAAGGAAGATGTCGCTTCCTGTGATTTAAAAATCGGTATCTGGCATTTCACCGCAAGCTCTAAAATTTTCGGTTCCGGCTCTAATCCGCGGCAGAATACCAGACACGGAATATTGCTTGAAAGCAGCTGCATATACCGCTCATACCGCTCTGTTTCCGAAAGGCTTTTTAAATATGAATATTCTACATTTCCGATAATCTGTAACCGGTCATTATCAAACTGGTTATAAAACCCGGTCAACTGCAATGCCGGTCTGTTGACCTCCGGAATATGAAGCCATGTTCCTGAAATATCAATCTGTGGTGTCATGTTCTCAAGCTGCATCTTCTCAACGACTTTAGACAGCTTCACTCTTTCGCTTCCATTCATACTACTCCTCTTTCCGCAGGCATTTTTAATGCCGGAGGAATCGCGGACTGATTATTCAGTCCTGCGATATAAACAGAATTCGTGACGCCTGCGGCACAAATTCTGTTGTGTGAAAAATCTTTGATTTAAGGATTTTTCACACTATCCTCTTATTTCTGGGCGACTTTGTCGCACTCTTTACGCTGACTTTTTAGTATTTTTATTTTATCACACCGTATAGTACGCGGTCAATTATGGGTTTTTAATGGAAAAACGCATAAATATTTTCTGCCACCTTTTCCGTAATGCCGTCCACCTTCATCAGCTCCTCCACCGGTGCCGTGCGGATTTTTTCAATGTCTAAGAAATGCTTCATCAGTGCCTTTCTTCTTGCCGGACCGATGCCGTCAATACCGTCTAACACCGAATGAACCTGCGCCTTGCTTCGCAGGCTTCTGTGATACGTAATGGCAAAACGGTGTGCTTCGTCCTGAATCCTTGTAATCAGCTTAAACCCTTCACTGTTCCTGTCAATTGGAATTTCTATATTATTATAGTAGAGTCCGCGGGTTCTGTGATTGTCATCTTTGACCATGCCGCACACCGGAATGTGTAAATCCAGCTCCTTTAAAACCTCCAGTGCAATATTGACCTGTCCTCTGCCGCCATCCATCATGATAATATCCGGGTATACCGCAAATCCTTCCGACTGCTCTTTTCCGCGCAGAAAACGCCTTGTCAGTACTTCGCGCATACTTTTATAATCGTCCGGTCCTTTCACCGTTTTTATCTTAAATTTTCTGTAATCATTTTTCTTTGGCCGTCCGTTTTCAAAAACAACCATTGAACCAACGGATTCAATACCGCTGGTGTTGGAAATATCATAAGCTTCCGCGCGTACCAGATGCGGCAGGGAAAGCCAGTCTGCGATTTCCTGCATTGCACCGACTGTCCGCTGTTCTTCCCGTTTAATCTTTTCCGTATCCTGAAGCAGCACCATCTGTGCATTTTTATATGCCAGCTCCACGAGTTTTTCCTTTGTGCCTTTTTTCGGTGTCACAACAGACACCTTGCGCTTTTTCATACTGCCGAGCCACTCGCTGATAATCTGTGCGTCTTCGATTTCTTCCTGTAACATTACTACATTTGGAATATAGGGTGTTCCGCCGTAATACTGCTTTAAAAATCCGCTGATAATATCACTTCTGGTATCACCTTCCGCCACGCTCATATGAAAATGATCCCTGCCGAGAAGCTTTCCGCTGCGGATATAAAAAATCTGTACCACCGCATCCGTGCCGTCACTTGCACACGCCACCACGTCACGGTCGGTTTCGTCATCTGCCGTAATTTTCTGCTTCTGTGCCACCTGCTTAACACTTTGGATTAAATCCCGGCAGCGCGCCGCTTCTTCATATTCGAGTTTTTCCGCGCAGTCATTCATCTGCGCCGTCAGCTGTTTTAAAATTTTATCATAATTGCCGTTTAAAAATTCCAGCACACTATCTACGTTTTTTCTGTATTCGATTTCAGAAATGTATCCCTGGCACGGCGCACTGCACTGCCCGATATGGTAATTCAGGCATGGGCGCTGTTTCCCCTCATCTTTTGGCAGATTGCGGCTGCACGTTCTGATTTTATAGAGCTTGCAGAGCAGTTCAATCGTGTCCTTGACCGCCCCTGCCGAAGTATACGGGCCAAAGTATCTGCCCGCGCCATGCTTCATATCCCTTGAAAATAAAACTCTCGGATACGCTTCACCTGTCGTGACTTTGATAAACGGATAGGTTTTATCGTCCTTTAACATCGTATTATACTTCGGGCGGTGTTCCTTAATCAGGTTGCACTCCAAAACCAGCGCTTCCAGTTCGGAATCTGTAATAATATACTCAAAATAAGCGATGTGCGAAACCATTTTCTTTATTTTGGACGAATGATTCCGGCTGCTTTGAAAATACTGCCGCACCCTGTTTTTCAGGCTCACAGCTTTTCCCACATAAATAATCGTATCCGTATTGTCATGCATAATATAAACTCCCGGCTTTGCCGGGAGTTTCTTTAACTCATCTTCTAAATCAAACATACCTCTCCTTATTTAAAACAACCGTATATACTTAAAATACAGTCTTTCCCAAAATCCAAGCTTTTGTTCTATGGCATTGCGGATATTCTGCATATCCCTGCGGTACCCGCGATACTCCTGCTCACTGACCGGTATTTCGGAAAATGAACACCGCAGTACCAGATCAAAAATCCGTTTGATATGATTTTCCTTAAAAATTTCCGACGCCTCGGTCACCCTTCAGCTCGCGTGCGGCTGAATATATATTCCTGTTTTTTCGCGCACTGGTAATGGGCGCGGACTCGGCGTATAATACATCCATAGTTAAACAACCTCCTTTTCATCCTTGTACAGATCGTCCAGCGTGCAGCCGAGATATTCCGCGATGGCCGGCATCAACCGGCACGGCGGAAAGGTCTTTTCGCTCTCCCAGCTGACGATCGTCGACTGGACGACGTGGAAATGCGCCGCCATGTCTACCTGGCGCACGCCCTTCGCCTTGCGCAGCTCTCTGATTTTCTTCATTTCCTCACCTTCTTTCTGGTGTTTCTTCCTTTCCCGTGGTAGAATTTAGAGGAAAGGAAGTGTTATTATGTTCCCCTCGCGCACAGAACTGTTAAACCGTATCTACGATCACACGTTCAAGACTGGTAATCCGTTATCCCTGTTTCGAGATGCAGAAGATATGGAGCATCTTCTTACCGAAGAAATCCAGAATGACATAGAGTATCTCACGGATAACGGCTATGTGAATGATAACTACAACATCATCGGCTCTGCACATCTGACGTTGACGGAAAAAGGCGAGCAGTTTGTTGAAAATGAACGTGCACCACAGAAAAAATCTGAAACGCAATCAACTGTTTTTAACTTCAACGCACCTGTCACCGGCAATGCTGTAATTGGTACGCAAGAGAATGTTACTCAGAATGTTAGTTGTTCTCTGCCTGAACTCGAAACTCTTTTTTCTCAGCGTCCGAACGAAGAACAGGAACAACTGAACGAAATTCTTGACCTGCTCCGCAATTTGCAAAAGGACGAGCCATCATTACCCAAACATACGTGTGGAAAAATCATGGATTTCCT
>OGZT01002322.1_pt1 | contig 10884 bp, 10 predicted proteins | sample 1576891 | NCBI WGS metagenome assembly OGZT01 (sample SAMEA3541521, study PRJEB24748) | human gut metagenome | biome: human gut; feature: human-associated habitat; material: faeces | place: China | collected 2012 | reverse complement strand
GATGGTTGCACAGAAGCTTTACGAATCGGGATTAATCACCTATATGCGTACTGATTATCAACCAATGTTAGATCACTTCCATTTGGAAAATACTCTCATAGTAGTACAACTCACGTGCATCAATAATTCTACATGCTCTAAATAGCTTTAAAATCATTAGTATTACTCCAAATTTAGTAAATAAAAAAGACACCCTGCAAGGTGTCCTTAATTATATCCACAGTAAATGCCACAATATAGATAAACTCATCTTTAGGTATAAATAATCTTACAAAATGCTTCTATGCTATCTTATTCTCTAATTAAACCTACTTTGATAAATTAAATTAAACAACCACTGAAGATTGATTAATGGTTTTGGTTGAGCATCAATCACAGGTTGAACAGTTTCTCTAATTTCTTTTTGGACTTTTCGTTGATTATACTTAATATTGTGATAATGTTCATCAAAAGCATGTTGGAGAGTAAAATTACGATTAAAAATATAACTTTCACCTGAGTCCGGGTAAAAGACTAGAGTACCATCTGAAAAACCTAATACAGACGATTCTGTTCCTTTTTCTCTAGTTATAGCGTACGTCCCGTCCTCATCATAGCTAATACCATCTATTTCCGGTGTATAAATCCAGCCATTATTCTCCATCAGCATAACAATATCCGGCTCTGTCCCCTCCTTATGAGGAATATGCTGAGCATAATAAACAGAGTGGTATTTTAAATTAAAAAAAGTAAATAGGCTCATTCCTAAGACTGTATACAGCCCTATAATTAGTCCTACAAAAATCGCCAAAATATTTCTTTTTTGCATCCTTATCTTCTCTTTCTTTTTTATCTCCAATCGAATTTTGACTGGATTAACAATAAACCATTGTACCGTATTTATCATAAGTCTTACAATTTAATGATTTGCAAGTGCTCTAACATTTGTTATGAATAAGAAAAATCAAGTCTTTACAAATTTCTTCAATACTTCTCCTCACTTTGTCAATCAAGCTAAACATGGTATAATAGTTGAGGTTTTGACTGCCTATTCTACAAGGCTAATTAAGGCATCAAAAAGTAAATAACAAGGGCTTAACCCTTGATATGAAAGGAATCTAGAAAATATTATGATGAACATGCAAAACATGATGAAGCAAGCTCAAAAGCTTCAGAAACAAATGGAAAAAAGCCAAGCTGAATTGGCTGCTACAACCTTCACTGGAAAATCAGCACAAGACTTGGTTGTTGCTGAATTAACTGGTGATAAAAAAGTGGTTAACATCACTTTTGCTGATGCTGTCGTGGATCCTGATGATGTGGAAACACTTCAAGATATGACTGTTCAAGCACTTAACGATGCTCTTGGACAAATTGACGAAGCGACTAAAAAATCAATGGGTGCCTTTGCAGGTAAATTGCCATTCTAAAAAATAAAAAGGAATCTCGCGGTTCCTTTTTTCTATACATTCATTAAGCAATTCAGTCATAACATACAAAAGACTTGGACAAGAAATCCAAGTCTTTTTGTGATAGTCATATAAAAATTTTATTCTTCAACCAAAGCAAGACCTGACTGTGCGTCTTCTTCGTTGGCCAATTTATAGCGATTCTTTTGACCTAAGTAGATGCTCGCTGAATTTAATGAACTTTCTAAAGTAGGGTAATTCACATCCTCATTCGCTGTTTGGGTAGGTACAGGTCCTGAAATTAATAGCTCATCATCATTCTTGACATAAATCTGGTATTCTCCAACTTCGCTAGTTTGAGCTAAAATCTCATTCAACAAGTCTGGGTCGAGCGTTTGAGCGACGCCATCAACCACTTGATTAGAGTCCTGCTTATGCTCCGACGAATCCACTACTTCAGTGATAACGATGTAATCAGGAGTTTCCTCATCTGAAGTCTTAGATCCTTCAGTTTCTGGCTGTTTTTGTCCAGGTGTTTCTTGTTTCTTCGTATCCTGAGCTTGTCCATCATGAGTCTTCAATTCCTCATCACTAACGGTTTGAACCTTAGTTTGATTGGCATCTAAATCAAGTTTTGGCGCTTCTTTAACGTCAGCTGAAGCTCCACTGGTACCCATGAATAGAGCTAGAGTCCCCAAAGTAGCAATCAAGCTGATTATTGCTTTGCCGATAAAACCATTATCTTTGTTCTTAATCATAAATCCCTCACTATTAATTTGGTTAGCTCTAACTGGCTAACAACGAGTCCAATTTGCTGCTGTAGGAGGTAAAAGGTTGGTTGAGCTGTTTGACCAACCCTTCACCCAGATAACAATCTTAGCATGCAAAATCCTTGATTTCAAGTGTTTCTTTAATTTTTAAGCATTTTAAATAAATGACAACTTCATGTCTTAAAATTGATGACAATCTATTATCAGATTAGCTTTTTTAAGCTATGCAAATGGTAATTTCTTTAAGTAGTACTTAGGGAAACAATACTTGTTTTTTAGACAGATTCTTCAAAAACCACTTTTGCTGACTCATCTCCCCCAAAATTTTATCGGATAGCAAAATTCTGTCCAAACACTTTAAATGTAACTATAAAATAGAATTCTTGAGTAAGAATGTCGAACTCTCAATACCCTAAAATAAGATTAGAAACTAAAGTCCCTCGATTAGTTCAAAGAAAGTTACAACAAAAGGATTTATAAACAACTTTATAAACCACCTCCCAATAAACAACTCATTCTAAAAATGCGCACCTCTCATTTAGATATCTAATTTTAAAGTATTTACAACTTCTTTAAAAATAACTAACACACAAAAAATGATTACGAAAAGGCCGCTATTTCCCCATGAATAAATTAACCCATATAGAAAATGTATCCTCCAAATTCAAAAAAATGGCGGTATTCTGGATATATCCATGCTCGAAACTATGAAAAAACTCTTTATCCATCATCAACTCTGACGCAAAAGTAGATTCCCTCTGACACCCCTATGGTGAAACATTTACCGACCTAAACTCTCCGACAATGATGGAAATTTGGAAAAATAGTAAATCTACTCAGTAAAAGACTAAAAATAACCTAACTTTATAACTATTTCACCAAATTTTCACCTCACTCAAAGCTCATCTAGAATAGGTTTTTCTCATGTGTAAGCGCTTCGCTCAAATTTCTATCACATGTAAGAAAACCTTATCGTCTTTTAAGCCTTTTTTTGCTATGAAACCTAGATATTTCAAGGAAAATTCGTTACAATAGAGTACGGAAAGATAGGTAATTATCAGCATCATTATTTTCGTATGAAAGGGAAATTCATGGCTTATATTCAAATGAAGCATAGCTATAAACGCTATAAAACCGGTGATCTGGAAATTATCGCAAACAACGACGTAAGCTTTGATATTGAAAAAGGGGAGCTTGTCGTCATTCTCGGTGCCTCTGGTGCAGGGAAATCAACCGTTCTTAACATCTTGGGTGGTATGGACACCAATGACGAAGGCCGCGTCATTATTGATGGTAAGGATATCTCTGAATACACAGCTAAAGAACTGACAACATATCGTCGTGAGGACGTTGGCTTTGTGTTCCAATTTTACAACTTAGTTTCTAACCTTACGGCCAGGGAAAACGTCGAACTAGCATCCGAAATCGTTCCAAACGCTAAAGATGCTACTCAAACACTCGTCGAAGTCGGTTTGGGAGACCGCTTAGACAACTTCCCATCACAACTATCTGGTGGGGAGCAACAGCGTGTTGCCATTGCACGCGCCGTTGCCAAAAATCCAAAGATTCTTCTTTGTGATGAACCAACAGGGGCTCTGGATTATCAAACAGGGAAACAAATCCTGACCCTCCTTCAAGAAATGGCTCGCAAACAGGGAACAACTGTTATTATCGTGACCCATAATGCTTCTCTGGCTCCAATTGCCGATCGTGTCATTCGAATGCACGATGCCAAGATTAAGAGTGTGGAACTTAATCCTAATCCACAAAAAATCGAGGACTTGGAATACTAGAAAGGAGCACCGTCATGAAAAAAACAACTTATTGGAAAGATGTTTGGCGAACCTTTGTAGCTTCTAAAGGGCGTATGCTCTCTATTGCCTTACTTATGGCACTGGGATCCTTTGCCTTGATTGGTCTTAAAGTAACTTCTCCTAATATGAAAAAAACTGGGGAACACTTCTTCAAGACGCATCAAACAGCTGACTTGAGCTTAATCAGCACTTACAGTATCAACCAAACCGATCAGGACCTTCTCAATTCGATTAAGAAAAAGAATGTAGACATCGAGTATGGTTATTTCAAAGATGCTGTCATCAAGGGAAAGAATACAGCATTTCGTATTTTCTCTAAACCTAAGAAAATCTCTACTTACGACCTTATTGAGGGGAAACTTCCTACTAAGGACGGGGAAATCGCTCTTTCCTCAACTTATAAAGAAGAATATAGCGTCGGAGATAAGATTAACTTTTCTGAGCCAGTAGATAGCTCAGGGCAAAAACAGTTAAAGGAACAAACATATACCATTACTGGTTTTGTTAATTCCTCTGAACTTCTCTCTAGGAACCGCCTTGGTAATGCCAGTGCTGGTACGGGGAAACTGGATGGCTATGCCATTGTTCCAGAGACGGACTTCACCTCTAATGATTACATGATTGCCCGCATCCGCTACAAGGATTTAGAAAACGTTAGTCCTTTTAGTGAGGAATACGCAAATAAGATTTCTGAACGAAAGGCTGAACTCAAGGAACTCTTTAAAGACGAACCTGAGAAGCGCCTAACTGAAATCAAGTCACAGTCTCAAGCTCAAATTACTCAAGCTAAACAAGAACTTGAAACAGCACTCGCACAGACCCAGCAAATGGCTACAAGCAACCCAGCCGAAGCCGCTAGCGTCAAAGAAGCTACTACCAAAATTGAAGCCAAGCAAAAAGAACTCGAAGAAAGTCAAGCAATGGTTGATAATTTACCAGCGCCTAGCTATCAATTCTACTCTCGTCGAGAGATTCCGGGTTCTGAGGGATATGTTGCTTATGAAAGTAATATTAACATCATTCACGATGTGAGTAATATCTTCCCTGTCGCTCTCTACTTTATGGCAGCTTTGGTTACCTTTGTAACCATGGGACGCTTTGTTGAAGAGGAACGTGGTAAGGCTGGTATCTTCAACGCCCTAGGCTACAGTAATTCGCGAATTATCCATAAATTCGTCATTTATGGTTTAATAACGAGTATTACTGGTACAACCGCAGGTGTTATTACCGGTCATACACTACTACCGATTCTCATTCACAATACTTATAAGAGCGATTTGCAGCTTCCTGCTTTCGAATTGCACTTCTACCTAGGACTTACTCTTGTGGCCTTCCTTTTAGGTCTCTTATCTGCTGTGCTACCTGCCTTTGCGGTTGCCAAGAAAGAGCTCTGGGAAAAACCTTCCCAACTCCTCCTTCCAAAACCACCTCGTGCAGGAGCTAAGATTGTCCTAGAGCGCATCACACCTCTTTGGAAACGTCTCAGCTTTACGGAAAAAGTTACCATGCGTAATATTTTCCGCTATAAGCAACGGATGTTTATGACCCTCTTTGGTGTCGCAGGTTCTATCGCACTGCTCTTCGCAGGTTTAGGAATTCGATCTTCTGTATCTAACCTTAACCAGCAACAGTTTGAAGACATCATTCACTATGATATGATTGTTGCCAAGCAACCAAATACGTCAAGTGCTTTGGATGAGGAACTCACTAAACTCCTCGATAGCAAGGACGTTAAAGAATACTTGAATGTCCATTTTGAAACCTTGCAAAAAATTGCCGGTAGCAACAAGGACACCCAAGAAATCTCAACCCTTGTCTTTAACGACCGTGACGATAAACTCGTTGATAGTTACGTTAGCTTGCATGACCGAGACCGTAATAAGACTCTCAAGCTATCTAATGACGGAGCTATTATCTCTGAAAAAATGGCAAAACTCCTAAACCTAAAGGTTGGAGATACCATTACTGTGCAAAACAGTCAGGATGAATCTGTCAAGATTAAGATAGCTGGTATCACTGAAATGTACATGGGGCATTTCCTCTTTATGAATGCTAGCTACTACCAAAAAGCTTTTGGGACACCTTCAGTGAATAATGCCAACCTTGTTACTCTCGCTGAACCAACTAAGCAAAATGTTGAAAATATGGCAGCCAAATTCATCAACTTACCTAATGTTTACGGTGTTGTTCAAAACAACAACCTTAAACTGCAGATTAGCACTATGGTCAATTCATTGACACAGGTTATTGGTATCTTGATTACGGTTTCCATTCTCCTTGCTGTGGTTGTTCTCCATAACCTCACTAACATCAACGTTTCAGAACGTATCCACGAACTTTCAACCGTTAAGGTTCTTGGTTTCTACAATAACGAAGTATCCCTCTACATCTATCGTGAAACCAGTTACCTTTCAATCATCGGTATCTTCGTAGGATTCGGTCTTGGACAGGCACTTCACCATTATATGGTAAGCATCATTCCGCCAGATCGTATCATGTTTGATCCATCTCTCGGATTGGCTACCTACCTTTTACCAGCTGTTCTTATCGGCATAATCCTTATTATCCTTGGCTTCGTCGTCAACAAACGTCTTGCCAAACTTAATATGCTTGAAGCCCTAAGCTCAGTTGAATAAGCTAAAAACGCCTGAGAAGCAATTCTCAAGCGTTTTTTTATGTTTGATAACTTATTTCGTTTTAGTCTTTGCCAACTCCAGACAGTAGGTTTTCACATGACAATGAGGACAAGTCAGCCTACGAGTCCTTGGGGTATGTCCGGCAATGGCAAATTCTTTAAAACTTGGATCAAAGGTCCTATGACAATTAGGACAGAGGTAGTCGAACTGCTTTCTATAGTGAAACACCACTAAATTAAATACTAAAATATAAGCAGGACAGACAATAAAGATACCTCTGGGATCCTTAAAATAATAAAAGACAACCAGTAGGCCTAGCAGATAAAGAAGGGAGGTTAGAATGACACTCCCATACATTCTCAACTGCAAATGACGCCATGATTTTTGATTTTCCATAAGACGTGAAATGTCTGATAAATCTTCCAGCGAAAGTTGATGTCGTTTAGCAGTTGCTTTTTGCAAGTGACGGGCACGTTTTAGTTTGACCTCTATTTCCTTCGAAGACTTTTCCAAGCTTTCAATTTGGTCTGTCAACAACAGCTCTAAAACCTGTTCCCTATTCTCCTCTTGCAAGAGTTTCTTGATTTGTTTGATTGAGAAGTCCAAATCTCTTAAGAAACAAATGACTTGTAGGCGTTCCAAGTCTGATTCGTGATAGATTCTCCGACCACCCTCTGTGACTTCAGATGGCGTCAAGATCCCTCGTTGATCATAGTACTGGACAGTCCTAACAGACACTTCTGCTGCTTTAGCCAACTCTCCTGTTGAAAACTGCGACATCTCAGTCACCTCCTTTTAAGATTTTCTATCAAAGGAGGACCTTGGCCACCCTTGATACCTAGATTCTATCTTATAACGCAAGGTAATATGCAAGCCCTAACCCTAGAGGATTTTCTTTTCTTACAGAAAAAGTTAGCTATCACTCTTTACAGCCTTTACAGCTCTTGTAAAGCTTTAGTCGAAAAGGCCACCCAAACCTAAGGCAGCAAAAGGATTGTTACTGACTTCTTCCTGTTGCTCCAGAAGCTTGGCATTTTCATCTAATTCGAGAAACTTCTCGTAAATCTGAGCAGTCATCCGAGCATCCTCCAAGCTGTTGTGACCATGTCCTTTAATTCCAAAGAATTCTGCCACACTAGTCAACTTGAGGTTGACAATACCATTCAAATCAGAAGCACGTCGGTCAAAGGCTTCATCGAAAACATCTAAGGCATATTGATCTTCCAAGTCTAAACCATTTTCCGACAAAATAGGCAAGTCTGACTTAAGGGCATTGTAGCCGATAAGGGGTGTATCGCCAACAAAAGACTTGAAATCTGCTAGAACGGACTCTAACTTTGGTGCCTTGGCAATCTTATCCGCTGTAATTCCCGTCAAACCATTAATAAAGGACTGCAAAGGAACATCCGAATAGACAAAAGAGTCAAACTGATCCACTTCCTCATGCTGGTCCATCTTAACGGCCGATACTTGGATAATATGGCTAACCCCATCCACTGTGTTGAACTCCAAATCAAAGGCAATATAAGTTTCTAAATTTTCCATTTTATCTCCTATAATAGTTAAAGCTGAGACTGAGTCCCAGCTTCTTTTTTATTTTCCAAATAGACGTCCAAAGAAACCTTTTTTAGAAGCTTCTTCTTGTTTGGTCTGGATTTCTTCCACTTGGGCCTTGGCTTCGTCAACCTCAACCTTAGCCTCATCGAGTTCCAGTTTAAGCTCTTCCTTGTCCTTCATAGCAGTCAAGGTCAATTGCTGCTGTTGATCGATTTGCTTGTCCTTTTCAGCGATTTGAACGTCTTTGACACGCAATTGATCATCCATGTTAGACAACTGCTCATCCTTAGCCTTCAACTGAGCATAAAGACGGGCAATCTCAGAGTTTTTCTCGTCTACAAGAATCTCTAACAACTCACGTTGCTTTGTTTCTTCATCGATTGGCTCATCGTCAAAGATGGTTTTCTTGTAGATTTCCTCCAACTTAATCAAGCCACTGCGTTTAACGACAGTAACCCCTTTAGCATTTTTTTCTAGATCTTCTTCTGGAAGTTGTTTGACACGATTATTGACCGCTTGACGACTAACGCCAAGGATTTCAGCAATCTCGCTGACTGTCTTTTCAATACTCATAATAGCCTCATTTTCTCTTGAAATGTCTTACTATGAGAATATCACAATCACTCCTTTCTGTCAATTTGACTAGTTATTCTGGATATCTGAAGGGCTCTTTTAAAGTTTCTTTTTCCTTTCACTCTTCAAACAATTTACTTGATAGGAAGCTGAGCTTTTGGTAAACTATGTGTGGGTATAAATGTATATAGAAGGAAAGTCTTTGACTTAAACAATCGGTACTTCCAAATTGGCTTTGGTCGCTATCAGATCTGTTATATCTAGGAATGGTGGGAACAATTCCACAAGGTTTGGGATTTTCATTCTTGCTCCAATTTTTGATGGTATTCGAGCAACCTTGGTTGCAAAACGACTTGATATTGAAGCATAAATCACATTATCTTCAACGGTTTGACTGTTGGAGTTTTTTTTATTGTTACTTTACTCGCTTACTAAAGCCTCATATTGCCATCCGAGATTGAAAAAAGCCCTAAATTATGCCATAATAAACAAAAGCAAAATAGAAAGAATGAGTCCTATGAAAAACTTCCGTGATGATATTAAGGTCAATGATTTGGCCCAGCCCTTCTTAGAGCCAATCGTCGAACAAATGACCACTGTATTCGACCCTGAGATTGAGCTAGACATTTACAACCTTGGTTTGATTTATGAAATCACCGTCGATGAAAATGGCCACTGCTACTTCCTTATGACCTTTACTGATACTGGTTGTGGCTGTGAAGAGACTATGCCTTATGAAATCGCTGAAAAGCTAAAAGCCATTGACGGCATTAACTCCGTCAAGGTGGAAACCACTTATTCACCAGTCTGGAAGATGACACGCATCAGTCGTTATGGACGCATTGCTCTTGGTATCTCACCTCGAGGCGGAAAATAAAAGGAAAACCGATTGGACATCTCCAATCGGTTTTTTATCAGGCTAACAGATAGACGATCACTTTTTCATGATGCTGCCATCAACTGTCTCAGGATTTAACACCAAAAAATCACATCGAACAAATGTCCGGTGTGATTTCTTTTATGTTAGCAAATTAGGCTTTACCTGATTTATCCATGTTCCAGAAGTCGGTAACGGCACCACGAGATGCTGATGAAACGATGTGAGCATACTTACCGAGGACACCACGGCTATAAAGTGGTGGCAACTCAGTCTCAGCTTTACGTTTCGCCAACTCTTCGTCTGAAACGTGCATAGTAATTTCTTTAGTATCTTGGTCAACTGTAACCATATCACCTGTACGGAGGTAGGCAATAGGTCCACCAACCTGAGCTTCAGGAGCAATGTGACCAACAACGAGTCCGTAAGTACCACCTGAGAAACGTCCATCTGTCAAGAGGGCAACCTTGTCCCCTTGACCTTTACCAACGATCATTGATGACAATGACAACATTTCTGGCATACCAGGACCACCCTTAGGACCTACAAAACGTACAACAACTACGTCGCCATCAACGATTTCATCAGAAAGAACGGCTTCGATGGCATCTTCTTCTGAGTCAAATACTTTAGCAGGACCAGTAATGTTACGAACTTTAACCCCTGATACTTTGGCAACCGCACCTTCTGGAGCCAAGTTACCTTTCAAGATAATCAATGGACCATCAGCACGTTTAGGATTTTCAAGCGGCATGATGACTTTTTGACCTGGTGTCAAATCATCGAAGGCCTCCAAGTTTTCTGCAACGGTCTTACCAGTACATGTGATACGATCACCATGAAGGAAACCATTCTTAAGAAGGTATTTCATAACGGCTGGCACACCACCGACGTTGTAAAGGTCTTGGAAGACATATTGACCTGATGGTTTCAAGTCAGCCAAGTGAGGCACACGCTCTTGGAAATCGTTGAAATCTTCAAGTGTCAAATCAACATTAGCGGCGTGAGCAATAGCGAGCAAGTGAAGTGTCGCATTGGTTGAACCACCAAGTGCCATTGTGACAGTGATGGCATCTTCAAAGGCTTCACGTGTCAAGATATCTGATGGCTTAAGACCTAGTTCAAGCATCTTAACAACTGCACGACCTGCTTCTTCGATATCTGCTTTTTTCTCAGCTGATTCTGCAGGATGAGATGATGATCCTGGCAGACTCATTCCCATTACTTCGATGGCTGTCGCCATTGTGTTAGCAGTATACATACCACCAC
>OGZT01002320.1_pt1 | contig 10888 bp, 18 predicted proteins | sample 1576891 | NCBI WGS metagenome assembly OGZT01 (sample SAMEA3541521, study PRJEB24748) | human gut metagenome | biome: human gut; feature: human-associated habitat; material: faeces | place: China | collected 2012 | reverse complement strand
TGTGATATACTGCGTTTAAACAATGTGTGAAAGTTCTGACGATTTCACAACTGAACAGATGTCAGATTTTTACGCATATGTTTTTAAGACTATATTTTACATCTTTGCGGCGGTCACCGCAATCTTTGGAAATAAGACGCAGAAAGGATGGATGCTATATGAAACTGATTTACGCAATTATCCGTTATGACAATGAGGACGATGTTACAACTTCTCTTACAAAACACAACTTCAGTGTGACACGTCTTTCTACTACCGGTGGATTCCTGAAAAAAGGTAATACAACTCTGATGATCGTTACTGAGCCGGAACGTGTCGACGAGGCTATCGATATTATTAAGAAGGAATGCGGTCATCACCAGAAGATCACCATCAATATGCCATATGTATCCGGTTCCTCTATGGTTCATTGTGCAACCATGCCGATGTCTGTCGATGTGGGAGGAGCAACGATCTTCGTTGTGGATGTTGAGCGGTATGAAAAGATCTGATAACAGAAAATAGATGGGGAAAAAGTGTTCTTCTATATTCCAGACGGAAGGGATCGGCGATAACAGATCCTATGAAATTGTAAGAGCTTTGGCAGTCTTTGCTTGCCGAAGCTCTTATATTTTTATTATTGTTTTTAATTTAACGAGAGGTATTGAAAAAAGTGCAAAAAATTGGGGAATATAGTCTTGTATCCAGTATTTAGCTGCGATATAATAAAAATACGTATGAAAACCTATATTGAGGAAGGAGTCAATCATCATGGCATTTATTGATCTTATGAAGGAAAAGGCGAAACAGGATGTAATGACCATCATCCTGCCAGAGAGCAACGATAAGAGAACTCTTATCGCAGCAGCACAGGTATTAAAGGAGAAGACAGCTGACCTGATCATGATCGGAAAAGAGGAGAAGATCATGGATGGTGCTCACTGGCTGGAAGTGGACCTTACAGGTCTTAAAGTCGTAGATCCGGATACAGATCCGAAATTCGACCATTATGCAGAGACACTGTTCAAATTAAGAGAGAAAAAGGGCATGACTCTCGAGAAAGCACAGGAGATCTTAAAGACAGACTACATCACATACGGCGTTATGATGGTAAAAGAAAAAGACGCTGACGGACTTGTTGCAGGTGCTTGCCACGCAACAGCTGATACATTGAGACCGGCTCTTCAGATCTTAAAGACAGCTCCGGGAACAGAGCTTGTATCCGGTTTCTTCATCATGGACGTTCCGAACTGCGAATACGGTGCAAACGGCACATTCCTCTTCGCTGACTGCGGATTAAACCAGGATCCGACATCTGCAGAGCTCGCTGCAATCGCTGACAGCTCCGCTAAGAGCTTCCGCGCACTTGTTGGAGAAAAGCCGATCGTGGCTATGCTTTCCCACTCCACAAAGGGCAGTGCGAAACATGCACTTGTAGATAAAGTTGTAGAAGCTACAAAGATCGCAAACGAGAAGTACCCGCAGCTTGACCTTGACGGTGAGTTACAGCTTGATGCTGCAATCGTTCCGTCCGTAGCAAAGGCAAAAGCAAAAGGAAGCGAAGTTGCCGGACATGCTAATGTACTGATCTTCCCGAACCTTGACTGTGGTAACATTGGTTACAAGCTGGTTCAGAGACTTGCAAAAGCAGAAGCTTATGGTCCGATGCTTCAGGGTATCGCAAGACCGGTCAACGATCTTTCCCGTGGATGCTCCGCTGAGGATATCGTTGGTGTAGTAGCCCTCACAGCTGTACAGGCTCAGATGGCTTAATCTATAATTGCTCAACAACATAAGGGAACGGCGCATAATCGATATGAGGAGACGGCGTTCCCTTTTTAAACTTATTTTAAACAAGGAGTTTTATCTGCCATGAATATTTTAGTTATCAACTGCGGAAGCTCTTCCTTAAAGTACCAGTTAATCAACTCTGACACAGAGGCAGTTCTTGCAAAGGGTCTTTGCGAGAGAATCGGTATCGAAGGAAGCCAGATCATCCATTGCTTTCTGTGTTGGCATGTTCCAGTCTGATCCTTTTCTCTTGATCAGATAGCCATTATTTCTTAGCCATTCAAATAATTTATTCTGTCCTGTCTGAACTCCATTCTGTCTAAGAATTTTTGCCAGTTCTCCGATCAGGATAGATGTGTCACTTGCCGTTACTGCATCTGCAAAGATTTCTTTTGGTTTCATACGCTGATTATCTTCAATCAACGTCGTATTTTCTGATTTTAGCTTGTCTATCGTTTTATCAGCCATTTTCAATGCTCTTGCAAAGATCTGCTCTGGTGTGTTCCAGGCTTTTTCAAGATCAAGGAAATACTGTCGAATCTGCCTTCCTTCTGGCGATCTTTGAATCATACAAATCTGCTTTGCCATATCAATTGAAATGTCAGCATCTTTCGATGGTCTACCTCCAGTACTTTCGCTCATTTTTGAGCAAAAGTCTTTTCCTTCTTCAAATCCATATTCACACATCCTTGGAAACCAATCTTTAAAAGCCGTTTTAATATTCAGTTGTTCGTACAAGTCTCTCGCTGATACACAAGGCTGATCTGTTTCATAGTTAACCGGAATTAAATTATCCATACGTTATGTCACCTACTAATTGTTTCTTTAATAGCTTCTTCTCCAGATTCTCATACTCACAATCTTTAACTTCTCGTTGTGTAAAATTGTGTATAGTTTCTTCTTTCTTTTGCTTTGGTGTTGATTTCTTCCGTTTCTTTGATGTAGGGAAGAAACTCTTATATCCTCCACCAAATGCTTTTCTTACAATGCCCAACTTATCAGAATCATTCTCAGCCAGAGAATCTAGTTCTTCTTTCAAGGCATTGATCTGTTCTGCAGATAATGTTGGTCCAGTATGATTCCTCATATCAAGATAAAGACAGAACTCTCTGTTCAGATCTGGATTGCTATAATAATATTTACTTTCCTTTACTTTACTTTCCTTTAGGGATTCTTCTCGGGAATTATCATTATTTTTCTTGGAATTATCCGTATTATTCTCAGAATTATCTTCAAAATGGGTAACTTTAATAAAAGGTTCTGTTTCTTCTTCATTTAAAAGCCAGAACCTGTCGACTTTTATTGGATTCTTCTTAGCTCTTGTTTTTACTGCTAACTGAAATCTCTCCTGTATTCCGGCAGAAGTCAGGACAGCGTCCGACTGGAAAAGCTGTTTATCAAACATCGACCGTTCCAGTAAGAATGTCAAGACTTGCTTCACCTTGTCACTATTCATGTTCAGATCATCCGACACGATATAGTAAAAATCATCATCTACAATGATGTAATATCCATTTTTATAAATTTCACAAAGAAGATAGATAAAAATTGTGATCCCATCTGCTCCATATCTGGATTTCAGGATCTTTATCTTCCTGTTCGAAAAGAAATTACAATCCAAAGAAAAATATTCGATACCTCGTTTCTTATGTCTGGCCAAAACGATTCTCCTTTTTCTTATTTGATTTCTTCTATCTCTACTTCAACTCGTGGGTCCTCTGCATAATGCTTTTCCATATGCAGCGTTACCACCTGCGTATCATCTCTGTATGCTAATTTATTCAATGCATCCAGAATGCTTTTTGCAATGTTATCAATGTCTGGTTTCTTCGTTGGAAACATAAGATCTTCCAACATCTGTTGTTTCTTTTTCTTGCTTGTACTCTTAACGATCGGATAATAAGCCATGATCGTTACTTTTAAAGGCTGTCCATCGGAACCTTCTCTGATTCGGAAGATAAATTTGCTTTCTGGCTGATCTACTTCTAAGAAGGTACGATATGGACGAAGTGTTACCGGATTCGGTACGATCACATCTTCTTTTCCTGCAATGCCTTTAGTGATCGTAGCCTTCTGGCTGACTCCATCATCTCCATAGTTGGCCACTGTTTTATTTTCTACGTTTCCGGCAACTGAAAGAATCAGTTCTGTTTCATCACTCTGTTTAAAGGCAGTCTGCATGTTAATTACAAATGCTTCCTGATCATAGTAATGATCGAAATCAAAACCATTTGGATTTGTACCTACGCGGAATAATTCTTCTCGATTTCTTTCATTTGTAAGACCAGATAGTAATCTTACTTTTGTTGGAGATTCTACGTGAATGATCATAGATTCTCTTAACTCTTCACTCTTTCCACTGATATAATCGATCAGAGAATTAAGACTTGTAGCTGTCAATGGTTCTGCAAACTCTTCTCTGTCATATCGTGACATAGATTTATCGCAATAAGTCTTTCCTGCGATTTTTACAACGTGTGGCTCTCTTGCACTGTCTGTCAATTCTTCGATCTTTTCGATTGCTTCTCTTAAAAATGTATTATCCATTGTTATGTACCTCCTGTTTATGCCTGTTTTGCTTTTCTTAAATCAATGACTTTGTTGCTTGGTTCATAGATTTCCCCAGTGTCCGGATCAAAGGCTTTCTGTGGCTCTTCCTCTTCCTGATCAATCACATCATTGACACTCATCTGCCCCGGAATCTGGTTAAAAATCTCGATCGCTTCAACCTTTCCAGTACGAAGATCACGCCCCATACTTAACGCTGTTGTGGCTCCAAGCTCTGGTGCAAGACTTAACTTCGTTTCAACTGTAGTTGATACAAAATTTCTCTCATCGTTTGGACGAAGAGAGATTGACACATTAATCTTTCTTACCTTCTGTGCATCAGTGTTCGGATCCTGAATATTTTCAGTAACCTTTTCTAATGCTTTGTTGAGCTGTACTGAAAGTTTCCCTCCTGCAAACTCTTCCAAGTTAAAATGTTTCATCGTGTTGCTCCTTTCTTTTATTTAAAGAACTGCTGTGGTTCTTCTTTTTCTGTTTCGGTGGGAATTGGCTGTGGTTCTTCTTTAGGAACCGTACTTTCCGGTAAATCTTCCTGCTGCATCATTGGAATCTTTTCATCTTCTCTTGTAACAAAATACTGCTGTCCGTTTTCTGGTTCTGCATAACCGCTTTCTTCTGCAATATACATACCACCGAAAGTTGAAGGAAAAGCTTCTCTCAATGCCTGAACCAATGCCACTTTTCTGATCATTGTTGCCGGCTTTGATTTCCACTGGCTATTCAATGTTCCATCTTTTTTTCTGCCTGCGTATTCATCAAACGCAACTTCTGCTTCATATGCATGTGCCTTATCTTTTCTCCAGACTTTCGCCCATCCACCAATAACTTCTTCTGTAGGCAGACGAAAACTTCCGGATCTATGAATAACCTCACCGTCTCGACTATCAACTACGATGATCCCTGCTTCAAATCCATCGTAAAATTCATTCTGTTCTGCTCGCTTCATATAAGCTTCTTTTCCGACTACCATTGTTGCCGGTTCGTTTCCGTACTTAATACAGTACGCTTCTTTTACCCATGGATTTAAACCACTATGCTTACACAAATTCATAAACATAATGACTTCTTCCATTGTCACACGTTCTTTATTTCCAGAAATCATATATTTTTTTATAATCTCTGGTGTTAATTCAATTTTGTGTCCGGCAACCTCATATGTTGCAACCTGTGCGTTCTGATACATGTCTGTTCTTTTCTTTGCTAAACTGTTTCCAACTGCCATCTTATAATTCCTCCTGACTTATGATTTTAAATTCTTCACATGTTTTCTTAAGAATGCTGATCTTCGCATTCGCTTCATCAAAGTTGTGCTCTTTTACAACACAACGAAATGTAATCGCTAATGTTCTTTCTCCCGTACGTTTAGGTTTAGGAACTTCTGCCGGTTCTTTTGGCATCTCTGGTTCTTCTTTGCTTTCGCCAGCAGATATCACTTTCTGCGCTTCTTCTTTTAACTGTTGCTGTCTCTGCTCTTCCTTCTGCTTCTGCTCTTCCTCAAATAAGGCTTTCTTCTTGGCGGTCTCCTCTAACTTCTGTTTCTTCATCATTGCAGCGTTCAGATCAAAAGCTTTCAGATATTCTTCTTTCATTTCAAAAACATAAGGACTTGTATCTGCATTGATTACTTTCAGATCGCTGTCAACTTTATCTCTGATCCCTGCGATCTCTGTTGTGACAGATTTCAATGTCGTTGATACATTTAACCAAGAATCCTTATAGATTTTTTCAAATGGAACCGTGCGATCAAGATCACCGATTGTCTTTTGATAGATCTCTTTGACCTTTTCCAGTTTTTCCTGTCGTACCGCTTCCTCGTATCCTTTGATCTGTGTATCGATATTAGCAACTGCCTGATTGACGATACCAATCAATTCTTTCTCCTGTTTTTCAAACGCTGTGTATGGCTGCATGACCTGTTTTTTGATTTCTTTTCGTTTGTCTTCTAATGCAGTCACAAACTTATTAAGCTTTGCGCGATCCTTTTTGGCATCCTTGATCTGATCTGCTGTATAGACCAGATTCATATAGTCGTTTGCTTTCTTCTGAATTTCTGTTTTTAACTCTTCATAATTCCAGTCAATCTCTTTCAGGAATCCTTCTTCCTGCGGATTGTATATCTTAAATTCCATGTATTTCTCCTTTATTGATTTCTGTTATAAGTGCGCCTTTTTAATCACCTCTTCACGAGTCATATTTAAGATGACTTCAATATGTTCAATAGTCAGGTTATTGCCTTTTAAAATCTCCACAATTTTATTTACAATAGCCTGATTTTCTTTTTTTCTTTTCTTGAATCTCTTTCATATATTCATCGTATTGATTCATAACAATTTCTCCTTTTAAATTTCTGGAAGAATCAAGTTCGGTTGCTGTCTTTTTAAAACTTTCTGCCAGAACTCTTCTTCCGCTTGTTTTAATATCTCAATATCTTCTTCTACATCTGATCGCTCAATATGATAATCTTTTGTTTGTAGCTGGATCTGCCCTTGCCACACTGATTTAAGCTGTGCTCTCAACTCCACAAATGAATATTCTGTGACAAGCAGATAATGCAATATCTGGATGTAATAGTTGTCCGGAATCTGATCTCTCCATTTTTCACGCTGCATGCTTTGCAAGATATTAGTTGTCTTGATCTCTAAGATTCCCCTTCTTCCATCCTGATCGGTCAGCTCTCCGTCCAAGGATGCATGTGCCCATTGATACTTTTCATTCCGAATCATGTTGTCTCCGAAGTATTCAACCTTGTATTCTGGATGATCAAGTGCAAATAATTGTCTTAGCAGCGGCTCTGCATCATGTCCATACTTCACATAATCCTTATCTGAAATATCCGGAGCGATCCGCTGTCCTGTTTTTTCTAAATAAAGATCAGTGTTGGTTTTATATGGATTGAGTCCTAATACCGCAGATGCATCAGATCCACCGATTCCGTGTCTGGCATTTAACCAGGAATCAAAGGAATCGAACTGGATCCGTTTGATTCCTTTGATGATCTCAATCTCCTGCATCTTTAAACCTCTTTCCCAATTCTTTTAATTTAGGAAAGACAAGATCAAACTGTTCTTCTGACATTCCACAAAACTCAATTCCTGCATTTCCATACTTTTCTCCAATAATCAAGGCATTACCAAGAATCGGGTATCCATGGCGATCTGTCTCATACAGCCATGAAGCTATCTTATTTAATTTGGTTTTGTCACAGTGAAAATAAAATTCTTCATCAACCAACATGCTTACTTTTGATCCCGGCACATTTTTAATCTCAATTCCTGCACCGATCTCTGTATATAATCTCTTGGGCTGTACGTGTTCAATTAACTCACATCTGTTTCCAATGTGTTCTTTCAACTTTTTCCATGATTTAAGTCCCTCATCTGGATATTCCAGCTCTTTTACCTCATTATCAGTTTTGATCAGAATCATCTTTCCCATTGTCATTTCCTCTTCTTTCTTCTAATAATCCCATTAATTTTTCTTTCAGATACTTTGCTTCGTTCATACAGTGCTGATTATCCAGGAACAGCATTGTACTGTAATCAGGTTGCTGTTCTGCATTAAAACCATTTTCCCAGATCCTAACGCTTAGCACTGCGGTACCTCCGTGATATTCAGCTTGTACACATGGAACACCTGGTTCTCGCCAATCTATCCAGTCTATAGTTCCATCTGTCATTTCTTGTAGCTGCAAAGATAGATCAAAGATCTCAACTGCTAATTTTCTGATTTCACTTTTCTTCCGATCTGTGTTATACTTTTCTGGTGATAAACTATTGATATCTGTGCTCATTGGAGTTGCCGCTCCGTGGGCACTTTTTTCTTTCTTATTTATCAAATTTCTTCACTCCTTCCTCATAGATCATCGCTGTGATCAAACACAACGCTGCTAGTTCCTTAAATATTCCCATTGCGATCAGCACCGCTGCCGTGCAGATCATGGCTTTTGTTTCGCTTTTCATCTCATGCTCCTTTCTCAAACACTTATCATTTCAGTTGCAAAAAACTTTTTTGCATTTATGAAATATCTATGCTTATTTTCACTTGTCCGGATTGCATATCCCCATGGAAAAATCCCTTGAATCAGTCCTTTTTCGATTGTTGGAACACCCATTCCCATCAAATACGCAACTTCTTTCGGGGTTAACGTCTCTATTTTCTTTTTAGGAATTACTATCTCTTCGAAGTAATTCTCTGGAAGATCAAATGCTTCTGCAATCTCATTTCGTCTCGCTTTTGTTGGTTCCGAATCTCCAGACATCCACTTACTGACGGTCGATCTACTTACACCGCAGATTCTGGACAACTCTACTTGATTGATGTTTTGATCTGCCATTACTTTTTTAAGCCTGTCCCTGAACACCTTTATCACCTGCCTTTCTTCAGATGGCTTAAGTCTCCGTCCGATTGAGTGCTATTTTTAATACTTAACCAATTTAGGGAGGGTTTCGGGGTTACGTGTATCGGACAGAGGATTAAGCCATCTGTTTTATTCATTTTTTGTGTTATAATCTTCTAAAAACACAAAGGAGAAATTATTATGTCAACATCATTTAAAGATTTAGAATTTTCGTTTAAACAAATCCATATTCTTAAAAAGCTTAGAAACGATGGATGCATCTCAAAAGATACCGTTCGATCTAATCCTAAATATTCTTTCTTGTTAAAATATAATCTCTTAGATAATGATCCTGATCGTTACGATATTTATCGTCCCAGCGATAAAGCATTGATGTATTTACGTTTCCGAAGAAAAGACTTATTTCGAACTTGGTATCCCCATGTTGTATCTAGTCTTGCTTTTATTTGCTCTATCGCATCATTAATCATCAATATACTTTCATCTGTTCATTAAAGAAAATGTATAACCACATACGGCAGTCCAATGAATAACCAAATAAGTTCTGCAATTATGAGAAATAATCCATAGGCTGCCGCCTTATCTTCTTTGCATACTTCTGCTATCGCTATAGCCCATTCTTTACATTCGATGGCTATGTATTTTAGAACTTTCACTTCTCTCATCTCCTTTGTTCTTACCAAATAACTTTTCGATTTCTTATCATTTATGCAAAAACAATAATCAATGTGATGACCGAAAACGTTAAAGAAATATATGGAAGGACCATTCTTCTTCTGAAATCTTTATCTTTATGAAGTTCTAAGAGTTCTTTAAAAATCATTTCGTCTTTCTCACCTCCTTGTTATTTAGTTTCGGTTAAACCGAAGTCTAGCGGTAAAAAAATAATCTGTGAATAACGTACATTATACGTTTCCTCTATTTTACGAAGCACTGGAATGTCCGGATAAGACTTTCCTTGTTCGTAGTTTCTGAGCGTATCTGTCGCTATTCCTATTAATTTAGCGGCTTCTTCTTGCTTATATCCTCGCATTTCACGGATACTTTTTAACGTCGCTTTCATATCTTTAGGAAATCTAGTTTCCGTTTTCACTTTTGCTCACCTCCTTAGTTCTCTTATATACTACCACGGTTAAACCGAAGTGTCAACGGTTTTTCCGAATTTTTTTCGGTTTATATTGATTTTTTTCGGTTTCTCCATTATAATATAGTCATATTCAAATTAAGAAAGGAGGCACTGGTAAATGAGCGACTTAGGAAACAAAGAAGTCATGGCTAGAAATATAAAATACTATCTAAAGGCTAATGATATTACTCAAACAGAGATGTGCAATACCTTAGGTTTTAAAATGTCTACTGTATCAGACTGGATGCATGCACGAACCTATCCACGAATTGACAAAATAGAAATGATGGCTAATTATTTCGGAATAGAAAAATCGGATTTAGTAGAAAAGAAATCTTCTTCCGCAGAACTTAATAAAAGAGACTCAAAACAAATAGAAGAAATCCTACAGCAAACTAAGGACAAACTAACATCCCAAGAAGGACTAATGTTTGATGGTGATCCTGCTTCTCCCGAGGCGATTGAATCCATTTTGAACGCCATGGAGATCGGTATGGAGATGGCAAAGAAAAAGAACAAGGAAAAATATACACCGAAAAAATATAAAAAGGACTGATGTGAATGGACATAAAGAAGATTGTAAATTCGCTTGTCAAAAAACATAAAACAAGAAACCCTTTTGAGATCATCAAGGGACTAAATGTTATCCTTGTGCCAGTGCCACTTGAAGGTGTCAGAGGATTTTATCAATATTTTCAAAGAAACAACATTATTTATATTGATGATTCTCTTCCAGAACATGAACAGATTCTTGTTTGTGCTCATGAGTTAGGTCATATGTTACTGCATAAAAAAGCCAACGCTTTGTTTATGGATACCTACACAGGATTTAATACAACGAAGTATGAAAAGGAAGCTGATCTGTTCGCTATGGAGCTATTAGTACCAGATGAGACGATCTTAGAATTTCAAGAATATACGACTGGACAAATCGCACATGCACTTGGATATGATGAAGAACTAATTAAATTGAGATTAAAATAAAGGAGAAATGTATGAGAAAAAAATTTTTTATCGGGGCGGTCAATGCCACCAATCATTCTCAGTAACGTTGATTTACCCGCACC
>OGZT01002319.1_pt1 | contig 10888 bp, 8 predicted proteins | sample 1576891 | NCBI WGS metagenome assembly OGZT01 (sample SAMEA3541521, study PRJEB24748) | human gut metagenome | biome: human gut; feature: human-associated habitat; material: faeces | place: China | collected 2012 | reverse complement strand
TACATCGCTGAATAATGACTTCAAGATGGAACGGAACCGGCAAGCGTATCTCCATCAAAGATACCCGTGGAATCATCGACGCGATCTTAAACGGCGATATCTTAAACGCACCGACAAAGAAGATCCCGCACTTCAACTTCGAAGTTCCGACTGAGCTTCCGGGCGTTGATTCCAAGATTCTCGACCCGCGTGATACATACGCAAACGTTGCTGACTGGGAAGAGAAAGCAAAAGACCTCGCAGGCAGATTCGTCAAGAACTTTGCAAAATATGAGAGTAACGAAGCTGGTAAAGCCCTCGTTGCCGCTGGCCCGCAGATCTGATCGTCTTACTGATTTAGCTTTATAAGCTGATAAATGTCAGAGGACACTGCATGTAACGTGCAGTGTCCTCTTTTTGCATCTTATCACTATTACGATCCTTAACATTCTGAGCCAGCAGGATCCGCTCCTGCTATAAGCTGGGCTTTCCTGTTCAGCGCTCTCTACTCCGCATGTGCCGCCGTCTTAAGCGCCAGCCGTACCAGATCATCCATGGACTGGGCATGTTCCCGCTCTGGAAGGTCCACAAAGATCTCCTGTCCGTTCTCGTCATAGCGGATTCCTGTTGTGATTCCCACCATCATCAGAGCCCGGCATCCAAACTCTGCTGCCGCCGTATAAAATGCGCAGCCCTCCTGTTCAGAGCACAGCATACCGTACTTCTTCCACATCTTCGACTTATAATTTTCGTCGCGGTAAAGTCTGTCGTTGCAGACCGTTCCGCCCACGTACGTCACGAGATGTTCCTCATCCGCAATGCGTTTCGCGGTGCTCAAAAGCCCGAAATCTGCCACCGGTGAGAAATGTCCGTTGAACATGTTGTCGTTGATTCCGCTGGTGGTGCTGACCGCCTGGGACAGGACGATATCGAAGTTTTTCATATCGTCCTGATAGCCGCCGGAGGTACCTGCACGCACCAGGATCTTACAGCCATAATCCCTGCAGAGCTCCGTGGCGTAGATCAGCATGGACGGTCCGCCCATTCCGACTGCCATCACAGATACCCGTACTCCCTCAAACATTCCCGTATAGCAGTACGCACACCGCACATCATTCACAAGCACCGCATCTTCCAGATAATGTTCCGCGATATACTTCGCCCGGTTCGGATCTCCTACCAGGACGATCCGCTCAGAAATTTCGCCGACTTCGGCATGATTATGCATCGTCATCTGTATTCACGCTCCTTTTTCTTTCATATGTATATACTACCATAATTTCACCGGATTGTCTGCCGGAAACCATGGTTACTCCACTTTCAGCGCATTCGGATAGATCTTTTTCAGCACCTCATCCCCATAATGCTCATCCATCACCTGCTGCCAAGCGGAATCCGCTGGGATTCCCTTTTCCCTCTCACTGCTTCGCACAAGGGCCAGCCCGGAGACCGCCATGTCCACGCAGAAAAATATCAGGAGAAGCCATGTCGCTGCCTTTCCGAAGTTTATCGGAATCTTCTCGATCCAGGCGGACATTACCGGGTAGATACCCTTGATCCATGCCACAGCCGCAATTCCCCAGAAAAAGCAATACAAAAGATTGATCCGCCCGCCAAGGTTAAACGGAATCTTACTGTAGTCCCAGAAAACTTTTCCAAAGAGCATTTCTGTCAAAACGCTGCAGGTATACTCATAGGCACCGCCGAGGAATGTTCCCATAAAGAACAGGAACCGGTCGGAATACTTCCGGTAGCGGTACAGCAGCATCGTCGCCGCAGCCAGGGCCACGCCCCAGACGATGCTGAACGGTCCCCAGACAAAGCTGCTGCGGCTCATCCACACGCCCGCCGTCACCCGGCAGAAGATCGTCTCCACGATATCTCCGAGGAACGCGCCGACTACCAGAAGCAGCGCGATCTTGTAAAAACAAAGGCCGTAGGCGAATATCGTCTTTCTCTGCTCAGCCTCCGCCTGGAGCTCCTCCCGGTATACCGCCTCCGGGTAGGCGTTCTGGATACGGCGGTCCACCCAGCCATAGATCTTCCGTTCAAGCCTTGAGCTCACACCTGTGAGCCAGGAATCCACGCCTTCCCACTGGCGGATCCTGCGGCTTCTGCCGGATAAGATACATAAGGTCGCCGTGACATCCATCGCCAGCACAGCCGCCAGAATCCACACGATCAGATGCCCCGAAGTCCGCGGGAGCATCCGGAATACCCGCACCAGGACCGGTGCACCCCACCGCATCGTAGCGGCGCCAAGAACGCCCCATACGATAGACACCGGCACACAGATATATCCGTCCAGGTTCCATTTCATGTGGGAATAATCCCACCACCGCTCATGGTACATCCTCTCGATCACATGGCCAGCGATCCACTCCGCCAGAGTCGAAAAGATCATACTGCCGAGAAACAGCCAGATTCCATGCAGTTCCCGGCAGACAACAAGCATCGCGGTTCCCGTAATACCGTAAAGCACGCAGAACGGCCCATTCACGAGCCCTCTGTTTACAAACCGTCTCTGCCGCACTGCCGCTGTCACCGTCTCGAGGACCCAGCCGAAAAAGCTGAACGCAAAGAACAGCCACAGTCGCTCAAATCCTGTATACCCCATATTTTGTACCTATCCTCTCCTGATTTTTCTTTTGTTTTCCCGGAAGCATTGCCTCATTTGTGCATCTGTTCCCAGAATACTGTCCTCCGCTTTTTCATTCCCTTATTTTCCATCCTGCTTCTATAAAAAGCAGAGCATGTATCCAGATATTTTACCACATTTCTTCTTCATATAGAATATGTTTCTTTTATTTCGTTTTTTCAAAGTTTTCCTATTTAAATAAGGACATCTGTTTTCCATTCATGTTCCCAAACCGCTGCCCCAATCCCTCGTCCGTTTCATTTTTCTCTCCTCTTTCCCCCTTCTTTAGAAAACATTTTCAACCTGACCTTTTTCTGCATTTTTATGGATTTCTACCAAATTTTCTTAATTGATTTCCAATTTTTTTCTCATAATAAATTGTTCATATTTCCATAATTATATGTTATACTAAATAAGTTCGTGTTACGCGGACAAATACAATTTTATATCAAAGGAAGGTTTCTTATGGAAAACACCAAGAAAATCGACTGGTACACCCTGGCCTTCATGGCATTCTCCACGGTTTGGGGATTCGGAAACGTGCTGAATGGCTTCGTTTACTTCAACGGAGTACAGGTAATCTTCAGCTGGGTTCTGATGTTCGCTCTCTATTTCGTGCCTTATGCCCTGATGGTAGGTGAGCTCGGCTCCGCTTTCAAGCAGTCCGGCGGCGGCGTCAGCTCCTGGATCCACGAAACGATCGGCCCGAAATGCGCTTATTACGCTGGCTGGACTTACTGGGCTTGCCATGTAACTTACATCGCAAGTAAAGGAAGCGGCGGATTAAAGGCATTAAGCTGGATGGTATTCCAGAATGGCTCCACTTACGACACATTCCCGACGATCGCTGTACAGATGGCAACACTCGCTGTCTTCCTGTTCTTCTGCTGGGTTGCAAGCCGCGGCTTAAACCCGTTAAAGAAATTAGCAACGATCGCTGGTTCCAGTATGTTCGTAATGTCCATCCTGTTCATCTTAATGATGTTCGCAGCTCCGGCAATCAACCCGAACGGCGGTTTCGTTTCTGCTGATTACACAGTAAAAGGTCTGATTCCGCAGTTCAACGTGAACTACTTCACATCCCTCTCCATCCTTGTATTCGCAGTCGGCGGATGCGAGAAGATCTCCCCTTATGTAAATAAGGTAAAAGATCCGTCCAAGGGATTCCCGAAGGGTATGATCATGTTAGCCGTTATGGTTATGGTCTGCGCGATCCTCGGAAGTATCGCGATGGGCATGATGTTTGATCCGGCTGTCATCAACGAGAGCACAGACAGCTTCAAGTCCTACGTTTCCAACGGCGCTTACTGGTCCTTCCAGAAGCTCGGTGAGTACTATCATGTTGGCAACCTCCTGCTCGTTATCTACGCAGCATGCAACGCCATCGGTCAGTTCTCCACACTTGTATTAAGTATCGACGCTCCGCTTCGTATACTTCTTGACAACGAGGATGCAAGACAGTTCGTTCCGTCCGGCCTCTTAAAGAAGAATGAGCATGGCGCATACATCAACGGTATCAAGATGGTTATCTGCTTATCCGGCAGCATCATCCTGATCCAGTCCTTCGTACCGGGTGCTGCATCCGTTCTGACTCAGTTAAACAAACTGAATTCTGTAACCATGCCGCTTCGTTACTTGTGGGTATTCGCAGCATACATTGCTCTCAGAAAATCCCTCAACAAGTTCAACCCGGAGTACAAATTTACAAAGAACCAGACAATTGCCCTTGTTGCAGGCGGCTGGTGCTTCTTCGTAACCGCAGCTTGCTGTCTCCTCGGAATGTATGTTGAAGGCGATATCGCTTCCACAGCATTAAATGTAATCACACCGGTAGTGCTCACAGCACTTGGTCTGATCTTACCGGAGATCAAAAAGCGGGAAGTTGCAAAGGCAAAATAATTTATTTCAATGACAAAAAGACTCTGGAGTATTCTGATCAAAAATATCAGAATTCCAGAGTTTTTTTCAGTTCATTTCAATTTACACTTCCTCGATCCGATGCAACTCCCACACTCTCACATTCACCGGTTCCACGGCGCCGCCGCAGTATGGGCAGACGCGATCGCCAAGACCGGCAATCGGTGCGCCGCAGTGGGGACAGTTGACACCGATAGCGGTCTCTCCATCGCGTATCTTTGTGATATCCTGGATGTAGACCAGCTCCATATTGAAGCGGTGCTGTTCTTTTTCCTGCTCCACATTTTTCTTTTTATCCGGCGTCTTTAATGTGTGCAGGTACTCCACCGCGGACTGGATCCGGATCCGGCATTTTCCCGGATCTTTGTCGTATCTGGAGATCTCCGTCTGATGGACATGGATCGCGTCAAATTCTTCCCGGATCTCCTTCTCCTCCATCTCCTCGATCTTCAGCCGCACCTGATCCTTTAAGGACACAGACACCTTTCCGAGATAAGAGAGATCCTGGTGTTCCAGTGCCTCCAGATAGCCCTTTAACTGATTCTCACACCTCTGTTTCCACTCCGGCCAGTGAAATTCCGGGAAATCCTTCTCAATCCGAGGAAGTTCCACCCTCGTCATTCCGGACACCGACTTCGGTGTATCGTCCTCCAGCGCTTCCTGACGTTTCAGCCCTTCGATCAGACTCGAGGTTCCGAAAAATTCCCGCGAAATCTGCCGGATCTTAAACATCACAAAAAAGAGAGCTCCGATCAGACCCAGCCCAGTCACGATCGCGACGATGAGGATCGCGTTTCCTGCTGTCATATCGTTTCCTCCTGCTGTAAGGAATCCTCCAAACGGACCCCTTTCGTTATCGTGGTTTCACCATGTATTTTCAACTGCTGACCACATAGACAAAACAGGGCGACCAGCCGGAGTTCTACTCCAACCGCCGCCCCAGGATCATCCATTATTTATTTAAATAATCGATCGCAGTCTGTGCTAACAGGGAAGAACCTCTCCAGAGGATATCCTCGTCCACATCGAAACGGCTGTTATGCAGCGGCCATACCGGATCCTGCTCCGGTTTTGCGGTGCCGAGCCATACAAATGCGCCCTTCTTCTCTTTCAGATAGAAGGAGAAGTCCTCCGCCGGCATTGCCGGGAGTTTTACATCCACAACATCATCTTTGCCGAAAAGCTTGATTGCTGTATTGCGGATCAGCTCAGCGTCCTCCTCATGATTTACAAGAGCCGGATAACCGTGGCCATAGTTGATATCAGCAGTTGCGCCGGACTGTAAGCAGAGACCATCGAGAGTCTTTCTCATGGAATCCTCGATCATCGCGCGGGTGTCCTCATTTAATGTACGAACGGTTCCGTCCAGTGTACAGTCACCTGCGATAATGTTGTATCTTGTTCCTGCGTTAAAAATACCGAATGTCACAACAGCATTGTCAAGCGGATCAACTTTTCTGCTGACGATGGTCTGTGCGGCCATAACGAACTGGGAACCGAGAACAACAGCGTCAATACCCTGATTCGGTTTTGCGCCATGGGCAGTCTTACCATGGATATTGATCGTAAAGTGGTCTGTTGCAGCCATTAACGGGCCTGCCTTCACCCCGATCTTGCCGTGCGGAAGATCCGGCCATACATGAAGACCGAATACAGCTTCCACATCATCCATATATCCGGAATGGAGCATTCCTCTGGATCCGCCAACCGGAGACATCTCCTCCGCAGGCTGGAAGATCAGTTTCACCGTTCCGGCGATCTCTTCTCTTCTCTCGCAGAGAAGCATTGCAGCACCAAGAAGACCCGTCATGTGGTTGTCATGTCCGCAGGCATGCATAACACCGTCATTCTGGGATTTATAAGGAACCTCATTCATCTCCTGGATCTGTAATGCATCCATATCCGCACGGAGAGCAACGACTTTACCCGTTTTCTTTCCCTTGATAACTCCGACTACACCGTATCCGCCGACATTTTCATATACTTCGTCGCATCCCATCTCCTTCAGATACTCTGCTACCTTCTTTCCGGTTCTTTCCTCATGCTGGGAAACCTCCGGGTGCATGTGAAAATCTCTTCTGATTTCAGATAATTTCGGCATGAAAGCCTTTGCTGACTCCGTAATTGTGCCCATTTTTATGTCCTCCTTATTTTTGAAGTCTTAACAAAAAGAACCCGGTGACAGTCCGTCTCCGGGTTCTTCTGAGTTCTCTGAATTATAAACCAAGAGCCTCTTTAACTTTAGCAACGATATGAACACCGATGTCCTTAGAAGCATCTACAGACTGAGCGCCGATGTGCGGGGATACGATGAAGTTATCGCACTCGAACAGCGGGCTTGCGAATGTATCATTACCGGTTAAGCCGCTGCCTGCAAGCTCGTTCTCCATAACGTCTGCTGCGTAGCCGCCGATTCTGCCCTCTTTCAGAGCTTCATACATATCAGCCTCGTTTACGATACCGCCACGGCTCATGTTAAGAACAACAGCGCCGTCTTTCATCTCAGCGATGGATTTCTTGTTGAAGAGATCCTTTGTCTCCGGTGTCAGCGGTACATGGATGGAGATGAAATCAGCAACCTTGATCAGCTCGTCGATAGAAGCCTTTGTTGCGCACTGCTGCTTAAATACGTCGTCCGGAAGGAACGGATCGTAAGCAACGATGTTCATCTTGAATGCACGGCCAAGCTCGCCTACACGCTGACCGATACGGCCGAATCCCATGATACCAAGAGTCTTTCCTCTTAACTCACGGCCTTCGAATTTGTACTTATCCCACTCATGGTTATATTTTACATCGTAGTTTGCTGTAAAGGTTCCACGGGAGATATCTAACATCTTGGAGATTGTTAACTCTGCTACTGCGTTTGCATTTAAGCCCGGTGCGTTGAATACCTGAATTCCTTTGGATTTCGCATATTCCATATCGATATGGTTTAAACCAACGGAGCAAACGCCGATAACCTTTAAGTTCTTAGCTGCATCGAGGATCTCTTTGTCGATCTTCGGGTCCACACGCATGATCAGGACATCAACATCACCGATCTCTGCGGTAAGCTGCTCTTTGCTGGACGGAAGATTGTCAGCTGTTTTAACATTCATGCATTTGCTGAGTTCCTCAGCGATACCACCCCATACTTTATCAATGATAAGGCAATTCATAATAAAATTCTCCTTTCAAGAAATGAAATTATTCCCCAAACCCTCAGTGAACAGGAATTACCCTGCTCTCATTATATTTTACAAAACCAAACTAATTTTGTAAAGCATTTTCGCGAATATGATTTATTTTCTTAATAGCTGTCATGCCGTCAACGCCCTCTCGCAGACGCCAACAACTTAAAAGGGATGCCGTCGGACACACTCCCCGACAGCATCCCCAATATTCAGAACCTAATGCTCTTTATGCAGTTTTCGCAAATCGGAAGCTGTCATATTTGAGGCTCGCTTCAAACTACCAAGCGATACCCTGAGCCATCATAGCATCTGCAACCTTCTGGAAGCCAACCATGTTAGCACCTGCAACCAGGTTGTAGCCAAGACCATATCTCTCAGCACACTCAGCAGAACCATCGTGGATCTCTGTCATGATGTGATGAAGTTTAGAATCAACTTCTTCAGCTGTCCAGGAGATTCTCTCGCTGTTCTGGCTCATCTCAAGAGCGGATACAAGAACACCACCAGCGTTAACAGCCTTAGACGGAGCAACAACCATGTTCTTCTGATCCATTAAGAATCTAAGAGCTTCGTTTGTTGTCGGCATGTTAGCAACTTCGATGTAGTACTTGATGTTGTTAGCAACGATTCTCTTAGCCTGTGTAAGGTCTACATCGTTCTGTGTAGCACACGGCATGATGATATCAACTTTCTCGCCCCACGGCTTGTCTCCAGCTACGAACTTGCAGCCGAACTTATCAGCGTAGTCCTGAACTTTGTTACGTCCAGAAGCTCTCATCTCAAGCATGAAGTCGAATTTCTCTTTTGTTGTAATTCCATCCGGATCGTAGATGTATCCGTCCGGGCCGGAAAGTGTAACCGGCTTAGCGCCTAATTCGCTTAATTTCTGAACAACGCCCCATGCAACGTTACCGAAACCAGCAACTGCAACTGTCTTACCCTCTAATGTGTCATGCTCATGTTTCATAACAGACTCAAGGTAGTAAACAGCACCGAAACCTGTAGCTTCCGGACGAATTAAGGAACCACCGAAGGAACGAGCCTTACCTGTTAATACGCCGTTCTCGTAAGCACCTCTGAGCTTTCTGTACTGACCGAACAGATAACCGATCTCACGTCCACCAACACCAAGGTCACCAGCCGGAACATCGACATCCGGACCGATGTGACGATATAACTCTGTCATGAATGCCTGGCAGAATCTCATAACTTCTCTATCGCTCTTGCCGTTCGGATCGAAGTCGGAACCACCCTTAGCGCCGCCGATCGGAAGTGTTGTTAAGCTATCTTTGAATGTCTGCTCGAAACCTAAGAATTTCATGATGGAAAGGTTTACGCTCGGTGCGAATCTTAAACCTCCCTTGTACGGTCCAATTGCTCCGTTGAACTGTACACGGTAACCTGTATTTACATGAATGTTTCCGTTGTCATCCTCCCACGGAACACGGAACTCGATAACTCTCTCCGGGATTACCATTCTCTCAAGAAGGGCAACCTTCTCATACTCCGGATGTGCATCTACAACCGGACCTAAGGAAGATAATACTTCTTCTACAGTCTGGCAGAACTCCGGCTCGTTAGCGTATTTAGTTTTTACGTCCTCAATTACCCTCTCAACATACTTGCTCATCTCGCAAATACCTCCTTAAATGTTGGTTCTTAAACCCCTGTGCCATTTTGCACTAATAAAAGACTTTTCTTTGCTCATGAGTCTCAATCAAGTCCTTAATTGGATTTCCGAGAAAACTTTTGTATCTTTTGTATATACAGTTTAAATACCATATATAATACGTTGCTTTCACTATGTATACAGGATTTCTCGCTGCATCACGCGATTTGGAAGCTTTCGCATTTCCCTCAATACGAATCTTACAAATCTCTTGATTTATTTGGGACTCATTTTGCTTACGTCCTTTATTTAACTTTATTCTAACATACCCTTTTGACTTTGTCAACAATCTGTGGTACGATTCTTATAAAAGCTGATTTATCGACATGCCTGTCATTAATAGCATGTCCTTATATAAAAAAAGGGAGGTTCGGCCATGATCAGCATCAGTATCATAAGTCCTTTAAAATCAATGGCTGTCATCGATAAAGCGATCGAACACAACGACTTTGGATGTGTATTTCACAGGTACGTTTACGAAAATCTGGAAGAAATTAAAGACATATACGAACAGTGTAAAGACATCTCCGATGTACTTTTTTTCTCCGGAGAACTTGGATACTCCTATATTCTGACCCACGTGGATGATCTGAAGGTCCCATGTACCTTTATTTCCTATACTGAAAAGACTCTGCTGTCCATCCTGTTAAACTTTGTAATCCATTACCCGGATGTTCCGCTAAACAGACTCTATATTGATTTTCTGACTCCGGTAAATGATTTTATGAATTTAAAGAAATATCTGGATCCGGAACATATGCCTTACTGCTTTGAAAATCCTGTCTATAACTATGAAACCTTAAAAGAGCGGGCTGTGAAGCTCTGGGAAAGTAAAAAGATCGACATGATGTTCACGCGGACCACAAACCAGCTGGAGGTCCTCAACAAGCTTCAGATCCCCTATATCCACTTTCTCCCCACGGAGGAGATGGTCCGCGATTCCATCCGGCACGCAATAAATTCTATCCGCTTAAAGCAGAAGAACCAGCTCAACAAGCTCGTGATCCTCATAAAGCTTGTCTATCCGGATAATATCTCCTCACAGGACCGGGAATATCTGGAGATCACCCTTCACAAATATCTTCTCGATTTCCGGAAAGAGTACGCGTACGATTTCTCACTCCACGCAGTCTCCAACCGTTTCGAGCTGGACCTCGACAGTGATCTCTACAAGAGCAGCTTCAGCCGTATCCAGGATCTCATCGCTTTTCTGGATCAGAAAGGCGATCTGGAATTCCGCCTCGGCGCCGGATTCGGGAAATCACTCGGTGAGAGTCATTATCAGGCAGACCTTGCCCTGCAGGAAGCTGTCAAATACGGAAAGAATGACGGTTTTGTCATCTCCGGCGAGGACAATGCCCTCACCGGCCCGCTCTCTCTTACGAGATCCTTAAATTACAGCTATTCCAACACGAAGGCTCTGGACTACTCCCAGAGCAACGGGATCAACGAGATCCTTGGTTCAAAGTTAAATCATGTTGAACCAATTCGCAAATTATCTACCCGGAC
>OGZT01002316.1_pt1 | contig 10895 bp, 9 predicted proteins | sample 1576891 | NCBI WGS metagenome assembly OGZT01 (sample SAMEA3541521, study PRJEB24748) | human gut metagenome | biome: human gut; feature: human-associated habitat; material: faeces | place: China | collected 2012 | reverse complement strand
GAATGCGAAGCATCGGCAAAATCAGTTACTGTTTGCGCAAGGCGTGAACAGTAACCTGCAAACAGAAAATCTCTGCCGGATATTCCCGGCAGAGATTTTCCCAATTCGATCTCCATACAAGATCTGATTACACCACAATATTTATATTATGCGGATAATCTTTCCAACAGCTGCTTAGCACCCTCACAGCCGCATCTCAAATTATCGTTAAAAGTCAACTTCAGTTCCGTAATATGTGCAGGTAAGCAGCTTCGCCATATTCGCAGGATCGATCTCTCTCGGGTTCGATCCGGTACATGCATCGCCAACCGCGAGTTCCGCGATACGGTCCACCTTCTCCTTAAATTCGTCCTCATTGATGCCGAATTCTTTCAGTGTCTTCGGAATATTCAGCTTCTCATTGAATTCATTGATCTTCGCGCAGAGACTGTTGATCAGGGCCTGTCTGGATCTTCCCTCTAATCCCATTCTTCTTGCGATCTCCGCGTAACGATCAGCTGCGACGGTATCCTTCGCGTTATACTGGATGACATACGGAAGATAGATTGCGTTCGCGCATCCGTGCGGAATATGTCCGGTGGAGAACGCAGCTCCCGTCTTGTGGGCCATAGAATGAACGATTCCAAGAAGCGCATTAGAGAATGCCATTCCCGCGAGACACTGCGCGTAATGCATCTCCTCTCTCGCATGGGTATTTCCATTGTAAGATGCCGGAAGGTATTCCAGAACCATCTCGATCGCCTGAAGTGCCAGCGGATCCGTAAACGGTCCGTTTAATGTGGAGACATACGCCTCGATCGCATGGGTCAGGGCATCCATACCGGTATAGGCAACCTGTTTCACCGGAAGTCCCATCACGAGATCCGGATCTACGATCGCAACATCCGGAGTAATATTAAAGTCAGCAAGCGGATATTTCACTCCGGTCTGATAGTTTGTGATGACAGAGAACGCTGTTACCTCTGTAGCTGTACCGGATGTGGACGGAATCGCCGCGAATCTTGCTTTCTGTCTCAGCTCCGGGAAACTGAACGGAGTAATCAGATCTTCAAATGTAGTCTCCGGGTACTCATAGAATGCCCACATCGCCTTCGCCGCATCGATCGGGGATCCGCCGCCCATGGATACGATCCAGTCCGGCTCAAACTTGCGCATCGCTTCCGCGCCTCTCATAACGGTCTCCACCGACGGATCCGGTTCTACGCCCTCAAAGACTTCAACTTCCATTCCGCCGTCTTTTAAGTAATGAACAGCCTTGTCAAGGAATCCCTGGCGTTTCATAGAACCGCCGCCTACTACGAGAAATGCTTTCTTTCCTTTCAGATTCTTCAGTTCTTCCAGACATCCTTTTCCATGATAAATGTCTCTCGGTAATGTAAATCTTGCCATACGCTCTCTTCTCCTTTCACAATTCTGTCATTACAGACAGGGATCTCACGTTTCCGACCTGTGTTTCACAGGTTTTACTAAGAACCAATCACGCTTCGTTTTCCTAAGCTCTATAAACATTATATCATTGTTAAATTATTAACGCAAGTATTTTGTTGTTAATTTCATAACATTTTTATATCGTCTAACTTTACTTTTCATGAGCAGTGAATGCGAGATCAAAAATATCTTCCAGCAGAATTCTTTCCCCTTCCTCTAAAATCAAACAATGACTCTCCTCGTCCACTCTCTTTATATGACCAGAGATCGTCCGATATGCTCCTCCGTCCTTCTTTTCATCGGGTACAAAAAAGGTTACTGTGATTTCCGGACGGGATTCCTGTTTTTCCAATAGAAGCCGCAGATTCTCATTCAGTTTTTCCTTTTCATATTCATCCAGCTCGATCCGCTTTTCTGTAATACGTTCCGTCTCTTTTAATACTGCGCCAAATCCGGTGAGCGCAGCAAAGGGAGCAAACTGGGCTGCCCTGTCCCTCACCGGCATCCGGGTATGCTTTGATTCTCCCGGATATGGAAGATCGATCATATCCCGATATTTCTCCCATGTACTCATGCCCTGTGACCTCCGATCTGGCTGTTCCGCTTTACCGCGGTCGCGCCCTCTTCCAGATTCATTCCCTTTAAGACCGCATTCTTTCCGAACTTTTTCTTGATCTCCAGAACCGCCTGCTGCATCCGTTTTTCCCGCGCCAATTCTTCCTCTTCCTTCTTTTTCTGCTCCACCTGTGTGCCGTAATCGGTAAAGAGATTCAACTGTTCGTACTCCTGCACTTTCTGTTCCGTTCCCTCACAGACCACATGGTTTGCGGAAATCGCGATCCGGCGCACAAGAAGCTTTGGATTCATGATCTCATCGTAGAGCTCCATAACCGCCTCCGTGATCCGTTTCGTGGAGGAAGTTTGCCCGCCAAGATTTCTGGAGCCGTGGGAGTGTTTCGGGATCCGTCTTCCATAACGGTCCGTGGATATCTCCCCGTTGTAGTTCTTTCTGAGTTTTGAATCCGTCAGGTTTTCGATATCGTATCCCACCGTCAAGACCACCTGGTCCGCTGTCAGCTTTTTCTCCACAAGATCCAGAGCCAAAAGGTCCGCCATCTCCCGCACGACGAGCCTTGCCTTCTGGACGGTATATGGACAGGCAAGAACCTGCCCGGATCCGACGCTGTGGTTTTCCGGCTGGTACGCCTTGACATCCGCGATCGTACACGGCTCATACCCCCAGGCATGGTCGATCAGAAGTTCCGCGTTGACACCGAACATCCGGTACAGAAGATCTTCGTTATAATAATCGTTTTCCTTTCCGAGGGAGCATCTGGCAATATCCCCCATCGTGTAGATTCCCCGTTCTTCCAGTTTTTTCGCGTATCCCCGGCCCACACGCCAGAAATCCGTCAGCGGACGGTGTCCCCACAGATATCTCCGGTAACTCATCTCATCCAGTTTTGCGATACGCACTCCGTCCGCGTCCGGTTCGATGTGCTTTGCCATAATATCCATCGCGATCTTTGCAAGGTACAGATTCGTTCCGATCCCCGCAGTCGCCGTAATTCCGGTTTCTTTCTGCACATTCCGGATCATCCGTGTCGTCAGCTCATGCGCCGACATATGGTATGTCTCAAGATAGGAAGTCAGGTCGATAAAGACCTCATCGATCGAATAGGAATGGATATCTTCCGGTGCCACATATTTTAAATAGATCTGGTAAATTTGTGAACTTTTCTCCATATAGTGGGCCATCTGCGGCGGCGCAGCGATAAAATCCAGCGCAAGATCCGGTCTTTTCGTCAGTTCAACCGCATCACAGGAACTTCCCGTGAATTTTCCACCGGGGGCCCGCCGCCTTCTCTCCCGGTTCACCTCTTCCACCTTCTGCTCCACCTCAAAGAGGCGCGCGCGTCCGGGAATCCCATACGCCTTTAAAGAAGGCGATACCGCAAGGCAGATCGTTTTCGATGTCCGGCTCCGGTCCGCGACGACAAGGTGCGTCGTCATCGGATCCAGTTTTCGATCCACCACCTCAACAGAGGCGTAAAATGACTTCAGATCGATCGCTGCGTAAATTCTGTTTGATCTATCCATCTTGCTCATTCTATCCGCCATAGCCCGTCTCCCTTCCGACATCAATTTCCATTTCCCCCACATACCTTCACAAAATATATGCACTCACTGGCAAGATCAAATTTAAAAAATCCCTATGCGGCCGCGCCGGATCCGCTTCAAACACCTGAATCCGCCCATTATCCGGTCCCCGGTCCTTAAACGCCGGAAACATAAATCCGCAGACCGGCATCCCCGGCTCATAATCTCCGCTCACCGGGCACACCGCACAGATTAGGAACCGGTAAACTTCCTCCGATTCCCAGAGGCTTTCCTTATCCTTTGCCTTTCTCGGAACATCATAATTCCCGTGAAAGAAATAGACCGCATAATCCCCCGACGCCGGATATTTTTCCCCAAACACTTCATAAAAAATATCAAGCAGTGCATCGTTTTTCAGCTCACACTCCCGCAGTGCGCAGAGCAGCTGCCACACACTCCCGGGCTTTTTCTCCTCCCCCGAAAAGACATATTCCTTCAACGCCACATTCGTCTCCGAAAACGGGATCGTCTTCGCGATATCAAGATTCTTCTGCTGATCTGGCAGGGAGAGCTGACGGAAATTCTTATTAAATGTCCCGTCTACAAACCCCTCCCTATCCAGATAAGCCCCTGCAATCCGGTCAAAGCAGTTTCTCTTCAATGTCATTCTTCTCGTAAGCTCCAGCATATCCTCACGGTTGATCTGATTCATATATTTTCTCCGTTTTCTCTGTTATTTAGTCTTAGCTTTTATTCAGTCTTATCTGTCATCTTCCAGCACTCCAAAAAACCTACAGAACCTGTCACCAACATCCCTTACTAATACATAGCCACTAAATGTCTCTGCGGCTTTCCTAATATGGTTTATCTCGATTCCAGACTCAATTCTCTCCCTAAAATCTTATGTTTCCATTATACATTTAGAACATATGTTCGTCAAGTTTTTCTATCTTTTCCTTCTTACAAGACTTACAGGACCTGCTGCCGACAGCCTCTTCCAACTTCATCGCAACAAAAAAGACCCCGCAGAGCATTCACACGCCCCGCAGGATCTCCCCAATTTCTCTTTTCCAAATTTAAATGGAATGCTGTCTCACATACTCCCAGGTATAAGTGCCGCTTTTTCCCTCATCCTCAAGGATAAACGGTGTGATCTCCTTATATCCCTCATCCTCCATCATATTTGCCGCCTCAAGACATGACTCAAGGTTATTTTCAAAATCTACGGAAATATATGGATTCTTGTCGGAATCTCCGTTGCCGTCCTGATCTAAATGTGCAATCGCGTACTGCATATTGGTAACTTCCTTTCTCATAAATATTTTTGATCAACCTGATTATAGCATAGCGCGGATAGGATATCAAGTAAATATCAGTAATTATTCCTGTTTTTATCTTGTCTGTTATTTCCTGTCCTTTCCCTGTTTTCTGTTTCTTCCTAATAAGATGCAGCCTCTGTCCATACGAGTCATTTTTTATCAAAAGATACCGTGAAAATCCTCAAAAACAAAGCCTTTCGTCTTCTTGACAATCCCCAGTGTTCACGCTATAATACAGAGAATGTAAAGCTAAAAATTATAAAGGGTCATTCTGCCCCGAAACAATAAGAAAGGTAAGACGTCATGGCTGATAAGAAACATATTTTAACTTATGCAGGACTGAAAAAATACGAGGATGAGCTTCAGGATCTGAAAGTAAACCGCCGTCGTGAGATTGCCCAGAAGATCAAAGAGGCAAGAGAACAGGGAGACTTATCCGAGAACGCCGAGTACGATGCTGCGAAAGACGAGCAGAGAGATATTGAGTTAAGAATCGAAGAGCTCGAGAAGCTGTTAAAGAACGCGGAGGTCGTTGTTGAGGACGAGGTAAACCTTGACAAGATCAACGTCGGATGTATCGTAAAGGTTTACGATGTCGATTTCGACGAGGAGATGGAATTCAAGCTCGTTGGTTCCACAGAGGCAAACAGCCTTGAGAATAAGATCTCCAACGAGTCCCCGGTCGGACACGCGCTGATCGGAAAACGCGTTGGTGACGTTGTTGACGTTGAGACACAGTCCGGAGTTATCCAGTATAAGGTACTCGATATTAAAAGAGTCGATTGATCGCCGCCGTGTACAGACGGGAAGCTTCCGGGCTGAAAATTCTGTACACGACCGTATCGATCATACACAAAGACTACAGTGAAGGAGAAATAGAAAAGTGGCTGAACAGCAGAATCAGAACAAGAATGCAAATGCAAAAGAGCAGGATATCCACCAGCTCTTAAAGGTGCGCCGCGAGAAGCTTTCTGAGTTACAGACAGAGGGCAGAGACCCGTTCCAGATCACAAAATATGATCAGACAGCTCACAGCGCAGATATCAAGGATCATTACGCAGAATATGACGGAAAGGAAGTTTCCATCGCAGGACGTATTATGTCCAAGCGTGTCATGGGTAAAGCTTCCTTCTGCAACGTCCAGGATCTCAAGGGCAACATCCAGTGCTATGTATGCCGCGATGACCTCGGTGAGGATTCCTACAAAGACTTCAAGAGAATGGATATCGGCGATATCGTCGGCATCAAGGGCTTTGTATTCACAACAAAGATGGGCGAGATCTCTGTTCATGCCCATTCCGTAACACTTCTCTCCAAGAGCTTACAGATCCTTCCGGAGAAGTACCACGGACTTACAAACACAGATACCCGTTACCGTCAGAGATACGTTGACCTGATCATGAACGAGGACGTTAAGAAGACATTCGTTATGCGTTCCAAGATCATCAGCTGCATCCGCAGATACTTAGATGACCTCGGATTCCTTGAGGTCGAGACTCCGATGCTCGTCGCAAACGCAGGCGGTGCTGCCGCGAGACCGTTCGAGACACACTATAACGCTCTCGACGAGGATGTAAAGCTTCGTATCTCCCTTGAGCTCTACTTAAAGAGACTCATCGTCGGCGGTATGGAGCGCGTTTACGAGATCGGCCGTGTATTCCGTAATGAAGGTCTTGATACAAGACACAACCCGGAATTTACTCTTATGGAGTTATATCAGGCATACACGGATTACCAGGGAATGATGGATCTCACAGAGGATATGTTCCGTCATATCGCAAAGCAGATCTGCGGATCCACAACGATTCCGTACGCAGATGTCGAGATCGACCTTGGAAAGCCGTTCGAGCGCCTTACCATGATCGACGCGATCAAAAAATATACCGGTATTGATTTCAATGAGATCACTACGACTGAGGAAGCAAAGAAATTAGCAGATGAGAAGGGCGTTCACTACGAGGATCGTCATGTCCGCGGCGACATCATCAACCTCTTCTTCGAGGAATTCGTTGAGGAGCACCTGATCCAGCCGACCTTCATCACAGACCATCCGATCGAGATCTCCCCGCTTACCAAGAAGAAACCGGGTCACCCGGAGCAGGTTGAGCGTTTCGAGCTCTATATCTATGCCCGTGAGATGTGCAACGCATACTCCGAGTTAAACGACCCGATCGACCAGAGAGAGCGTTTCAAAGCACAGGAAGCAGCACTTGCTGCCGGTGATGACGAGGCAAATACCACTGACGAGGACTTCTTAAATGCCCTTGAGATCGGTATGCCGCCGACCGGTGGTATCGGATACGGTATCGACCGTCTTGTTATGTTATTTACAAACTCCCCGGCGATCCGTGACGTACTGCTCTTCCCGACAATGAAGTCCTTAGATTCCGACAAAAAATCTTCCAAGTCTTCCGTAGCCGCTCCGGCAGCAAAGACTGTTGAGAAGATCGATTTCTCCAACGTTAAGATCGAGCCGATCTTCAAAGAAATGGTTGATTTCGAAACATTCGCAAAATTCGATTTCCGCGCAGTTAAGATTTTAGCCTGTGAAGCGGTACCGAAGTCCAAGAAACTCCTGAAGTTCACATTGGACGACGGAGAGCGCAAGGACCGCGTGATCTTAAGCGGTATTCACGAGTATTACGAGCCGGAAGAGCTGGTTGGAAAGACAGCAATCGCGATTGTGAACCTTCCGCCGAGAAAGATGATGGGAATCGATTCCGAAGGCATGCTGATCTCAGCAGTCCATGAGAAAGATGGCCATGAGGGACTGAACCTCCTGATGGTCGATGACAGAATCCCGGCCGGTGCAAAGTTGTACTAATAACGAAACAATCTACTGTGCCCGGGTGGTTCCTTACGGAGCCGCCTGGGCACATTCTTTTTACATTAAAATACGCATCACATCGCCATTGATCTGATAACGGGAATGTAATGCGTACTTTTTTCATATGAATGTCTCCTGATCGCGGGTTACAGGACCCGCGATTTTACCATTCAGCCGTTCTACTTCGTGATCTGGAAGGACCGGTTGATCGGGGAGGCCAGATAGTTACCGCCAAGGACAACGACTGTCATGGTATAACGTCCCGGTTCTGTCGGCGGAGTTGTGGTGCTGGAGTATGCTCTCCATTTGCTTGTAAATCCGGAGGGATGAAGCGTTTTTTTTCATATCTGTATCCTCATGTTTCTCTTTAATTTTTTATTTTTCTTTACTTCTCTTTTTCATCACAAGACCTGCCGCCAGAAGGACCGCGCCTGCGGAGAGCAGGATCCCTACCGGCCACCACAGCTGTCCTGTCTGGGGAAGCTTCTTTTCGTTCTCCACGGTTGTCTCCGTAGATGTCTCTGTTTCACTCTCTGCCGTACTCTCCTCCACTCTGGTTTCCGACTGTGTCTCCGCATCTGTGATCGTCACCGTCTCGTCAGCCGCTGTTGTGATAGTCGGCTTCTTATTCGGAGTCGGATCCCAGTCGTCATCATCGCTGTCATCATAATAACGGGTCGGAGAGGTCGGATTCGATGGATCCATCGGGTTTGTGGGTTCCGTTGGGTTTGTCGGGTTTTCCGGTTCTTCAATATCACACTTGATATCTGCTTCCGCCTCGGCACCGCCCGCTTCCACGAGAACCGGTGCCGGAATGTAGGTCTTGCCGCCAACGGTCAGCGGATCCCCCGTCACAAGGTAGAGAGCCTCTCCATCCGGAAGATTCCGAAAAAACACATGTTTTCCGCTTCCCGTTCCGGTCCGGTAAGGCTGGGTCCCCTGCGCCTTCACAAAATTTGTCAGAGTGATCGCAGCCTCTCTGGAGCCTCCTCCGGAAACATCCGCGCCGGAAGCCTGAAAATTCTCATTCAGTACATAGACACCCGCCTGTTTTTCTGCAACCCGATAGAGATATACCGTCATTCCGGCCTGTTCTGTTTTTATATTCAGACTGCACCGCTGTGCCGCGTAGGACGGATTTTGAAATATCACCATCCATACCGCAAGCATGGCAAAAATAAAGCCCAGGATCTTATTCTTTTTCCGAATTCCTGTCATTTTGGATTCCTTCCTTCTACATCGATTTCTGTATCTGATCTACATGCTTCTTTTTCTCTTCCATGCTGCTACCGCTGTGACCATAAACAGGAGTCCCAGACCCGTGTACATTCCCCGTCCCGTTCCGCCTGTGGACGGAACCTTTTTATCGAGGACATCACCTTCCACGGAGTCATGTTCTCCATCGTTGACCCAGGCTTCGTTAAACAGCTCGTCCCCCTGGATCGCGTCGTCTGTCACGACCGCTTCATAGGTCACTGTAATCGGATTTTCACCCGTCAGATCTTCATAATCGATGATTCCGGTATTAAAGAGGTTTACAAGATCAACCTCAACCCGGAATGCGTTGGAACCACTGGCTGTTACCGTGTAATACCCGGAAGGAACTTCTTTTCCATCCCTGCCCGCAGTCACACGGAGCGTACCGTCGATAAACTTCAGATACCGGCTCATCTCATCGTGGAAGACCATGGTCTCCACAACAGAATCCGGGATCGCATATTTTTCATCTGCTAAAAGGAACTGTCTGGCAATCTCATTGTTGTAGTTGTCCCTGATTACGCTTCCCGCTCTTCCGGCACCGGATGCGCTGTACATGCGGACTGTCTCCGCACCGGACGCACTGTGTACGCGGACTATTCCCGCGCCGGACGCACTATGTACGCGGACTTTGCGAATCTCCCTTGCGGAGTTTGCCGGTGAGGCGTTGGATGCCGTTACAACATAGCGTGCAAGCAGCTTTGGAAGACTGGAGTTCAGTGTAAACTCGATCTTCTTTCCCTGACTTACGGTTCCGATCTCATCCTCGCCGTCTGCCTTTTTATCGATCGGATAACTTGTCGTCTCGTAGATGTCCGCGCCATGAGCCGCCTTGATCTGGAATCCCGTCTCATATCCGCCGGAAGCTACCGATACGATATGACGGTTTTCCGGAAGGTCATCATCTACCTTCGCCACAGCCGCCAACGAAGAAAATGCCATGGCAGCCGTCATCGCAGCAGCGGCTGCGGTGACGGTCATGAAACTTTTCCATGATTTTTTCATGTCTCTACCTCGTTCTCATAACTAGCAACAATCCGAAAAGTCTGAATTACTGTTCTTCTTTCTTTTTCTTACCTGTCACGATCACAGCACCTGCTGCAACTCCCATCAGGGCGATTCCTGCTGCTGTGAAGGCTTTTGTTCCAACTCCACCGGTGGACGGAACATCTGGATCGATGACCGGGCCGTCAACGATATCCTCTTCGCTGTCGTTGACCCATGCACGGTTCTCCACCTTGTCTCCATTGATAACACTGTCTTTTACCGTTGCGTCATAAGATACGACGATCTGTGCCGCATTCTTCAGCTGATCATACGAGATCTGACCATCATTAAACGCTGCCACAAGTCCTACTGTTACCCGGAAAGTCTCACCTTCAAGATCTGTACGCACCATGTAATATTTCTCCGGCAGTTCCACAAGCTTTCCATTATTCATGATTTCGACTTTCAATGTAGCCTGATTAAGAGAAAGATTACTGCTCATCTTATCATGGAATATCAGCTGATAAGACTTCTTTTCTATAATATATGGTCTGTCATCATCTGGTCTGTCGTCATTTGGAGTACGTCTTTTTACCTGCGCTGACAGTGACTGCGGCAGATTGGATTCCAGTGTAAAAGAAATAACATCTCCTGGCCTTGCTGCCTCGATACGGTCCTGACCATCCGCTTTTTTGTCCACCGACGGTTTACTTTCCTTATCGCTGTCCCAGTAAATTCCATCTTTAAAATAAGTGAACGTTTTGATCAGATTGTTTTCATCAATTCCCGTAATGCTCAACGTTCTGGATCCACTTTCATTCGCTGCATCCACCAACTCCTCGATCTTTGCTTTGGATCCATCCGGATTTAATCCGGCATCAATGCCAAAATCTTCAATTCCTGTCACTCTCCAGCAGCCTTCGCTGTTCTCCGGCGCGCACTGTTTATGCGACCATCGTGATGTCGGTGAGCCTGCA